>UEXM01000004.1_pt1 | contig 366376 bp, 344 predicted proteins | sample 1796661 | NCBI WGS metagenome assembly UEXM01 (sample SAMEA4772469, study PRJEB27181) | metagenome | reverse complement strand
GCGATGACCGCGGTGATCCTGTCCGCCGCTGCGATTGTCGGCAATTTCGCGAGGGAAGGCTTCTCGCCGCATGTGCTGGCCGCGACCCGTTTTTTCGCCGCCGGGGCGGTGGTCGCGGCGCTCGCGACCGAGGTGTTTCCCAAGGCCTATAAGGAAGATCTGCATATGGCCGGTGTCGCGACTGCGATCGGCGTCATATTGGCGGTCTTTCTGGGCGAGCTTGCCGTCGCCTGAGCCGGGCTCGCATTTCGAGGCGACAGGCGACAAAGGCACTGGACTCAAAAGGGGCGGCCCACTAAGCGGCTAAGCCATGTCCATAGCTCATGAAGAAACCATTCTGATCGTCGATTTCGGCTCTCAGGTCACGCAGCTTATCGCCCGCCGGGTGCGCGAGGCCGGAGTCTATTCGGAGATCGCTCCGTTCAACACCGCGGAGGAGGCCTTTCATCGGCTGAAACCCAAGGGCATCATCCTGTCGGGATCGCCCGCCGGAGTGCCCGACGAAGGTAGCCCGCGTGCGCCGGATGTGATTTTCGAAAGCGGCCTGCCGATCCTCGGCATCTGCTATGGCCAGCAGGTGATGACACACCAGCTTGGCGGCACGGTGGAATCGGGCGCCGGCGGTGAATTTGGCGGCGAATTTGGCCGGGCCTTTATCGAAATTTCCGAAGAATGCGTGTTGTTCGACGGTCTGTGGAAGGTCGGCGAGCGCCATCAGGTGTGGATGAGCCACGGCGACAAGGTCACCAAATTCGCGCCCGGCTTCCGGATTGTCGCGACCACCGAAGGTGCGCCTTTCGCACTGATCGCCGATGACGAGCGGCGCTATTATGGCACCCAGTTCCACCCCGAAGTGGTTCACACGCCCGACGGCGGCAAGATGATCGCCAATTTCGTCCGCCATGTCTGCGGCTGTGCCGGCGACTGGACGATGGCCGAATATAAGGACGCCAAGATCGCCGAAATCCGCGAGCAGGTCGGCGACAAGAAGGTCATCTGCGGCCTGTCCGGGGGCGTCGACAGTTCGGTGGCAGCGATCCTGATCCACGAAGCGATCGGCGACCAGCTGACCTGCGTCTTTGTCGATCATGGCCTGTTGCGGATGAACGAGCGCGAGCAGGTCGAGACACTGTTCCGCGACCATTATAATATTCCGCTGGTTGTGGTCGATGCCGAGGCGCGCTTCATGGCCGGGCTTGCCGGTGTCTCCGACCCCGAGAAGAAGCGCAAATTTATCGGCGGCGAATTTATCGAAGTGTTTGACGAGGAATCGGCCCGGGTTGGCGGCGCGGATTTCCTCGCCCAGGGCACGCTTTATCCCGATGTGATCGAGAGCGTCTCGTTCACCGGTGGGCCGAGCGTGACGATCAAGTCGCACCATAATGTCGGCGGGCTTCCGGAGCGGATGAACATGAAGCTGGTCGAACCGTTGCGCGAGCTGTTCAAGGACGAAGTCCGCGACCTCGGGCGCGAACTGGGCCTGAACGACCAGTTTGTCGGGCGCCATCCCTTCCCCGGTCCCGGCCTTGCGATCCGCATCCCCGGCGAAGTGACCAAGGAACGCTGCGACATCTTGCGCAAGGCGGATGCGATATATCTGGAAGAAATCCGTAACGCCGGATTGTACGACGCGATCTGGCAGGCTTTCGCCGTGTTGCTGCCGGTCAAGACCGTCGGCGTGATGGGCGACCAGCGCACGTACGATAACGTTTGCGGCCTGCGCGCCGTCACCAGCACCGACGGCATGACCGCCGACGTCTACCCCTTCGACGCCAGCTTCCTGACCCGCGTATCGACGCGGATCGTCAACGAGGTGAAAGGGATCAACCGGGTGGTTTATGATTATACGAGCAAGCCGCCGGGGACTATTGAGTGGGAATAAATCGGAAATAGCGGGCATCCGGGGGATGCACGCCCGAATTATTCGGCGACGCGAGGAGCCGCTAGCGAACGCCTCGGTCCTTCGACAAGCTCAGGACGAACGGGGTTTTGCGGAGTTAGGTCCTTAACACTTGAGGCCAATCACCTCTCTCCCGTTCGTCCTGAGCTTGTCGAAGGACGGGTGCGCGCTATCGTGCGGCCATGGCATTCTGGACTTATATGCTGCGATGCGCGGACGGGCATTATTATGTCGGGCATAGCGACAATCTTGAGGCCCGCGTTGCCGCGCATCAGTCCGGAACTATCGGCGGTTATACGCACAGCCGCCGGCCGCTCGAACTGGTGTGGTGCGAAACATTCGGATCTCGCGAAGAAGCCCTTGCCGCAGAGCGCCAGATCAAGGGCTGGTCGCGGGCGAAAAAGCGGGCGTTGATTGCTGGCGACTGGGATTTGATATCTCAGTTGGCGAGGTGCCGGTCTGGCGGATAGATCGTGCAAATTCGTACTTCGACAAGCTCAGCACGAACGGAATATTGCGCTGTTACGCCTTTGCTCTCGGGGCCGATCACCCCTCGTCCGTTCGTCCTGAGCCTGTCGAAGGACGGGTGCGCGCAATGTGAGCCCGATCATGGTCTGTGAGATAGAGTCTGGCCTCTGAATCAAGTATCAGTCGAAAATGGTGAATGCCTCGGTCCTTCGACAGGCTCAGGACGAACGGTGGGTGCGCGTCGCTTGATTTGAAAGCCTTCGCAACGCCTCAGACCAAATCCCCATACATCCCCTCAAACCACTCCGGCACCTCACTAGCCCGCCGCGCCACCTGTCCCTGCGCCAGCTCCAGCAACACCACCGGCCGCTCGTTTAGCGCAGAGGCATCAAAGACCATCGCCCGGTCGGCGAGCAATGTGGCCTCGCGGATCAGGGGGGCGTTGCGCTTGAACCGCTGGCGGATCTTTTCCTTCGGCACGGGGTGGCCGCCTTCGTCGATGCGCGCGGTGACGCGGGAGACGGCCAAGTCGGCGGACGCCAGAATCAGGTGAAACACGATGATGCGATATCCTGCGTCGCGGGCGTCTTGCAGTAGCACGAGTTTCGAGGGGTGCGAGAATACGGTTTCCATGACGAAGGACTGACCGGCCGCCATATGGTCGCGGCGCCTCTGCTCGGCAATTTCCGCGGCGCGATAGGAGGCTTTGGGCGAGGGGTCTTTAAGCTCGTCGCGCTGGATTATATCGGCGTTGATGAACGGCCCGGCGATACGCGGTGCCAGCACGGTGTCATAAAAGGTCGACTTGCCGGCGCCGTTCGGCCCGGCGATCAGGAACAGGGTCGGACGGCCAGCGACGATGGCCATCAGTTGGCGGAATCGCTTTCTCGGCTAATCTCGCCGTCGCGCAGGCCGACGCCGAGACCCTCGGCCTTGCGTGCGGCAAACAGCTTGCGCTGTTCGACCGTGCCGGAGCGCGCGGCGTCAAACAGGCCGTCGATATAGGCTTCCTGTTCGCCTGCGGTCAGCGCATCGGGAGCAAATTTCCCGCTCAGCGCTTCAACCACCCGCGACTGGTCGAAGAAACGGGATTTCTCGATGCTCATCCCGATCCGCACCCAGTGGCGGACTTGCCCGGCCAGCGAACGGCTCATCATCTCGGCCTCGCGGCCGATGACTTCCATCAGTTCGTCGTCAATCTTGATCGTCTTTGCCATGGTGTCAAAATGACACCTAAGTGACTATTTGTCAAGAGAGCGGGCCTGATCCGGCAATTGTTGACCACCCGCCGCCGCCATACTAGACCTGACTTTAATCAAACAATTAAAATTCAGGAGAGACCCGTCATGAAAGCCATCCAACTCCACGTCCCCGCATCACTAGACAATCTCAAGCTGGTCGACTTGCCGGAGCCCGCAGCGCCCGGCCCCGGTGAAATCGCGGTAAGGTTGCGCGCGTCCAGCCTCAACTATCATGATTATGCAGTGGTCAAGGGGATGATCCCGACCGCGGAAAACCGTATCCCGATGTCCGATGGCGCTGGCGAAGTCACCGCCGTGGGCGAGGGTGTCAGCGAATTCGCGGTGGGCGATATGGTGGTCTCGACCTTTTTTCCCGACTGGATCGACGGTTCGCCGCCCGAAGGCGGCTTCAAGCGTGTCCCCGGCGACGGGATCGACGGCTATGCGGTCGAGCAGGCGGTTGGCGCGGTTACGTCCTGGACCAAGGCACCCGAGGGCTATAGCGCGGCCGAGGCGGCGACCCTGACCTGCGCGGGCCTGACCGCATGGCGCGCTTTGTTTGTCGATGGCTGCGTCAAGCCTGGTGACACGGTGCTGGTGCAGGGCACTGGCGGCGTCTCGATCTTCGCGCTGCAATTTGCCAAGGCGGCAGGCGCGACGGTGATCGCGACATCTTCGTCCAATGACAAGCTGAAGCGGCTGAAGGAGCTCGGTGCCGATCATCTGATCAATTACAAGGAAGTTGAAGCCTGGGGGCCGAAAGTGCTCGAACTGACCGGTGGCAAAGGCGTCGATTGCGTTGTGGAAATCGGCGGGCCGGGCACACTCGACCAGTCGATGATGGCGACGCGGATCGGCGGGCATATTGCGCTCATCGGTGTTTTGACTGGCTTTGCCGGACCCGTGCAAACGGGGTTGCTAATGGGGAAGAACCTGCGCGTGCAGGGTCTGACCGTGGGCAGCCGGGCGCAGCAACAGGACATGATTGCGGCGATCGAAGCCAATGGGCTGAAACCGGTACTGGACAAGTCCTTTCCGCTCGCTGACCTGGGTGATGCTTTCCGCCATCAGGAATCGGGCAAGCATTTCGGCAAGATTGTCGTCGATATCTGAAGCAATCGGGCGCGCGAGAGGAAGCGAACATGATCCACGGAAGCTGTCTGTGCGGGGCGGTCACCTATGAAGCAGATTGCAGCAATGGGCTGATCATCCACTGTCATTGCCAGACCTGCCGAAAAGCCCATAGCGCGGCCTTTTCCACGGTCATGCCGATTGCCCATGACGCTTTCAATTGGACCAGCGGCGAGGATGTTCTGAACAGGTTCGAATCATCGCCGGGGAAGAACCGTTATTTCTGTACGCGCTGCGGGTCACAATTGATTGCGGAGCGGCGGGAAGCGAATATGGTTCTTCTGAGAATGGGCTGTGTTGATACGGAAATCACGCAAAGGCCCGATGCCCATATCTGGCGTTCGGATGGCGCGCCATGGTATGACCCGGATCATGACATCCGCCAATTGTCCGAAGGCTATGTGAAGGCGTAGCACCGAAAACCGCTTTGGGTAACCCGTATGGAGGCTTGCCACTGACGAACGGCTTACCCATATTCCGGTGATGCAACTAGACTTGGTTCCCGGTCATCGCACCGCCATATTGCGCCGGATGCACGGCAGGTTGATCGCGCAATTTGGCCGGGTGGTCCCGCCCGATGACAGGCGCCGTGATCCGATGTGGACATTGGTGCAAGGCGTTATCGGCGCGCGGGCAAAAACCGCTGTGTCCAATGACAATACCGATCGACTGATCGCTGAATATGGCTCGTGGAAGCGCGTCGCAGAGGCTCCCCTCGAGGAATTGAAGGCCCTTCTGCAAACCGCCACATTTCCGGCGATGGCGGCGGAGCGGTTAAAGGCCTGTCTGCAGGAAATTATCGCGCAGCGCGGCAAGGCCAGTCTGGATCATCTTGAACCCATGGAGACGGCTGAAGCCATGGATTGGCTGGAGACTTTGCCGGGGATTGCGCGGAAGATCAGCGCCGGTATCATGAACACCAGTCACTTCAATCGAAAAGCACTGGTGCTCGATTCGGGCCATCGGCGTGTGGTCCAGCGCATGGGGCTGGTGGCGCCCAAGGCCGATACGACCCGCGCTTATGACGAGCTGATGCCGCTATTGCCGGCTGAGTGGTCAGCGGAGGATCTGGACGAGCATCATCTTCTGGGAAAACGCCTCGCCCAGACGTTTTGCCGCCCGAAACGACAGGATTGTCCCTCCTGTCCGGTTCGGGCTGATTGCGATATGGGGGCGGCCTTATGATATCCGATCAGCAAGTCGAGACCGTTTACCGCCGTCTTTCGGAAGCCATGCCGGGGCGCACAAAAGACGCCAAGGGCCCGAAGGGCCAGCCCGACGCCTTTCGGTCCTGCATATCCTGCATGCTCTCGGCGCAGTCGCTGGACCGCAACACCGCCAGGGCCGCTAGCGCTCTGTTCGAACTCGCGCAAACGCCGGAAGACATGCTGGCGCTGGACGACCGTGACATCGCCGCAGCGATCAAACCGTGCGGGCTTTATAATATGAAAACCCGGAACATCCGGAAATTTTGCGAGCATTTGCTGGCCGAACATGGCGGTGTCGTGCCGAATAGGCGCGAAGGACTGTTGTCGATGCCGGGCATTGGCCGGAAATGCGCGGATATTGTTATGAGCTTTACCTTTGGCGCCGATGTGATCGCCGTCGACACCCATGTGCACCGGGTTTGCAACCGGATTGGCCTGACCGATGCGAAGACTGCGGACAAGACCGCGCAGCAGCTGGAAGCGCGCAGTCCCGATTGGGCCTTGCGCGACGGCCATTTCTGGCTAATTCAGTTCGGGAAGCGAATCTGCACTTCCCGGAGCCCCGAATGTGACCGATGTCCGGTCAATGACATCTGTCTCTGGCTCAAAGCGCAGCACAAACAGGACCAGACCCATGAGTAACGAAACCAAGATGTACGGCATATCCAATTGCGACACCATCAAGAAGGCGCGCAACTGGATGGAACGCAACGGCATTAACTATGTTTTTCACGACTATAAGAAGTCCGGGATCAGCAAGGAAAAGCTGGAAATGTGGGTGATGCAGGTAGGCTGGGAAGCGCTGGTCAACAAGCGCGGTACCACTTTCCGCAAGCTGCCCGACATGGTGAAGGAAAATATCGGCGACGATACGGCGGTGATGGTGATGGCGGAAAATCCGAGCATGATCAAACGGCCGGTGCTGGAACATGGCGACGAGCTGGTTGTCGGTTTCAAGGCGTCGGATTATGAAGCCGCGGGCCTGACGGCGCGCAACAGCTAGGGCCGCCGGTTGGCTGAAATTGCCATGTGGTGCGAAGCCCCTGGCAATCCAGCCGCCCTTATGGCCGTATAGCCAGTAGCGATTATCCATTTTACCCTGATCGTCGAATGCCTTTGCTGGCTTCGGAAATATTAGGGATGGCGCTGATAAACTTTGTTGGCCCCGCCCGGTCGAGATATAAGGTGACAGGATCATGGTTCAGGCAAAATGGAATGGTGCGGTGATAGCGGACAGCGACGATATAGTGGTGGTCGAGGGCAATCATTATTTTCCGCGCGATTCCGTCTGGTCGAAATATCTGATGTATAGCGACAAGACCAGCCACTGCCCCTGGAAAGGCGACGCGTCCTATCATAGCCTGATCGTCGACGGCGAGATCAACGAGGACGCGGCCTGGTTCTATCCGGCGCCGAAGGAAGCCGCCGCCGAAATAGAGGGGCGGATCGCCTTCTGGAACGGCGTCGAGGTCGGTTAGCGATGCGCGTCCGGCCTGTTCTTTTGATGCTGTTCGCGCTGGCGCTGGCCGGATGCGGAGCAGGGACGGAGCAGGCGGGAGACGCGAACATGAATATAGCGACATTGTCCGGCGAACCACCGATTGTCATCGCGCATCGCGGTGCCAGCGGGGAACGGCCGGAACATACGCTGGCTGCCTATCAACTGGCGATCGAGCAGGGCGCGGATTTTATCGAACCAGATCTGGTGCTGACCAGCGACGGCATATTGGTGGCCCGGCATGAAAATGACATCAGCGACACCACGGATGTCGCCGACAGACCGGAATTTGCCGGTCGCAAGACCGTCAAGACGATCGACGGCACGGAGCACGACGGCTGGTTCACCGAAGATTTCACCCTCGCCGAACTGAAGACATTGCGCGCCAAGGAGCGGCTTCCCGATCTGCGGGCGGCGAATATGGAATATGACGGGTGGTTCGAGATAGCGACCTTCGAAGAGGTCCTGCATCTGCTCGAAGCGCATGGTGCCAAAAGTGGCAAGCGGATTGGCGTCTATCCGGAAACCAAGCATCCCAGTTATTTTAACGCCCTGGGACTGGGCCATGACGAACCTATGCTCAAATTGCTCAAACAATATGGCTATGATGGCAAGGATGATCCGGTGTTCATCCAGTCGTTCGAGGTCGGCAATCTGAAGGCACTGTCCAGGAAAACCGACGTCCGGCTGGTGCAGCTGGTGGCGAGCGAAGGCGGGCCACCGGACATGGCCGGACAAAGCTATGCATCCATGGTCACGGCGGCGGGTTTGAAGGACGTGGCCACCTATGCCGTCGGGATCGGACCGTCAAAAGATATGGTGATCGGCCGTAACGCGATTGGCCAGCTGGGCGAGCCGACCGGGCTGGTCGAGGCTGCGCACAAGGCCGGCCTGATGGTTCATCCATGGACCTTCCGGCGGGAGAATTATTTTCTGCCGACCGATTTCAAGAGCGGCATCGAACGGCGCGAGCCGGCCGACCTGAAAGGCGAAATCCGTCACTTCCTCGCGACAGGCATCGACGGCATGTTCAGCGACAATCCGGCTCAGGCGGTATCCGGGGCCGAATAGTGGCTACGGGTGGTGACCGCGTATATCAATATGGAAACGACCATCAGCGCGGCGCCCAGAATGAAGGGCGCGCCGGGAAAATAGAGGCCTTCTTTGTCGGCATAAGCCCCGAATACGCCCGTCATTATCACCGGACCGATGATCGAGGTCAGGCTGATCGTGCTGGCAATGGATCCCTGTAACTCACCCTGGGCATCCTCGCTGATCCGGCTGCTCATCATCTGTTGCATCGCCGGAAAGGCGAAGCCGCTGGCCGCACCTACGATTATGCCCAGAAACACAAACCAGTCATTCGGCGCGAAGGCGAAGATCAGATAAGCGGGTATGCCGAACAACAATCCGAACTGGCCGGCGCGCCTCTCGCCAAGCCTTTTGATCAATGGCCCGGTCAATATGCCCTGGACCAGCGCCAGCAATACTCCGAACAGAGCGACGCTCAGCCCGATCTTCAGGATGCTCCAGTCAAACCGCTCGATCAGCCAGTAAGCCCATATCGCGATCTGCGCCTGCGCCGCCAGCTGGAGCACGAAAATGGTCGACAGAAAGCCGAGCACGAGCGGGGTTTTGCTCATCTGGATGATGCTGCCCATCGGATTGGCCCGGGCGATCGAAAATGGCCGGCGCTTCTGCTTCGGCAGCGTTTCCTTCAGTATAATTATGCCGACACCGGTCCCGACCAGAGCAAGAATCGATGCGGCGATAAACGGCAACCGGTCGCCATATTCGCCCAGCACACCGCCGATGCCGGGGCCGAGGACAAAGCCCATCGCGCCGGCACCGCCCAATATGCCGAAATATTTGCCGCGCTCGGTCGACGATGTCACATCGGCGACGCAGCTATTGGCCGCTGCCCAGCTCGCGCCCATGATCCCGGACAATATCCGGCCGATGAACAGCCAGATCAATGTCGGCGCCCAGGCCATGATCGCATAGTCGAGCCCGAGCAGAAACAGCGTGACCAGCAACACCGGTCGCCGCCCGAATCTGTCGCTCAGGCCGCCAATGATCGGGGCGAACAGGAATTGCATCATCGCATAGGCAAATAGCAGCCAGCCCCCGATCTCGGCGGCGCGATCGATGGTTGTGCCGGTGATCCCCTCGATCAGCGATGGCATGACGGGTAATATCAGACCGATGCCCATCATGTCGATGAACACGATGAAGGCGACGAACAGCAAAATGGACTCTGGCTTGCGGGCCACAGGCATGAATATTTCCAATGAATGGAGATCAGATTTTGGTGAGTCGCGAGACGGGAGAAGTGTGCCGCAATATTATTTTCAAGGCAATGGCCAATCGCGGCAACAGGATACTGGTCTTATCTGACAAGGGAGGCTAAACATATTCCATGTCCACAACCTTCAAACTCGATACATCAACCAGTCGCGCCACTCCCCGGCCACAGCCGATGCGGCGGCTGTCCGTTCCGAAAATCCAGGGCCGCAAGGTCGACGGGGTGACGGAGGAGCCGGTGGTCATGCTGACCGCCTATACCGCGCGGACGGCGCAGCTGCTCGACGCGCATTGCGATATGCTGCTGGTCGGCGATTCGCTGGCGCAGGTGATTTACGGGCTCGATTCGACGATTCCGGTCACGCTCGAGATGATGTGCAACCATGGCGCTGCGGTGGTCCGGGGCAGCTATCATAGCGTCGTCGTCGTCGATATGCCGTTCGGTGCCTATGAAGCCTCGCCGGAGAAAGCCTATGAAAGCGCCGCCCATATCCTGAAGGAAACCGGGGCGGCCGCGGTCAAGCTCGAGGGCGGTGAAGTGATGGCGGAGACCGTCGCTTTTCTGGTCCAGCGCGGCATTCCGGTGGTCGGCCATGTCGGCCTGACCCCTCAGGCAATCAATGTGCTCGGCGGCTATGCCGCGCGCGGACGCAGTGATGCAGAAGCCAAGAAGATCGTCGGTGATGCGGTCGCTCTCGACAAGGCCGGTGCCTTTGCGATCGTACTGGAAGGCGTGCTCGAGCCGATCGCGATCGAAGCGACCAAGGCGGTGGATGCGATCACCATCGGCATCGGCGCGTCGGCGCAATGCGACGGTCAGGTGCTGGTGACCGAAGATATGCTCGGCATGTTCGACCGCACCGCCCGCTTCGTGAAACGCTATCACAATATTGCAGAACAAATTGATCAGGCCGCCGAACAATATGCCGGAGAGGTCAGGGAGCGCAGCTTTCCGGGGCCGGACCAGCTCTATCAGCCGAAAAAATAACATAATTCTCCATTTTAACCCGATCGCTGTTCAGCCTGTGGAAATGGTCAATAGACTTTTACATTTGCTATTGTGGACGCTAAAGGACAGCCGATTGCATAATGCCTTCGTCTGACCGGCGAACAGGGTACGCGAAACAGATTTGAGGAAGCCAGCTTGGCCAAAGACAAAGATAAAGCACCGGAAGAGAAGCCGGACCAGCAAGAACAGGTGTTTCTGCGCGAAGTCGATGAAGCGGTGCGCGAGGACCAGCTGAAAAATATTGTCACGCGTTACGGGATCTGGATTTTCGCCGCTATCATCATCGGTCTGGGTTCGCTGGCTGGCTGGATATTCTGGCAGAATAGCCAGAATGAAGATTCCGGTTTCCGCAGCGAGGAATATGTCGCCGCTATCGACAGCATCCGCCAGAATAATCTGGACGGTGCCGCGACCGCGCTCGAGCCTTTGATGGAAGCCGAGCAGAGCGGTTATCGCGCCGCGGCTCAATTGCTGCAGGCCAATATTGCTCTGGAAAAAAATGATCCGAAAAAGGCAATCGCCGGTTATGCGAAGGTCGCTGCTGACGACAGTCTGCCGAAACCGTTTCGCGATCTGGCTCTTGTCCGACAGACTGCGACCGAATTTGATGCGCTCAAGCCCCAGCAAGTGATTGACCGGCTCAAGCCGCTGGCCGTGCCCGGCAACCCGTGGTTCGGTAGCGCTGGCGAAATGGTCGCAATCTCTTATCTGAATTTGAACAAATCCGATCTGGCCGGCCCGCTTTTCGCCCAGCTTGCGAAAGACGAGAGCGTTCCGGCCACCATCCGGTCGCGTGCTTTGCAGATGGCGGGCGTCGAGGGCATTGACGCCGTCGAACTGGACAGCGATGATAAAAAAGTTGCGCCGCCTATCGTGGTAGCGACTGAGGGAGAATCCAAGGAATGATTTCCGGTAAGACAATGATCGCCAGCCTGCTGGCCCTTTCCTTGCTGTCCGGCTGCAGCATCCTGGGCGGCGGCGACGGCGAAGACAAGAAGAACACGCCGACACTCGGCAAGCGGACTCCGATATTGAGCGGCGAAAGCGGTGCGGAAGTCGATGAAGCATTGGCCTCGATTGCCGTGATCCTGCCGGCTCCTGTCGCCAATAGCGAATGGGCGCAATCGGGCGGCAACGCGAGCAAATCGATGGGCCATGTTGCATTGCCGGGCAGTCTCGAACGGGTCTGGACTGCCAATGTCAGCGGTACTACCAAACGGGAACGGCTGGCAGCAGCTCCGGTTATATCCGGCGGACGGCTCTTCGTGACCGACACCGAAGCCATGGTTCATGCTTTTGATGCCGCGACCGGTGCGAAAATTTGGTCCTCGCAGATCGAAGTCAAGGGCGATGGATCCTCATCGCGGTTTGGCGGCGGCGCAAGCGTCCTCGATAATGTCGTATACGCGACTAATGGCGTTGGCGATGTTGTCGCGCTGAACGTAGCGGATGGCAGCCAGATATGGAAAGTGCGTCCGGCTGGACCATTGCGCGGCTCGCCGACGATTTCCAACGGCAATGTCTATGTGATGACACAGGACAACCAGATCTATGCGCTCTCGATGGCTGACGGGTCGGTGCAGTGGAATGAAGCCGGCACGGTCGGCCTCGCCGGAATTTTCGGTGTCGCCGCGCCCGCTGCCGGACAGGGCACCGTCGTCGCCGGCTATAGCTCGGGCGAACTGACTGCCTATCGTTATGAAAACGGGCGGAATCTCTGGAATGACGCGCTGGCGCGGACCAGTATTTCGACCTCGGTGGCAACCCTGTCCGATATCGATGCCGATCCGGTGATCGATCGCGGCCGTATTTTCGCGCTTGGTCAGGGCGGCCGTATGGCGGCCTATGAACTGGTTACCGGCCAGCGGATCTGGGAATTGAATATTGCCGGAATCACCACCCCCGTCGTTGCGGGTGAATGGGTGTTCGTGCTGACCGATGATGCGAAACTGCTGTGCATCGCACGGCCGAATGGCAAGGTCCGCTGGATCAGCCAGCTCGCGGCCTTCAAGAACGAGAAGAAGAAGAAAAACCCGGTCAGCTGGACGGGGCCAATCCTGGCCGGTAATCGTCTGATTGTTGCCAGCACCGAAGGCGATGTCGTTTCAATTTCGCCGGGTGAGGGATCGAGCCAGACGCTGTTTGAACTGGACGATGGCGTTTCGCTGCCACCGGTTGTTGCGGGTGGCATGCTATATATTCTTGACGACAGTGGCCGGATTTCCGCGTTCCGCTGAGACTCAGAAGCAAAGGACAGGGACCGGCTCCATGCTGCCCAATATCGCAATCATAGGTCGACCGAATGTCGGCAAATCAACCCTGTTCAACCGTCTGGTTGGCAAGAAGCTGGCGCTCGTCGACGACACGCCCGGGGTCACCCGTGACCGCAGGGAAGGGGCCGCCAATCTGCTGGGTCTCGAATTCAACGTCGTAGATACCGCTGGCTATGAAGACGAGGATGCCAAGAGTCTGCCCGGACGGATGCGCAAGCAGACCGAACTGGCGGTAGCCGGAGCGGAACTGGCGATATTTGTGATAGACGGCCGCGCTGGCCTGACGCCGCTCGACGAGGAAATCGCCCGCTGGCTCAGAAGCGCAAAGACGCCTGTCGTTTTGCTGGTCAACAAGGCCGAAGGCAAAGCGGCAGAATCCGGAATTTTGGAAAGCTATGCGCTCGGTTTCGGCGACCCGATCCCGTTCAGCGCCGAACATGGCGACGGCATCGCCGACCTGTTTCAGGCTATCCAGCCCTATGTCGAGAATTTCAAAGCGGCGGCTTCCGAAGAGCCGACCGATGAATCGGCTCCGCTGAAACTGGCGATTGTCGGCCGCCCCAATGCTGGCAAGTCGACGCTGATCAACAAGATGCTGGACGAAGACCGGCTGATTACCGGTCCGGAAGCGGGTATCACGCGCGACAGTATCACGGTGGACTGGGTCTGGCACGACGATGCGCTGACCGAGGACGAGAAACTCGACGGTATAGAGCCCGACCGCCAGGTCCGCCTTATTGACACAGCCGGTATGCGCAAACGGGCCAAGGTCAATGACAAGCTGGAAAAGCTGGCCGTTGCCGATGCCCGTCACGCAGTGGACTTTGCCGAAGTGGTCGTGCTCCTGCTCGATGCCACAAAGGGTCTGGAGGCGCAGGATCTGCGCATTGCCGACCATGCGATCCAGGAAGGTCGCTGCGTCGTTATCGGGATCAACAAATGGGATGTTGCCGAAGGGCCGAGCAAATTGTTCAACGGCATCCGTGCGGCGCTCAATGACGGGCTGGCTCAGGTGCGTGATGTGCCGCTGATTGCCGTGTCGGCCTTTACCGGCAAGGGTATCGACCAGTTGATGAAGGCGGCCTTCGAGGTTCGCCGGATCTGGTCGCAGCGGGTCTCTACCGGCAAGCTCAACCGCTGGTTCGAAGATGCGATTTCCGAGAATCCGCCACCGGCACCCGGCGGCAAGCGGATCAAGTTGCGCTATATCACGCAGGCCAAGACGCGGCCGCCTTCTTTCGTGATTTTCGGGACGCGAGTCGACGATCTGCCGGAGAGCTATCGCCGCTATCTGATCAACGGTATTCGCCGCGAATTGGGCTTCGGCGGCGTTCCGGTGCGCCTGATCATCCGCGCGCCGAAAAACCCCTATCATGAAAAAGAATGATTTTTCTGTAGCTTGCTGAACAAAGCGTCAGATTTGCGCCGCTATTGTCGCGTCCGGTAGCAAAGTGTTAACCAGCTTCGCCCTAGGTTGAGGGAGGTTAGCGTATTTTCGCTATTTTTCCGGGAGCGTTCGGTGGGACCAGTGGAAAGCGAATTGATTGATTGGAAGGTCTGTGCCGAAACCCGTTCGGCACTGGGCCCGAGTTTTGTCCGGATACTCGGCTATTTTCGCGAAGACGGCATCCAGTCTGTCGACAGAATCGAAGAGGCGATGCGCGCTAACGACCCCGCCGCAATGGTGCTGGCGGCGCACAAGCTGAAAGGCGAGGCGCTGCAACTGGGTGGCCTGCAACTGAGTCTGACCTCAGAAACAATCGAAATGACTGCACGCGCTTGCGTCGAGCATCACGAGACGCCCGACGAGCTTATCGAACTGGTGGTGGCCTTGCGACCGATGTTCGAGGACACTCTGGCGATATTGGAAAAGGGTGCCAGTCCGCTGGTCCAAGAACGCCAGCCGACCGGCTTTGGTCGCCGGTTCGGCTGAAACCCTTGCTACCGGTCTATTCGACCGATTTTGACTGCAGCTGGATGTAATTCTCGATTCCCATCCGTTCGATCATGTCGAACTGCTGCTCGAGTGAATCGACGTGATCTTCCTCGCTTTCGAGAATCTCGGCGAACAGGTCGCGGCTGACGTAATCGCGTACGCTCTCGCAATGTTCGATGGCATCCTTGAGCATCGGCAGCGCTTCATATTCCAGTTCCAGATCGGCCTTGAGGATTTCCTCGACCGTTTCACCAATCTTGAGGCGTCCGAGCAGCTGGAAATTGGGCAATCCGTCGAGGAAGAAAATCCGCTCAGCCAGCTTGTCCGCATGTTTCATTTCATCGATCGATTCGTGGCGCTCGAATTCGGCCAGTTTCGTCACGCCCCAATTGTCGAGCATGCGATAATGCAGCCAATATTGATTGATTGCGGTGAGTTCGTTTTTCAGAGCTTCGTTGAGAAACTCGATGACTTTTGTATCGCCCTTCATGGCAGCGTCCTTCCCGACTGACAGTGAATCTGTTGGGAAAGCCTATACAGCATTGCCCTATGAAGCGAAAGGGCGGCGGTTATGGAAAACGCAATTATTTCAATGATTTGCTAAAGAGAATGCTAAGCGGTTGCAAGTTGGGATTTGATAATCGTCTGGGCGAAAGCGAGACATTGTCCGCATTTCGGCTTGCGGCCGAGCTGGGCATAGACCTGTGAAGGCCTGTCCGCACCGCTGCGGACAGCGGCTCTCAGGTCTTTTTCCTTAATCGCATTACAGACGCAAACAACCATTTCGGTTCCTCTCTGCGACTCGTATATCGCTAATGAGAATAGATCGCAATAGCAAAGTGTCGATTAAGAAATTCTTCCCATGGAAAGTTTATCGATTACACTGGAACAAGGTTCGACAGTGAGGTTTGTGATGCGTAGACTTTTAAATTGCTTTCTGTCCGTTGGCGCGGCTCTGATCGTGACGCCCGCCCATGCTGCTAGCGTGCCAGCATCCACGCCGCCGACGGTTGAATATGGCGAGGCGGAAGCGGTAACCGATTCGAACCTGTCACCGGTCGCCGAATTTTGGCAGATCATGCAGACGGAACTGGCCGAGGAGCTGAAAGAGATTCGGGAATCGATTGCAATCGAAGTCCGCGCCGCCCTGGTGCCGACGGGGGAGGCCGAAGCAGACTGGCAAACCAGGGGCGTAGACCTGCGCAGCCATATCGGGTCCTTGCCTGGCGGCATTGGACAAAACGGTCTGTTGACGCTTGGAGAAGTGCCATCGCTCGAGTTCTTCGGGAAAATTCCTGCCGGACTTCTTTCCGATTGGGAATTCGTTCAGGCGGGGCCGAAAGCGGTGAGCCCGTTCGAAGCCAAGCGGGGCATCTTTGTTGCCATCAGTCCGAACCATGTGCTTTTCGAAGCCGATGAAGAAATACAGACGGGCAACGCCAGTTGCTCGAAAGACCCTGTTGAAAAAGCATCGGATCATGTGACCGTGTATCGATATTCGGGAACGGCGTTTGAACCCGAGAACGATGCTTCTTTGGAAGCGGAGGCGGAAGCAATCGTGATGTATAATGTGGTAGGTAGTCTCAGTTCGCCGGTAATCTGCTCGATATTCCAGCGCGATCAGGCAGGACATCTGCGCAGCTTGCGCTACACGCCGGACGGACGGCCGCTAGGGCAGATGAATGATGAGAAGGATCAATTGCAAATCGTCTCCCGGTTCGATTTGTACGAGCAGTTGAGCGTCAATTATACCAGCACGTTTATCGATGAAGAGCTGATGAATACGACAGAAGAAGCCAGCGATCCCTCATGACAGCCGCATCGGCTGCAGCTGGCGCCGCGCCAGGCTGCGCCATAGCCATTCCAGCGGGCCATAGCGAAAGCGAACCAGCCAGGGTTGCGACCACAGCAGCATGAGCGCCCAGACGCCGAGCACGAACAGATATAATTCCACCCGTCCGACCGACCCATATAGTCCCAGTCCCCAGCCGTAGAAGATGAAGGTCATCAACAGGCTGGTACCGAGATAATTGGTGAAGGCGGCGCGACCGACGGCTGCGACCCGCATCATCCAGGGCGAACTCTGGAATGTCCGGATCAGGCCAATCAGCAATGCAGCATAGCCGATGGTCATCAGCAACTGCGACGGCCAGTTCCATGCATAGCTGGCGTTGACCATCAGGAGGATGGCGAAATCGCTGTAGATCAGGCCGAATGCGATTGCCGTCAGGATGACCGTGCCGATGGCGGTCAACCCCATGCCCCGGCGGCGATATTGCTCGGTCGTCCACTGCCCGGTGATGAAACCGTTCTTGTAAAGCGCCATCCCGATCATCATCAGCGGCAGGGTTTCCGCCAGATTATAGGTCAGCAGGACAAATGGTCCGAACAGGTCATTCTGGATCTTGTCGAGAAATATCGGGACAAAGCCGGACTGATGAAGGGCGATGTCCGCGGTGATGGCGGCGGCCGAGCTGTCAAAACCGGTGATGATCTCGGCGAAATTTTCGATTGCGGCGGCGCTGGCTCCGGGCAGGCCGGCCTGATATTGCATATATAACAGGCTGCCGAACATCACCGTATAGCCGAGAAAACCGAGCGTGAAGATCAGCAAGGCCCGCCGGATCAGGTCATTTGCGGTCAGGTTGCGAAGGAAATAGGCGATGCAGCCGACGGCGGCGTAGAGGAATAAAATGTCGCCGGCCCACAAGAGGAAGAAATGCACGAGGCCGAAAATCGCCAGCCAGGTCATCCGGGAGAAGTGAACCTTCGCCGGATCCTCGCTGTTTTTCTGTGCCCGCTCGATGACCAGCATCATGCTAGCCCCGAATAATATCGTGAAAAGGCCGCGCATCTTGCCATCGACAAAGACGTAGGACAGCGCCCAGACGATAGTGTCGGGCAGGTCGGTGCCGCCATAGACCGCCGGGCTGACATAGGCCATTTCCGGCATTGAGAAGCCGACGATATTCATCAGCAATATCCCCATAACCGCAAAACCGCGCAAGGCGTCGAGTTCGAGGTAGCGGGGGGAGGGAGGGGTGGTGCTCATCTACGTGCCGTTCGTCCTGAGCCTGTGGAAGGACCGAGGCAAATGAAAGCTGCTGCTACCGGCTGTGCTTCGACAGGCTCAGCGCGAACGGCATTTCGTGATCGTAGTCCGGTCATAACCAGCTGGCGATCTGGTCCAGCGGCTTCTTGATCGTCGCGTGGACGGGGATCGTCGCATCGGGGGCGGGCTTGCCGACCACCAGGACCATCACCGGTTTTTCATTGGCCGGACGGTCGCAGACTTCGTTCAGAAATTTCATCGGATTGGGCGTGTGGGTCAGGGTGGCGAGGCCGGCGTCGTGAAGGGCTGTGATCAGCATGCCGGTGGCAATGCCGACGCTCTCGTTGACATAATAATTCTGCTTCATCTCGCCGGGGTTCATACCGCCTTTGCGCTGGCCGAAGATGACGATCAGACAGGGCGCGGTTTCGAGAAACGGCTTGTCGGCATCGGTGCCGAGCGGCGCCAGCGCCTCCAGCCATTCGTCGCTGCCCTTGCTTTCATAAAAGGCCCGCTCTTCCTCTTCCGCGGCAGCGCGCAGGGCTTTCTTTTTTTCCGGCGATTCGATCACCGCGAAATGCCAGGGCTGGTGATTGGCGCCATTGGGCGCGGTGCCAGCCGCCATGATGGCATTGGCGATGACCGCTCGGGGAACGGCCTCGTCAGAAAAATAGCGACAGGTCCGCCGGGTCTTGATCGCCTGATAAAAAGCCTCTGACCGCGCTATGCGTTCGGCGTCGGAATAGTCTGGCAGTTCGGTGTAGGGCAGGGTGTCATGCGGCTGCAAATTTCCGTCTCCCGTTTCAAAGTTTGTCAAAGTTAGGGCCAAGAAAGCCTTTTCACAGGCCGAAACCGGATGGTCGCTGGATAGCGGAGCCGCCGCCTGTAGGAAAGCATCTATCCTCTATTGACATGGATGTTAGTAAGCGACATATAGATCGTATGAAAATTGATCATAAATTCTCCGCACCAAGTGATTCGCAAATGCCGTTCGTCCATCCGGATCGGCCTGCAGCCCGCTTTCGTCCGCTCAAGGCGCTGTACCATTTCCGCGAGCTGATCAAGGACAAGGAAGACACCTCACAGGTGTTCCATATTTTTGAATCCTTACCGCGCCCGGGATTCCGCAAGGATGCCAAGGCCTTTGTAGAAAGTGACAAGGGCAAGGGGCTGCTGGAAAGCGAACCCGAACTCGCGGCCCTGCTCGACGATCATACTCGCTTGCGGCAAATGCCAGCGGGTAGTCTGGCCCACGCCTATTGCGACTTCATGGAAAAAGAAGGGCTCAGCGCTGCCGGTCTGATCGCCGAATATGACGCGTTCAGCCCGCGCAAATATGGCGATCTGATCGAATGGTATGGTTTCCGTCAGCGCGACACCCATGATTTGCTGCACGTGTTGACCGGCTATGGCCGTGATGCGCTGGGCGAAGCCTGTGTGCTGGCCTTCACTTATGGCCAGAACCCGTCATTGGGAAATGTCTTTATCGCTTATGCCGCTGGTCTCAACATGAAGAAACAGGTCAAGAGCGACGCTCCGATATTCAGCGCGATCCGCGAAGGCCAGAAAATGGGCAAGGCCTGTCCCAAGATCAACGAAGAATCGATCACCGATCTGCTGGCTCAGCCCCTCGATGCGCTACGCGAACGGTTGCATATTCACACGCCGCATTTCTATCAACAGGCCCACGCGCAATTTCGCGCGCAAAATGTGGATCCATACGATATGCTGGCGCAGACGGCTTAATCTGCGCGATTCCGGAATGGCGTCTTCCTTTTACTCACGCCGGAGTTGACAGCGTCCAGAGAGGAAGTCCCATTTCGGCCTAATATTGGGAGACCCGTGATGACGACCAGAATTTCCGAGTTTCCGCTGCTGGCTCCCGGCACCAAACTACCGCGCATCAGTCCGCGCAAGGCCTTGCGCCATTTCAAAAAGCTGATTGCGGACAAGGAAGATACGGCTGAGGTTTTTCACGTTATCGAAGCCCTTGCGGGCAATTCGTTCGTCCGTAACACACGGAATTTTCTCAATTCTTCCCACGCGCTCGAAATCATGGATCGAAATATTGCTCTGCCGGCCATGCTGGATGATCATGAGCAACTCCGGAAACTTCCTGCCGATAGTCTTGGACAGGCCTATGTCCGATTCATGGAAAAAGAAGGGGTGACCGCCGCCGGTCTGGTTGCAGAATATGAACGTTTTGGCGATGGCCGGGAACAACCCGACGATCTGACAGAATGGTATAGCAACCGGACGCGTGATACGCATGATCTGTTTCATGTATTGACCGGCTATGGACGGGATGCGCTCGGCGAAGACTGTTTGCTCGCTTTCTCTTATAGCCAGGACCCGAGTTTGGGCATTATCTTCATTGCTTATGGCGGCGGGCTCGAAGTGAAAAAGGAGCTTTCGCGCGGCATTCCGGTGTTGAGGGCTATCCGGCAAGGCCAGAAGCTGGGCAAGGCAGCCAAACGCATAGCCTATCATGACATTGAAAAGCTGTTGGCCATGCCACTCGACGACGCTCGGGCTTTTTTGAATATCGGCGAGCCAATATTATATCACAAGGCAATAGATATGTGCCGCCAGCGGGGAATCGACCCTTATGCTGTAGCGGGACAGACTGCTGCGGCCTGATCAGCGCAAGTCTTTGCGAATCACCAGTTTCAGCCCCGACCAGATCTCGTCCACAGCACAGACCTTGATATCGACAAAACCCATCGGCAGGGCAACATCACGGATCGTGTCTTCGCTGATATCGGTTTCGACTTTCGATGCCTTTTTCGGCCAGCTCACCCAGACCTGACCGGCGGGGTCGATCATCTCGCGCAGGGTGGCGAGACGGGTTTCCATGTCGCTGCGTTCGGTCACGAATATATGGGCAGAGTGAATGCCGGGGGTCGGGACTTCCTCTTCGGACAGGATCAGACCGGATTCTTCGATTTCCGCGCGTATGCTGTCCGGCATATCCAAGAACCAGACGCGCATCCCCTCCTTGAGAGACAGTTTCTTTGCCAGAGGTGTGCCGGAATATCCTGAAGCCATGATGCTCGTCCTTTCGCGTTGTCTCCCATAACGCACGGCGGGACGATTGGTTACATGGTCGGAATTTTCTCGATCAACCGCAGGGCGCTAAAGCTGTGCGTGCCATGGCCCCTCCGTCACGCCTTCGGCGCGCCACCTCCCCATGCCTGCGGCACAGGGAGGATGATGTTTTCCTCCCTGTTGCGAAGCAATGGGGAGGGGCACCGTGCGAAGCGTGGTGGAGGGGTAGCGGTCTAGCGCAAGCTCCGAATATATCGCAATATCCGGTCGGCAACATCTTCCGCGTCCTGCAGGATTTCCTGCGCGGATATTCTGATCGTTTCGACACCCTCTTGAGACAGCGCCCAGTCGCGCCGTTCGTCGCGCTCGGGGCGACTTCCCATATCGTGAGCCATGCCGTCGACCTCGATGCCCAGTTTTGCCGACGGACAATAGAAATCCAGTATATAGGAGCCGATAGGGTGCTGGCGGCGGAATTTGATGCCAAGCGGCTTCTTGCGGAGTTGTTGCCACAGCATGATCTCCGGCTTGCTCATGGTCTTGCGCAGCTCCCTGGCCTTCAGGATGGTCTGTCTGGTTGTGCGTGCCATAACCCCTCCGACCTGCTGCGCAGGCCACCTCCCCATTGCTTCGCAATCGGGAGGAAAGATATATTACAAAATTTGCTGGAGCGGGACGGTCAGGCCACAACTGTCAAAACCACGATCTGCCCTGACGCGAAGCTTGGGGAAGGTTTGTCCGATTGACCGAGGTCACGGCACATAAGCAATATCCAGACGCAGAGCTTGTTCCATCAGGCTGCGATCCTGAGTCAGCAATCGTCCGTTTTCCAGCATCCGCGCCGAAACCAGCGAATGCGCGTCGACATAGCCAACGCCGGTGCCGGCCAGACCGGCCCATTCGATAAAGGCGGCAACTTCCGATGAATCGGCTACAGGCGCTTTCTGCAAATCTGCCAGATGTTCCCTGACGGCACCGCTTTTCGGCAGACCGCTGAGTAGTAATTCGCCGTAGACGAAGGGATGGAGCAGTCTTCTCACGGATTGCGCTGGCGGGCTGTCCAGCAATGTATCGATACCGCGGAAATGATCGATCCAGGTCGAAGTGTCGATGATGATCATTGGTGCTATTCGGAATTGACGAAACGCGGCGGTCGGCGGCGGGGCGGCGCTTCCAGATCGGGTAAGCTGCCTTTCAGCTTCGCTAGACGCTTTTCGGCGCCAATAGCTACAAACTGCTCCAGCGCCATGCGCAAAATTGTCGAGCGTTCGCTGATGCCGGTATATTCCATCGCCCGGTCCATCAGGTCGTCATCTATGGTAACAGTGGTTCTCATGCATCTTTTATAGCATCATTTGATGCTATATTCAATGCGAGGCGCTGTTCTCCTATCCAGTCGAGGAAGAAGTCTGTTTTAATTTTTCAAACCTAAGTTTCTTCATGAAAATTATCGCGATGCCGATCATTGCCATCAGTGCAGAGCAAAGACCAATGCCGAACAGAACCAGGGAATTGAAAAGTAATCCGGTAAGATGATAAGATTCTATTGATCCGCGCACAGCATAAAATAGGAGCTGGTCGTAGGCATCAAAGCAGATGGCGAGGAATGATAAAATCAGCGAGGTTCCTGCTACCCATTGCAATATCACGGTGGCATTGGTGATATGGCCAGGCTTTGTCGGCAAATCTTCGGACTTCGTAAAAACAGCTCTAAACACAATGTAGATAATGAAGAGAAAAAGTATCGCAATTGTGATCAAGCAAAATTGAGCGACAACGTCCAGTTGACGATTTGCTTCAATCATTGAGACCTCTTGCAGCACCAAACTTTTAATCTTCCATCCAGTCGCGAAAGAAACTCTCATGTGCGTTGCGTAAGTCGGCAACAGCAACCGGCTTTCCGTTCAGGACCAATTGATCACCCTTCACCTGGCCGATTTTTTCGAACGGTACTTTCTCGCGATCCAGATCATCTTCGTTGCGATAGGTGATGACATAGCGGCCCTGTGCTTCGCTGAACGCAAAAGCGCTGGTCATCTTGTCGATTTCCGCACCGAGTTTACCCGCGAGGGCCATTTCGGCGAGGGTGACGGCAAGGCCGCCGTCGCTGATGTCGTGTACGGCGGTGACTTTGCCTTCGGCGATCAACTCGCGAATGATCTCGCCAGCCCATAGCTCGTCCTTGAGGTCGACCTTGGGTGGCGGTCCGACTTCAAGCCCGTGAATCTCGCGCAGCCAGACAGATTGGCCGAGCTCTTCATAGTGGAAACCGATGGTAGCGATGAAATCACCTTCATTCTTGAAGCCGATGGTCATCATCGTATCGAGATCGTCGATCAGGCCGACCGCGCCGATTGCCGGTGTCGGTAGGATCGCGTGGCTGACGCCGTCGGCACCGCTGGTTTCGTTATAGAGGCTGACATTGCCCGAGACGATCGGCATGTCGAGCGCCTTGCAGGCTTCGCCTATGCCTTCGATGGTGCCGACAAATTGCGCCATGATATGGGGCTTTTCGGGATTGCCGAAATTCATGCAGTCGGTGGTTGCGAGCGGTTTTGCTCCGACTGCGCAGAGGTTGCGATAGGCTTCGGCAATCGCCTGCTTGCCGCCTTCAAAGGGGTCGGCCTTGCAATAGCGCGGGGTGCAGTCGGTGGTGATCGCGAGGCCCTTGTTGGTGCCGTGCACGCGGACGACAGCAGCGTCGCCGCCGGAGCGCTGCGCGGTGTCGGCCCCGACCTGGCTGTCATATTGTTCCCAGATCCAGCGGCGTGAAGCGAGCGCGGGGGTGGCCATCATCTTCAGCAAATCCGCGCCGATATCGGTGCTCTCGGGAATGTCGCCGATCGGCTGGATATTGATATGGGCGGCATATTCCTCGCGGGTCAGATGCGGGCGGTCATAGAGGGGTGCGTCGTCGGCGAGCGGGCCGAGCGGGATATCGCAGACCGTCTCGCCCTTGTGGGTGAGGACCATCCGGCGACTGTCGGTGACTTCGCCGATCACCGCGAAATCCAGTTCCCATTTGGTGAAGATCGCCTCGGCCATTTCCTCGCGGCCGGGTTTCAGGACCATCAGCATGCGTTCCTGCGATTCGCTGAGCATCATCTCGTAGGCGGTCATTTCCGTCTCACGGCATGGCACCTTGTCCATGTCGAGAATGATGCCGACTTCGCCATTGGTCGCCATTTCGACGGATGAAGAGGTCAGGCCGGCCGCGCCCATATCCTGGATCGCGACAATCGCGTCGCTGGCCATCAGTTCGAGGCAGGCTTCGATCAGCAGCTTTTCGACAAAGGGATCGCCAACCTGCACGGTCGGGCGCTTTTCCTCGATATCGTCGCCGAAATCGGCGCTCGCCATGGTCGCGCCGTGGATGCCGTCGCGGCCGGTCTTGGAGCCGACATAGACGATCGGATTGCCGACGCCGCTGGCTGCCGAATAGAAAATCTTGTCCGCGTCCGCCACGCCAACGGTCATCGCGTTGACGATGATATTGCCGTCATAAGCGGGATCGAAATTGGTCTCGCCGCCAACCGTCGGCACGCCGACGCAATTGCCGTAGCCGCCAATGCCGGCAACCACGCCCTTGACCAGATGCTTCATCTTCGGATGCTCGGGCCGTCCGAAGCGCAATGCGTTGAGATTGGCCACAGGCCGCGCGCCCATGGTGAACACGTCGCGGAGGATGCCGCCGACGCCGGTCGCCGCGCCCTGATAGGGTTCGATATAGGACGGATGGTTGTGGCTCTCCATCTTGAAGATCGCCGCTTGCCCGTCGCCAATGTCGATCACGCCGGCATTTTCGCCAGGGCCGCAAATTACCTGCGGGCCGGTGGTAGGCAATTTCTTCAAATGCAGACGGGAAGATTTGTAGGAACAATGTTCCGACCACATGACCGAGAATATGCCGAGTTCGGTGATATTCGGCTCCCGACCGAGCGCGTTCAATATGCGCTGATATTCTTCCGCATTGAGGCCATGCTCGCGCACGGTTTCGGTGGAGATTTCGGGCTCTGCAATCTTCGTGTCTGTGCTCATGATGACCCTTTAACGAGGCGGGACAATTTCGCCTAGAGGGAATTGATGTTTCGTGGCGCTGCTTTATGGGTTGGTGTCAGTGCCCCCGCGAAGGCGGGGGACCATCTCCAGAGTTAGCGTCTGGACCAAATGGCGGGAGATGTGCTCCTGCCTTCGCAGGAGCACAATAGCATGTCCAAGACCATCGAGCTGATTTTCGATTTCGTCAGCCCCAATGCCTATCTGATCTGGCAGCCGCTTAAAGACATCGCCGAAAAACATGGCGCGACCATCGAAATCACTCCGGCTTTTCTTGGCGGGATGCACAAGCTGACCGGCAATGCGCCGCCATTCATCCGTGATGCGGAGGTGAAGGGCAAGAATGAATATGCGATGCTCGAACTGGGGCGTTTTGTTAAGAAGCACGGGCTCGCCAAGTTCAAGATGAACCCGCATTTTCCGTTCAACACAATCACATTACTGCGGATGCTGGTCGCGTTGGAGCCTGCAAAGCGCGCGGAGTTTATCGAACTGCTCCTGCCTCCGATCTGGGAAGATGGGCTGGACGTTACCGATGCAGATATGCTCGGCAAAATATTGCAGGACGGCGGTTTCGATGCAGCGGAGCTTCTGGCAAGGACCCAGGACCCGACGATCAAACAGGCCTTGATCGACAACACCGAAAATGCCGTCGCGCGCGGGGCCTTTGGCATCCCGACGATGTATGTCGATGGCGAAATGTATTTCGGCAAGGAACGGCTCGGCCAGATCGACGAGCAGCTATCCGCGTGAAATCGCCCTGCAATGAAATCTGTACCATCGATCGCCCGAGCGGTCTTTGTGTCGGTTGCGGGCGCACTTTGTCCGAAATCGGGGAATGGGGGTCGGCCTCATCGAGTCGCAAGCGCGAGATATTTGCCTTGCTGCCGGGAAGAATGCAGGCGCTTGCCAAAAAGCCGCAGGCTGGACGCGCGGGCGGTTAAGCCTTCACGAATTTCAGCACCAGATAGGCGGTTAGTGCTGCCGTCACGCCGGTCGCGAAAGCGCCCCAGGCAATGTCGTACAGGCTGATCTTGGTCGACCAGACTTTCAGGACTGCCTGGCTGGTCAGGTCATAGGTCGCATAGGCGATCCCACCGAACAAAGCGCCGTTGAGCAAGGCGGTGGTCCACTGACCGCTACCCAGCGCCGGCTTTATCCCGAACCAGACAATGCCGAGCAGATAGATCGCGTAGAATATCATCGCCGGCGCCTTGCGGAACTCGTCCGCCATGATTTCGCCGATCACCGGGCGGTACAAAGTCCCCGCCATATTGCTGAGCCAGAGATAATCGAGAATGCCGAAGACGATGGCGGCGATAAAATAGGCGGCGATATATTGGGTCATGGTCGTTTCTGCTTTCCTGTCGTTGCGCTTGTCCGCTCAGACCTGTTTCAACATTCGCGTCTTGCCGACCAGAAATGCGGCAGCGGATGCGACTGAAAAGGCGATCAGGGCGGTTATCATCATGCCCGTGGTCGCGGCCTCAGGTTCCGGAGCAAACCAGTTAACGGCCTGAAAAACCGCCAGCAATATGGCCAAAAGCACTAAGACAAATTTCGAGCTGGGCGCAATTGGCCGCGTGCGGATTACAAAGAAGGCAAGCGCGCCAAAGGTGATCGCCAGCTCCAGCGGCATTTCGATCAGCGGGAAATTCCACAGCGCAAAGCCCATTTTCGGCGGCGAACCGGCCAGCGTCAGATCGGGCGCATGGACCAGCAGGTCGAGAAACCAGTGCGAGAGCACCACTGCGCCGCCGATCAGCGCGCCGGTCCGGTTGCGGGTGAACAACCAGATCAGTAGGGCAAAGGCCGCGGCCCAGATCGCGCTGCCCAGCAGGCTATGGGTATAGGGCATGTCATAGAGGTCCAGCGGCACCATTTCGGTGATCCCCGGCGTGATCCGAAATTTCTCTATGCCGGCCAGCGCAAGACCGAAAAAGCCGAAATCCAGCAGCTGCCCGGCGACAAACAAGGTGCCGAGTCCCGGTGCCTTGGGGTGGGTTGCGGCGACCATGGCGGGCGCAAAATGACCGATGAACATGTTTCTTCTCCCAGCTTTTCCTTGGGGAGCTACACCGGAAGTGGACGATAGTGAAGTCCAGCCCTTGACCGCGGCCCAAAGCGCCGTCATTGAATTTCGCCATGAGCGAAACCAACGAAGATTTTTCCGCACTGAATTTCGAGGACGCGCTGAAGCGCCTCGAAGATATCGTCCGCAAACTCGAAAGCGGTGATGTGCCGCTCGACCAGTCGATTGCGCTCTATAGCGAAGGCGAAAAATTGCGCGGCCTGTGTCAGCAAAGGCTGGAAGCCGCGCAGGCCAAGATCGAGAAAATCACGCTCGATCGCGATGGCAAACCAAAAGCCACTGTAGCTTTTGACGCGGACTGAGCCTGTGGCGGCCAACAATAATTCGGATCTTCTGCGGGAAATGGGGCGGGTTGCCACCGCGATCGACCGGCAATTTGATACGCTTTTACAGGTCCCGGACGACGCCCGTCGCGAACTCTATGAAGCGATGCGCCATGCTGCAATCGGTGGCGGGAAACGGCTGCGGCCGGTGCTGGTGATGGCGACGGCGCGATTGTTCAACGTCGATGAATCCTGCGCTATCCGCGCCGCCACGGCGGTCGAGGCGCTGCATGTCTATTCGCTGATCCACGATGATCTGCCCTGCATGGATGACGATGATCTGCGCCGGGGCAAGCCGACCACCCATATCGCTTTCGGCGAAGCGACCGCGGTTCTTGCGGGCGATGCGCTGCACGCGCTGTCCTTTGGATTGCTCGCCGACGAACGCACCCATCATGATCCGTTCGTCCGCGCCGAGATGACTGCCTGTCTCGCCAAGGCTGCCGGACCGGCTGGCATGGCGGGTGGCCAGATGATGGATCTGGTGGCGGAAAATTCCACTTTTGATCTTCCGACCGTAACGAGGCTGCAGCAGCTGAAAACCGGAGCGCTGATCGGTGCCTGCGTTGAAATAGGCGCGATTCTTGGCCGGGTCGCGAACGAAGGCCGGACCAGTCTGCGCGGCTATGCCCACGATCTCGGCCTCGCCTTCCAGATCGCCGATGACATATTGGATGTCGAAGGCGACGAAGAAAAGGCGGGCAAGGCGCTCCACAAGGATGCTGAAGCCGGCAAGGAAACTTTTCTGAGCCTGATGGGACTTGATCGGGCCAAAGAGCAGGCGCAGATGCTGGTGGATCAGGCCAAATCTCACTTGAACGGCTATGGCGAAGAAGCGGATTTGCTCCGCGCCATTGCTGAATATACAATTACTAGAGACCGCTAGGCGGGAAGGACGGGATATGAGAATCGGCGTTTATCCGGGAACTTTTGATCCCATTACCTTGGGGCATATGGACATCATCAGGCGCGGCATGCGTCTGGTCGACAAGCTGGTGATCGGGGTTACCACCAACCCGTCTAAATCGCCGATGTTCACCGACGAAGAGCGGCTGGACATGGTGCGCCGGGAAACGGCTGACCTTGGCGATGGCGTCGAGGTCGTCGGTTTCAACATGCTGCTGATGAAATTTGCCGAGAAGCAGGGCGCCGGCGTGATTGTCCGCGGCTTGCGGGCTGTTGCCGATTTCGAATATGAATATCAGATGGCGGGCATGAACCAGCAGCTCAACGGCGATATCGAGACCGTGTTTTTAATGGCCGATGTCTCGCTGCAGCCGATCGCATCGCGTCTGGTCAAGGAAATCGCCATGTTCGGCGGCGAGATCCACAAGTTCGTGACGCCGCTTGTGGCAGATGAAATCACCGCGAGGGTGCAAAAGATAGGCTTGAAGGGCGATCAATAGGCTTTTCCAGCAATTCATTGCGGAGAAAGGTGGAATCGTTCAAAGACCAGTTTCTCTCCCAGCCCTCGATACCAAATGAGTATGCCATGCTGCGTAAATTTTTACTGACCATCTCCGCCCTGTTTCTGGCTTCCTTTCCTGCCCTTGCGCAGGAAGCGGAGGAGCAGACACCGGCACCTGCGTCCGTTCCCGCTGAAGAAAATATCCTGCACCTCGATCTGTCGACCGGTGGCCGGGTAACGATACAGCTGTTTCCGGCAATGGCGCCTAATCATGTCGAGCGGATCAAGATGCTGACGCGGCAGGGCTTTTACGACGGTATTATTTTCCACCGGGTGATCGAAGGTTTCATGGCGCAGACCGGCGATCCGACCGGTACCGGTACCGGCGGCTCGGACCTGCCCGACCTGAAAGCGGAATTTGGCAATTTCCCGCACGTGCGCGGGGTGGTCTCGATGGCGCGGGCGCAAAGCGAAGACAGCGCCAATAGCCAGTTTTTCATCGTCTTTTACCCGCGTTTTTCTCTCGACAAGAATTACACGGTGTTTGGCCGCGTAACCGCCGGCATGGAATATGTGGACGCAATCGAACGCGGTGAGCCGCCGGTCAATCCGAGCCGGATATTGCAGGCATCGGTGGCCGCAGACAATAAACCGCCGGTTCTGCCGAGTGCTCTGGACAATATTTCCGAATCGCCGTTTTCGGTCGATGACCTGAACGCGCCGATCAATCCCTAGAGTAACCCGTGCGCGTTGATCTGTTCGACTTTGCGCTGCCGCAGGAGCTGATCGCGCTGCGGCCAGCCGTCCCGCGCGACAGCGCGAAAATGCTGCAGGTCGATGGCGACCGGCTGTCCGACCATATTGTCAGCGACCTGCCGCAATTGCTGGGCCCCAAAGACATATTGGTCTTCAACGATACCAAGGTCATTCCGGCGCAATTGCAAGGGACGCGCGGCGAGGCCAGGATCGGTGCGACGCTGCACAAGCGGGTCGACCTTCGCCGCTGGCAGGCCTTCATTCGCAACGCCAAGCGATTGCGCGTTGGCGAGGTCGTAGATTTTGGCATGGACGTATCGGCAGAAGCGGAAGCCAAGCTGGACGACGGCAGTTTCATTCTGCACTTCCTTGGCGACGAGCCGGTCGAATTGCTGCTCGAACGGGCAGGCACCATGCCGCTGCCGCCCTATATCGCCAGCAAGCGGGCAATCGACGAGCGCGATGCCGACGATTATCAGACGATGTTCGCCAAGGAAAAGGGTGCCGTGGCGGCGCCGACGGCAGCGCTGCATTTTACCGACGGATTATTGGCCGCGCTTGCCGAGCCCGGCGTCGGCAGTGAAATATTGACTCTGCACGTTGGCGCGGGGACGTTTCTGCCGGTCAAAGTTGACGAAACCGACGAGCACAAGATGCACAGCGAGTGGGGACGGATCGATGCTGCGACTGCCGACCGCCTTAATGCAGCGCGCAAAGCCGGAGGCCGGGTGATCGCAGTCGGCACCACCAGCCTGCGCCTGCTCGAAAGCGCGACGGGCGAAGACGGCATCATCCGAGCGTTCGAAGGCGACACCGATATTTTCATCACGCCGGGCTATAAATTCCGTGCGATCGACGGCCTGATGACCAATTTCCATCTACCCAAATCCACCCTGTTCATGCTGGTCAGCGCGCTGATGGGTATGGAGACGATGCAAAAGGTCTACGCCCATGCGGTTGCCGGGGGTTATCGTTTTTACAGCTATGGGGACTCCAGCCTGTTGCTGCCGGACCGTTAGGATCGTGCTGGCCTTGTTGCTAGTGGATTAGCAAAGCGAATCAGGGCATGATAACGCAGAATATAAAAGTTTCGAAACGGAGAGATGACAATGGATAGCTACGAACAAAATTACATCAATGGCCAATGGGTCGATTCTATCGGCGGCACGCCGCATCAGGTCATCAATCCGGCGACCGAAGAGCCGGGCACGAAGATTGTTCTTGGTACCAAGGCCGACGTTGATGCCGCCGTCGCCGCAGCGAAAACGGCGTTCAAGAGTTTCAGCCAGACCTCGCGCGAAGAGCGGCTCGCCCTGCTCGAACGGATCATTGAAGAATATAAAAAGCGTATGCCCGATATTGCTGCCTCTCTGGCGGTCGAAATGGGCGCGCCGGTCAGCCTGGGTAATGCCGCGCAGGCTCCAGCCGGTCTCGGCGGCTTCATGGGCACGCTGGAAGCGCTGAAGACTTTCGAATTTACCGAAAAAGTCGGCGCCAATATGATCGCCTATGAACCCATCGGCGTCGTCGGCATGATCACTCCGTGGAACTGGCCTTTGAACCAGATCACATTGAAAGTCGCTCCGGCTCTGGCGGGCGGCAATACTATGGTGTTGAAACCATCCGAAGAATGTCCCGGCAGCGCCGCCATTCTTGCCGAAGTGATGGATGCAGCGGGCGTTCCGCCTGGCGTGTTCAATCTGGTGCAGGGTGACGGCCCGATCGTCGGCGCGGCGATTTCCTCGCACCCCGATGTCGATATGGTCAGCTTCACCGGCTCGACCCGCGCCGGTATCCTGGTGGCCAAAGCGGCTGCCGATACGGTCAAGCGCGTGCATCAGGAACTGGGCGGAAAATCGCCCAATCTGGTCCTGCCCGGCGCCAAGCTGGAAGAAGTCCTGCCACCGACTATTGCCGGGGTGATGGTCAACAGCGGTCAAAGCTGCATCGCGCCAACCCGCGTATTGGTGCACAAGGGCCAGAACAGCGAAGCCATCGCCGTGGTCAAGAATATCGTCGAGAGTCAGGAAGTCGGCGACCCGACGGTCGAAGGCGGACATATGGGGCCGGTTGTGAACAAGGCGCAATATGGCAAGATTCAGGATCTGATTCAGTCCGCGATTGACGAGGGTGCCACGCTGGAAACCGGCGGCACCGATCTGCCTGCCAATGTGAACCGCGGCTATTATATCAAACCGACGTTGTTTAGTGGCGTGACGCCGAATATGCGGATCGCCAGGGAAGAGGTCTTCGGTCCGGTGGTGACTCTGATGAGCTATGATAATCTCGACGAGGCAATCGAGATTGCGAATGACACAGAATATGGTCTTTCCGCCGTGATTTCCGGCGATCCGGAGGCAGCCGTCGCGGTCGCGCCGCAATTGAAAGCCGGCATGGTCATCGTCAACAATTGGGGACCGGCTCCCGGCTTGCCCTTTGGCGGATATAAACAGTCCGGCAACGGCCGTGAAGGCGGTGTTTATGGCTTGAGAGATTTCATGGAAGTGAAATCGATCAGCGGTTTGCCAAGCTAGACGCTTGCATCCTTCGCAAGCTACAGCTTGGCGGGACGCTGTAATGACAACGCGCCTCGAATAAAAAAGGGCGGCTCAATCGAGCCGCCCTTTTTTTTGCTTCACGTCCCGGAAGGTCTAGCCTTCAGCAGGAGCCGCCGCTGGAGCGACCGGTGGGTCATTGTCAGCAACTTCGGTGAGCGATCCGCCCATGGCTTCGCAATCACCGGCGTCGGTATTTTTCCAGGCATTGCCCTGATAGTCGACGACGGAAGTCCCGGCACAGCTTGTGCCTTCGCCGGCCTTGCAATCATTTTCACCGGCCAGGGCGATGCCGTAGCATTTTTCCTGGTCCGCTGCCGCGACTTCGGTCACTTCGCCGCTCGATGCTTCGGCGCCTTCGCTGGCCGCTTCGGTGTTGCCGCCGGAACAGGCGGAAAGAGCGGCTGCCGCGATCAGTGCGGTCGCTGCGGAACCAAGTGTTGTTGCTTTTGTCATAAAATACTCCCGATTTAGGTCTTTGAGAATCTGCGCCCATCCTGCACAGATGTTGAAATATTCGAACAGGACGGACCATTGGTTACACCAACAATAGCAAAACACAAAATCGAGGCCGTAAAATCTGGTTTCAATGCGGAAAGCGGGCATCTCTATGGCTGAGCGCTTTTCCTTTTCCATTTCCGCAACCGACGGCAAGGCGCGGACCGGCAAGATCAGCATGTTGCGCGGCGATATTCGCACGCCTGCGTTCATGCCGGTGGGAACAGCCGCGACAGTCAAGGCGATGAAGCCGGAGACCGTTCGCGCAACGGGTGCGGACATCATTCTCGGCAATACCTATCATCTGATGCTGCGTCCCGGAGCGGAGCGGGTGGCGCGGCTGGGCGGGTTGCACAAGTTCATGAACTGGGATCGACCGATCCTGACCGATAGCGGCGGCTATCAGGTTATGAGCCTGTCGGAACTGACCAAGCTCAGCGAAAATGGCGTCGAATTCCAGAGCCATCTCGACGGTTCGCGCCATATGCTGACCCCGGAACGATCGATGGAAATCCAGCGGTTGCTGGGCAGCGACATCGTGATGGCGTTCGACGAATGTACCAAGAATGGCGCAACCCGCGAGGAAGCACATGCATCGATGGAGCGCTCGATGCGCTGGGCCAAGCGGTCGCGGGACGGCTTTGACAGCGGCGAAGAGCATGCGGCGAGAGCGGCTTTGTTCGGCATTCAGCAAGGCTCGCTCGACAAGGAAATGCGCGCGGCTTCGGCGGAGGCTTTGATTGAAATCGGTTTTGACGGCTATGCCATTGGCGGTCTCGCGGTGGGCGAAGGGCAGGAGGCGATGTTCGATGTGCTCGATTATGCGCCGGGACAATTGCCCGCCGACAAGCCGCGCTATCTGATGGGCGTTGGCAAGCCTGACGATCTGGTCGGCGCGGTCGAGCGTGGCGTCGACATGTTCGACTGTGTGCTGCCAAGCCGGTCCGGTCGCAATGGCCAGGCATTTACCGCGCAGGGGGCTCTCAATATCCGCAACGCCAAATTTGCCGAGGATCTGGCGCCGCTGGACGAAAATTGCGCTTGTTCGGTCTGCCAGAACCACAGCCGTGCTTATTTGCACCATCTGATCCGGGCGAAAGAGATATTGGGCGCGATGCTGATGACCGAGCATAATATCGCTTATTATCAATCGCTGATGGCAGGCATGCGCGACGCAATTGCCGAGGGCACGTTTGCCGATTTTGCCCAGAATTTCCGTAGTGCCTATCTGAAGCCATGATCGTCGGACTGCCCGAAACAACGACCCTGCAAGATGCGCTGGACCGCGCCCGTGACAATGCGCCTTATCTCGGGATGGCGATGCAGATACTGCCCGAACTGACCGATCTGCTCGCCGCAGAGAATCTCGAGGCGGCGCTGGAATATGTCGGCAGCGCGGGCGAAGGCGCCGAAAATGTTCGGCAAAAATTGCGGCGGGAAAAGCGGGCTCTGGCGCTGACACTGGCGGTTGGCGATCTGGCCGGGCAATTGTCTCTGACCGATGTGATCACGCGCTTGTCCGATTTTGCCGACCGGGCGCTGGATGAGGCTTTGGCGGATATATATGCGACCCGCTATCCCGAGGCGCCGCTTGAGGGCTTTTCGATCATTGGCCTTGGCAAGCATGGCAGCCGCGAACTCAACTATTCGTCTGATATCGACCCGATCTTCATTTACGATCCCGATAAAATTCCGGTTCGAGGCAAGGAAGATCCCAGTGACGCGGCGCGGCGGATCGGCCAGCAGCTGGTCGAGGCGCTCAACGCCCGGGATGCGGACGGCTATGTTTTCCGGGTCGACATGCGGCTCAGGCCTTCGCCGGAAGTCAGCCCGGTCGCCTTGCCGGTCGAAGCGGCTATCAGCTATTATGAATCGAGCGCGCTGGCGTGGGAGCAGGCGGCCTATATCCGGTCACGGGCCGCTGCCGGTGATCCCGGGCTGGGACAATATTTTCTCGAAACGATCAATCCGTTCATCTGGCGGCGGTCGCTGGATTATGGAGCGATCAAGAATATCGGCTCGGTCACCGCGCAGATTCGCGATCATTATGCGGCGGGTCAGAAATTCGGACCGGGCTTTGATCTGAAACGCGGGCGCGGCGGGATTCGCGAAACGGAATTTTATGCCCAGATGCACCAGCTGATCTTTGGCGGCAGGCAGCCGGATCTGCGGGTACCGGCGACGCGCGATGCGCTGGCGGCGCTGGTCAGGGCGGGACGGATCGATGGTGAAAAAGCGCGGGTGCTGAGCGAGTCCTACGAACTCTACCGGGTCATCGAACATCGTCTGCAGATGGTCAACGACCAGCAAACCCATAGCTTGCCCGATGCTGCAGCGGATCTCGACCGGGTGGCGCGGTTGCACGGGCTCGACACAGGCCAGCAATTGCTTGATCTGCTTGCCCCTCATGTCGATGCGGTCGGCAATATTTATGATGATTTGATCGAACCGGAAGATGACAGGCGTCTGCCGACTGATGAAGAGAAACTGGCCGCTGTAATCGCCAGCAAAAATTTGCTCGAAGGCGACAGTTTTCTGCAGGCGATCAAGCGCTGGCGGAGCGGCAAGGTGACGGCCTTGCGGTCCGCTGCGGCTCAAGAGTCTTTCGAGGCTATCCTTCCTGATCTGGTCGATGCAATTGCCACGGCCCCCAATTCGACAAAGGCGCTGGCGCGTCTGGACAGCCTGATCGAGAAATTGCCCACTGCAATCAATTTCTTCCGGATATTGGAAGCAAGGCCGGCTCTGCTCGACCTGCTCGGCAAGATTCTCAGCCATGCGCCGGTGCTGGCCGATGCTTTGGCGCAGCGCGCAGAATTATTCGACGGTCTGATCGATGCTACAGCGCTTGACCTGCCCCCGTCGGTGGATGGGCTTGCGGACCAATTTGCCCGGATGGAACCGGGCGATGATTATCAGATGCTGCTCGACCGGGTGCGGGCCCGGGTTGGGGAGAAGCGCTTTGCGCTCGGCGTGCAGCTGATCGAGGGGCATCATGATGCGCTGGATATATCGGCGGGCTATGCCCGGGTGGCCGAAGCGGCGATTCAGGTGCTGACCGACGCGACAATCAAGGAATTTGAAGAGACGCACGGAAAGGTTCCTGGCTGTGCTCTGCTGATTCTGGCGTTGGGCCGGTTGGGCGGGGAAGCCTTGACCCATGCTTCCGATCTGGACCTGATCTTCCTGTTCAGCGGCGATCATAGCGCCGAGTCCGACGGCAACAGATCATTGGGGGCTACCCAATATTATAACCGGCTGACCGCGCGAATCGTGACGGCGCTTTCCGTGCCAACCGCTGCCGGGCCGCTTTATGAAGTGGACACGAGGCTGCGGCCATCCGGAACCCAGGGGCCTTTGGCGGTGACCCTTGAGAGCTTCTACAAATATCAGCGGGAAAGTGCCTGGACCTGGGAACATATGGCCCTTACCCGGGCGCGACCGGTCTATGGCGATCCGACGAGCCGTGCGGAACTGCAGAGCGAGATTTGCTCGATCTTGCGAAAAGAGCGCGAACCGGAAGAATTGCGCAAGGCAGTGCGGAAAATGCGTCTGGATATCGTCGAGCACAAGCCGCCCAAGGGTCCGCTTGATACCAAGATGATGGAAGGCGGACTGGTCGACTGGGAGTTTATCGTCCACTTCCTGCAGTTGAAAACGGGAGACGCGCTCTATCCGCAACTCGGCAAAGCGGTCCGCGCGCTCGTTGCCGCCGGTCATCTTGGTGAGGACATGATCACCGCGCACGAACTGATGACGCGCTTGCTGGTGGCCCTGCGCCTGATGTCTCCGGATTGCGACTTCCCGCCGGAAACCAGCCGCGCCCTGATCGCCAAGGCTGCGGGGCAGGAAAGCTGGGATGCTCTGCTCGATGGCTATGATCAGGCGCGGCAATGCGTTATTGACGAGTGGAACAGGCACTTGCGGCCGGACCCCGATGAAATTCTAGGAGACATAATATGATCGATGTGGGCGATAAAATTCCGGATATGGAACTGGTTGCGCCGGATGGCAGCCCGGTGAAGATATCCGATTATGCCGGCAAAAAGCTCGTGCTGTTTTTCTATCCGAAAGCCAGCACACCCGGTTGCACGACGGAATCGAAGGACTTTTCGGCGCTCCTGCCGGAATTTGAAAAAGCTGGCGCGGCGGTGCTTGGCATGTCGGCGGATTCGCCGAAACGACAGCAGAATTTCATCAACAAGCAGGAACTGACCGTCGATATCGCGTCCGATGAAAGCACGGCGTTCCTTGAGAAAATCGGCGTCTGGGCGGAAAAGAAAATGTACGGCAAGACCTATATGGGGATCATCCGTTCGACCTTTCTGATCGGTCCCGATGGCACGGTCCTCAAGGCCTGGCCGAAAGTGAAGGTCAAGAGCCATGCGGAAGAGGTTCTGGCTGCGGTGCAGGCGGCATAGACCCTTCGAAATGACGGAACAGATCACTGTAGGCGCAGCCGTTCTGCGCGTGCTTCAGACCGCTGATCCCACGGCCAAGGTGATGGCCGCGCGCCATGCTGCGCGGCAATGGCGGCTGGCGAGGCTGACTCACAATTTTGGCGAGATCATGCCGGACATTCCGGCGCGGCCCGACCATCCGGTGTTGATGCGTCCCCGCGACATGCCGAGACGCGGCACAGGCACCTCGGTACCCCGGCGGGTCGCCCTGATCCATGCGCTCGCGCATATCGAATTTGTCGCGATCGATCTGGCCTTCGACATGATCGGCCGCTTCGGTGCAGAATTTCCGCGAGAATTCACCGATGACTGGATGCGGGTCGGTGCGGAAGAAGCGATGCATTTCGCCTTGCTGGATCGCCGATTGCGGGATCAAGGCAGTCATTATGGCGCGCTGCCCGCCCATGATGGTCTCTGGGATAGCGCAAAAAATACCGCCTATGATGCTTCGGCGCGTCTCGCCATCGTTCCGATGGTGCTCGAGGCGAGGGGACTGGATGTGACCCTGGAGACAGTCGAGCGTTTCAAACGACAGGGCGATCTACTGACGGCAAAGGTGTTACATCGAATCTATAATGACGAGATTTGCCACGTTTCTTTTGGCACGAAATGGTTCGAATATACCTGCGAAAGAGACAATCTGGCCCCGCATGACCATTGGAAACATCTTGTAAAAACCCACTTCAAAGGCGGGTTGAAGCCTCCATTTAACGACTCAGCGCGCCGAGCAGCCGGTCTGACCCAAGAATATTATTATGGTGTTGAATAATTAACCCGAATGAATTTACACCCGTAAACGCACAACGGGGGCGAAGGTTCCGCCACAAAATTCAAGCCATGGATTTCATGGGTCGCAAATAAAGGTTCGATCATTATATGACCGAAAACATAGTAGTTTTATTCAAGAAATCTGTGAGCAAGATCACAGCCATTGCTTTTCTCGGATCGGCAATGATTTTTTCCACCGCCGCATCAGCGGAAGCAGCCGCAGAAGCCAGCATCCCGGTTGATGTGCTGAAAAGCCAGGCAGCGGAAAGCGCTCTTGGCGAAGCGGACCCCGCGTTCAAGATGATTTTCAACAACTGGAGCGGCCAGGGCAAGATTGAAGCGGTGAAGCTCACCATTCCTTCGAGAAAGCCGGTAAAAGATTTTACGCTGACCAGTTCTTACGGTTTCCGTTCGGACCCTTTCAAAGGTCGCCGTGCCAATCACAAGGGCCTCGATATGGCCGGACCGATCGGCACTCCCATTTATGCAACAGCTGACGGCATCATCGGCCGCGCCCAATGGGTGAACGGCTATGGCAAATATATCGAAATCAACCACGGCAACGGCATCCAGACCCGATATGGTCATATGTCGCGGCTCAATGTCGAAGCCAATGCCCGCGTCAAGAGCGGCGACCTGATCGGCTTCATGGGCTCGACCGGTCGCTCCACTGGCAGCCACTTGCACTATGAAGTGCGGATTGCCGGCGAAGCGGTCAATCCCATCCCGTTCATGCAATCCAATGATTTCCTGATCGCGCAGAAGCTGAATTCCGGCGTTGCATTGGGCGGCCCAGCGGAATAAGACAGATTTTACACCTTTGGGAGAGGGTGCATAAGGGAGCGGTTTGAGCTTAAGGCTTGCCGCTCCTTTTGATTCTCCCTATCTTAAGATCATGAACCAGGTCCTTACAACTCTCGAGCAGGATATCATCCTGACCCCCAATGCCGCCAAACGCGTGGCTGCCATTGCCGAAAAACAGGGCAGAGCAGCCATATTGCGGCTTGCGGTCGAAGGCGGGGGCTGTTCCGGATTTCAATATCGTTTTGGTCTCGCCGACGGCATCGAAGCGGACGATATCGCGGTCGAGGAAGCTGGCGTAACGCTGGTTGTCGACGAAATCAGCCTCGATCTGGTGCGCGGTAGCGCGGTCGACTTTGTCGAGTCGCTTGGCGGCAGCGCTTTTCAGGTTACCAATCCCAATGCTGCGTCTGGATGCGGTTGCGGCTCGAGTTTCTCTGTTTAAGTGAAAATAGCCAGCTACAATATCAACGGCATCAAGGCGCGTTTGCCGCGTCTGCTGGAGTGGCTTGAAGAGACCAGGCCGGATGTGGCCTGCCTGCAGGAAATCAAGACGCAGGACGAGGGCTTTCCCGCCGACAAGTTCGAGGAAATTGGCTATGGCGCGATCTGGCATGGCCAGAAGAGCTTCAACGGCGTTGCGATATTGGCGCGCGATCAGGTGCCGGAAGAGGTCAAGCGCGGCCTCGATGGCGAACCGGAAGACGAGCATAGCCGCTATATCGAAGCCAATATCAGCGCCAAAGACGGTTCGAAAGTGCGCGTTTCCAGCATCTATCTGCCGAACGGCAATCCACATCCCGGGCCCAAATTCGATTTCAAGCTGCGCTGGATGAAGCGCTTGCGCGAGCGGGCTGCGGAGATTTGGGCCGAGGAAGTGCCTGCCGTGCTGGCCGGCGACTATAATGTCATCCCGCGCGACAATGATGTCTATTCGGTCAAGGCGATGCAGAATGACGCGCTGATGCAGCCGGAAAGCCGTGAGGGCTATCGGCGCATATTAAACGACGGCTGGACCGATGCGCTGGGTGTCACCTATCCGGCGGGCAATATCTGGACCTATTGGGACTATCGCAGCGGTGGCTGGCAACGCGATCAGGGTTTTCGCATCGATCATCTGCTGCTTAGCCCGCTTGCCGCGGATCGCCTCGAAAGCTGCGGTGTCGACAAGGAGTATCGCGGCCGGGAGAAGGCCAGCGATCACACGCCAGCGTGGGTCGATCTGGACATCTGAGGCGCCCGACAACGATTGATCGCGGCTGCGCTTAGGTGATCGGCTTTTCGTATATAAGATATTCGCGGTTGACGGTCGCTCCAATCGCTTCGGCAATCGCCACCATCCCCTGATTATCTTCCAATATCCAGCCAATTTCAGCGCGTTTGGTGCCAAAGTGGAGCTTTGCATCGCGGCGGATATATTCGATCAGCATGAACACCATCTGGCTGGCCAGGCGGCTGTTTTGCAGTTCTTTTTTAACCCCCATCAACGGCACCCGCATCGAATTGGATTTGGGGAATTTCAGCCACCATAGCAGCTTCGCCCAGCCGAACGGCCATAGCGAGCCCTTCATGGTTTTGAGCACTTCATTCATGTCCGGTAGCGTCATCATGAACGCGACGGGTTCGCCTTCCAGTTCGGCAATGCGGATTAGATGTTCGTGGACGATAGGCTTCAGGCTCTTGCCAGCATGGGCGATTTCGCGATCGGTCATCGGGACAAATCCCCAGTTTTTTGACCAGGCATCGTTTAGCAAATTCATGATGATCGCGGCATCTCGGTCGAAATGTTTCTTGTCGACCCGGCGGATGGTCAGTCGTTTGTTGCGCTCGCCAGAAGCAACGATCCGTTTGATCAGTTCCGGGAAGCCGTCCTCGACCGGAAGATGATAGGTTACCAGCCGCTTGGCGACCTTATAGCCGAGACTTTCGATCCAGCCCTGATAGGCGGCGTTGTGATGGCCCATCAGGATCATCGGACTGTGGTCGTGGCCCTGCGTCAACAGCCCCGGCTCTTCCCAGACCGACATGCTGATCGGCGCAAGAACCCGGGTCATGCCCTCGTTCTTCAGCCAGACTTCGGCGGCGTGTATCAGGGCATGCATCACCGCTTCGTCGGTGGCTTCCATCCAGCCCCAATTGCCGGTTCCCGGCCCCATGCCTTGTTCCGGCGGCTGTTGCAGAGCCAATTCGTCAATATGGGCGCTGATCCTGCCAACCACTTTGCCCTGTCGCCGGGCTAGAAAAAACTGGACTCTTGCATGATCGAAAAACGGGTTTTTCCCGGGCGTGATCAGATTGGCCATTTCGGACTTCAGCGGCGGAACCCAGTGCGGGTCCTTGGCGTTGAGCTTGTAGGCAATATCGATGAACTGCTTGGTCTGGGCCTTGGTAGTGACAGGTTCTACGACTATATCCTGAGTGGCCGCCATGTTTTATCCTTCTATATATGCGGCTGGCTGTGGCGTTAATCACGACGCAATGTCAAGGGCAGGCGCGCCATTGCGGTCTTGTCCTTGCCATGATGTCGCCACGATATGTTGCTCTAGGCCATCCAACAATTATGCAGGTGTTTATGAGTACGACAACCATCTCTCCGAAAAATACGCCGACGGCTGCGGCAGACCCGCGCCGGATCAATGCCGCTGTGCCGGTTCCCGAGGATGTCGAGCTGATCCGCACTGCGGCCAAGGTCACGCGTGATCTCAACACGCCGAAGGCCGCAATTTACTGGGCTGATTTTCTGGCATCTGTGGTCGTCGGCTACGGCGCCCTCGCCGGGGCGATTGTCAGTCAGTCGACTGTTCTCGCGATTGCCTTTGGCTTGATTGCGGTCCTCGCTCTCTATCGGGCTGGCAGCTTCATTCACGAATTGACCCACGTCCGCCGCAATGCGCTGCCCGGCTTTCATTTCGCCTGGAATGCCTTGTTCGGCGTACCGATGCTGATCCCGTCGTTCATGTATGAAGGCATTCACAGCATCCATCACCGGACCAAGAAATATGGCACGGTTGAGGATCCGGAATATCTGCCGCTGGCCCTGATGAAGCCCTGGTCGGTGCCTCTATTCGTGATTGTCGCGGCGCTGGCACCGGTTGCGCTGCTGTTCCGCTATGCGATATTATCGCCGCTGTCCGCTATCGTTCCGCCGCTGCGCAGGATTGTGGTCGAACGCTATTCCGGCCTGATCATCAACCCGGATTTTCGTCGCAAGCCGCCCGAAGGCGATCTGAAACGGCGCTGGCTCGCTTGCGAAATTGGCGCGAGCATCTGGGCTATTGCCCTGCTGGCCATGGTTGCGACCGACGTCATTCCAATGCGCGCTTTTCTGATATTCCTCGGCGTGATGTCGGGCAGTGTCGTGCTCAACCAGATCCGCACGCTGGTCGCGCATCTCTGGGAGAATGACGGTCAGGAAATGAGCGTGACGGGGCAATATCTCGACAGTGTCAACGTGCCGCCGCCAGCAACCTTGCCCGCTCTATGGGCGCCGGTGGGATTGCGCTATCACGCGTTGCACCATCTGCTGCCGGGTGTTCCCTATCATAGTCTTGGCGAAGCGCACCGGCGTATCGCGGCTGAATTGCCGTCCGATTCCAAATTCTACCGGGCGGATCACGGCAGTCTGTGGAAGTTGATCACGGGACTGGTGCGCGGCAGCGCCGGCAGAAACTGAAGCGGCTATTCCTCGGTCCGGATCAGCACCGTCTCGCCGATCAGGAAAAATAGCATGAACGGCGCCCAGGCCGCCAATAGGGTCGGATAAGCGCCGATATTGCCCATCGCCAGCGCGAAATTATCGGCGACGAAATAGGCAAAGCCGAGCGCCATGCCGATCACGGCGCGCAGGAACAACTGCCCGGACCGGGCCAGACCGAAAGCAGCGACAGCGCCCAGCAAGGGCATCAGGATCGACGACATCGGCCCGGATATCTTGTGCCACCAGCCGGCTTTCAGGCTCATCGTCGGGCGCCCCGCGCGCTCGAGTTCGCCAATGGCTGTGTGCAGTGCAAAAATCGACAGGCTATCCGCGTCGACATTGGTCAGCGTGAACTGGTCCGGCCGGATCGAATCACCGATCAGTATCTCGGCTTTCTTTTCTTCGGTTCCGCTGCTGACATCAAACTGGGTGACGTCGGTGAGTTTCCAGCCTTTGTCGGTAAACCGGGCTTCATCGCCTTGCATCAGGCTTTTCAGTCCGTTCTCGGTCCGATTGTAGATGGTGATGTCTTGTAGCACCACATCATTGCCGCGGCCGGTCACCGTCCGCGCGTTGATCAGATTGTTGCCATCCTTTACCCATACATTGGTGCGGACGTTGCTTTCCGCCGGAATCGGGCCGAACTCGACTTTCTCCCATTGCGACAATCGGGCGGTAGCGGGCGCGACGATTGTTTCGTTGAACACGAACGAGACCAGCGCCACGCCCATGCTGGTTACGATCAATGGCGCGAGGATCTGGTGGGCGGACAGACCGCCGGCCTTCATCGAGATGACTTCACTATTCTGGTTCAAGGTGGCGAGGGTGATGATCGTCCCGAGCAGAACGGAAAAGGGCAGGAAACGCGCCACCAGCTGCGGGGCGCGCAGGGAAACATAGGTCCAGAGCTCGGCTTCGCCATTGCCTTGATAGGCCATGATCTTGCCGCTTTCGCCGAGCAGGTCGAGCGCCTGCAGCACCAGTACGAGCAATGCAAGCACCGCCAGCGTCCGGACGATGAACATTTTCGCCATATAGATGGCCAGTGTCCGGGAGGGGAAAAAGTCCATATCCGGCTATTCCTTCATCAACGCGCGTTTGCGATTGAAATTCAGCAAGCCCTTGAAAACGCCTCCGAATTTGGAAAAGGCTTTTTCCAGTGCACCGATCGGCTGGCCGCCGGGAACATGGGCTGCAACATGATACATCCACATGATCAGCGCGGCGAACAGGCAGAAGGGCAGCCACAAGGCTATGATCGGGTCAACAAGACCGAGCGCCCCGATATCCTCGCCATATTCGTTGACCTTGTGATAGGTCACAATCATGATGATCGACAGAAAAACGCCAAGCGCGGAGCTGGAGCGTTTCGGGGGTACGGCCAGCGCTACCGCCAATAGCGGCAGCAGCAACATCATCACCACCTCGACCATGCGAAAGTGGAAATTGGCGCGGCTTTCATTGCGTTCGGCAACCGGGCGGTTTTCGTCCTGTCCGACACGGACCAGCTCCGGTATCGTATATTCCAGATCCTTGCCGCCGCGCGAGCGGAAGCTCTCGATATCGGGTAAATCGATCGGCAAATCATGGTTGCTGAAACTCAGGATGCGCGGTTTTTCGTAATTCGGGGCATCATGGACCAGCACGCCATCGGTCAGCCGCAAGATGATCGTATCGGGATCGTCGGTCGCCAGAAACTGGCCGTTTTTCGCCGTGACGGAGACGGTCTGGCCCGTTTTGCTCTCGGCGCGGACGAACATCCCGCTCAATTTTGTCCCGTTGTCGCGGCTTTCCTCGATCCGAAGGGTCATCCGGCTGCCGAGATTGGTGAATTCGCCAACCTTGATGGAGGCACCGAGCGCACCCGACCGCAATTCGAAGCGTAGTTCTTCATAATAATAGCGGGACAGTGGCTGAATGAAGCCGACAAGTGCGAGATTGACCAGCATCAAGGCGATTGTGAACATATAAGGCACCCGGAGCAGCCGACCGTAACCCTGGCCAACGGCACGGAAAACATCGAGTTCCGAACTGAGCGCAAGCTGCCGGAACGCCAGCAAAATACCGAGCAGCAGACCGATCGGTATGCCGAGAGAAAGATATTCGGGAATCAGATTGGCCAGCATCCGCCAAACCACGCTGACAGGGCCGCCTTCTGCCGCGACAAAATCGAAAAGACGCAGCATTTTTTCCAGCACCAGCAGCATGGCCGCGATCACCAATGTGCTGAACAGAGGCACGGCGATCAATTTTGCCAGATAGCGATCAGTGGAAGTCAGCAGTTTCAACTTGTTGTCTCCCTCTCACCATGTTTTCGCCGCAAATCAAATCCATAACAATCGGTAGATCGGGGGGCTGATTCTTGTCCGTGCCGGAGTAATGGCGCGGGTATAACGACTAGGAGTTACTACGTCATGTTGAAATTTGCGGCATCCATCGCATTATCGACCACTATTTTGCTATCTTCTGCCCCGGCATTCGCTGGAGGCCGCGAGATACCCAATGACATGCGCCGGTGCCAGTCGGGCAAAGGCCCTGCTGTAAGAGTCGAAATTGAAGGTCTGAAGGAAACGACCGGAAGGATTCGCGTCCAGAGCTACCGCGGAACCAAGGACGAATGGCTGAAAAGCGGCGCCTGGTTGTCTCGCATCGAAGCCCCCGTCAGCGCGAAAAATATGACCTTTTGCCTGCCGTTCAGCCAGGCCGGCGAATATGCGATTGCCGTGCGCCATGATCTTAACGGTAACGGCAAGACCGACCTGACCAGCGACGGTGGCGGGATGTCGAACAATCCGAGCATCAACATCTTCAACCTTGGCAAGCCAAGCTACAAGAAAACCAAATTTGCGATCGGCAATGAGGTTAAATCCATCCGCATCACAATGAAATATATGTGATGCACCGGGCACGCCGGACAATTTGGGGCTAATTCATGGCAAATGTCGCACTTCTTTCCAATCCGAACTCGACCGGAAACCGGGCAATTTTGCCAGAAGTGCGCTCTTATTGCGTCAAGAACAGCGATGTTTTTCACTATGAAGTGGATCATGTTGATGAAATTGCCAAGGCGCTGGAAACCATTGCCGGGGTGAAACCGAAAGTGCTGGTCATCAACGGTGGCGACGGAACGGTACAGGCGGCATTGACCGAATTGCACCAGGGTGGCCATTTTGGTGACAATCCGCCGCCGGTCGCGGTTCTGCCCAATGGCAAGACCAATTTGATCGCGCTCGATCTGGGTTCGGAAGGCAATCCGCTAAAAGCGCTCGAGCGCATTGTCGAACTGGCCAAGCATGATTTGCACGAACATCTGGTCGACCGCGAGCTTATCGCGCTCTCCGATGGCAGCAAGGATAGCAAGGTCGTGCTCGGCATGTTTCTCGGCGGCGCCGGTCTGTCGGAGTTTATTCTCTATTGCCGCCACAAGATCTACCCGCTGGGACTGCCAAACGCGGCGGCGCATGTGCTGACGGTTTTTGCCGCGCTTGCATCGGTCCTGTTCGGCATAAGGGGGAAATTCCTGCCCAAACGATCGACGCCGGTCAAGATATCGCTGATCCGCGACGGTCAGTTTCAGGGCAATTTTGCCGTGCTGATCGTTACCACGCTGGAAAAGCTTCTGCTGATGAAACGATCGATGCGAAACCAGCATGCGATTGGCCGGATGCAGTTTCTGGCGATTGACCAGCGCGCCAGTTCTATCGTGCGTTTTTTGCTGTCGGTGATTTTCGGACGGTTGGGCAAAAATGTCCAGAAAGGCATCCATCTCGAGCGCGGCGATATGATCCGCATCGAAGGCGAGGGCAGCAATGTGCTGATGGACGGCGAACTTTTCTCGGCCCAGCCAGGCCACCCGATCGTGCTGAAATCAACCAAGCCCGTATCCTTCCTTCGGCTAGCCGCCTGAGCTAGGACGTTTCGCGTGAGCGATCTCAAATCATTAATTGCACAGGAACTGGCCGAGCCCGTTGATAAGCGGGTCTCGGCTTTTGCGGCCTCAATTGCGGCGCAATATGGCGACGCATCGCGGGCGGTATTATTCTACGGCTCCTGCTTGCGAACAACGCAGCTCGACGGGCAGATGCTCGATTTCTATCTGATCGTTTCGGACTATGAAGCGGCTTACGGAAAGAGTTGGCTGGCCGGAGCGAACAAGCGTTTACCCCCCAATGTATTTCCGGCGGAACATGACGGACTGGTCGCCAAGGTGGCGGTGCTCAGCGAGAAGGATTTTCACAGACTGAACCGGATTGGCGCCAGCGCGGTCAGCGTCTGGGCCCGCTTCGCACAGCCCTCGCGGCTGGTCTGGCAAGCGGACGAAGCGGCGCAGGCGCAAGCGGTCGAGGCGATCGAAGGCGCTGCGATCACCCTGTTCGATATGAGCTTTCCGATGATGGATATCGATACGGAACATACGATAGCCGATCTCTGGAAACGAGGTTTTGAACTGACCTATGGTGCGGAGTTGCGCGCCGAGCGGAAGGATCGCTCCGATTCGGTCGTCGATTCCGATCCCGAACGTTATGCCAGATTTGGACCAGCCGTGATGGCGGCGATTGCCGAACGGGACAAAGCGCGGGGCGGAAAACTGAAGATTGTCGCCTCTCGCGAGGCAGTTGAAAAAAGATGGCGGCAATTGCGGCGCAACGGCAAGATTTTGACGCTCGCCAGACTGGCCAAGGCGTCCGCCACCTATGCCGGCGGCATCGATTATCTCGCCTGGAAGATCAACCGCCATGCCGGGACCGATTATGTGATCAAGCCGTGGCAACGCAAATGGCCGATTCTGGGGGCGCTGGTGATGTTGCCGCGACTGATTGCCGGTGGGGCGATCAAGTGAGACCGTCATTTAAATGACTCCGTCATGTAAATGATGCCGTCATCCTGAACTTGTTTCAGGACCCCAGGCGTCCGAACCGGAAGATGGTGGCAAGAGTGACGGGGTCCTGAAACAAGTTAGCTGCGCTGGTCTTCGGCTCAGGATGACGATTTGTCACCGATCCTTGTAATCCGGCTTCCGCTTGGCAAAAAACGCCTTGGCCGCCTCGCGGCTGTCTTCGGTCATCGACAGCATCACCTGCTGCCGGTCTTCGATGGCGAGGGCCGCTTCGAAACTCTGTGCATCGATATTGCGGTTCAGCGCATCCTTGGACAGGCGCAGACCCATTGGCGCTGTGTCGAGCATTTCTTCGGCCAGCGACAGTCCGGTCGAAAGCAGCTTGTCCTCGTCGACAACCTCGCTGATCAGGCCATGTTTCTCTGCCCGTTCGGCATGGATGAAACGACCGGTCAAGATCAGTTCCGACGCAATTGACGCTCCGACCATGCGCGGCAGAAAATAGCTCGATCCCATATCGCAGCCGCCCAAACCGATCTTGATATAGGCCGCATTCATCTTGAGCGATGGCGCGCCGAAGCGGACATCGCTGGCCAGCAACAGCGAGAGGCCGCCTCCACAGGCAGCCCCTTGGGCCAGCGCGATGATCGGCTGCGGACATTGCCGCATGAGTTGCATCACCGTGGCGATGGACCGCTGAGTGTTCCAGACATGCTGGACCTGCCCGCGCGAGCCGTCATTCTTCCAGCCGCCGATATCGAGGCCAGCACAGAAGGCGCGGCCTTCTGCGCGGAACAGGACGACACGGACATCCAGACGCTTTTGCAGCCCGCGGAAATAATCCTGCAGCGCGAAGATCATTTCCTCGTTCATGGTGTTGAGCTTTTCGGGGCGGTTGAGCGTCAGGATTTCGATCGCGCCGCGCTGTTCAATCTGAATAGAATTGGTCATTTGTAGGCCCTAGCTGACAGAAGCATATGTTGAGATTGCCACCAACCCTGCCAGCAAAAACGCTATTACCGCAAGCACGATATATACCAATATCGCCAGCATCAAAAATGTACCGGACTGATTGTCAAAACGCCACGCCAACCACAACGGCCAGGGGAGTATCAAAATGGCAGCGGTGCGCTGCCCGAAAATCAGCCCAGCGAGAAGAGCTGCGACTGGAATAAATAGTACCGCTATAATCCAGTGCCACCGCAAAGGATTAAGCGGTGGCATCCCTAGATCGCCCCGACCGCTTTCCCGGCCGCTTCAAACATGCCCAGAATCTGGTCGACTTGTTCGCTCGTATGTTCCGCACAAAGGGAACAGCGGAGCAATGTCATATTGGCCGGTGTCGCTGGCGGTCTCGCGAGATTCACATATAGCCCTTCGGCGAGCAAAGCCTGCCACATCATCGCGCCTTTTTCGAGATCGGGCATGATCACTGCGATGATCGCGCTTTGCGCTTCCGGTGTACCGAGGGTGAAGCCGAGATCGCGTAGGCCTTTGTGGAGCTTTTTGCTATTCTCCCACAGATGCGCGCGTTTGTTGCCGCTGTGCATCAGCTTGCGGATCGAGGTGCTCGCCGTTGCCATGACGCTGGGCGGCAGGCTGGCGGTGAACACATAGGGACGGCAAACTAGCCGCAAAATTTCGGATTTGGGGTGGTTGGAGACGCAGAAGCCGCCAACCGTGCCGACGCTTTTACTGAACGTGCCGATGATGAAATCGACATCGTCAATCACGCCCTGTTCTTCGCACACGCCGCGCCCGTTCTCGCCGATAAAGCCCATGCTATGCGCTTCGTCGACCAGCACCATCGCGCCGTTTTCCTTGCAGATGCGTACCATTTCCTTGAGCGGTGCGACATCGCCGAGCATTGAATAGACGCCTTCGAGGACGACCAGCTTGCCGGCTTCGGCGGGGAGGCGTTTCAGGCGCTTTTCCAGCGCTTCGACATCGTTATGGCGAAAGGCGACGACCTCGGCATTGCCCATAGCGCAGCCGTCATAGATGGAGGCATGGCTGTCGATGTCGAGAATGACATAGTCGCCCTTGCCGGCGAGCGTGGAGATGATTCCGAGATTGGCCTGATAGCCGGTGGAAAAGACCATCGCATGGTCCATGTCGTAGAATTCCTTCAGCGCATCCTCGCAATCGCGGTGCAGGCTGTAGGTTCCGTTGAGCACCCGGCTGCCGGTTGTACCCGACCCGAATTCCTTGAGCGCTTTCAAGCCCGCCTGACGAACGTCGTCGTCGAAGGTCATGCCCATATAATTATAGGTGCCGAGGAGGATGGTCTCCTTGCCATCGCAAATGGCGACAGTGGGCGAGATGACTTCCTCCATCACCAGCGAAAACGGGTCCTTGACGCCCGTGGCGAGGAGATTTTCACGCTCCTGAATGAGCGGATCAAATTTACTGAGTAGATCGGTCATGCTTTACTTCCGTTAGTCCTGAGCCTGTCGAAGTACCAATCACCCGCTCGTGCGACCCCTAGTTTTCCTCAGGGCGAACGGGTGTCTAGCTTTAGTTTTCCATCAACTTCGCGACGGCATCGGCCAGCTGGCCGACGGATTCGATCTCGGCCTGCATGTTCATGGTGATGATGATATCAAATTCATCTTCGACGGCAGCGACAAAGTCCATGACCGTCAAGCTGTCCCATTCGAGATCACCCTGAAAGGTCGTGCCTGCGGCCAGATCGACGCCCTTATTGTTGAACGGCCCGATCAATTCGCTGATCTTGGTCATGATTTCGTCGCGATTTGCCATAATATGCTTTCAAAATTACTATTCCTGACCTTTGCCAAGACATGCGCACCATTGGCAAGTGAATAAGGCCTAAAAACGGCACAATGCGTGCCTTAGCTTGCCCAAGCATGTGCTTTCTGCCACGCTTCTGCCGTATCGCAGTCGACCCTGGGGGATAGTGTTTATGGACGAAGGCAGCAAATGGCCGGATGAAGTTGTTTACGCGCTTGGCACGACCCAGCGACATCATGTGCAATTGAGCGTTATGGCGGATAACAAGGCGAATATGCTGATTGGCGCGACCTTTGTCGTGTTCACGCTCGCGATTGGCCAAAGCCACGCCGGCATTATCTCCCTGCCGCTTCTGATTCTCGCTATTTCGGCCTTTGGGTCCGCCGGCTTGGCGGCACTGGCGGTGATGCCATCGGTGAGGCCGCGCAAAGACACTTCTCCCAACATGCTGTTCTTTGGCGGTTTTTCGAAAGTCAGTGAAGACGAGTTCATCGACCTCCTGCTGGAAAAGGAATTGCGCACCCAGGAATCAACCTATCGGGCGATGCTGCGCGATATTTATCAAATGGGGCAGATTCTGGAGCAAAAGAAATACCGTTTTCTCGGCTGGGCCTATCGGGTATTTCTGATCGGCCTGACGCTGACCTTCATCACCTATGTTTACGAACAGTTCGCCGGACCGATTCTCCAGGCCTGACTACAGCCAGTCGTTGTGGCGATACCATTTTGCGGTATCCTTCAGGCCCTGCCGCGTTTCGATCTGCGCTTGCCACAATTGCGTCGGCAGGCGCTTTTGCGGGTCAATCGTCCAGTCGTCATGGCAAAAATAATCGACCCGGTCTGCGGTAAGCTTGGCCTTGTCGCCGCGGGCCAGACGGTCCGCCCTGGCAGCGAGACGCAATAGGGATTTTGGTATGCCGACCGTGGCAACGCGTTTGCCGATGGCCTGACCTATCGCCTTCGCAAAACCGGCCTGCGTCCAGCCGCCGGGTTTGCCGTCATCAACCTCGAAAATCTCAGCAGTAAAATCTTCCCGTTCCGGCAACAGCGCAAGCAGCGCCTGGCACAGATCCTGGACGTGGATCACTGATAAAAGGCCGTCAGCATCAGGCGGCAGTGTGACGAATCCCAGTCTTGCCATTTTGAACAGATCCAGAAATTCGCCGTCGCCCGGGCCATAGACGGCGGGCGGGCGGAGGATCGTCCAGTCGAGGCCGCTGGTCTTGACCAGTTTTTCCGCCTTGGCCTTGGTCTCGCCATAGATTGACAGCTGCGGCTGCGTGGCTGCCAGCGAAGAGACATGAATGAAGCGCTTGGTCCCGGCCTGTTTGGCGGCTTCGATGACGGCCAGTGTCCCTGCGACATTCCCGGCCTCGAAACCAGTCCGGTCAGGTGCGTTGACCACGCCGGCGATATGCAGAACCATATCCGCGCCGCTGCATAATGTTGCGAGGCTTGTTTTGTCGTCCAGTGCACCGCGTATCCAGGTGACGCCCGGACGGTCATCCTGCTTGCGCCGGGTCAGGGCGCGCGCGTCATATCCTTCCCGAACCACGAGATCGAGCATCCGGCTGCCAACAAAGCCGGTCGCGCCCGTGATCGCGACTGTCTTTTGAGCGGACCCGGTCATGGTGGCTAGACCATCACCATCTGGTTGCGGTGAACCACTGCGCTGCGCGGGGCATAGCCAAGCAGCGGCGCCAGTTCGGAGCTGCGCCGGCCGATGATCTTGGCGCAATCGAGCGCATTATATTCGGCCAGACCGCGCGCGATCGTCATGCCGTCTTCGTTCTTGATCTCGATCACATCGCTGCGTTCGAACTGGCCGTCAATCGTGATGATCCCAGCCGCCAGCAGGCTGTTGCCGGATTGCAAGGCGGCCTCTGCACCGGCATCGATGGTGATCGATCCGGCCGAGGTAAGACGCCCGCCCAGCCAGGCCTTGCGGGCATTGGCGCCGTCGCCGGCCTTGAACAAGGTGCCGACATTGGTCAGCGCATAGCGATCCAGTGGATGTTCCTCGCGTCCCGAGATGATCGACAGTTCTATCCCGGCAAGATTTGCGATTTTTGCCGCTTCCAGCTTCGACGTCATTCCGCCCGAACCCAATCCGGAGGAGGATGAGCCATCGGCCATCGCCATGATCGAATCGTCGACCGTTTCGACTACACCGATAAATTGTCCGTTGGTTTCACTGTCCGGTCTGCGATCGTATAGGCCGTCGATATCGGAAAGGAGCAATATCCGATCCGCTCCACCAGCCTGGGCCACCCGTGCGGCCAGCCGGTCATTGTCACCAAAGCGGATCTCGTCAGTGGCGACGCTGTCATTTTCGTTGATCACCGGAATGGCGCGATGTTCGAGCAATTTTTCCAGTGTCGCGGTCGCGTTGAGATAGCGTTTGCGATCTTCCATGTCGTCGAGCGTAAGCAGCATCTGGGCCGCGGTAAGCTGATGCTCTCCGAGCAGCTCCGACCACAGGCTGCTCAATGCAATCTGGCCGATGGATGCGGCTGCCTGGGCGTCGGCCAGGCTGGCTCGCCCGCCTTTGTCCAGACCAAGCCTGCGCGCGCCAAGCGCGATCGATCCCGACGAAACGATGATGATATTGTCACCGGCCTGATGGCGTTTGGCGATGTCTGCAACCAGCGTTTTCAGCCAGTCGCGGCGTGCCTGGCCATCTTCGCCGACAAGCAGCGAAGACCCGACCTTGACGACTATCGTGTCCGGCTTTGCGGCGCTCACAGTGGTGACCAATCCTTGGCTACATCCTCTTTGCCTGAGGTCAGCGTTGTCTGACCCTTGCGTTCGATCGAGCTGTTTTCACCAACCGCTTCAAGAATTTTGTCGAGCGCGGCGTCCAGGCCTTCGCCGGTGGCACCCGATACCGGGAGCACATGTTCCGCACCGGCTGCGCGCAATTGATCGGCGATGTCGGTCATCAGCTCGTCGTCCAGCAAGTCGGCCTTGTTGAGCGCCAGAATCTGGGGCTTCTCGGCAAGTCCGCCGCCATATTTCTCCAGTTCCTTGCTCACCGTTTTCCACGCTTTTACCGGATCATCACCGGTCGCGTCGATGAGATGGAGCAAAATCTTGCACCGCTCGATATGGCCGAGAAAGCGGTCGCCAATGCCGGCTCCGTCCGCCGCGCCCTCGATCAATCCGGGAATATCTGCCAGCACGAATTCACGGCTCTTGTGCCGCACTACGCCGAGTTGCGGATGGATGGTGGTAAACGGATAAGCACCCACTTTGGCGCCGGCGTTGGTCACTTTGTTGATCAGCGTCGATTTGCCCGCATTGGGCAGGCCGACAAGACCGGCATCTGCAATCAGCTTGAGTCGCAGCCAGACGGCCGCTTCCTCGCCGAGTTCGCCGGGCTGGTGCTGGCGCGGGGCGCGGTTGGTCGAGCTTTTATAGCTGGCATTGCCGCGTCCGCCGATTCCGCCTTCGAGGAACATCGCTTGTTGGCCCTCGTGGGTGAAATCGAGCAGCACATGTTCCTTGTCTTCCGACAATATCTGCGTGCCGACGGGTACTTTGACGATGAGATCCTCGCCGCCTGCGCCGGTCCGGTTACGGCCTGCGCCGCCCTTGCCGCGCGGGGCTTTGAAATGCTGGGCATAACGGAAGTCGATCAGCGTGTTGAGGCCTTCAACCGCCAGGAAGACGATATCGCCGCCTTTGCCGCCATTGCCGCCGTCGGGGCCGCCATATTGAATATATTTTTCACGCCGGAAACTGACAGCGCCAGGCCCGCCCTGACCGGAGCTGACATAGATTTTGGCTTGATCGAGAAAATGCATGTTGGTGCATTTAGGGATTTGGTGCGCGAAAGGCTAGGCTTTGCTGCAATATAACGACATCGCCCTTATCCATTGATCGGCCTGACAGGCTAGATGCTCAGGCCTCCGTCGACCGCAAATGCCGCTCCGGTGGCGAATTTGCTCTCTTCCGAGGCCAGATAGACGATGAGATGCGCAATGTCGTCGGGCTCGCCCATATGACCGACCGGCTGGGCCAGTTGAAAGGATTCCTCGGTTTCCGCCGGATTCGGCGTTCCGTCAATCACGCTGCGAACATTGGGAGTCATGATCGTGCCCGGCAGAACCGCGTTGACCCGGACCTTGTTTTTCTCGCGGGCGCAATAGAGCGCGATCGATTTGGTCAGCATCGGGATCGCGGCTTTCGCGCTGTTATAGGCGACCAGATCTGCGCTGGCGTTGATCGCGGCGGCGGAGGAAAGGTTGATGATCGAGCCGCCCGTCTTGCTCATTAGAGGTAAGGCCGTCTTGCAACCCAGAAAGATCGAGTCGACATCGACGGTGTAACAGCGTTTGAAATTCTCGTAGCTCACATCAGCGATCGAACCGAAAACCGTAACCGCGGCGTTGTTCACCAGCACATCCAGCCGGCCATATTCGGCCTCGACATGGGCGATCACTTCGCCCCAGCGGTCCGGATCGGTGACATCCTGCTCGAGAAATTCGGCATTGTCGCCGAGTTCTGCCGCCGTTGCGGCTCCCGCTTCGGCGTTGTGATCGGTGATTATCATGCGCGCGCCTTCGTCGATCAGGCGCTGTGCAGCGGCCTTGCCCAGCCCCATCGCGCCACCGGTCAATAATATGATCTTGTCTTGCACGCGTCCCATTAGTCTCTCCCGGTTGCTGTCCTGTGGTGCTGGCGGTGTTCAGCCGCTATTCTGCCGCTTCCATCTGTTCCATCTCGGCGACGCGGGGGTCATTAGGATAGACCCATTCCTCGCCGATCACCTGCTCGACCGCCAGATGTTCCGGCACCCGGTTGAGGCCGATCATCTTGTCGCACGTCTGGTGAAAGCTGTAGATGCGCGCTTCCTGATAGCTGAGCGGCACGCTTTTGAAGCCGTCGCTCTCCATCGATTTCTGGATCATTTCACCAAACTGGGTGTCTTCGAGGATGATCGGCGACATGTCGCGGCCATTGGGCTTGCTCTCGTCCGGTACGGTCCAGAGGTCCGGCGCCGGCCCGTCGCCCCAGTCCATCGCCATGGTCACCAGCTCGATCCGCGTCGTGTTGAGCGAAGTCGGCCAGAAAATCAGCGGCGGCACAAAATAGTTGCTCAGCGGAGATACCCAATTGGGGAACATTGTGTAGCTTTGCGTGCAGGTCCGGCCAAATTCGCCGACGCCTTCAATTTCCTGCCAGTCAGGTGGGTTATCAATGGCGCGGACATGCTCGCGGTCGGTCTGCTGCGGTGCCGGGGCCAGCATCCGGGCATGGCCATTGGGATAGATGGTGTTCACATTGCGCTTGCTGTCGACGAGCGGCGCTACCGTGTCGGGATGGATGAAGGGCACATGATAGACTTCCATATTGGCTTCCATCGCGACCTTCCAGTTGCACTTCAGGTCGAATGAGTGGCGCGCCGCCAGCCTGATCTTGTCAAAACGGAATTCTTTCCATTCATCCCAGACCGGCCCGAGCCACTGTTTGAGCGGCATCGCGTCTTCGTCAAAATTGACGAAGATCAGATTGCCCAGCATCTCGCATTTGACCGGGATCAGGCTGCGGCAGGACATGTCAAAATCCGGCCCAAAATCCTGTTTTTCCGGTACCCCGACCAGAGTCCCGTCGGTTTTATAGGTCCAGTTGTGATAGCCGCACATCAGCCGCGGCGCCTTGCCCTTCTCTTCGGTGACCACCGGTGCGCCACGATGGCGACATGTGTTGTAGAAAGCCCGCATTTCGCCATCCATGCCGTGGACGATGATGATCGGATCGCCCGTCTGCTCCCATTTCATGAAGCATCCAGGCTCGGGGACTTCATCAATATGACCAGCGAACAGCCACGTCTTCTTCCACAGATGTTCCTGCTCGAGATCGTAATAGTCCTGACTGGTATAACGACCCGCCGGCAAATCCGGCAGCCGCGGGAAATCCTCGGGCGGCGCCTTGCGGGAGGATTCCCATTCCATCAGGCGTTTCATCTGATCGATATAGGCTTGCGTCATCGGCATGTTTCCGGTCCTCTTCCTGCCGATAGGAAAGACGCGATTCATGCGCTAAAGTCGATTGGCAAATATGATAGACCGGATTCCATATTGCAGCTGGATCCATTCCGTCGTTACCACTTGGCTTTCATGCCCGTTTTTTGGGCATGAAAAGATGTTACAGATAAAGACAGAAGGAACCGGACGGACGATCATGCGTAAGATAACGGTGAATCTGCGGTTCCTGCCTGCTTTGCCAAACTGGCTGATCCCTTCTGCCCGCTTGCGAATATATATTATATATTGGTGGCGGCATGGTCGATTGCCGGATTTGCGGAATCCGCAGCGCTTTTCAGAGCTTGTCCAATGGCGTAAACTTCACGATCACAATCCGATGATGCCGGTGATGGCGGACAAGATCGCGGTAAAGAAGCAGATTGGACATCTATTGGGCGGGGAATGGATCATTCCGACTTACTGGAGTGGCCGGACGCTGCCGGAACATCCGTCATGGCCTTACCCATTCATCCTGAAGGCGAGCCACGGGTGCAATCAGAATATCGTCTGTCGCGATCAGTCCGACTGGCAAAGGGCACGACGACAGTCCGCCAGATGGACGCGTGCCCCTTATGGGCTGTGGCTCGATGAGTGGGCTTATCGAGACGTCCCTAGAGCCTATATTGTAGAACCCTATCTGGGTAGCGCTGCCGAGCTTCCGATCGACTATAAAATTTACGTGTTCGCCGGCAAGGCGGCCTTCATTCAAGTTCATCTGGATCGCGATTCGGACCACCGGTGGATATTATTTGATCGACAATGGAACCAGATTTCCCGGCTTGGTGATCGCGATCTTCCATCCGCGCCCGAGCATTTGGCAAAAATTCTGGATGGTGCCGAAAAAGTTGCCGGTGAGTTTGATTTTGCACGCATCGATTTTTATGAAATCGCTGGCAAGCCAAAATTCGGTGAAGTCACATTCTATCCGGGTTCGGGACTCGATCCATTCGATCCTCCCGAACTAGATCTTATGATTGGCGCATTGTGGTTGGCAGGATCTGCCGACCGCACAGCCCGCCAATTTCTGGATGGACGATGGCAGCCACAAGCGGCCTGATCGCGCTTCATCTGGAGACCGGTCATTAAGAGCCATGCGTCTTTGGAGTCACAGCCGGGAGGCGGGGCAAGATGCCGCAGGCCCTCCAGCTTTCGAATTCTCCGCCATTTTCCAGATCTAGGCCGCGCTCACTCTTACCGGGATCGCGCTTTGCATGGCTTGGCCGGTGATTGGATCGAGGTGGGCGTCATCGACGATCAGCCGGTTGGTTGATCCGCCCTTGGTCATCACATCGCCTTTGCCGGCTTCGCTGTCGCCGAAGGCATGGCTCATCGAGATAACGCCCTGGCGCACTTTGTCGTCGGCCTTGGCCAGACCGAAAATCGACGCAGTGGGTGACGTGATTTCGATGATTGCGCCGTCTTCTATGCCCGCTGCAGCCAGATCAGCGGGGTTGAAGAAGGCTGGATTGGTCGGCATTTTTTCGACCAGTTTCGGGAAAGTGTGACCGTTGCTGTTGTAGCGATGCTTGGAGCGGCGGGAAATCAGGCGGAAGTCGAAGCCGCTCTCGACCGGATCATTGGCGGCATAGTCGAGAAGCTCGCTGGGCATGGCGCCAGCGTTGAGATCAAATTTTTCCTGCGCATCCGGATCGGCTGGACCAACGACGGGATGCAGCTCGTCATAAGTGATCGCCGCGCCCTTGCGTTCGAGCGCCGCTGCATCGGCTTTGGCCTTGCTCGGCTTGAGCAGCGAACCTTCGGAAATAAGATCAAGAACAGTCGCCTTGTCAGGACATTCTTCCATCGACGCCGGACCACCGGGGAAATTCATTTCGATGCCCATATGCTTGGCGAGCCACCAGAGCATTTCATATTCGTCCATCGTGTCGCCGGGCGCGGGCACCATCGCTTCGGTATAATGGCCATAGGCTTCCTCGGTGAAGGCGTCGGAGACATTGTTGATGTCTTCGCGTTCCAGACACATGGAGGGCGCGAGGATCATGTCGGCGCGCTTGGCGCTGGCCGACATCCACGGATCGACCTGGATGAACAGTTCGCATTCGTCCAGCGCGCGGCGGACTTTCTGCTGGTCCGGAAAGGCGATTTCGGGATTGCCGCCGATCGAGATCAGCGCCTTGATCTGGCCCTCGCCGGGCGTCAGGATTTCATCGGCCAGCACGTTGCAGGGCATTTCCTTGCCGAGATGGCCGAGGCCGCGGATCCGCGATTTGGGGAAGCCTTCGCCAAAGGTCGGCATTTTGGGAGCAACCTGCGCCTTTTTCGGTCCGCCCATCAGCGGATTAAAGACCATCGGCGCGGAAACCTTCTCGCCTTCCTGATTGAATCGGGCGCAGAGGATATTGAGCGAAGCGACCAGATATTCGGTCAGCGTGCCATTGCCGGCCATTTCCGGACCGGTGCCGGTTACAACTCTGCCCTTGTTGGCGCCGGCGAACATGCGGGCGGCAGCGATAAGCTGATCCTTGTCGACCCCGGCGCGTTTCGCAGCGACATCGGGGGTCATGGATTTGACCGCGGCTTCCAGCTCTTCCACGCCATCGACATGGGCGGCGACGAAATTCTGGTCATAGAGCTTCTCTTCGAAAATCACGTTAAGCATGCCGGCAAGCAGTGCGGGGTCTTCACCCGGTTTTACCGGCAAATAAATGTCGGCCAGTTTGCCCATTTCGCTGACTCTCGGGTCAGCGACGATGACCTTCAGGCCGCGTTCCTTGGCATCCCGCAGGCCGCGCGAGGGCGAGGAGGTCGGCATGCCGCCGGAATAATGCGAGACAATCGGATTATTACCGACAAACATCGCGACGTCGGATTCGGTAAAGGCGTTGCCGCCGCCCATCCACATGCCGTAGCGGGCGGTGGTGAAGACCTTGGCCGGCTGATCGACGGTGACGCTGGTATACCAGTTGCGCGAGCCGATGCCCTGGGCGAAGGCGTAAGATGTGCCGAGTACGGCGCTGTTCTGGAAAGCGTTGGTGCCGCAATAGACCGCGATGCTGTGCGGCCCGTGTTCCTCGACCATCTTCTTCATTTGCGCACCCGCCAGTTTGAGCGCTTCGGCGGTCGAGATGTCCTTGAAGCTGCCGTCGGGCTGACGGATCTTGCTGGTGATCATCCGGTCGGGAAGATTGTGCATGTCGGGCAGCTGGCGGCCCTTGATGCAGGTATAGCCGTGGAACAGATGGTCCTGCTTGTCGCCGCGCACGGATTTGACCTTATCGTCTTCCACCTCGACGATCATTGCGCAACTTGCGTGGCAAAAACGGCAAAAACTACGCTTGGTCTCGACAGCCATGAATCTCTCCTGATTTCGGAGAAGTCTAGGCAGGGATGACAGCGCAGGCGACTGACAAAAATGCTCGGAAGAATCGCTTTCCGGTCCGCGCACAATATTTGTCTGCGCGGGCCGCGAATGTCGCTAAAAGTCAGCCACTATTTCGCAGCGCGGTAGCTATCGCGTTGAGCGACAGCTGGATGCCCTCGCCGATGCGCGTGTCATCTTCACCGGCGCGCAGACGTTTCATCAGCTCGATCTGGAGATGGTTGAGCGGTTCGATATAGGGCAGGCGCAACTCGATGCTGTTGAACAGCGCCGGGCTTTTCGCCAGCAAGTGCGGCTGATCGGTGATATCGAGCAATATGTCGCGGGTCTGGTACCAGCTGGACCGGATGCGGCCGAAAAAGGCCTGACCCATGTCCTGATCCTCGACCAGTTCCGCATAACGCGCGGCGATGCCCATATCGGACTTGGCCAGGACCATTTCCATATTGGACAGAGACGCCTGAAAGAACGGCCAGCTTTGCGCCATGTCCTTCAGCTTCGCCTTGTCCTCAAAACGATTGAGTGCCTGTCCGACTCCGTACCAGCCGGGCAGCATGACGCGGGCCTGTGCCCAGCTGAACACCCAGGGAATGGCCCGCAAGTCTTCGATCTTGTCGCTCTTCGTGCGGCTGGCCGGGCGCGAGCCGATTTTCAATTTGGCGATTTCCGTCAGCGGAGTCATTTGCCGGAAAAAGGTGCGGAAACTGTCGTCGCCATAGACCAGATCACGATATTCGGTGAAAGCGATTTGTGAGATCTGGTCCATCGCCGCCGCGTGTTCGGCCAGCACCTTGCTGTCGGTCCGGTCGGGTTCCAGCGAATTGATCAGCACGGCCGAAGTCATTGCTTCCAGATTGGCTTCCGCGACATCTTCCGTGCCATATTTCGCGGCAATCACTTCACCTTGCTCGGTGATCCGGATGCGGCCGGCGACGGTGCCCTTGGGCTGCGCCTTGATCGCGCCGAAGGCCGAGCCGCCACCACGACCCACCGCGCCACCGCGTCCGTGGAAAAGCTGCATTTTGATGCCGGCTTTGGCGAATATCGGGGTGAGGGCGTCGCTCGCCTTGAACAGACTCCAGGTCGAGGTCAGATAACCGCCATCCTTGTTGCTGTCGGAATAGCCGATCATCACTTCCTGATGACCGCGCCCTTTCGCGAGCGCGTGCATCTCCGGAAGAGCGAAGAAATCGGTCATCACTTCGGGCGCATTTTCCAGATCGGCGACGGTCTCGAACAGTGGCACCGCCATCACCGGGCAGGACGGCGATGCGTTGTCCTCGGTCGGCGCGTGATAGAGGCCTGTCTCCATCAACAGGACATAGACTTCCAATATGTCGGATACGCTTTCGCCGTTGCTGATATTATAATTGGTGATCACTTCGGGGCCGTATTTACGGTGCGCTTCGGCGGCGGCCCGGATGATCGACAATTCTTTTGCGGTCTCGTCGCTATAGGTGATCCACGGGCTGGCCAGCGGTCGGTTGTTGGCCAGTTCGGCACGGAGCCGCTTCACCCGTGCTGCTTCGTCCAGCGCCAGATAATCATCCTCAACCCCGGCCTGCTTCAGCAGCTCGGCGACGACGCGTTCATGGACCTTACTGTTCTGGCGCATGTCGAGGGTAGCGAGATGGAAACCGAAAAGCTCGACTGTCCGGATCAGGCGGCCAAGTGCTCCGGATGTCGCGAACACACCCTTGCCGGCCGACTTGAGGCCTTGCGCGAGAATGACCAGTTCCTCGCGTAACTGCTGCGGATTGTCATAGGCCTGGGCTGTAATGGTCGACGCGCGGCCCGGTACATGACCGCAAAGCTTGAGATGGGTTGCCGACAATTTCGCATAGATGCCGGACAAGGCGCGACGATAGGGCTCGTCCTTGCGGCTGAGCGAATCGTCGCCACTGGCTTCGGCCAGCGCGATTACAGCGTCGGGTACCTTCGCGAGCTCGGTGGAAATGGACAGTTCGGCGCCCAAGGTATGAACGCACATCAGATAATAGCCGATGACGGTTTCGGCGGCCCGCGAAAGCGCCTCTTCCATGGCACCGGCGTCGACGAAGGGATTGCCATCACGATCGCCGCCGATCCAGCTGTTGAGTTTCAGGAAACTGGGTAGCCGCGCGCCCAGAGTCCGCTCCCATTTGGCGTAGAGCCTAGGCAGGACAGGCAGGAACACGTCCTTCATATAGCTTTGCGAAATCTGGACTTCGTCGGTCACGAACAGGCGCTCGCGGCGCAGTGGGCGGGTTTGCCACAGCAACGCGATCTGGCGCAGTATAGCAGCGTCGAGCATGTCCCCTTGCGGTGTTTCTGACTCCCCCTCGTCTTTCATCAAAAGAAGTTCGGCAATCCGGGACTTGTGATCGATGATGCTTTTGCGCCGCACTTCGGTCGGGTGGGCAGTCAGCACCGGCGCGATCAGCGCGTCGTCGAGCAGCTTCAGGATAGCGTCGCGGTCAACGCCCTCGCTGGCGAGCAGTTCGATTGCCTCGACAACTGTGGCGCCTTTTTCAGCGGCAACGCCCTGGCGATCCTCGGCGAGATTGGCGAGCAGGGAAAACAGCATGAACCCGCGCACAAAGGCGAGTGTTTCGTCGAGCGACAGCGCGTCGAGACCAGGATCAATCGCATCCGCATCGGCCAAGCCGCGATGCCGGTCAACGCTTGTCGACCGGATATATTCGGTGCGCCGGTAAAGCTCCTCTCCGCCATAGGAGCGAATAACATCGCCCAGCAATTTGCCGAGATATTTGATGTCTGGATTTTGGCGGACGGTGAGGGGCTGGGTCATGCCTATATGCTGCACTGCACCGTCGTAACGGTCAAGAAATTCTGTGTGGTTGCGATAATAATAACCAGTGTTATATCTATATAATACACCGTGGGTGAGGATAGGTTTATATGACAGGCAGTCCGGATTCTGAATCCGTTTTAACAAGACAGGCAAAACTGTTTGACGGCGGTGCGCTGATAGACCTGCTGATAATCCTTGCGGTGCTGGTCATCGTCAAGCAGTCGGTCTTACCCTTCAGCTATCTGTATGCCGGCCCGGCATCAACATTTTCGGCAATGCTTGTCGCTACCATATTGTTGCGGCGCAGAGGGCTCCGCTGGAAAAATCTGGGGCTTTGCTGGCCTGAGAACTGGTGGAAGACCATTGGGCTGACACTGCTTTCGATGGTCGCATTCATAGCCGCAACGCAGACGATGCAACTGTTCGCAGACGCATTTTTTGATGATGTCGGTACGAGTGGCCGATTTGATCATATTGAAGGCAATCCGGCGGCCTATGTCGGTATCATGCTGCTGGTCTGGACTCACGGTTCCTTTTTCGAGGAGCTGTTGTTTCGTGCTTTCGTGATCGACCGGACGAGCAGTGCCTTTGGCGGAGATTGGCCAGCGGATGTCGGTGCAGCGCTGTTCTCTTCGATTTTCTTCGGATACCGGCATTATTATTATCAGGGCATGCATGGCGCGCTGATTACCGGGGCCGGGGGCTTTGCCTTTGCGATGCTGTATCTCTGGTTCGGGCGCAAAAACATTATGCCGCTCATTTTTGCGCATGGCATTTTCAATAGCCTGGGGCAGACGTTTCGCTTTCTCGGCATCCGCGACTGAGGCAGTACGGCCAGGATCCGAAAGAGTTTACAGCCAGCGGCACCGGTCAGCATTATTAGGAATATCAAGGTTAACGGCGAGGAATTTGTGCCACCCGGGACGACTCGGGCAATTAACCCAATTTGCCCATGAACCAGCGGGTTCTGGCGGTTTTCGGCGACGACGATTTCGGCTGGGCTGCGGGTCAACTCGATTTTCAAACGCGCGTCTCGGGCGGTCATTTTGATAAAAGCAGGCTGAATGAACTGGATAAAGTGCTTCACCAAGCGGCCTGACCGCCGTCAATAGCAGATAAGGACATGAATTAACCAGTTTTCGCTAGTTTGCCCGATCAAGGAGATTTCTAATGGCGCGAATTATTTATGCCGAGGACGACGAACTGGTCGCCGAGATCGTTCGTGATACGCTGATGGATGCTGGCCATGCCATTGGCGTGATCGGCGACGGCATTACTGCGCTCAAGGTTGCCAAGGCGAAGAACCCCGATCTGATCATATTGGATTGCAGCATGCCGGGAATGGGCGGGGTCGAGGTCGTCCGCAGGATTCGCAACCATCAGGAGCTGTTCGCTACACCCGTGCTGATGCTGACCGGAAGATCGTCCGCCGTCGATGAACGTATTGCGCTGGAGGCGGGTGCGACGGATTATCTGAAAAAGCCGTTTGACCCCGATGAACTGGTCGTCGTCGTCGAAAATATGCTGGATAAAGTGCAAAAGCGCAAAGATACGCAAAAACTGCCGATGCGCTACGTCTGATTTCCGGGAATAAGGCCTGAACCGGCCTAACTTTCCAGTTCGATATCCCAATAGAGCCAGTCATGCCATGTATCGTGCAGGAAATTGGGCGGGAAAGCCCGGCCATGTTCCTGGAGATGCCAGCTGGTTGGTTTGATCGGTCGATTGGCGAGCTGCATATGTGCTTCTTTTGGCGTCCGGCCACCTTTCCTGAGATTGCAGGGCAGGCACGCAGTGGCGACATTTTCCCAGGTTGTGCGGCCTTTCTGGCGGCGCGGGACGACATGGTCAAAGGTCAGATTGTCGGGTGATCCGCAATATTGGCATTCAAATTTGTCGCGCAGGAACAAGTTGAAGCGGGTGAAAGCCGGATATTCCGATGGCTTGATATATTTTTTCAGCGCAATCACCGACGGAATTTTCATGTCGAGATTGGGACTGTGCACTTCGCGCTCATAGCTGGAGATAATATCGACCCGGTCAAGAAATACGGCCTTGATTGCGGTTTGCCAGGGCCACAGGCTGAGCGGATAATAAGACAGCGGCGTATAGTCTGCGTTGAGGACGAGCGAGGGGCAGCTTTCCGGATGCCTTTGCAGGTCGGGGTGATACATAAGCGTCTGTCTCCCTTGTCCTTTACTGTCTGCTCTTTATGCCTAAGAACGTGACATGACTGTTACACAAAGAACAATATCCGGCTTATGACGTCAAGTACGCATTTAAACCCAGATATTGTGGTGCGTTTTGCCCCGAGCCCCAACGGATTGTTGCATTTGGGCCACGCCTATGCCGCGATGGTGGCGCATGACTTCGCTCGGGCACGGGGTGGCCGGTTTCTGCTCCGGATCGAGGATATCGACGGCGGCCGCAGTCGTCCCGAATTTGTCACGGCAATCCTGGATGACCTGCGCTGGCTTGGTCTCGAATGGGACGGGGATGTGATTTTCCAGTCTGCACGGCTGCAAAGCTATGCTGTCGCCGCCGACCGGCTGAAGGCGATGGGCCTGCTATATCCCTGCTTTTGTACCCGCTCGGACATGCGGCAATTGCAGGAAGACGGTCCGCAGCCGCAAGGGCCGGATGGCCCAATCTATGCGGGGACTTGCCGGCATCTGGACCCGGAATTGGCCAAAATACGAGCGATCAATGAGCCGCATAGCTGGCGGCTTGATATCGCAAAGGCGACTGCAGTAACCGGACCACTGAGATGGACGGATGAACGGCACGGCGAGCAATCGAGCGATCCCGAACGACTCGGCGATGTTATCCTGGTGCCAAAGGATATGCCGGTGGCTTATCATCTTGCTGTGACGCTCGACGATGCTCGCGATGGGATCAGCCATGTCGTGCGCGGGGACGATCTGTTCGCTTCCACCGACATCCACCGCTTGCTGCAGGCGCTGCTGGATTTGCCGACGCCGACCTATTTCCATCATCCGCTTTTGCTCGATAAAAATGGTGGAAAGCTGTCCAAAAGCCGGGGGTCTGCCTCTTTGTCCGTATTGCGGACTGCGGGCGAAGACGGATATAGGCTAGTGCAGCAACTCAGAGCAGGAATTTTCCCTGTTGGAATCTCCCTTTCCCAGGCTTAAGGTGAATATATGAGCTATATTTTGATATTGATGATCATCGCAGCCGCAGGCGCTGTCGTTTATGCACTCGTGCGCGGGCTGATCGCCTTCGCCAATATGGAACCGGGCGACGTCGATGCAGATGGCATTACCGCGTCACACAAGAAGCAGAATGAGATGATGTTTGCCCGCGTCAAATATCAGGCGATTGCGATCATCCTGGTGGTGATATTGCTGGCTGTGGCGGGTGGCCAGAGCTAGGCCGCTTTCCCGATGGTAAAGCTCAATAAAATCTACACGAAAACCGGCGATGACGGTACGACCGGACTGGTCGATGGATCGCGCATTGCCAAAAATGATCCACGTATGGCGGCGATTGGCGATGTCGACGAATTGAACAGCGCGCTCGGTGTAGCGATTTGCGAAATCACCGACGAGGCGCTGGTCCAGACATTGCGTATCATCCAGAATGACCTGTTTGATCTCGGTGCCGATCTGGCAACCCCGGCAGTCGACGGGGATGATTTTCGCCCCTCGGAAATGATTTTGAGAGTGGTTCCTTCGCAAGTGGAACGGCTGGAAAAGGCAATCGACGCAGCCACGGCAGAATTGAATCCGCTAAGCAGCTTCATTTTGCCGGGCGGATCGAAAGCCGCTGCGGCCATTCATCTTGTCCGGGCTATTGCCCGGCGGACCGAGCGTACCTGTGTCGCCGCTGGCAGAGACATGTCCATCAACCCTCAGGCGCTGGCTTATGTTAATCGTCTTTCCGACTATCTGTTCGTGCTGGGTCGCGCGCTGAATAATGGCGGCAAGGATGATATTTTGTGGGTGCCGGGAGCATCGCGCTAGAACGCAAAAATACTGGGCATTGCAAATAATTGCAACCGATTGGCGCAGATATGCGTAGTTGACCTAATCATTGTTCGCGCTATGTTCCGAAAAGAACAAAAGCCGCCACCGGAGTAGGATTGATCGCCAGCCAACCACAACACCCGATTTCGCACGCGGCTGATGCATATGATGGTTCCCGAGCGAGCGTTCTGCTGGATCGTTACCGGGATGTGAGGCGCCATTCAGTCGCACTCGCTGAAGGTCTGAGTGACGCCGATGCAACCGCGCAATCGATGGACGATGCGTCTCCGACAAAATGGCACCTCGCCCATATCAGCTGGTTTTTCGAAACCTTTCTGCTGCGCGATCATGTCGCCGGTTATCGGTTGTTCGACGAGGCTTACCCCTATCTGTTCAACAGCTATTATGAAGCCGAAGGCGCACGGCACGCGCGGCCCGAACGAGGCTTGCTGACTCGTCCGTCGCTGGCAGAAGTGATCGACTATCGCTCCCATGTCGACAAGGCGATGGCGGACGCGATGGAGGGCTTCTCCGAAGAATTGCTCGATCTGGTCGAACTCGGCCTCCATCACGAACAGCAGCATCAGGAATTGCTGCTGACGGATATTCTCCATCTGTTTTCCCGCAACCCGTTGAAGCCTGCTTATTCTGACACAGCGCCTGTTCGCGTCGCTGATCCCGGTCCGCTGCATTGGCTCGACGGCAAGTCCGGCATCCAGCAGATCGGACATGCAGGGCGGGGCTTTGCCTTTGATTGCGAAGGCCCGTGCCACGAGGTGCTGCTCCAGCCCCATGCTCTTGCCAATCGTCCGGTGACCAATGGCGAATGGCTCGCGTTCATTGAAGACGGCGGCTATCGCGATGCCCGCCACTGGCTGTCCGACGGCTGGGCCTGGGTCCAGGATCAGGCGATTGATGCGCCATTATATTGGAACAGAAAATCTGATCTGGAGTGGAACGAGTTCGGACTGACCGGCAATCACAGTCTCGATCTGGCGGCGGCCGTCAAGCATGTCAGCCACTACGAGGCCGATGCTTATGCAACATGGGCAGCCGCACGATTGCCGACTGAAGCCGAATGGGAGGTCGCCGCGAACAATGACCTGCCCAATAGCGGTGCCGTCTGGGAATGGACCGCCAGTGCCTATCTGCCTTATCCCGGGTTCAAGCCTGCTGCAGGCGCGGTGGGCGAATATAACGGGAAATTCATGTCGGGGCAGTCTGTCCTGAAGGGCGGCAGCATCGCTACGCCGCCCGGCCATATCCGCCCCAGTTACCGCAATTTCTTTTATCCTCACCAGCGCTGGCAGTTCTGTGGACTGCGGCTCGCCAAAGACCTTTGACGCAAAGGACGACCCCATGGACATGACTACTTCGCTCGTCGATCATACGTTTCGCAAGGACGTCAGGCGCTGTTTTGAGCAGCAGACCTATGCCATTCCGGCGCGCTGGCTTTATGACCGGCGCGGTTCGGAATTGTTCGAGGAAATTACCGAACTTCCGGAATATTATCCAACCCGAACAGAAACAAAGCTTCTCAAGGCGAACGGAGCCGCCTTCGCCGCATCCGTGGGGAAGGGGCGCGCGGTGATCGAATTCGGCTCCGGCAGTTCGGTCAAGACCCCCCATTTGCTGAAGGCGATTGATCCGGCCGCCTATGTGCCGATCGACATCTCGGGCGAGTTTCTCGAGCATAGCGCATCGTTACTTCAGGAAGAATTTCCTGACCTGCCGATATATCCGGTCGAAGCAGATTTCATGACCCGCGTCGCGCTGCCCGAAGCTGTTGCCGACATACCGAAGCTTGGTTTTTTTCCCGGCTCGACGATTGGCAACATGATCGCTCGCACCTCGGTGGATCTGCTGCGCTTCATGCGGGAAACCCTGGGAGAGGGGGCTCAGCTCCTGATCGGCTTTGACCGGATCAAGGACATTCAGACGCTGGTTGACGCTTATGATGATGCTGCTGGCGTGACGGCACAATTCTCGCTCAATCTGCTCCACCGGATCAACCGCGAACTGGACGGTGATATTCCCTGCGACAAATTCCGGCATTTGGCCGTCTGGAACGACCTTTATGCCAGAGTGGAAATCTATCTCGAAGCACAGGCTGATGTCCGGTTCTCAATCGACGGGCATGTCCATGAAATGGCCGAGGGTCAGAAAATCCACATCGAGAACAGTCATAAATATGGCTTGCGCGATGCCCGCCTGATGTTGCGGGCGGGTGGCTGGACGCCGTTACACGAATGGAGCGACGCGCAAGATTATTTCACGCTGATGCTAGTAGAAGCGCACCCGCTCAAATACGCGCCCTGACGCCTATTTTGCTGGTGCTGCGGCCTGTTCCAGCTTGCGATATTGGGCTCGCCAGATGGTGATCCATTCATAGGCACCGCGGCACTCCGGCATCGCGCTGGCATCGACCATACGGAACATGTCGCCGTCCCAGATATAATTTTCTGCGCTCCCGCAATCGCCGAGACCGCGGCCCTTGCCATAGCTGCTCATTGTCTGGTCCTGTTCGTCCCAGCTGGCGTTGACCAGCAAGGGATCACTGCCTTCGCCGCCCCAGCTCGGCTGCCGGTCAAATTTAGCGGGAGCAAAAGTCCAGCCGCTGGTGGCACGTTCATTCTCGACATATTCGCCGATATAGGGCGCGCTGGAAAAATTATAGGCACCCGAGCCACAGGAAATCAGCACCAGCGCCCGGAATCTATTGCCGCGTTTGCCGAGCGGAAAGACTTGATCCTCGACCAGTCCATAGCGCTCGTCCTTGCATCGGGACTCTTCGACCAGTGCGACAATATCGCCTGTTTCCGGGGCCAGCTTGGCAGTATCCCATGGGTCGACAATGATCGTCGGAATTTCGATATTCGCGGGCTGAAAGGCGCGCGATCCTTTAGCGACCAGCGCCGTAGGGGTTCCGGCCCGCTGCTGTTTCTCGTCGATATAGCGCAAGGCTGCCGATGAACCGGCGAGCGAGATCTGGGTGATATTCTCACCGCGGGGGCCCTCTATGACAAGATGTTTACCCTGGATTATGGCCTTCGCCACCTTTTCGGCATCTTTGCCGACAATCTCAATCGGATAGTCGCCTTGCACAATCGGTCCGGTATCAACCAGCTTGCCGTCGATATTCATCCTGTAGCGGTCGATATCCTGGGTCTGAAACAGGACGCGGATCTTGAAAATATCATCGCTGCCGGCGGTCCGTACGATAGAGACCGGTCCGTCCCAGCCATCAAAACCGGCCCCTCCGTCATCCGGGACCAACGAGATGGCCTGACAATTGCCACCATTGTCGCAGCCCACGGTCCAGTCCTTGAAGGTAAGGATCTCACCCAGCTGCGGGGCCGGTAGCGCGCCACTGGCGGTGATTAACGCAAATATTCCGGCGATGAAATTGATAGGGGGCATAATTGCAATCTAGCCAGTTTGATCGACAATCGCTAGTGGCTTGTTCAAACAGAACTAATAGCTCGAAAGGCATGAAATGAAAGCAATTGGCATTATCGGATCGGGACAAATGGGCGCCGGCATCGCTCAGGTTTCAGCTCAGGCAGGCTATCATGTCTATCTTTCGGATGTCAGCATGGAGATTGCCGAACGCAGCAAGGCGGGTATCGCCAAGCAGCTGGCACGGCTGGTGGAAAAGGAAAAGATCGAGCAGCAGGCGGCTGAAACCGCATTGGGCCGGATCGAACCGATCGTCCAGCTTGACCCTATGGCCAATGCCGACATCATTATCGAGGCAGCCACCGAGCGGGAAGAGGTGAAACGCCAGATTTTTGCCGCAGCCTCCGAAGTTCTCGGCCATCAGGCAATCCTCGCCAGCAATACTTCGTCAATCTCGATCACCCGGCTGGCGCAGTCGGTGAAAGATCCGTCGCGCTTTGTCGGCGTGCACTTCTTCAATCCGGTGCCGCTGATGGGCTTGGTTGAGGTCATCCGCGGACTGGCGACCAGCGACCAGACCGCTGCCATGGCGAGCGATTTTGCCAAAGCCGTTGGCAAGAGCCCGGTTATGGCAAAAGATTCACCCTGTTTCGTCGTCAACCGTATCCTGCTGCCGATGCTCAACGAAGCTTTCTTCGCGCTCGGCGAAGGCACGGCTTCAATGGAGGATATTGATCGCGGCGTGCAGCTTGGCCTCGGCCATCCGATGGGGCCGATAACTCTGGCCGATCTGATCGGGCTCGATACATTGCTGGAAATCCTGCGCGTGCTGCAGAACGACTTCGGTGATCCGAAATATCGCCCCGCGCCGATCCTGACGAAATATGTCGAAGCCGGCTGGCTCGGTCGCAAAACGGGCAAGGGCTTCTACGACTATTCGGGCGAAGTGCCGGTTCCGACGATGTAGGCAGACCGCTTTCAATTTCGGGTTTTCGGACTAGAACAAAGATCGAGAACTCGTCCGGCGTTAGGGTCAGGGCGAGCGGACAGGAAGAGGATAGTTTGTGAGCGAAATAATCAGAGACTTTGAGATAGATATCCCGAAAACCGCACTGGATGATCTCGACATAAGGTTGCGCCATGTGCGCTGGCCTGATCCCGAGCCGGTTGATGACTGGTCGCAGGGCATTCCGCTCGACTATGTCAAGACAATCATCGAACATTGGCGGACCAGCTATGACTGGCGGCGTTGTCAGGATGCGCTCAATGAATATTCTCATCATCTGACCGAGATTGACGGTGTTGACATCCACTTCATGCACATCCGCTCGCCGGAGGCTGACGCACGGCCTCTGCTGATGACCCATGGCTGGCCTGGTTCCATTGTCGAGTTCATGGATGTGATCGGCCCGCTGACCGATCCAGTGGCTTATGGTGGCGAGGCGAAGGATGCCTATCATCTGGTGCTGCCGTCGCTGCCCGGATATGGTTTTTCCGGCAAGCCGACCACGACCGGATGGGGCCTCGAAAAAATCGCGAAAGCATGGGACACTCTGATGACCCGGCTCGGTTATGACCGCTATTTCGCGCAGGGCGGTGACTGGGGCGGCATGGTGACCTCGGTTATCGGCGCGCAAGATCTTGGCCATTGTGCCGGTATCCATGTCAATCTGGTCGTTGTCGGACAGCCTTCCGAAGAGATTATGAACAATCCCACGCCGGAAGAGCAGGCTTCGCTGGTGCATTTCGCGACTTATCAGGAACAGGGTTCGGGCTATGCCGAAATCCAGCGGACCCGGCCTCAAACCCTTGGTTACGGTCTAGCCGATTCCCCGGTCGGGCAAATGGCGTGGATCATGGAGAAATTCCAGGGCTGGGCCGACGATGCCAAAGCCCCGGATGAAAATTTCGATTGCGATCATTTGCTCGACAATGTGATGATCTACTGGCTCAACAACGCCGGCGCTTCCTCGGCTAGGCTGTACCGCGAAAGTTTTGGCGCGCCCAACGTTGACCCGGTCAACATACCGTCCGGATGCAGCATTTTCCCCAACGAGATCATCACCCCCTCGCGCCGCTGGGCAGAACAACGGTTCAAGAATCTGCGCTACTGGGGCGAGCCGGAAAAAGGCGGCCATTTCGCCGCGATGGAAGTGCCGGAGCTGTTTGTTGACGAAGTGCGCAGCTGTTTTGCGGAGATGGAGCTTTAGCGGCAGGTGTTTGCCCTGATCACCCGGCGGCTGATAACGGCCATACCAACGCTGCTGGTGATCATATTGGCGTCTTTCTTCCTGATGCGGCTGGCGCCCGGTGGCCCTTTTGACGGGGAAAGACCGCTGGATCCGGCGACCCAGGCGGCTTTGCAACAGGCTTATGGTCTGGACCGGCCTTTGTGGGAACAGGCGTGGCTTTATGTATCGCGGCTGGTGCAGGGGGATTTCGGACCTTCGCTGGTATATCGGGACTTTACCGTGTCGGAGCTGATCGCGCAGGGCTTGCCCATTTCCCTGACTCTGGGAGGGCTGGCGATATTGCTGGCGCTGATCATCGGAGTGACCGCAGGTCTTTTTGCCGCTGTGCGAGCGGGAAAAGCGGCGGACAAGGCGATCATGATGCTGGCGACGGTTGCCACCGCGCTGCCGACCTTTGTCACCGGACCCGCGCTGGCGCTGTTATTCGGTTTATGGCTTGGCTTGCTCCCCGTGTCGGGCACTGGTCAGGGTGTCGCATGGCTGATCATGCCGGTCGTGGCACTGGCGCTGCCGGTGTCGGGGGCGATTGCCAAGCTGACGCGTGCCGGACTGGCGAGCGTGCTCAAGCAGGATCATATCCGTACCGCGCGGGCACGCGGCCTTCCCGAAACCAAAATCCTGTTCAAACATGGTTTGCGGCCCGCCTTGGTGCCGGTGGCGAGTTATTTGGGTCCGGCAGCGGCGGGGCTTTTGACCGGAGCGGTTGTGGTTGAAACCGTTTTTGGCCTTCCGGGTCTGGGGCGCTATTTTGTCCAGGGCGCGCTCAATCGCGACTATCCGCTCGTGCTCGGTGTGGTCACGCTCTACGCCGCGCTGATCATCCTCTTCAATCTGTTTGCCGATCTGATCTATGGCTGGCTCGATCCCAGAATGCGGGAAGGGTGAGGCTTTGCTAAAAGGTCATTTCCCGCTTGTCCTTGTTCTGGTGATCGTAACGCTGGCGCTGTTGCTGCCGTTCCTTCTCCCGTGGAGCTATGACCAGATCGACTGGGATGCCGTTCGCTCGCCGGCGTTCAGCGGATCGCATATATTCGGCACGGATGAAATTGGCCGGGATCGCTTTGCACGGCTTGCAGCGGGAACCCGGGTCACGCTGATGGTCGCGATTGCCGCGGCGCTGGTTTCCCTGATCGTCGGTATCGCCTGGGGCGCGACTGCGGGCTGGATCGGTGGTCGGGTTGACGAGACGATGATGCGCATAGTCGACGGTCTCTATGCATTGCCGTTCATGTTCATTGTCATCCTGTTAATGGTGGTTTTCGGGCGGTCGATATTGCTGGTCTTCGTCGGGATCGGGCTGGTCGAATGGCTGACCATGGCGCGGGTTGTCCGAGGGCAGGTGATGGCGCTGAAACAGAGGCCCTTCGTTCTGGCGGCAGAGGCGGCGGGGACGCCTTCTATCACCATCATCCTGAGCCATATTTTGCCGAATATTGCGGGCGTTGCGTTAGCCTATCTGATGCTGACCGTGCCGCAGGTGGTTATGGTCGAGAGTTTTCTCTCCTTTCTCGGTCTGGGCGTGCAGGAACCGCTGACCTCGCTTGGCATCCTGGTCAAGGAAGGGGCTGACGATATGGATATGGCACCGCTCGGCTTGCTGTTGCCCGGTGGCCTGCTCGTGCTGATATTGGTCTGTCTGACCATCGAAGGCGAACGATTGCGGGACCGGTTCTCATGAGCCTGTATGAAATTCGCAATCTGGCGGTCGATATTGCGGGCAAGCGACTGGTTGAAAATGTCAGCCTGACCGTAGAAGCGGGGCAGTGTACGGCGATCATCGGCGCATCCGGGTCCGGGAAGAGCCTGAGCTGCCTGACGCCCTTCGGGCTAACGCCGGGCTCCGCTACCGGTTCGATCAAACTGAATGGTACCGACCTCGGAACCGCCAATACCGCCCAGCTTCGCGATGTTCGCCGCAGACTGACCGGATTTGTGTTCCAGCAGCCGTTGACCGCGCTGACACCGCATCTCACAGTTGGCGCGCAACTGCAGGAAGCGACGATGCAAGCGGGATTAGCGCGGCCGTCGCGGCGTGAGTTGGCACAAAAGCTCGAGCGTGTTGGTCTCTCTCGGCCCGACGAGCGGCTGGACCAGTTTCCGCACCGGCTGTCCGGTGGCGAACGCCAGCGGGTGATGATTGCCGCGGCGATCGCCCATGGCCCCAAATTGCTGATCGCTGACGAACCGACCAGTGCGCTGGACGCATCCCTGCGCGCCGAGATCATGGATCTGCTCGATAAATTGCGCGCCGAACAGGGGTTGGGCATGCTGCTGGTCAGCCATGATCTGGCCTCGGTCGGGGGCCATGCCGACCAACTGGTGGTGATGGAAAAGGGCCGGGTTGTGGAAACTGGGCCGACTGACGCCGTCATTACCAATCCTGCGGAAGAATACGCCCGGCGTCTGATCGCTGCTACGCCGCGCCTTGACGAGGCGGTTCCGAAGCTAAGTCAGCCTGGCGATCTGCTGGTCGAAACCAGAGACGTCGGCGTCGAATTTCCTCGCCCCGGCTGGCGCCGGGGAAAGGTTCGCGCCGTGGTGCACGCTAATATTACGATACGGCAAGCAGAGTCCCTGGCCCTCGTCGGCGGCTCCGGTTCCGGAAAGTCGACGCTTGGCCGCGCCATTGCCGGTATCGGACCCGTTACCCAAGGTGAAGTTCTGTGGGAGGGCGCGCCGATCCCGGAGCGCCGGAAGCGCGGTCTGGAAATGCGCCGGTTGATCCAGCCGGTGTTTCAGGATCCGGTAGCCAGCCTCGATCCGCAATGGCGGGTCAGCGATATCGTCACCGAACCTTTGCGCAACTTGCGCCCCGATCTGAAAAAGGTCGAACGCAATGACATGGCCCGACAAGCTTTGTCCGAAGTTGATCTGGAGGAGGATTTTCTGACCCGTTTGCCAACCAGTCTCTCGGGCGGGCAGGCGCAACGGGTCGCGCTCGCGCGGGCGATCATTGCGGCGCCGCGGCTATTGGTGCTGGACGAGGCGACATCGGCGCTCGATCCACTGGTCGGGGCGGAGATTCTGAAGCTTCTCCTCCGGCTGCAAGTGGAGAATGGATTGAGCTTGCTCTTCATCACCCATGATATCGCTGCGGCACGCCGGTTGTGCCACCGGATTGCGGTGATGGAAGCGGGCCGGATTGTCGAAACAGGGGATATCCAGGCGGTGATTGATCATCCCCGGCACGCCGCGACGCAAAAGCTTGTCGCCGCCAGTTAAAAAAAGAGGGCCACCCGGTTGTCCGAGCGGCCCCCTTTTCAGCGTGACGATGTGAATTTAGAAGGCTACGCCGAGAGTGAAGACGACCGTGTCATCCGTGAAATCATCCACTTTGACGCCACCGATGCCAACATACATCAGGCTGGCAGTGAGATTTTCGGTGATTGCCCAGTCAGCGCCGACCGACCAATCGAAATTGTCTCCATCTGTGGCTGTCGACAATGTGCCGTCCGTATAGCCAAGATGGGCATTCAGTGAAATTGGCGTGTCAGGAATGCCGGAAGAGAAATCGGTATAGATGTAGAGGTTGTCGTCATCTCCGATTGCTGCTTGATCGAACGCATATGCCGCTCCCAGAGTTGCTTCAACCGGACCCAATGTGCCGGAGATCGATGCATAGGGCTCGAAATAGTCGCTCGGGCCAGCAATGCCACCTTCGCCATTTGGATAGATATAATAGAGCAGGCCAACGTCAAAGGTGATGCCGGAAGCGACTTCGCCAGACCAGCCGCCGTAAACGTCGAGTTCTGTGTGTCCGAAAGTTGCGGAATCCTCAATCGATGAACCCCAGGTTCCGATATAGAAGCCGCTTTCATGGGCGACATCGATACCGCCCTGAATGGCGATATCACCATCGGAAAACGAAACACCGCGAAAGCGGTAATCGGATGTAACTGCGGCATTTCCGGAAACGCTGATTCCGCTGGAAGATTCAGCTTCTTGAGCGAATGCTGGTACAGCCGTAGAGGCCAGCAAAATGGCCGAGAGGCCGAGAACTGTTGACTTGGCTTTTCCGCCAAGGGTAATTTTATTAGACGTGCGCATGGAAATCCCTTTCTCGTTAATGCGTATCGCCCCTCCTGGATTTGCTAGGCTGTTTTTTTATTGCGCCAGATGCCCCGAACGCGAACAGTCTCTAAACTTGTGCAAGAAAGCTGCTCTATATTATTGCGCCGCACAAGAAATAAAATGACAGGAAGGGTGACATAATCGTCATATGTTGCACTTGCGCCACAAACTTGTTTTCAGCCGCTTAAAATTTAGGCGAATTTAAATCGGGTTGATTAATAAAGCATCATCCGGCGTCCGTTTTTGCGTCGCCGGCGCTGGATCGTGCGATCTTGCTTCAGTCTGTTGCGGTAGATTCTGTCGGGGCTGCAACCGGTTTCGGACCGGCTTCGAGCGTGACGGTTCCACCCTCGGGCACAGACTTGATATGGACATCACGCTGCGGGAAGGGAATCTCGACGCCATGTTCCTTGAACAAATCCCAGACCCGTTTTAGGATCGCGGCCCTGAAGTTGCCCACCCCCGATTGCGGGTCCTTGATCCAGCAACGGATTTCAAAATTGACACTGCTGTCGCCAAATTCGAGCATCCAGACCACAGGCTTGGGATGGTTGAGCACGCGCGGTACATCGACGCAGGCCTGTTTCATCAGATCGATCGCCTGATCCATGTCGGTATTATAGGATACGCCAACCGGGATACTGATCCGGATATTGGGGCTGGAATAGGACCAGTTTTCCACTTCGCGTGTCATCAGATCCTCGTTCGGGATCAGATGTTCCTTGCCCGCGCGGGTGAGGACGGACACGGCGCGCACGCCAATCTTGTTGACCCAGCCATAGGTATCGCCGACCGCGATCACGTCACCGGGCTTGATTGACCGGTCCATCAGCAGGATGATCCCGGCGATCAGGTTACCGATCGTCTTTTGCATACCGAAGCCGATGGCGAGACCAAAGGCACCGGAGAAGACCGCCAGAGCCGTTAGGTCGATCCCGACCACGTCGAGGCCGAGTACAAAGGCTCCTGCCAATATGGCGACGGTGGCGAGCTTCTGGCCCAATACTTTCTGTGCGGCGTCGAGCTCGCTGTTACCGATGATATAAGCCACCAGCTTCATCAGCACGCGGGCAACCGCCAGCAGGATAACGGCGGTCATCGCCAGAGTGACGATCCAGAGTAGCGAAATCCTTCGTGATCCGATGCCGAACCCGACCTTGTCCAATGCCAGCGTAATTGGTTCGATTCCGCCGACCAGGCCCGATCCGATACTCACGAACAGCGCGAGACCGATGATGGTCCCCAGCCAGTCCGGCATCCGCACGCCACGGATCAGGTCATTGGCAAACAGGCCGACCGTTATCGCGATGGTCAGCGAAAAGACGACCTGGGCAATCAGATGCCAGGGATAGAAAGCCAGGAAAATACCGCACAGGATGAATGTGGTTGCGCGCCGTGTCATGTCGCGGATGCGTCGGCCGGCCAGTTCGCTCTCATAGCCCGCGCGCGCTTCCCAGAGGTGGCGCAACTTGGGACCGATATATTTGCTGAGATACCAGCCCGCAGTCAGGGCCAGCATGACCAGTCCGGCGGCAACGGCGCCTTCGATATACTGGACGTTGCGGGGTGTGTCAGGAGTCAGAGCTTCAATATATGAGAATGCATTATCGATCATGGCTTGGCACCGTGGTAATGTTCAAAAGCTTTGGCAAGGTCCGCTATCAAATCGTCCGGGTCTTCCAGCCCGATGTTCAGTCGCACGAGCGGGCCTTTTCCGGCCCATTCGGTGGCGGTGCGATGCTTTGCCGGATCAACCGGCAGTGCGAGGCTTTCAAAGCCGCCCCAACTGTAACCAATGCCGAATAGGGTCAGTGCGTCAATGAACGCGGCACGGGACCTGTCGTCACCGTCCGATAGCTCAAACGAGAATAGACCCGAAGCTCCGCTGAAATCACGCTTCCATATCTCGTGCCCCGGACAATCGGGCAGAGCGGGATGGAGAACCAGACTGACTTCCGGCCGCTCCTTAAGCCAATGGGCAATTTTCAGGGCGCTGGCTTCATGCTGGCGCAGGCGGACGTCCAGCGTCCTCAATCCGCGCGCGGCGAGATAGGCATCATCGGGCGAGACCACCTGACCCAGCTGCTGGGCGGTGCGCCGAAGACGGGTCCAATATTTGCTGTGGGTGGTGACCGCGCCCATCATAACATCGCTATGACCGACAATATATTTGGTGGCGGCGGTTATGGCGATATCGACACCATGTTCCAGCGCCGGGAAAAAGCGCGACGTCGCCCATGTATTGTCGAGCAGGGTTACAATGCCCGCTGCCCGCGCTGCCTTGCAGATGGCAGGCACATCCTGAACCTCGAACGTAAGGCTACCGGGGCTTTCCATCAAAATGGCTTTTGTGTCCGGTTCGAACAGATCAGCTATATCCGCTCCGATCATCGGGTCATAATAGCGTGCGGTGATGCCCATGCGCTTCAGAAAGGCGTCGGCAAAGCTGCGGCTGGGATCATAGCTGCTGTCGGTGAGCAGGATTTCGTCGCCCGGTTGCAGGACAGCGAGCAGGGAACAGGAAATGGCAGCGACACCGGACGGGTAAAGCATGGTCCCGACTGCACCGGGTTCCATTTCGGTCAGGGCTTCGGCGAGCGACCATTGGGTCGGAGAGCCGCGGCGGCCATAGAAGAAACGGCCGTCATCGTTGGATTTCAGGCCGTCGCGGAGATGGGCGACATCGTCGTATAGATGCGTGCTCCCCCGCCATACGGGCGGATTGACCACGGCTCCGGTCCATATTTTCCGGCGACCACCGGTGACAACCTGGGTCGCGGGCTTTTTTGAACCAGAGCCGTTATCGGCCAATTAAAGTTCCAGCAGCGCCGGCATATTCAGGCGGTTTCTTTCGGAGTGTCGGCGTCGGCACCCCATTCGGCCCAGCTGCCGTCGTAAAGAGCGGTTTTTTCTGCACCGGCAATCGCCGCTGCAAAGGATACAACCGCTGCGGTCATGCCCGAGCCGCAGGTTGTGATCAGTGGCTTGGAAAGATCGACGCCGGCGTCACTGAAGATTGCCTTGATCTCGTCGCTGCTTTTCCAGGTCCCGTCTGCGTTAAAGAATTCGCTGTGCGGAATATTGGTCGAGCCGGGGATATGGCCGGACGCTGCATTGCCACGCGGGTCTGGTGTTTCGCCGCTAAACCGGTCGGCAGGACGGGCATCGACGACCTGTTCATTCTTGCTGTGCAAATTGGCGAGCATATCTGCCTTGGTGCGGATATCCTTGTCATCTTTCCAGACGGTGAAATGACGGTGGCGCAGTGCTTCCTTGCCGGTTTCCAGTGGCCGGCCTTCGGCCTTCCATTTGGCAATACCGCCATCGAGCAGCGCGACTTCATGCGCGCCGAACATGGTCAGCATCCACCATGCGCGAGCCGCTGTCTTCATCGGGCTGTCATCATAGAGAACCACGCGGCTGCCATCGCCAAGTCCGAGCGATTGCATGCGGCTGGCGAATTTTTCAGCCGGCGGCAGCATATTATCAATCGGGTTGCTGCCATCGGTCAGATCACTGAGGTCCATGAAAACCGCGCCGGGGATATGGCCAGCCTCATATTCGGCTGCCGGGTTGCGCCCCGCATCCGCCATGAATTTTGTCGCGTCCACGATACGCAGGTCAGACGCACCCAGTTCGTTGGCCAACCATTCGGTCGTTACCAGCAATTCCATATTAAACTCCTCATGCCCGCAATTATTTGCGCTACTCTAACCGCCGTTTAGCGACTCGATTTCAAGGCGTCGAGGCTATAACGCATTGCAGTGGGAATCCACCGCTTATGTAGTTTTTCTGCATGGCACGTTGTTACGGTAACATCTGAAGCGCGACACGATCAATATCGATCACTGGTCTTCACCAGAAGAGTTCAATCCGCGACGAACGGGCGATGGCCGAGGGGAGCGAAGCTGCGGGGCCCCAGATCCAACCGGAAAGGCGCCATTTTGGGGCGTGGCGGTTGATGTTCCTGACCGACCAGAAAGGCTATGGTCTGAAAATGCTGAAAGCCGGAAGCATCGGTAAATTCTATCGATATTTGCACCAGCGGGACAAACAAGGCCTGAGATCCGAACAAAATCGGGTGAATGCCGGCCAGCGGGACTCGAAATTCTGCGACAATCTTCCCGGTTTCTCCGGTTGTGAGATTGGGGATCGCTTGCAAGAGCGAGAGGCCGGCCGCTACCGAATCGCGGGTGCCATGATCGTCGGCCTGAGCCATAGTCCCGCTGACCCTGATATCGCTTAGATCTTCGCCGCTATCGTTGGAGAGCGTGAGTTCGAAGCCAAGGACTGCATTGAACAAAGTTGTATTCGCCGATCGCGGCAGGAAACCGATAGTGATGGCGAGGGCTGGCCGGAGAGATTCGTTGGGTTTGGCAGCGTCACCGGTGGAACTGGCACTCGCACGATCAGGCTCCGTGACAATTGCTTGTTGCGGTTTGGCTCTGCTGGCCCGCCAAAGAAAAAAAGCCCCAAGCAGGGCGAACAGCAGCGCCGCAAAGGCCAGAAGCATCCAGTCATTGGTCGCTTTTTCCGGCACAGATTCTGCTGCAGCTTCTGTCGGAGGCAATTCGCTATCCGCCGATGCCCCGGCTGTTTGCCGGTTTTCGTTAAGCACGTCCATCGGTTCCGCTGGTGGCGGACCTGATTCCGGTGCGGATATATCTTCTTCTACTTCTGGTTTGAGCGGAGCCTGTTTGACCGGAGGTTGCACCCGATTGGATGTGCTGTCGGTGGTGGCAGGCTTGGCCCCCGGACCGCTCTGTGCCGGTAACGGCGATGACGCTCTTGCAGGGGCGGTGGACGGCGCGACATTGGTCGGCGCGGTAAGCGGAATTTCGGCGTCGACGGGCCCCTGCAAGCCATTCTGCTTCGAATTGCTGTCAGGGCCCGGCGGCAACGAATAGCTTTCCACTGACGGTCGGCTTTGCGGAACAGGCAATGGATCCTCGCCAGACGTCTGCGCCATAGCGGCAGCGCTCAGGAAAAATCCAGAGATTGCGCCGGTCAAAACCATGCCGATCCGATTATATATGATCGTCTGAAGAACAGCCCTGTCCCTGTAAAGTTACAGGTCGAAATGCCGCCCAAAGCAGTGAACCGTTGATGAATGCAGCAGAGGTGATGACATGAAGCGCCCCGTGCACTAGATAATCTGCATGACCGACAAACCATCCGCACCGCCAGCACCGAAATTTCTAGGCAAGACCAGCTCGATGCCCGCTTCTCCCGAAGAGGCGATACTCGACTATGTGCCCAATCCCCGTGCGGGCGAGCTCTATCTCACACGCTTCGCCGTGCCGGAATTCACATCGCTTTGCCCGGTGACGGGCCAGCCGGATTTCGCTCATCTGGTCATCGATTATGCGCCGGACCAGAGCATCGTCGAATCGAAATCGCTCAAGCTGTTTCTGGGCTCGTTCCGCGACCATGCTGCCTTTCATGAGGATTGCACAGTCGGCATCGGCAAGCGGCTGTTCGACGAAATGAAACCCAAATGGCTGCGAATCGGCGGCTACTGGTATCCGCGAGGTGGGATACCGATAGACATATTCTGGCAATCGGGTGAACCGCCCAAGGGGCTCTGGATACCGGAACAGGGCGTTGCGTCCTATCGGGGGCGCGGCTGATGACACATAAATTCTACGGTGGACCACTGTCGCTCTATTCCGGCAAGGCGCGGGCCTATCTCGACTGGAAAGGGGTGGATTACGAGGAAATCCTCAGCACCACGGAAGTCTACAAGACGATTATCGTGCCGAAAGTGGGCCGTCCCGTCATCCCGGTGATGGTGACCGACGCAGGCGAAACGCTACAGGACACAACGCTGATTATCGACCATTTCGAAGCGGAGCTCGGCGGGCCGTCCGTCTATCCCGATACGCCGAAACAGCGGCTGGTGGCCCTGTTGATGGAGGTGTTCGGTGATGAATGGCTGGTGATCCCGGCGATGCACTATCGCTGGAACTATAATGAAGAATGGGTCTACGGCGAATTTGGCGCAGTTGCAGCGCCGGAAGCCAGCAAGGAAGAGCAGCTGGCAATCGGTCGCGAGCGCGGCCAGGCGTTCAAGGGCTTTTGCCCGATATTGGGGATTAACGAACAAACCATCCCTGCGATCGAGGCGAGTTATGAAGCGCTTTTGGCCGACCTTGACCGGCATTTTGCCCAATATGATTATCTGTTGGGTTCACGTCCCTCGATTGGCGATTATGGCCTGATCGGGCCGCTATACGCTCATTTATATCGCGACCCTGCATCGGGTGAAATCATGCAACGGCTGGCGCCGAAAGTTGCCGCGTGGGTCGAGCGGATGGTGGATGTACAGCAGCCGCTATCCGGAGATTTTCTGCCCGATGACGAGATCCCGGAAAGCTTGATGCCCGTGCTGGAAAAAATGATGGCGGAGCAAATGCCATTTTTGCAGAAAACCGCGGACCTGTTTGCTCCCTGGGCCGAGGCCAATCCGGACATAGAAATTCCGCGCGCCGTCGGGATGGTCGATTTTACCGTCGAGGGTGTAACCGGACAGCGTATCGCACCGCCGTTCAGCCTTTGGATGCTGCAGCGGCCGCTGGACTATTATCGGAATTTGCCTGATGCCGACAAACCAGCCGTGGATGAATTTTTATCGACGATTGACGGCGCATCAGCGTTCCAGAATTTCACGGTGGGACGGCGACTGGCGTTCAAAAACTTCAAGCTTGGCCTTGCCTGATATGACGACCTGCTCCCGGATTCCGGAGCGTGAATCTAGTTTGTCCTATCAATCGGCCTCCGCTAATCTTATATATTAATGATATGAACAGTATTTCACATCATCACAGCATTGCCATCGAGGCGTCTGACATTGATTTCATGGGACATGTCAACAATGCCAATTATCTTACGTGGGTGCAGGAAGCTGTTGTCGCACATTGGCAGAAATTTGCGCCTTCAGAAGCGGTCGCCGATCATTTGTGGGTGGCGCTCAAGCACGAGATAACATACCGGAAACCAGCGTTTCTGGACGATGATGTGATCGCCGAAGTGCTGCTCGAAAAAGTCCACGGAGCGCGGGCATTTTACAGCACGATCATCCGTCGCGGTGAAGAGGTGCTCGCCGAAGTGCAGTCCAGCTGGTGCTGTATCGATGCCGATACCTTGCGCCCGACCCGCTTGGCGAAAGATATTGTCGCCCGCTTTTTCGGGTAGAAGACAGAAGGCGCGTCAGTCAGTCGGTGCCGCGAAAACAGGCTGGTGAGCCGGCTATCAACGCATCAGACCACCAATCAGATTGCGGACGAAACGTCCCGCCACCGGTCCGGCGAGATCGGTAACCACTGAGCCTACAGCCGACGTCACGCCCGTGCGCATCGGGTTTGCCCGGGATTTTTTACCGAGCATTGTCGAGGCGGCCATGCCTGCCGCAGATCCCATGGCGACCTTTGCGCCGCGACTGAATGCTTTTTCCCAGATGCTTTTGCTCTTGCGCGGCTGTTTGCGGACTTCTTCTTCGCCCTTTTCTTCGACTTCCTTGGCTGTTGCCGTGGCGTCGATCGCCTTTTGCGCGAGAATTTCCTCGGCGCTGTGCCGGTCGACCTCTTCATCATATTTGCCTTCATAGGGCGAAATTGAATTGAGGATGGGGCGTTCCTGTGCCGAGATCGGACCCAGGCGCGACGGGGGTGGCTTGAGCAGCGTTCGCTGGACGATCGACGGGGCGCCATCCACGAGCAAGGTCGAGACGAGCGCTTCGCCGACGCGCAATTCGGTAATCGCTTCCTCGACGTCCAGTTCTGGATTGATCCGGAACGTGTCGGCTGCTGCCTTGATCGCCTTTTTGTCGCGCGGTGTGAAAGCGCGCACGGCGTGCTGTACCCGGTTGCCCAGTTGGCCCGCGACTTCCTGGGGTATGTCGACCGGATTCTGGGTTACGAAAAAGACGCCGACGCCTTTCGAGCGGATCAGGCGCACGACCTGTTCGATCTTGTCTTCCAGTGCTTTCGGTGCGTCGTCAAACAGCAGATGCGCTTCATCGAAGAAGAAAACCAGTTTCGGTTTTTTCGGATCACCGACTTCGGGCAAGGTTTCAAACAGTTCGGCGAGCAGCCAGAGCAGAAATGTCGCGTAGAGCTTCGGGCTGCGCATCAACTGATCGGCGGCGAGCACGTTGATATAGCCGCGACCCTGTTCGTCGCATTTGATGAAATCGTCGATTTCCAGAGCGGGTTCGCCAAAAAACTGGCCCGCGCCCTGACTGTCCAGTTGGAGCAACTGGCGCTGGATCGCGCCAACGCTGGCCTTGCTGACATTGCCATATTTGGCGGATAATTGTTTCGCATTTTCCGCTGTATAAGCGAGCATCGACTGCAGATCGTCGAGGTTCAACAGCAGCATGCCCTGTTCATCGGCAAAACGGAAGACGATGTTAAGCACGCCTTCCTGTGTGTCATTCAAATCCATCAGGCGCGCCAGCAATAATGGCCCCATTTCGCTGATCGTGGTGCGGATCGGATGACCCTGTTTGCCGTAAAGATCCCAGAATATTGCCGGATTGTCCGAATAGGCATAATCATCCATGCCCAGTTCCTTGGCGCGGCCCTCCAGCTTGTCAGCATGTTTGAACTGCGTGGAACCGGCCATGGAAATGCCGGCAAGGTCGCCTTTTACGTCTGCGACAAAGACAGGGACGCCATTGGCGGAAAAACTCTCGGCCAGCCCCTGCAACGTGACCGTCTTGCCGGTACCGGTAGCCCCGGCGATCAGACCGTGGCGGTTAGCGCGGGACAGGTTGAGGCTCTGCCGCTCGTCGCCGCCGAGACCCAAGAATATTTCTGTTGCATCGGCCATCGGCGGATTTCCTCAATCATATTGCAAAGCTGGCCCTGACTTGACGCAAAAAAAAGGCCGGCGTCAAGCGCCGGCCAATTTCTGTTACATGTGTTTATATGCGTTTAGCTATCCTGGAGGCGGACCGCGACAAATTGCGGATCGCGCGCACCACGACGAACTTGCAGCAGAACTGCTTCGCGGTTCGAGCGTTTCACCTTGCTGATAGCCTGATCCAGTTCGGTAGCGCTGGTCACCGGTTGGCGGTTGACGCTGGTGATCAGATATCCGCGCCTTATGCCTTTCTGGGCGGCGTCGCTGTTCGGATTAACTGTCGTTACGACCACGCCTTTTTGCGTCGACGGGACTCCGATCTGCCGCGCGATGGCCGGCGTCAGATCGATAACCGACAAGCCCAGCGCATCGGCGGTTGCCTGCGCGCTGGTACCATCATCATTCTGGCCCATGGCATCATCTTCAGCATCCGGATCGAATGTGCTGCCTGCCAGTTCCTCTTCGGAAGGACGCTTGCCGAGCTTCGCAGTGACCTTGATCGTCTTGCCGCTGCGAACCAGTTCGATCGGAACATCGGTGCCGATCGGAAGATTGGTCACCAGATAGGAGAGGGTCTGGTCTGGTGTGACTGTCTTGCCGTTCACCTTGGTGATCACGTCGCCCGCCTGGATACCGGCTTTTGCGGCCGCTTCACCCGGTTCGACCCGCTGGACAAATTCGCCCAGATTTTTCTCCAGACCGAGAGAGTCTGCCAGGTCTTCGGACAGTCCGCTGATCTGAACACCGAGATAACCGCGTTCAATCGCCTGTCCGGCTTTCAGCGTTTCGACGATCGGAGCGGCGACTTCAGCGGGGATGGCAAAGCCAATCCCGACATTGCCGCCGGTTGGCGAAATGATTGCGTTGTTGATGCCGATGACATTGCCGTTGAGATCGAACATCGGGCCACCGCTATTGCCGCGGTTGATCGATGCGTCGGTTTGCAGGAAGCGGTCATATGCGCCGCCCTGACCGGTGTTCCTGTGGATAGCAGACAGGATGCCGGTGGTCACAGTGCCGCCAAGGCCGAAAGGATTGCCGATTGCAATGACCCAGTCGCCGACGCGGGCGCCGGTGCTGTCTCCGAATTTGACGAACGGGAGGGGCTTGCTGGCCTTGATCTTGAGGACGGCGATATCGGATGCCGCATCGCGGCCGACAAGTTCTGCTTCATATTCGGTGCGGTCCGGCATGATCACGGTGATCGATTCGATCGTCGCGTTGCGATTGCCCGGTGCAACAACATGGTTGTTGGTGACGACATAGCCATCGGCCGAAATGATGAATCCGGAACCGAGCGATTGTGCCTCGCGGGTCTGTGCATTGCCGCCGCTCTGGCGATTGCCGAACAGGCCGTCAAAAGGTGTGCCGGCGAAGGGATTGCTGGTGTTCACACGAACCCGCTGGGTCGTGGAGATATTGACCACGGCAGGCTGCAATTGCTCTGTCAGGTCTGCAAAACTCATCGGAGCATTTGCGCGTGGTACGACATTGCGCATCACCGAGCTGTCATTGGCGGCGGTCTGAGCACCCGCCGGCCCAATGCCAGCCAGAGTTGCTGCACTGCCGGCCAAAAGCAAGGCTGCTGAAATTCCATAAGCGTAACGCACTATATATATTCCTCTCAAAATCCTGGCGGAGCAAATGGATGTCGCCGCCAAATCCGTTCAAAATCGCTGAATTAATGGCGCAATTTTCATGAACGGAAATTGAATATTAGCATATTTGTCTGCCGATCTTAAGCGCAGAACTGCAAGACATTCCCGATGCAAACCTATTTGGGTGTGCAAAAGCGCTTTCGCAAGCCGGGAATCGTTGTTTCGTAGAAAAAAACCGGCATTGTGCAGAAAAGACGACATTTGTAGTCGACTGCTGCCGTTCCGGATTTTCGGGACGTCAGAATTCAAACGGACCGTCGGTTTCAAACCGGGGCTTTTCCGAAAACCCCAGCGCATCATTGGCCAGCTGCGTATCGAAAAATTCGTGGACCGAGGCAATTTTCCCTTCGCGGAACGAAAAGATATGCACGTAGCGCTGGTCATAGCGCTGACCGTTTCGGGAGACGCCTCTGGCTTCCATGATGGCGGTCGCGCCATCCGGTCCGTCGTTCATTACTCGCCATTTTTCCGCAAAGCGGAACTGCTCGAAATCCAGTGCCTCGAATATGGCAGGCAAAACCTGTTTCAGGGCGGCGAAGCTGTCATATCGGCCCGAGATGATCGTGTTGCCGGACACATTGTAAACCACATCCGGATGGTGCAGCGCTTCGAAACCATCGACGTCCATCACCGACAAAGCGGTGTAATAGGCGTCGATAATCTCGCGATTGGTGGGCAAAATGCCTTACCGCCCCCGGAACTGGCGCAGATATTCATTGTCCGGTGACAGCACGAACGAGCTTTGCGGACCGTTTTCGCCACCGTCCTGGAAGGTCGTTTCATAGCTCTTCATGGCGCGGTAGAAATCATAGAAATTCGCGTCCTTGCCGAAGCTCTCGGCATAGGTCCGGGCGGCGCTGGCATCGGCTTCGGCGCGAATGATCTGAGCCTGCTTCGCGCCTTGGGCACGGATGGTCCGCGCTTCCTGATCACGAGCAGTCCGCATTCTCTGATAGGCGCTGTCGAGCGGTGTGCCTTCGGGCAAGTCGGCCCGCTTGATCCGCACGTCGACAATCTCCGCGCCATATTGTCTCGAAACCCGGTTGAGGCCGGCCTGGATATTGTCCATCACCTGACCGCGCTCCGGGCTCAGCAGAGCCGCAAACGGACGCTTGCCGAGTTCGTTTCTAAGGGCAGAGCCTAGAATTGGTCGAAGTTCCTCAGATACGCGTTCTTCGCTGCCGGCTGCAATATACATGCGCAGCGGATCGGTGATCCGGAACCGGGCGAAGGCATCGACCTGCAGGCGAAGCTGGTCGGTCGACAGCACTTGCTGTTGCTCCATCTCTACATCGCGAATCCGCTTGTCGATCCAGACCACCTGTTCAAGAAACGGAATTTTCATAAGCAGTCCGGCGCCTGTCTGGCCGAAGGGGACACCGCTCTGATAGCGGTTGATGATGCGAACCGGTTCACCGAAGCGCACAACCACGCCCTGCCGTGTTTCCGGGACGATGATGAGCGTATTCAGCAAGGTGAACAGCAGCGCAATGACGATGACGCCGAGCGCAACGGGATTTTTCATGATCTGTCCCATTATTTGCCCTCCACGGTAGTAATCGCGGGTTGCTGCGCGCGTTTCTTCAATTCCGGCAGGGCCAGATAAGGCGTCACGCCCTTCACTTCGACAACCGTCTTGTCGACCTTGGACAATACACGCTCCATTGTTTCATAATACATCCGCTGTCTCGTCACCGTCGGAGCCAGCCGATATTCTTCATAGACCTTGTCAAAGGCCGCAGATTCACCTTGCGCCTGCGCAGTCAATTGCTGTGCATAGGCCCGCGCTTCATTGAGATAGGTTTGCGCCGTCTGCTGGGCAGCCGACACTTCCTTAAACGCATCGTTGACCAAAGCCGGAGGATCGGCCTTCTTGATCGCGATGCCGCGAATGACAACGCCCGCACCATAGCCGTCGAGCAGTTGCTGCATATTTCTTTCAACCGTCTGTTCGATTTCGGACCGTTCAGAACCAATGGTGTCATCAAGCGTGAAATTGGCGACGACGGCGCGCATCGACGCTTCCGCCACTTCTTTGATGGTTTCTTCCGGTTCGGCGATCTGGAACAGGAACAGCTCTGGTGCCTTGATATTCCAGCGCACCGAGTAAGCGAGATCGACGATATTCTGGTCGCCGGTCAGGATCAGCTTTTCGGATTCGCCTTCCGGAATATCGATCGTCCGGATTTCCTCGACGTCCATTTTTGTGACCTGCTCCATCGGAGTGGGAAGCGAAAAATGCAGACCCGGTTGCAGGGTGCGCGAATAGGAACCCAGAAATGTCACGACACCGCGCTCTTGCGGGCTGACGCGGTGGATGCTGGTCAGCAATACCCAGAGGATGATAAAACCGATTGCCATGAGAGGCCACCAGGACCGTCCGCCGGGGCGCTTCGGAATGCCGCCCTTGAAGCCGCCGCCGGTGCCTTTTTTAAACAGTTCTTCGAGAGAGCCGGCACCCTTGCGGCCACCGCCGGATGATCCGCCAGCAGGATTGCCCCATGGATTGCGAGGGCCACCGCCACCGCCGCCACCATTGCCGCTGTCGCCGTTATTGCCCCAGGGGCCGGACATGTTCAATATTGAGCCCAAAATCGATTTGCGGCGCGCGTCACCGTTAATATTTTCATTCATAGTTTCTTTATAGGTAGCACGCCGCCAGAAAAACAGTGTCAATCCGAGAAAAGTGTAACTATGTCGATCCGATGACCGATATTTCCACAATCGAAACAGCGCTGGACGACGTTGCCAAGGGCCGTTTCAGCGCCGTAAAATTCACCGAAGGCCGCATTACCTTGGTGCTCAATGTTGGCGGGCTGGACGTGCGCGAACGCGGCCAGATCGAGATTGCCGTGAAAGGCAGTTTGCTGGCGCTCGATGGTGTCGAGAAAGTCGACATTGCGATGACGGCCGAGAAAGTCGAGCGCCGTCTGATCGCCGTGGCCAGCGGCAAGGGCGGTGTCGGCAAATCGACGCTGTCCGCCAATCTGGCCATCGCCATGCAGCGCATGGGCCGCAAGGTCGGGATGGTCGACGCCGATATATATGGTCCGTCCCAGCCCCGTCTGCTTCACTGCGAAGGGCAGCGTCCGGAGGCCGAAGGCAAGCAGCTGATCCCGGTGCCCAATGATTATGATGTGCCGGTGCTGTCGATGGGCCATCTGGCGAAACCGGGGCAGGCAATCGCATGGCGCGGACCGATGGCGGGCAAGGCGCTCGATCAACTGATCGACGCCCATTGGGGCGATGTCGAGGAACTGATCGTCGATATGCCACCGGGCACAGGTGATGTGCAGCTGTCGATGATGCAGAATCACAAGCCGGTTGGCGCGGTGATTGTTTCGACCCCGCAGGATCTGGCGCTGATGGATGCAACCCGCGCGGTTGATCTGTTCAATCAGGCGAAAATCCCGATCATCGGCATGGTCGAAAATATGGCCGGCTATCAATGTCCGCATTGCGGCGAGGTCAGCGATCCCTTCGGGGCGGGCGGCGCAGAAGCGGCTGCAAAGACAATGGGCATGCCCTTTCTCGGCCGCATTCCGCTTGATATCGAGATTCGCAAATCGAGCGATGGCGGCACACCGCCGGCATGCAACGATGATGCGCACGGGCAGGCGTTCCTTGATATTGCCAAAAAGCTCGCGACATGGCTGGATAACCAATAGCAGAAAGGAATATCATCATGATGCTGGAAAGCGACCAGGATATAGGCGCATTGCTGACATCGACCCGGCGTATCGCTCTGGTCGGCGCTTCGGCCAAGCCGGAGCGCGCGAGCAACGAGATATTCAGGTTTCTGCTCAACCAGGGCTATGATGTGATCCCGGTCAATCCGGTTCTGGCTGGCGAAATGTTACACGGCGTTCCAGTGGTTGCATCGCTGGCAGATATCGAGGGCGATATTGATATGGTCGATATTTTCCGCAATTCAGAGGCGGCCGGTGAAACGGTTGACGAAGCGATTGCAGTCGGGGCCAAAGCGGTCTGGTTGCAGCTCGGCGTGATCAATGAACCTGCAGCAAAGCGCGCGACCGAAGCTGGTCTCAAGGTTGTCATGGACCGTTGCCCGAAAATCGAAATACCCCGTCTGGGTCTATCGAAGTAGAATCGTGGCGGTTGATTCAGACCTTGGGCAGGACGACAATTCATCGACCGGAATGAATCGCCGAAAATTCCTGATCGGGGGTGGCGCGTTGGGCGGTCTGGTGGTGGCCTGGGCTATCTGGCCGCGCAGCTATGAGCCGAATGTCGCCGCGACCGAGAATGAACAGGTTTTTGGCGCTTTTCTAAAAATCTCCGAGGACGGGCAGGTCACGGTGGTCGTGCCGCAGAGCGAAATGGGTCAGGGCGTCTATACCGTCCTTCCACAAATTCTTGCCGACGAACTGGGCGCCGACTGGCGCACGGTCGCGGTGGAGCCCGCGCCGATCAATCCGCTGTACAGCAACATCCCGCTGGCCGAACAATGGGCCGAATCGCTGATGCCCCCGGGCACCGAAAAACTGGCTGAAAATGCTGCGGTCCGGTGGGTCGCGCAAAATGTGGCGATCCGCGAACAGTTCATGCTGACCGCCGATTCCACATCTATCCCTGCCTTCGCCGCAAGTTTCCGTGAGGCAGGCGCTGCAGCGCGTGTGTTGCTGACCAAGGCGGCTGCGGCCAAATGGGATGTCTCATGGGAAGCCTGTACGGTCGAAAATGGCATCATTGCCAACGGAGACAAGACGCTGCGCTTCGGCGAACTGGTTCGCGATGCGGCAAGTCAAAGCCTGCCCGATCCCGTTCCGTTGCGAACGGCCGGTGCCGGCAGTCTGATCGGACAGGATGTTCCGCGCCTTGATCTGCCCAGCAAACTCGACGGTTCGGCCAATTTTGCCGGTGACGTCCGGCTGCCGGACATGGTGTTTGCCGCGATAAGGCAGGGCCCGATTGGCGAGACAAGGCTGAAATCTTTCAACCGCGGAGGGGCCGGCAAGATCACCGGTTTTATCGACGTGGTCAAGGGCGGCAGATGGATCGCTGCGGTCGCGACCAACTGGTGGGCCGCCAACCGGGCGCTGGACAAGATGAGTCCGGTTTTCGAGACCAAGGGTTTCATGGCCGATAGCGACAAGATCGACGCGTCTTTGCAAGAGGCGCTCGACGAGGGGCCGGGAACACGCTTCGTCTCCCGCGGCGAAACCAAAGGCGCTTTTACCGACGAGAATCTGTTTCAGGCGCGCTATCGCGCCGACGCCGCCCTGCACGCGCCGATCGAGACTCGGACAGCGACGGCAGAGTTCAAGGATGGCAGTCTGGAACTCTGGATGGCGACGCAAGCGCCCGTGGCAGCGGTGCAGGCGGCTGCTCGCGCGTTGAATATCCGGCAGGAACGGGTGACGCTTTACCCGATGCTGAGCGGCGGGTCGTTCGACCGCAATCTCGACAATGAAATCGCCGCACAGGTCGCCATGATCGCCAGGCAGTTGGGCCGGCCGGTGCAACTGGTCTGGTCCCGCGCCGAAGATCTGATGCATGATCATTACCGGGCACCAAGTCAGGCGCGACTGGATGCGGCCATGGCCAAAGCCGGGCGCGTGGAAGCGATGCAGATCAAGATTGCCGCCCCACCATCCGCGCGCGAACAGGCGAGGCGGCTGTTCGATGGCATGGACAATGTCGATGCGATGCGATCTTCTATAGGGGAAGCCGATATCAAGGCCGTGGCCGGTCTCGAAGTGCCTTATGATATTCCCAATCTGACCGTCGATCATCATAGCGCCTTTGTCGGCGTCCCGACCGGCAGCTGGCGCAGCAACGCCCATAGCAGCAATGTCTTCTATCTCGAATCGTTCATCGACGAGCTGGCGGCAAAGGCGGGTATCGAGCCCTTGTCCTTCCGCATGCAGATGATGGACAATCAGCCGCGGCTGGCCCGTTGCCTGACCAGTGTCGCCGCCATGGCCGCATGGGATGGTGGCCTTGATCGCAGTGGTCAGGGCATCGCCTGTCACAGCATGCGCGGCGGCCATATTGCGGTTATCGCCAGCGCCAGCAGAGGGGGTAGTGGCTTGGAGGTTCGCCGCATTTCGGCCAGCGTCGACATCGGCCGGATCATCCACCCCGATATCGCTCGGCAGCAAATTGAAGGCGGCATTGTCTTCGGACTGGCGATGGCGCTGGGCAGCGCGACCCGTTTTGAAAAAGGTCTGCCGACGGCCAAGCGGCTGCGCGATCTGTCCTTGCCGCGGCTGGCTGAAATTCCACCAATCCAGATCGAATTTGTTAGAAGCGAGGAAGAACCGGTCGGTTATGAGGAACTGGGCGTACCGGCGGTCGCGCCTGCGGTTGCCAATGCCTTGTTCTCGGCAACCGGCGTCAGGCTTCGGCAATTACCACTTTTCGGGGAAGTATCCTAAATCATGCGTGAAACCGGACCATTGCCAAAAGATCATCCGCCAGTGGCGGCGAAGAAAATCGGCGTTTTGCTGGTCAATCTCGGCACGCCCGACGCGCCCGAGAAGAAAGCGGTCAAACGCTATCTCAAGCAGTTTCTGTCGGACAAGAGAGTGGTCGAGATACCCTCGATCATCTGGCAGCCGATTTTGCGCGGAATCATTCTCAACACCCGACCGGCCAAATCGGCCGAAGCTTATAGTCTGGTCTGGACCGAAGATGGTTCGCCACTGGCTTCCTACACGCGCAAGCAGGCCGAAAAGCTTGCCCCGAAAATAGATGGCGTGATGATCGACTGGGCGATGCGCTACGGCAATCCGAGCATTGCTTCCCGGCTGGACGCGATGAAAGCCGCAGGCTGCGATCGCATATTGATCGCGCCGCTCTACCCGCAATATAGCGGTGCTACGACTGCCAGCGTCCATGATGCGGTATTTGACGCGATTGCCGCCATGCGCTGGCAACCGGCGATCCGCTTGCTTCCGGCCTATCATGATGACCCGGCCTATATAGATGCGCTCGCGACCAGTCTGGAACGCGATATTGCCGCGCTCGACTTCGTTCCAGATGCTATCGTCGCCAGCTTCCACGGCATGCCGCAACGCACGCTGGAACTCGGCGACCCTTATCATTGCCATTGCCAGAAGACCGCGCGGCTGTTGTCGGAGAAGATGGGCCGGGAACTGGTCGTGGCCTTCCAGTCGCGCTTTGGTCGCGCGAAATGGCTTGAACCGGCAACGGATACGACTTTGGAAGCCTTGGCCGGTCAGGGAAAGAAGAATATCGCGATTTTCGCGCCGGGCTTCTCCAGCGATTGTCTGGAAACCTGCGAGGAACTGGCGATACGCGGCAAGGAGCAATTTGAGTCCGGTGGCGGCGAGAAATTCGCCTATCTGCCCTGCCTCAACGATAGCGAGCCCGGCATCGATATGCTGGAGACACTGGTACGGCGGGAATTGTCCGGGTGGATATAGAACAGCCCGAGCTCTTCCACCCGCCGGTCAAGCGCAGCATCACCATTGCCGGGCATCAAACGTCGATTTCACTGGAGCCGTTGTTCTGGGATATGCTGAAATCGGCTTCCGATTCGCGGGGTCTGCCGCTAAACGCATTGGTCGCCCGGATCGACGTCGAGCGGATCGCCGCAACGCAACCGCCGGGCCTCGCGACGGCCATCCGCTTGTGGCTGACCAATGATATGCTTGGAAAAACCACGCAAGCCGACTAAGGGACGCCCATGAACGCTACCCTTCTTGTCATGGCAGGCGGTGCGATGGGTGCGGCTGGACGCTATCATCTCGGCCGACTTGTCTTCCATCTTGCTCCCGTGGGTTACCCTATTGGAACATTGGTGGCTAATGTTACGGGTGGTCTTTTGATGGGCGTGCTGGCCGGTGTGCTGGCCCGCAGCAATTTTGTCGATGAGCCGTGGCGGCTATTGCTTGGCGTTGGCCTGCTTGGCGGTTTTACAACTTTTTCGGCCTTTAGTTTGGAAGTTCTCAATATGATCGAGCGCAGTGAATGGGGCATCGCATTGATATATGCCTTGGTCTCCGTCGTCGGTTCCGTGCTGGCCCTGTTTGCCGGCCTGATGGCAGTGAGGGCACTGACATGAGCGGTTTCGATCCCACCGCCGAAAGCGGCTCTGAAGAAGAATCGCCCCAGGGCTCGCCCAAGGAACAGATGCAGGCGCTGAAGACACTCGATGTCCGGCAATTCACCGTTTCTCCCGACGATGACGATATCCGTGTCGACCGATGGTTCAAGCGGCATATGGAAGATGTGCCGTTCAATATCGTTTCGCGCTGGGCGCGGACCGGACAATTGCGGCTGGATGGCAAAAGAGTCTCGCCGGGGGATCGCGTGCAGGCCGGGCAGGTCTTGCGCGTGCCGCCGCAGGAAATCGAACGGCCGGGCCGCGTTGCCAAAGCCAAATCGGACCTGTCACAGGACCAGATCGATTTTGCCCGCGAACTGGTGATCCACAAGGACAAGGCCGCGATCGTGGTCAACAAGCCTCCCGGTCTGGCGACGCAGGGTGGTAGCAAAACCACAACCCATCTCGACGGCCTGCTCGATGCGCTGACCTATGATGCCAAGTCGCGGCCGAAGCTGGTCCACCGACTCGACAAGGACACCAGTGGCGTAATCCTGCTGGCGCGTTCGCCGGGGGCAGCGTCCTTTTTCTCCAAACGCTTTGCCGGTCGCGATGTCCGCAAAGTCTATTGGGCGATTGTCATGGGCGTGCCCGAAATCGCCGATGGCGTGATCGACCTGCCGCTTTCCAAACAGCCGGGTTCCGGCGGCGAGAAAATGCATGTCGACGAAGAAAATGGCCAGTCGGCCAAGTCGCGCTACCGGATTATCGAACGCGCGGGCAACCGCGCCTGCTGGGTCGAACTGCAACCCCATACCGGGCGTACCCATCAGCTGCGTGTCCATATGGCGGCGATCGGCCATCCGATTGTCGGTGATGGCAAATATGGCGGCAAGGATGCGTTCCTCACCGGCACGATCAGCCGCAAAATGCACTTGCACGCGCGGCGTTTGCGGATTGAGCATCCCGACGGTCACAATCTTGACGTGACCGCAGATTTGCCGACCCATTTCGCCGAAACTATCGACAATCTGGGCCTCGATCTGCTTCTGGGTGATCTTCCGCTCGATGAGAAGAAGCCGGGCGGCAAGATGGTCCGCAAACAACAGGCCAAGGCCCACGCCAAGATGATCCGCAAGGACAAGCGCGGCGAGCGCCGCGGTCGCGGGGAAACGACGGGCAAGCCGACCAAGGCGGGCAAGCCAACCAAGCGTGAACGACCCAATGCCGGCAAGGCAACGCACAAGAAAAACATGCCGCACAAGGCAAAAGTCAAACAGGCTCTCCACAAGAAACCCAAATAATGCATCCCGATCCCGCCTTCCGATGGCCCAAATCTGCCAATGATCATCAGGACGCCGACGAGCGGGCCGCGCTCGAGGCAATGATTGCGGAAATCGGGTTCGGGATGATCTTTGCCGAGACTCCGGATGGCCCGCGCGTCGCCCATGTGCCGGTTTTTTCGACCGGTGACGGGGCGCTGCAATTTCATCTGTCGCGCGGGAATGCGCTGACCCGACATATTGCCAAGAACAAGGCGCTGTGCGTGATCAACGGCCCGGATGCCTATATCAGTCCCGACTGGTACGGCATCGACGATCAGGTGCCGACCTGGAATTATCTGGCGCTGGAACTGGAAGGCACGGTCCGTCAGATGGAGCGCGAGGGCCTGATCAGTCTGCTGGATGACCTCAGCGCACAGAATGAAGCGAAGCTGGCGCCGAAAACGCCCTGGCACCGGGACAAGATGGATGCGGAAAAATTCGACAGGATGGTCGACGCGATTGTCGGCTTTGAAATGGAAATATTGGCCTGGCGCCCAACCGCCAAGCTAGGCCAGAATAAACCGGCTGCGGTTCGCAAAAATGCGGCCAGGGCGCTGGATGCAACCGGGCGTCGCGCCATGGCCCATCTGATGCAGGAATTTGGAGAGACATGAGCAACAAGCTAGCCCTGTTCGATTGCGACGGCACCATGGTCGACAGCCAGGCCAATATCTGCGCCTCGATGGATCAGGCGTTTGAAAAACATGGTCTGGTTGCACCCGATCACCATCTGGTGCGCCGGATCGTCGGGCTCAGCCTGATGGAAGCGGTGGCTCGCCTGTTCCCCGAAGGCGATGAGGAAATAATCGCGGCGGTGACCCAATCCTACAAGGACGGATTTTTCGAATTGCGTCAGGCAGGCGGTGTGCACGAGCCGCTTTATGAGGGATTGCTGCAGACACTGGAAGAATTGGAAGCGTCCGGCTGGGTCCTGGGTGTCGCAACCGGCAAGTCGGATCGCGGCCTGCAACATGTGCTGCAAGCGCACGGATTGTCGGATCGTTTTATCACGCTGCAAACCGCAGATCGCCATCCGTCCAAACCGCATCCGGCGATGGTCGAACTGGCGATGGCCGAAGCGGGTGCAGCGCCGGAAACCACGGCGATGATCGGCGATACCAGCTTTGATATGGAGATGGCGGTCAATGCCAGGGTGCGCGCTGTCGGGGTCGACTGGGGCTATCATGACGAGCATGAACTGATCGACGCTGGCGCAGAAATAGTGGTGGCCAATATGGCGGACCTGCATGGAATATTGAACCGATGAGCGAGCCGATTGACGATCAAGACGTGCAGGATGATTATATTCCCGATCCCGTGAAGGAAAAACAGGCGAAAGCCGTGCATTGGCTGATCAGCCTGATCCGCCTGCTTGGAGTGGTTCTGGTGATGCTTGGTCTGGCGATTGTGCTGGACAAGCTGCCGCCGGTGCCCGCTCCGGCTGGCTATGTGCTGGTCTTTCTTGGTCTTGCCCAAATGTGGGTCGTGCCGGTCTGGATCATCCGCAAATATATTCGCGCCCGGGTCGCCGAAGAAGAAATCGCCAAAGCGGCAGAAGGCACGGACGCGCCATGAAACGTTTCTACAAGGACGTATCGGTATCGCCGGTCGGCGACGCCTTTGCGATTTCGCTCGACGGACGTCCGATGAAGACACCGCAGCGTAACCCGCTTGCCGTGCCGATGCCGGGGCTTGCCGAAGCGATTGCCGCCGAATGGGCGGCGCAGGGCGAGGATATCATCCCCGCGTCAATGCCGCTGACCGCACTGGCGCAAGGCGCGCTGGATCAGGTCGATAATGAACGAGAGCGGATCGTCTCCCGCATCGCCGCTTTTGCCGACAGCGACATGCTCTACTATCGCGCTGATCAGGGTCAGCAGGCGCTGATCGACCATCAGGCGGAACATTGGGATCCGCTGCTCGACTGGGCGCGGCAGCGTTATGATGTCGGTTTCAAAGTGGACGACGGCATACGATATGAAGCGCAGCCTGAAGAAACGATTGCGCGTCTGGGCAAGGTGGTCGAGGCACAGGACGGTTTCACCATCGCCGCGATGCTGTCGCTTGTCGGCCTTTCGGGCTCGCTGATCGCCACGCTGGGTCTGGTTGAACAGACCCACGATACCGACACGCTCTGGCCTCTGGTGAATCTCGAAGAGCTTTGGCAGGAGCAGCAATGGGGCCGCGACGATGTGGCCGTTGCCATGCGCAATCTCAAACAGGCGGAATTCGAGGCGGCGGCGCGCTTCCTCAACCTGTCCCGTAGTTAGTTTTTCCCTTTGACCCTTTTTTCCGTTAAAGGACTGAAACTGTAACGGAGACTTCATGACAACCGATTCCACTCTATGCGCCACGCCCGCCGAAGCCGTGGCTCTGCTTGAAAAACTCTACGCCGAACAAATAGAAATCACGGCAGCCCGCTTTCGCCGCTATGCGACGTCGAAATTGGCCAAAGAGGACCGGCAGCAAGGTCTGTACCCGCAAATCAGTGTCGAGATTCCCGCGGATCAGGCAACCGAAACCAGCCATCTGGCGTCCGGCCATCTCGCCGATATCAACACCTATCGCACGACGATTACCGAACCGAAGCTGTACCGCGCCTATCTGCTCGACCAGTTGCAGCGGATCGACACCACGTTCACCGCGAAAATATGGGTCGGGCTGTCCGACACGCCGATTCCGCTGGCCTTTGCGCTGGAAGATGCCGGCGCCGGCCTCGACCGGGCGAAGAAGGAAAAGCTGCCCAATTATTTCCACACGCCCAATCTGGTCAAAACCAATGACGAGATTGTCGACGGCGGCCAGATTTTCCAGGGCGAGGAAGCATCGGCGCTCGCTCTGTTCACTGCCGAACGGGTCGATTATTCGCTGCACCGGATCCGCCATTACTGTGCCACCGATCCCGGCCATTTCCAGCCGTTCATCCTGTTCACCAACTATCAGCGCTATGTTGACGAATTTATTGAATATGGCCTCGCCGAAGTAAAATCGGGCAAGGCCAGGATACTGGTCGAGCCGGGCAACCGGATCACCGGCAAGGATGGCAAGCCATCCGCTCCGCCGATCGCCAAGCCGCCGCAAATGCCGGCTTATCATCTGGTACGCGGTGACGGCCGACCCGGCGTGACCCTGGTCAATATCGGTGTCGGCCCGAGCAATGCCAAGACGATCACTGACCATCTCGCGGTGCTCCGCCCGCATGTGTGGCTGATGATCGGCCATTGTGGCGCGCTGCGCCGGACCCAGCGGCTCGGCGACTATGTCCTTGCCCACGCCTATTTGCGCGATGACAATGTGCTCGACGACGTGCTGCCGCCGAGCATCCCGCTGCCAACGATTGCCGAGGTGCAGCTGGCGCTGACCCAGGCGGTGCAGGAAGAAACCGGTATCGATAAATCAAAGCTCAAGCAGCAATTGCGCACCGGCACCGTGGTGACCACCGGCGACCGCAACTGGGAACTGCGCTTTGAGCAGATTGCCCGGCGTCTCAACCAGTCCCGCGCCATCGCCATCGATATGGAATCGGCAACCGTCGCCGCCAACGGCTATCGCTACCGCGTGCCCTACGGGACGCTGCTCTGCGCTTCCGACAAACCGCTGCACGGCGAGATCAAGCTGCCCGGCATGGCCGATGCATTCTATCAGGAACGGGTTGGTCAGCATCTCGCGATCGGACTGCGCGCCATCAATCTGCTGGCGAAGGAAGCGGAAGCCGGAACACTGCACAGCCGCAAGCTGAGGAGTTTCGGCGAGCCGTTGTTCAGGTAAGTTATCATCCTCTCCCCATGAGGGAGAGGATACCAAAGCCTTACTAGCTTGCTCGTTAGGCGACGTTGGTGAGGGGGCAGCGACCAGACGCCACCCCTCTCCGACTCCGACTAACCGCCTTCGCTAAAGCTCAGGCGCGAAGTCTCCGTAGTCCTCTCCCTCAAGGGGAGAGGAAATAATTGCCTCTAGCCTGCCGAGAAATGATTTGGCCACACCCTCGTCATCGTTCCTCTACCCTCTTCGCCGCCGCCCTAACCGACCGCATCTCGCCGCGGGCCTGCCAGACGATCTGCCCGCCGCCGCTGATCGCCAGCGCCGCCAATAGACCGGCAACCGCGAGGTCGGGGTAGGCGCTGCCGGTCTGGAACACGCCGAGCGCCGCGATCATCACCGCGACATTGCCGATGGCGTCGTTGCGCGAGCATATCCACACCGAGCGCATATTCGCGTCGCCGGTGCGGAAACGGTAGAGCAGCAAGGCAACGCCGACATTGGCGACCAGCGCCATTGCGCCGACGATGCCCATCATCTCGGCATGCGGCGTGGTGCCGTTGATGAAGGCGAGGATCGCCGTCACCAATACCCAGCACCCGAAAGCAAGCAGCGTCAGACCTTTCAGAAATGCGGTGCGCGCGCGCCAGGTCAGGGCCATGCCGGCGACCACCAGACTGATCGCATAATTGGCGCTGTCGCCGAAAAAATCGAGCGCATCGGCTTGTAGTGCCCGTGAGTCTGCCGCTGCACCCGCAGCAAATTCAAAGACGAACATGGCCGCATTGACCGCCAGCGCGATCCACAGGGCCAGCCGCCAGCGCGGATCATTCAGCGAGGCCTGGTCGTCCGTTCCGCTGCCACAACAATTTCCAGCCATGATGTTCCCCTGGACAATTTCTGATTCGTCCCTAGCTATGCACCCTGTAGTAACTATAGGGTCAAGCGATGAAAATAGGGGAGCTGGCAAAGGCGACAGATACGAAGGTGGAGACCATTCGCTATTATGAAGCGGAGGGACTGCTACCTCAGCCGGCAAGAACGCAGGCCAATTATCGCGACTATGAGCTATCCCATCTGGAACGGCTGATGTTCATTCGGCGGTCGCGGGATCTGGGTTTCACGCTGAAGTCGGTCCGCGAATTGCTGACACTGGCCGATGACAATGACGACCCCTGCGATGCGGTTGATGAAGTCGCGTCTGCGCATCTTATGGCAGTCGAACAGAAAATTGCCGATCTCACCGCGCTGCGCGACGAATTGTCGCTCATGCTGCAATGTTCGGGCGATGGCACGGTTGGCGACTGCCGGATCATTTCTTCGCTGGCTTTGCGAAGCTTGCCGACGACCGTCGAGCGATAACACAGAAGCGGGAATGTTGTTTTGATAGCGAACGCTATCTACCCAACGCTTCTTCCGTTTGATGTGGCCACTGGTTCACCATAGCATCCGAGCTACAGGATTTTCTCGATGAAATCTGAATGGAATTGCGACATGACGCCTGCCAATTCGCTGTTGCCATTCGCGGTCAGCCGGACGCTGTCGTCGTCCATTTTAATCAGCTCTTTGCTGACCATCAGATCCAGATATCGACGGGTTACAGAAATGCCGCTGGAGATATAATCCGAAATATCTGCTTCGCTCAACGGCGCGCCTTCAGCAGCGTGCAATGCCAGCAGGATATCGAGGCAGGGCGCAGCAGGGATCCCCAGATTATCAAAAAAATGCTGGGATATCTGCCGCCGGGTTCTGGCGACGATCGAAACGAAGCGGCCCAGCCTTGCTTTGGACAGGTCGCTCAAGAGCTTTCAACGGCTATATTCGGTAAAAATGCTGTCATCAAATCCATATCTACATTCTTTTTTTGCTCCATTCCCCTCGGGATGGAAAATCAATCCGGTGATCGCCTCATTCCAATCCGGCAATATAGCATAGAGGTCACAACACAACGGCATACCGTGTAAATGATTGTAACTTAGGTTTTCGTAAAGATGGAGCCTCTGTGAAAAGTGAGGAGTTATTGACTAGACCCCTAGTGCCGCAGCCGCTTCCCTGATCCGCTTTGCCTCGGCCCCGTCATTCTTGAACGCCTTCAAGCCGCGGTCCAGTGCCTGTTTGGCCTGGACGGTCTGGCCCAGTTGCATCCGGCTGCGGATCAGCATGATCCAGCCATTGGCATCCTTGGGATTGGCCTGCAGCCGCTTGTCGAGGCCATCGACCATATTGGCGATCATCGCTTCTTGCTGGCCGGGGGGCAGCGCGGCGGCTTCTTTCATCTGCTCGCGGCTTGGGCCGGGAATCGCCGCCGTGGCGACCGCGGGGCCGTCGGTGGTGATACCGCCGGTTGGCGCGGCGGGTGCGGCCTTGGCAAGACGGGCGGCGACATCAATGCCTTCATTTTCTGCCACTTGCCCGATCACCCGCCGGATATCGGCGGCATAAGGCGCATCGGCGGGCGTGTCTTCGAGCAACGCGAACCAGTCATTGATCGCGCCCTTATGGTCGCCAGCCATGTCTTTCTCGACCGCGAGAAAATAACGCGCGCGCGGATCTTTCGCGTCATGTTTCAGAGCGTTGCGGAAAGCGGTCGCAGCGTCAGCCGGCACTTGCTGTCCATCGCTCGTCATGACCAGTGCCTCGCCAAGCATCGACCAATATTCGGGATTGTCCGGGTCGAGCGTGGTGGCGCGTTTCATCGCGGTGGCCGATTCTGCAAATTTCCCGGTTTCGAAATAGCTCCACCCGAGCATCCGCCAGCTTTCCGCATCATCGGGATTTTCCTGCAGCTTTTTTTCCAGACCGTCGATGACCTGGTCAACGCTGGGCGCCGCTTCGGCTTCGGTACCGGCAACCGTCGTGCTGGCGCCGGATTCGTCATTCATGCTGCGATAGACCTGCACCGCGACCGCTCCGAGCGCTAGCAAGGCCGCTATAATCAGCGCGATACGGCTGATATTCATCGATGGAGCTGATTTCGCCATGGTCTATCCTCGAGCTATTTCATGTGATCATATTCCCGCGCAGAGATACGGAGCCGTTACCTGCCTGACAAGCGCCGAGATTGCTGTGATATTTTGCACTGGCAATGAAGAGGCATTTTGGTAAGATACTGCCAAAGTTCAATCTTTTGGGTCGCGCTACAGCCGAATAATAAGCTGAACCAGATCGCTTTGACGTATGAGGGTGCGTTGGTCGGGGGAAGCAAGAGGGGGAAGCAAGCGCGTGTCGGACAAGTTTCGAGTAGTCATTATCGGGTCCGGACCAGCGGGCATGAGCGCTGCTGGGCGCGCTGCACAGCTGAAGCTCAAGCATGTTTTGCTGGAAAAAACCGACCATCTTTCCGATACCATCTTCAAATATCAGAAGGGCAAGCATGTCATGGCAACGCCGAGCCAGCTGGTGCTGCGCTCGGATATGGATTTTGACGCCGGCAAGCGCGAGGCCATTCTCGGTACCTGGGACGAGCAGACCGCCGGCCATGGCGTCAACGTCATGTACCAGGCCGAGCCGGTGAAGATTGAAGGCGACGAAGGCAATTTTACCATCACCCTGAAAAACGGCGACACGGTGCTGGCCGAAACCATCGTGATGGCGATCGGGACGCAGGGCAATCCCAATCTGATGCGCTGCCCCGGCGGCGACAACAAGCTGGTGCAATATCAGCTCGACGATCCCGGCGAATATTATGACGAACATATCACGGTGATCGGATCAGGCGATGCCGGGATCGAGAACGCGCTGGGCCTTGCTGCCGATGCGGCGCAGAATAATGTTGTCACCATTCTCAACCGCTCGGCGGAATTTGCCCGGGCGAAAAAAGCCAATGTGAAGCTGCTGATGGAAGCGGGCGAGCAGGGCAAGGTCAATATCCGCAACGAGACCACGCCGGCCGAGGTCAAGGATGGCGAGCTGGTGCTGGAAACCCGCGACGGTCAGGAAACCATCAAATGCGACCGGATCATCGCGCGCATGGGCAGTGCACCGCCGCGCAAATTTGTCGAACAATGCGGGATTGAATTTACCAGCGAGGATCGCGAGGCCTATCCCAAATTGTCCCCTGCGTTCGAAAGCACCAAGAAGGGCATATATGTCATCGGCGCGCTGGCCGGCTATCCGCTGATCAAGCACTGCATGAACCAGGGCTATGATGTTATCGAGTTTATCAACGGCAACACCGAGCTGAAGCCTGCCGATGAGCCGATACTCGAAGCGAAGTTCAGCGACTTGCCCCGAGGCCGGTCGGTCGATGAATGGCTGGAATTTTTCCGTTCCAATATTACCATTCTCAACGAGCTGTCGCCGCTGCAGATGCGCGAATTCATGCTCGACAGCGAACCGCAGAGCTACAGCCGGGGCGAGACGATTTTCGAAAGAAGCGATCCGGGAAGCTCGCTTTTCGCCATCGCGCAGGGTTCGGTTCTGGTTGAAATCAATCCGACGGATCCCTCGATCACCGTTCCGATTGAACAGGGTTCGATCTTCGGCGAAGTCGGTCTGATTTCGGGCCGACGGCGCGGCGCAACGATCAAGGCGGCAGATGATGTCATAGTGGTCGAAATTCCGCGTACTGCTGCGCTGAAACTGCAAGCGTCGGTCCCCGCTGCAAAACGTGCGATCACCCGGATTTCCACCGAACGGCAATTGCTGCAGATGTTCGGTTCGGGCCTGACCAAGGAAGATATTGCCGAGGTCGTCGAGTCCAGCGAGATTATCAATATCCGCGCTGGCGAAACGATTATCGAGGAAGGCGCCGAGGGCAATGATATTTACGTCATTCGCGTCGGCTCGATGGTGGTCGAGAAACAGATTGGCGGAAAACCGGTATTTCTATCCTATCTCCCGGCTGGTTCTTATGTCGGCGAAATGACGCTTATCGCCGGCGGCTTTCGCACCGCGACGGTCAAGGCTGCGATCAAGTCGGAAGTCATCAAGATCAGCGGCGACGCGTTCAAGAAAGTGCTCGACGCCCATCCCGACCTGATGCGCAAGGCGAAGAAGGACATGGCCGCGCGGCAGGATATCAACGCTTTTGTCGAAGCGAAAAAGGACAGTTTCTCGGGTGTTGTCGACATGTATTCGGGGATCGCCAATTTCCTCGTCGACAATGGCATTGGCGAAGCCACGGACGTGCTGCTGATCGACGAAAATCTCTGCGTCGGCTGTGACAATTGCGAAAAAGCCTGCGCCGACAGCCATGAAGGCCTGTCGCGTCTCGATCGCGAGGCGGGCAAAACCTATGCCCATCTGCACGTGCCGACCAGCTGTCGCCACTGCGAACATCCGCACTGCATGTCCGACTGTCCGCCCGATGCCATTCACCGTGGTCCCGATGGCGAGGTATTCATCGATGACAGCTGCATCGGCTGCGGCAATTGCCAGCGCTATTGCCCTTATGGCGTGATCCGCATGGACAAGGTGCCGCCGAAGAAACCGAGCCTGCTCAACTGGCTGTTCTTTGGCGCCGGTCCGGGGCCGGGCGAGCCGGACAAGAAATGGGCCGCAGACAATAGTGACCCTGCGATTGAGAAACCCAAAAAGGCGATCAAATGCGACATGTGCGCCGGAATCAAGGGCGGGCCAGCCTGCGTGCGCGCCTGTCCGACCGGGGCAGCGATCCGCGTGGCACCGGAAGAATTTCTCACCGTCTCCAAGCTCGAAGGGGAAGAGGTGTGAACTGTTTGTTTTTGCAACATCCCGTTCGTCCTGAGCTTGTCGAAGGACAGGTGGCAAGACGCGGTGCTTCGACAAGCTCAGCACGAACGGGAGAACTGGCCACCGAACCCGCAGCAATGGGGGGCACCCTATAATGGCCAGTAACGCCATCACCGCCCCGTCCGGCCGCAAGAAAGTCGCGATGCACGACGGTTTCCTCAGGCACGCCGGTTTCCGCTGGCTGAAAATATCCTCGGCGATCATGCTGATCTGCATCGTCAGCTATCTGTTCATCGATGTGTCGCCGCGGCACAATGGCGGCAGCTGGTACGGCTATACGCTGGGCACGATCGGCGCGCTGCTGATCCTCTGGCTGACCATGCTCGGCGTGCGCAAGCGGGCGATGACGCCTGGCCAGTGGTCGCTCAAGGCGTGGACATCCGCGCATATCTATCTTGGTCTCAGCCTGATCGTGATCGGCACGTTGCATACGGGTTTCCAGCTCGGCTGGAATATCCATACCGCCGCCTATGTGTTCATGATGATCGTGATCATTTCCGGCATTGTCGGGATCTATTTCTACGTGACTATCCCGAAGGCGCTGTCCGACAATCGCGACGAGATGACCGAGACCGAGATGCTCGAAAATCTCCGTTCGCTTGACCGGCAATTGCACGAAGCGGCCCAGCCGCTATCGGCGGAACACGCGACTCTGGTGCTGCAGTCTCTCGAACAGGATCCGTTTGGCGGGGGTTTCTTCCGGCGGATCTCCGGAAAATATCCCGATTGCGCAACCCGTCAGGCACAGGCGGATCTGCGCCGCGAGCGTGCCTATCAGCCGAAAATGGGCGCCGATGATCCGCTCGACAAGGTTGAAGCGCTGCTCGAGAAAAAGGAATCCACGCTGGGCCGCGTGCGTCGCCATTTAAAGCTCAAGGCGATGCTGCAGGTCTGGCTATTCGTCCATGTCCCGATGACTTTCGCGCTGATCGCCTCGCTCACCGCGCATATCATCAGCGTGTTTTTCTACTGGTAGGATGGGGAGCCCGATATGACTTTCATTGTTCGCCAGATCACGACCACCGCCGCCGGTCGGGAGATTACCCGGTCCAAGCCGTTTCCGACGGATGAGATTGGCGTCGGTCGCAGCACCGAGAACGCGATCCATCTACCCGATCTTGCGGTCAATCCGAATCATGCCGTCATCCGCAGGCGCGATGATGGCCAGATCATTGTCGAAAGCACGTCGGGCCAGAATTTCACGCTCGACGGCAAGCACCGGATTTCTGTCACCATCGATCCGTCTGCCGGCGCGGAGCTCGGCTTCGGTGGCCATGTCATCGTCGTTAGCGAGGAAGGCGATGATATTGTCCTGACCGTCAAGCGGGTCGAGGCCTTGTCCGATTCCGCCGAAACGCGCAGCGAAACTACGCTCTACACGCTCAAGGGCCTGCTCCCCGGCAAAAGGGTAAGCGCCTGGAGTTTCATCGCTCTGGTGCTGGCCGCGTTTCTTGTCTGGCCGATCTATACCTGGGCAACCTGGCGCGGGGTCGAGGAACGGCCCGACCAGTTCCACGCCGACACCATGTGGTCGGCCGGTGCGCTGAGCAGCGCGCATCACGGGCTGGAGCAGGATTGCCAGGCCTGTCATGTCGATGCCTTTGTCACGGTGCAGGACAAGACCTGCCTCACCTGTCACGAAGATGACGCGCACGACCATGCCGCCAAGCCGCGGCTGCTGACCGCGCGCGGCGAACCGGAAGGTTTCGGCAAGATCGGCGCCGCATTCGCCTCGGCTTTCAACAAGCCGCCGGGCAGGTGTGTCGAATGTCACAGCGAGCATGAAGGCGCTGGTGCTATGGAACCGACTGCGCAAAAATTCTGCGCGGATTGCCATAACGGGATGGATGCACGGTTGACCGACACAAAACTGGAAAATGCGTCGGACTTCGGCATTGAACATCCGCAATTCCGGCCAGCCGTGCTGGTCAGCCCGGGCGGCAAGAATCCGCCGCGCAAGCGTGTCTCGCTCGATGACAAGCCGACCGAGAATAACGGCCTCAAATTCCCCCATGACGTGCATCTGTCGAAAACCGGCGGTGTCGCCCAAATGGGGCGCCGGCTGGCGGCAGATTATGACTTCGGTCCCTCGCTCGTCTGCAAGGATTGCCACACGCCGGATCCGAAAGGCGTGCGCTTTGAGCCGGTCGACATGAAAGAAGACTGCAGCATGTGCCACAGCCTCGCCTTCGACGAGATTGGTGGCACGGTGCGGACCTTGCGGCACGGCGAACCAGCCATGGTTCAGGCCGATCTCAGAGCTTATTATCGTTCCACCGGGCCGACCCGGCCGATCAATCTTGGCGGGATGGCGCGCCGTCGTCCGGGTGAAAGCAACGACATCCGCGTCGCCAGCGACTATGCCCGCGCCGTGCAATTCCGGCCGAGCCGGGCCAATATGGCGATCAGCGAAGTATTCTCTCGCGGCGGTGCCTGTTTCGACTGTCACGGCATTACCCCGCCGACAGCTCGCGGGCGGGTCGATTATGGCATCAAGCCGGTGACGCAGACCGATCGCTATATGCATAAGGGCTGGTTCAGCCATGACGCCCATACCGAGGAAAAATGCGAAACCTGTCACAATGCGCCGGCGTCCAAGCAGGCGACGGATCTATTGCTGCCGGGGATCAAGACCTGTCGCGAATGTCATGGCGGCGAATTCCAGAAAACATCCGACGTCCCGTCGACCTGCGCCATGTGCCATGATTATCACGCCGATGACGGGACACCCTGGCTGATCAAGGAACAGCAGAAAGACAAACAGACAAAGCCGGAGAAACAGATTGCCCGGAAATAGGGCAAGGGGAAAAAGGGGAGGGCGTCCATGTTAATGGCGCAGATCACGGATATTCACCTGGGTTTCGACCCGGAAAATCCGGCAGAATTCAACCGCAAGCGACTCGATCAGGCGATCAAGACGATTTGCGCGATGACCCCGCAGCCCGATCTGTTGCTGGCAACCGGTGATCTCGTCGATCGCGGCGACCAGGAAAGCTACCAGCGGCTGGAAAATGCGCTGTCCGTTGTGCCTTTTCCGGTTCACATGTGTCTGGGCAATCACGATCTGCGGGCGCCGTTTCACAAACAATTCCCCGATGTTCCGGCCCCCGACGGTTTTGTTCAATATGAGATCGATACGCCGGAACTCCGTCTGCTGTTTCTCGATACACTGGAAGAGGGCCGTCACGGCGGTGCCTTTTGCGAAACCCGTGCTGCCTGGCTGTCCGCCAGATTGTCGGAACAGCAGGACAAGCCGACGATCCTGATCCTGCACCATCCGCCGGTCGAGAGCGGTATCGAGTGGATGACCACCCACCCCGAAGAGCCCTGGGTCACACGGCTGGCCGATACGGTGGCGGGCCATGATCAGGTCAAGGGTATGATAACCGGCCATTTGCACCGCAATATTTCCACATGGTGGGGTGACATCAGCCTGGCGATCTGTGCCTCGACCGCGCCGCAGGTGGCGCTCGATCTGAACCCGATCGATCCCGAACATCCCGATGGCCGCAACATGATCGTTGCCGACCCGCCGGCCATCGCCCTGCATTACTGGAACGGCCGCCAGCTGATCAGCCATTTCGAAAATGCCGAGGAGCATGTCATGCTGGCTCGCTATGACGAAAATCTGCAGCCGCTGGTGCGCGCTCTGCTGGCCGAGAGACCGGAATAGCCATATTTTTCGATGTCGTTCATCGTCAATAAACAGTCGTTCGTCTAAAAAGTGATTTCCAGCGCAACCTTTTTTGCGTTTCCGCTTCGCTTTGGCTAGACCGTCCCCAAATGTACCTCAGGTGCTTTTGAGAGTTCCGCGACAGCGGTTCCCTATTTGGAGAAATATACATGCGATTCACGATAACCACCCGTAAAATCTTTCTGGGCGTGTCCAGCGCCGCGCTGATCGGCGCGACCGCGACACCCGCTTTGGCCGACAATCATGGAAAAAAAATGACAACAGCCGAATTGAACAAAATGAGCGCAATGCAATCCGCAGCGGCCGAGACAAGCGATAATAGCATTCTCCAGCCGTGGACCGGACCCTATGACGGCGTGCCGCCGTGGGATGAAGTGAGAGTCAGTGATTTCCCTGCCGCTTTCCAGGCAACCATGGACAAGATTCAAGCCGAGGTGAACGCGATCCGCGATAATCCGGCCCCCGCGACCTTTGAAAATTTCACCGTACCGATGGAACTGGTCGGCAATGAAGCCAATGACCTGTTCGCCATCTGGGGCGTGCACAGCAGCAACCTTTCCAATGACCAGATCCGCAAGATCCAGGGCGAATGGATGCCCAAGGTCTCGGCTTTCTTCAACCAGCTGACCCTCGATCCGAAGCTGCTCGCAAAAACCAAGGCGGTTTACGACAATCGCGAATCCGCCGGACTGGACGCGATGCAAACCCGTCTGGTCGAACGCAATTACGAACAGCTGGTCCGCGATGGTGCCCTGCTCGACGGCGCGAAAAAAGAAACGCTGATTGCCTATAATACCGAATTGTCGAAGGCATTTAACGAATTTTCCAACAAGGTCCTGGCCGATGAAGAGACTTTCATCTTCCTGACCGACGAAGCCGATCTCGCCGGCCTGCCGGACAGCTTTGTCGCTTCGCTCAAGGCCGCAGCCGAAGAGCAGGGCAAGACCGGCTGGGCGCTGAAAAACACCCGCTCGGTGATGCAGCCCTTCCTGCAGAACTCGACCCGTCGCGATCTGCGCGAGCAGGTCTACAACGCCTATATCAACCGTGGTGACAATGGCGATGCCAATGACACCAACGCGACTATCGCCAAGATCCTGAAATTGCGCGCTGACCGTGCCAAGCTGCTGGGCTTCAAGACCCACGCCCATTACCGCATGGCCGATACGATGGCGAAAGAGCCGGAAGCGGCGATGGACCTGATGATGAAAGTCTGGCCCGCTGCGGTTGCCCGCGTCGGTGAAGAAGTCGCCGACATGCAGGAAATTGCCGATGCCGAAGGCGCTGATATCACCATCGCGCCCTGGGATTATCGTTTCTATGCGGAGAAGGTCCGCAAGGCGAAATATGATCTCGATGCCGCGGAAATCAAACCTTATTTCCAGCTCGACAAGATGATGGACGCCCTGTTCGATGCGGCTGGCAAGCTCTATGGCATGACCTTCACTGAAACCACCGGCACCATTCCGGTGTTTGATCCCGAGGTGCGCACCTTTGAAGTCAAGCGCGGCGACAAGGTGATCGGCGTGCAATATTTCGACAATTATGCACGCAAGGGCAAGCGGTCCGGCGCGTGGATGACCACTTACAAGGACGCCTACAAGCTTGGCGGCAAGAACAATTACACGATCTCGTCGAACAATAATAATTTCGTCAAGGGCGGCGACGGAGAGCCGACGCTGATCAGCCTCGACGACGCCTCGACCCTGTTCCACGAATTCGGTCATGCGCTGCATTATCTCAACTATGACATCACCTATCCCGGTCTCGCCGGCACGCCGCGCGATTTCGTCGAATATCCGAGCCAGGTGAACGAGAATTGGCTGATGACGCCTTATATTCTGTCGACCTACGCGACCCATTACAAGACGGGCGAGCCGATCCCGAAAGAACTGGTCGAGAAAATCCAGGCATCGAAGACCTTCAACGAAGGTTTCTCGACCGTGGAATATCTGTCCTCGGCTATCGTCGACATGAAGCTGCACAATCGCGTGGAGCCGGTCACCGATCCGGACGCATTCGAGCGCGAGACCTTGACCGAAATCGGCATGCCGAAAGAGATCGTGATGCGGCACCGCCTGCCGCAGTTCAACCATCTCTTCTCGTCAGACGCTTATTCGGCCGGCTATTACAGCTATCTCTGGTCGGAAACGATGGACGCCGACACTTGGGCCGCCTTTGAAGAAGCGGGCAGCCCGTGGGACGCGGAAACCGCAGAACGCTTCCGCTCGATCCTGCTGGCGACCGGCAATGAAACCGACCGCAAGGAAGCCTATCGCAAATTCCGCGGTCGCGATCCGGAGGTCAAATATATCCTCAAGAAGCGTGGCTTTCCTGTACCGGGCGAGTGAGGCCGAGGGCGACGCGGTGCAATAGGCCGCTGTTGTCAGGATGAAGTTTGAAGAGGGGAGTGCGATTGCGCTCCCCTTTTTCATTCGTCCCGCCGCCGCGCGATCAGTTCCTGGATTTGCAGCAACCGTTCCTCGGTCATCGAAAAGCGGAAGGTGAAGACAAACGCCACCAGCATTAACGGCACGATGGCGGCGGCGCCGATCAAGACCAGCGCGTCGAGTGCTGACTGTTCGACCGATCCGGGCCGCATGCCTTCCTCCAGCCCGACCATGTCGAGCGCAAAGCCGCCGTAAAGTGGCCCGACCGCGCCACCAAGTTTGGTCGTGAACTGCAGCACGGCATAGAAACCGCCCTCTTGCCGTAGCCCGGTTTCGGCTTCGTGCTCGTCGGTCAGGTCGGCGGTTAGCGACGCGATGGCCACGATCCGCAATATGAAGAAGCTCATAAAGACCGCGTTCTGGACGACCAGAATCCCGAAGATCACCGGATCACCATTGTCCGGGATCAGGTCGAACCAACGCAGAAAATAGGGCCAGGACAGGTCGAGCAGCATCACCACGACCGCCCATTTGACTATGTCATGCTTCGGCATCCGTCGGCCGGCCGTCTTCAGAAAGACCATCGCAATCGGCACTGCGATCACTACGGACAGGCCGAGCAGCACTCCCATCTCGGTTGCCCCCAGTTCCCAGAAATAGGTCCAGAAAATGACGTTGAGCGCGATGGTGATGCCATAAGACGCGGTCGCGCCCAGATCATAGGCGAGCACATTGCGGAAATTGCGGTTCTGGAAAGTGGAGAGAAAATCGCTCCACAGTCCGGCAAAGCCGGGCGTCGACGGCGCGCGGGCGGGATCGATCCTTGTATGGCCGATAAATTTCCACGTCCCGGCGATACAGGCCGTCGCGGTGATCCAGACGATCACTGCTGACAGCCATCCATAGGTCACGTAATTGCTGGCGACAAAGCGGCCATCGCCGCCCGCGCCTTCATCGAACAGGAAGTAGAGACAGGCCGAGGGCAGCAGCAAAGTGGTGAGAAAGACGAAGGCCGTCCGCTGCCCCATCAGGGCGCTACGCTCATGATAATCCTGCGAAATTTCCGCGACCAGAGTATAATGCGGGATCGAGAAAAAGGTCAGCGCGGTGCGGATCCAGATCGAACAGGCGAGCAACCAACCCGCCAGCCACAGCTGGCTGTCGAGCACAAAATCCGGCGGCGCAAACAGCGCGACAAAGCCCAGGCCCATCGGCACGGTGGCGTAGATCATGAACGGATGCCGCCGCCCCCAGCGGCTCTTGTAGCGATCGGACCAGCTGCCGACCATCGGATCCGACACAGCATCCCAGACCAGGCTGAGCGCCAGCACAATCCCTGTCGCCGTCCCGCTCAGCCCGAGCACCTGCGTGTAGAACAGCAGCACGAACATGACATAGGCCGCTTCCTTCACCGCATAAACCGCCCCGCCAAGACCATAGGACAGGCGGTTGGGAAGCGTCAGGTGCAGGGGGGCGGGCTCTTGCTTATTCACATTGATGTCAGCGTCGCACAATAGGGCGTCTGAAGCTACTGAAATTATGATATTATATGCGCGGCATTCAGGTGCCGGTCGCAACCACCTTCTGCGGCGCGTTTGACCGCGCGACCGATCATGAACCCTTCGATCTCGCGCCGAATTTGGTCAGGAACCTGACGGGGAAATAGTTGCGGGCAGCTGGGCAGCTTTCGAGGAAGCACGCAGCCCGTGGGACAAGACCACGGCCGAGCGCTTCCTCTCGATTCTGCTGGCGACCGGCAATGAAACCGACCGCAAGGAAACCTACTGCAAATTCCGCGGCCCCGGTCTGGAGGTTAAATATATCCTCAAGAAGCGCGGGTATCCTGTACCGGGTGAATTAGGCTGAGGGCGACGCGGCGAGACAGGCCGCGGTTGTCCGGATGAAGTTTGGAGAGGGGCGTGCGATTGCGCTCCCCTTTTTTGTCGGTGCAGTGGGATTGCTGGGCAATCGCCATTGCGGTTTGGAATGAGTGGGAGCGGTTGCGGCATTGCGTGTAATTCAAACTATTGCATCGGGTGATATTGGTTGTAACTCATTCAAACCGTGATCCTGCTCACGCGCTTATGAAACCGTCAGAGTGCACTTCAAACTCTTCAATCTGAAGGAGTTTAAAATGCAGAACTATCGCAATGTAACAGGCAATTCCGATAACAAGGTAGGTGTTTCGGGAAAAGAAACGGTTGCGGTATCTCGGCGGAGCGATGATTGCTCGCTTATCTTGAAAGCCTGCATTGTACTTAGTCCGCTATTGCTCGGTGGCTGCATTTTCGTACATCGTGGGGATGCCGAACGGCCAGCCCAAACATCCGATGCACTTTTGCTGCCAGAGACCAGAAGCAGCGTAGTTTTGCCGGTGACCTTAGATGCCGCAGTTTTGCAGGAAAAAGCCAATCAAATGATTCCTCAGCGTCTGGTCGAACAGGACTGGAAAAACAAGAATAGTTGTATCCCCGCAAAATATGCAAAGGTGTGCGTCGGCGCGGTCATAAACGGCAAATGCATAGGGAAATGGGTGAAGACCAAGGTAACGCCTGCCATTGACTGCAAATATTCTGCGAAAGTTGATCGTGGCCCGATCAAGTTGACCTCATCTAACGGTGGTCTCAAAGGTGAGATTCCACTGAAGATTCAGGCCAAGGTCCGCGGACGCGGCGAACTTGGTAGTCGAATACAGCTCGACCCGAAAGGATCGCTGTTGGCAAAGCTATCAACAAGCGTTGACATCGACCGGAATTATAAGCCCGCAGTTGATCTCGGCATTGACTATAGCTGGAAGGATTTTGCTCATGTCTGGGCGCTCGGATTTAAAATTCGATTGGACGACAATGCGAATAAGGAAATCGACAAGCAAATCGCGAAGATCGATGACACCGTCACCTCCGTCCTGTCCCAGACTGATTTTCGTTCAAAAGCAGCTCGCGCATGGTCGGGACTCGGAAAAACACACGAACTCGGTGATAATTCAAGCTTTGTTCGAGTAACGCCGATGGAGATCGGCTTCGCTACGCCGAGATCGGTGGGTAACGAGCTAGACTTCAGGTTCTACACGACCTTTGTAACACAGGCCTTTGTTGGAACGGAGCGGCCCGCTAATCCTGAACCTCTGCCGTTGCCGCCGCTAAGCAAGACCCAATTTCCAGATGGGTTTGACCTAAACATGCCGATTTCCATCGCCTTCTCGGAACTGGAGCGCAGGATCAAGGAATCTGCTGACTCCGATAAATGGATAGTGTCGGATGTTGACGGGTTGGGCCGGGTGAAGGCCAAGCTTCTCGATGTTGAATTCTTCCAAACCACTAGTCAGCAGTTCGTACTTGGCGTCAAGATGCAGGCTGACATACCTGGCCGAATTTTCGACGCAAAGGGTTGGCTTTGGGCACCGGTCACTTTCAATGTAGACCGTGAGCTGCGTCAGATCACTGTGGACCAGATAGAATTCAAATCGAATTTGGATAATTGGGCGGTTAACACGTTGGTGAAGATAGCAAATCTCGAACTCGTTCGGTCACAAATCCAGAGCAAACTCAAATACGATTTTAGCAAGGAATATGATATCGCATTGAAATCTGCACAGATGCTGATCAACCGTCCTTTGGATGCCGACCTAGCTCTTCAAGGCAAGGTAGAAGAAATTGACCTTAGATGGGTCGGCGCGTCTCCAAACTCGCTGGTCCTGAATGCAAACGCCAAAGGGTCGATCGCTGTAACCCAGCCCAAACCCTAGTTAGAACTTTACATGCTGTGTTGCCCAAATGTCGATCCATTCGCGAAACTGGTTCATTGCGCACCCATTATTCAGTTCGATCTCTAGAATTACGGAATTACCGTGACACCGGCCATATTACCGAGTTCGGATCGCGCTGGATATTGGAGCGGATGAACATTCTGCCAGAGGTTGGTCGATAGAGTTATCCCGCACCGCGACGACAGTCGGCCCACCGCATAAAAAAGGGCGCGCCGTCCACTGAACGGCACGCCCCTCAATCGCTAGACTAGCTCCAACTTAAAAGCGGAAACCAACGCCCGCGACAACCTGATGGCGGTCGAGGTCGACGCCGATTTCATTGCTGTCGTTGAACAATGTGTCGTTATATTTGAGCGAGCTATAGTTTGAATAGCGATACTCGAGCTTGACGAATGCGCCGGAGCCGTTTCCGTTTCCGCCGGTTCCGATCACCTGCTCGACGCCCGCGCCGAGACGGTAGCCGTCAACCTGCTGGCTGTCGTCGAAGTTGAGGTTTACGCCGTCAGCTTCAGCGCGGTCCTGGAAGCGGGATTCGACTGCGGTGTTGGTGTAGCCGCCCTTTGCGTAGAGCAAGGTGGTCGGGCTGACCTTGGCACCGATACGCGCGCCGACATAGAGGTCGCGCTTCAGGTTGACGCGGTAGCCGAACGGCGCGTTGATATCTTCATCGCCTTCCTGACGGCCGGTCGAATCCATATATTCGCCTTCGAGACCGAAGACGACAGGGCCGGCATCGAAATCATAGCCGAGCGCGACGCCATAAGCGAAACCGTCGACCGACTGGTCGAGCGTATTGTTTTCGAAAATGCCGTCATTGTCGGTATCGACGTCAACGTCGCTGCCCGAACGCAACGTGTCATAGCCGCCGAGGATTTCGACGCGCGGACCGGTGAAGGTCGAGTCGGACTGCGCCGCGGCCGGGGTGGCAACGGCAAAGGCGCCGGTGACGGAAGCGAGGATCAGGGGGGTGATCATGGGGGATTTCATAAATTTACTCCAACTAACTAAACATGGAACAGGATCGTTCCGGTCATGCCCGCTATTGCTGCGGGCTTCCCGTCGATGCTGCGCCGAACACAGGGCGCGCTAGATCGACGAGTAGAGGAAACGGCCCAATCGCACGGGCGTTCCATCGGCAGTTGAATAAGTCGCGATTGCCCCGTTTCTGATGCATAAATATCACAGCGGGGCGCCGGCGCAGCGGACTATCCGCTGTCCTACACGGGCTGTCTGCGCTTATGCTGCGCATCGTGACGAAACTCTTGCGGGCCTTCGTCGCTGCTCGCCGGCGCGCCGGGAAGGGGCGTTGCAAAGGTTACACTAGGCACGGGTGTTGTTGGAGATATTTGGCTGTTTTCTGCGGTATCGAGGCAAAGGTCGCAGAAAAGAAAAGCGGGTGGTCCTGTAAAGTTCACGCAGGGCAGACGCGTGGTTTTCCGGGCGGTGGATTCGCGCGCTATTTATAGACGACATCATCCGGGAAGCGCGCGGCCTGGCGCAGCGCGGACAGGGCGGGATGGTCGGCATTGTGAGTGGTGGCCGCATTCTGGCTCCAGCTCATCACCGGTTCGCGGTGCCGGATCTTCCAGATATCGCCGCGCTTCTCGAACCGGTCGAGATAGCGGCCAAGATAGGTCATTTCGCTGTCTTCACCATCGGGGCCGGCGAGATAGTGAAAGGCGACCAGATAGCTCTCGACGCGCGCCTGCGGGCCGTCAAAGGCGTAGAGGATGTTGGTCACCATATGGTGGGTCTGCCGGAACGCTTTGATCGCCGGGACAAGCTCGGCGCAGAAGCCGTGGGCGGGCACGGCGTCCGGTCCATAAGCGGTGGTTGCATCGGGCCAGTAGCAGCTTTTCAGCGTTGCCTCGTCGGCCCGGTCGACGCCGCGGCAGTGCAGGGCGATGATCTCGGCGATGGCGGCGCGATCTGCCAGTTCCGCGGGGTCGGGGACGCGGCCCGGCTCCTGCACGCCTGCTCGATTGTCCTCCGCCATGGTCACCCTCCTGCTATCGATAAGAGTAATTTACCCGATCCGCCCGGCTCCTACTATGCCTCAAAAGAACAGGAGAGATGCGATTAGGGCGACCGAACTGGAGGCCTTGACGGCCAATCTGGCGATCCGCGATCTGGCGGCGCTGTACATGCGCGGGCTGGACCGGCTGGACCGCGAACTGCTGCGCGCGCAATTCTGGGACGATGCCTTGCTGCGCTACGGCATCTATGAAGGCGGCCCGGACGGCTTTGCCGATTTCTGCATCGAAGCGCTGAAAACGCATGACCGCAACCATCATATGCTCGGCCAGCATCTGATCGAACTGTCCGGCGACCAGGCTTATGGTGAAGTCTATTACCAGGCCTATCACAAGCTGACGGGCGAGGCGGGTGAGAAGCGCGACCTGTTCATCAGCGGGCGCTATGTCGACCGGCTGGAGAAACGCGCTGGTATCTGGAAATTCGCATATCGGTCGGAACTGGTCGACTGGGTGCGCGACGATCCCTGCACCGACGCTTTTCTGGACGGGTCGCCGATGATCGTGGGCGCGCGCAAGCCCGATGACCCGCTTTATGACCGCACCGCAATGAACCGCAAACCGGAGCCCGCAAATGGCTTATGATCTGACCAAAGCTTCCGACCCTCAACTCGCGCCGGGCGAGGCGCGTTGCCCGGGGCCGTCGATGCAGGATATCATGGATGCCGACGGCGACAATTCGCCCGCCGCGATGCGCAGCGAGCAATATGAATTTCTCGGCGACGAGGATATCAGCTTCGACCGCTATATCGACCCTGCTGTCCATGACCGCGAAATCGACCGGATGTGGAACCGGACCTGGCAATGGGCCTGCCGCGAGGAGCATGTCCCTTCCCCCGGTGATCGCCACGTTTACGATGTCGGCCCTTACTCCATTCTGGTCGTGCACGGCGATGACGGCAAGATCCGGGCCTTTGTTAACAGCTGCCCGCATCGCGGCATGAAATTCGCGACAGAGGAAAACACGGGCAGCAGCGGCACCAGACGCCCGCATATTCGCTGCCCCTTTCACGGCATGACCTTCAACCTTGACGGGTCGCTCAGGGAAATTCCCTGCCGCTGGGACTTTCCGCATCTGAACGAGGATAATTTCGGTCTGACCGAGATCCGCTGCGATTTGTGGGGCGGCTTTGTTTTCATCAATATGGACGACGACGCGCCGCCGCTGGCCGATTATCTGGAAGTTTTGCCGGAGCATTTCAAGCAATGGCCGATGGATGACCGCTATGTCGCGCTGCACACGCAAAAGGTTCTGCCGGCCAACTGGAAAATGGCGATGGAGGCGTTTCTCGAGGCCTATCATGTGCTCGAAACCCATTCGCAGGCGGTTTACACCGCCGGCGATGCCAATGCGCAATATGATATTTTCGGCAAGAATGTCAGCCGTTTCATGCACGCGATCGGCGTGCCCAGCCCGCATCTGAAGCAGCCGGTCAGCGAGGCCAAGCTGTTCGAAAAACTCGGCCGCGACCCGAAAGATTTACCCGAGGGCGCCTCGGCCCGGAAAGTCCATGCCGAAATGCTGCGCCAGGAACATGGCAGCGCGTTCAATGTCGACCTGTCCGGCGTCTCGACCAGCGAGATGATCGACAGCCTCGAATATTTCCTGTTCCCCAACATGTTCTTCTTCCCCGGCATCAACATCCGCCTCTGCTACCGCTTCCGCCCGATCGACGTCGACCACTGCCTGCACGAGATACTGCTGCTGCAACCGCTGCCCGAAAATGGCGAGCGCCCGGCGCCCGCCAAGCCGGTCCGGCTCGAGATAGAGGATAGCTACACCAGCGTGGAAGGCTTCGTCCTCGCCGACATACTCGATCAGGACACCGACAATCTCGCGATGCAGAGGGACGGCGCCAAAGCCTCGAAGAAAGGGGCCCAGTCGCTCGGCAACTATCAGGAAGCCCGGATCCGGCGGTTGCAGATGACGCTGGATGAATATCTGGTGTGATTGCGGGGCCAGACGAAATCAGCAGAATCTATCGAGTGATTGCATAAACAGACCGGCCGTACCCTGAAAGCGCAGAAGAGTGGTCCGAAGAAAATACAGAATAAAAATATTTATGTGTATTTAGCAAACTGTCACCAAAATTATTGCCCGGAAGACGCGCCTTCCCGACAAATAGCTGCTACTGCCCACTCCTTAAACAAAAGCGCCTCGCCAGTTACGGTTACAGATCGGGGATTGTTGCAACTGTCACGGTAATTCAACTCTCTCTAAAAACTCTAAATTGTTAGGAAAAATGGGTGTGGATTTGGTATTGAAATCATAACGCACATCCCGTGCATCAAAATCACCCAATCGGAGAGTCACGGGCCACATATTTTTTTGCAATAGGTCAATCGCAACCGAGCTGATCTGCAAAAACCGATTCTCGATATCAAGAAGTCTGCTATTATTTTGGTAGTTATATTCGCCAAGATTGTTTTCACGCCAATCGACAAATGCTTTTTGAAAGACCACGGGCAACCTTGTTAACATCAGTTCGTCTCTGATATTCAGTCCCGAAACAATAGACAGCTTCCTAAATTCAGCATGAGCAACGGAGGGCGAAATTGTTGGATTGCAAGCCGAATTCATCCATTTTAGAAATGCATTTTGAGATTGCCAAGATCGCATATTGTATGTTTGCCACGTTCGCAAATAACTCTCGATAACGGGCATCCGCGTTAAGGCATCGTCAGCGCTTATTCGACAAATATTATCAAGTGCTAATAGTGCGAGTTCAAAGATTGAAAAAACTTCGGGGGCTTTAGACTGTTCATCAAGACATGCCAGAAGATCAATCATGATTACTGACAGAATGTTATGAGATTGTAGGCGTACTTTCTCGTATAGATATTCAGAATATCCGAGCCTTGATCCATTGCAGTGCTCATTATCGCGCCGGAATTTGTATAAAGATTCTGGCTCATAATCCGTATCTTGTATGAATAGTTTTCTATATTTGATTAAGTTGCTCAAACTCGACTTACAATTATCAATTCGTTTGCCCACCTCTTTCCCAGCATCATTCAGGTCCTGAAGATGATCATTTAATAAACCAATCAAATATTTTTCTATTTTGTTTTCGGATACAGACCCAATACGGTATTGATCACCCAACCAGTTACTCATTTCTAACACTTTGACACCGTCTAGTTGCAAAGATTTTTTTGGAATCAAAAAGCTTGGCAAGTGCCCAAAATCATTTACGCCAAATAGGAATGACATTGGAAAATTATCGAACGTAGTTACCATAATGGTATTGATGTTTTCTCGATGAGTTTTTGGGGTAGAGGCCAAGGCCGGTAGATAAACGCCACCCAACCCACTGATGCACAAACCTGTTGCAAATGCTCTTCTTGTAAGAATCACTTCACTCCCTCCAACCGCCACTTCGCCTCAGCCAACCCACTCCACTTCGGTCCCGCATTTACCGGAATCATCCGCCCCTTCGTCCCATTGCCAACCGATGGCGAATAGAGCCAGATCGTCCCGCCGCTATCACTCGCCGCCTGGGCATAAACCTTCCGCGCCTTGTTCAAATCGCGCTCCACACCTCTGCCTTCTTCAAACCGGATGCCGAGTTCCAGCTGTGCCTGTCTGCTGCCCCGCTGCGCTTCGCTCGCCAGCGCGGCGAGCGGCATGGCTGCTCTTAAAGGCCAAGGCAGGGCGGCGTGTTTCGAGTGCGGCAAGCTGCTCGGCAATTTCACGACAGGCCGCACGCTGATCCGCGCCAAGTTCGCTGACCGTCTGGCCATTCGTCTCGGCACAGATCGGGGATTGTTGCAACTGTCACGGTAGTTCCTGTCCATTATTCGGCGACGGTGACCGAATAGTGCTTAGCGGACCACCGGTTATATTAATCGCACGCGTACCTCTTCTCATCTTTAATTCCTCGGCGACAAGTTATAATTTGCTGGGGTGTTCTTTTTTGCGGCCCCGCATGGCACGTTGTGCATCGCAAATCGCTAATTCAACGGGGCCAACAAATTCATATTGATGGCGTTTCCTTAACCGAAACCGGGGACAGGCTAAGCCCGCCCAATAATCGTCATGTTGGCTTAATCCTGCCTTCGCATATGGGTGGCTCTGTAAAAATATGTCTTTTAGAGCAACGGTAAGAAGGGATTGATCTGTTACGAAAGAGAACCGGTAATAATCTCTATCTCTTGAATACAGATCTTTGTAATTCTCCTTAAAGAATAGCTGCATGACCGCCAAGTCAGCGTATGAAACTGCTCGTTCATTGCTCTCAAATTTGTTCACCAGCACCCAGAAATGCCAGATAAGTTTTTTCGTCAAGGGGCTGAGTGTAAAATCGATCTCAATCTCGTTGGTTTTGACGAGGCACCGATAAGCGCTGTCCTTACCTCTAATAAACACATAATTGCCGGAAAAACTCGTCGGATTTTTTACTTTCTTTGCGCACTGCACATGCAGCTGATCCAATCGAACCAAACGTTCCAAAATTTCGGTGTTGTTTCTGTCCTTGCACATTCTGTCCTGCGACCCTGCCTGCAAGAGTAGCTTACAATATTCCATGATTGCTACGGGATTTATAGCTTCAATTTTAGAAATCCCTGTAAAATCCTCGGGCCATTGAAAAGTGAATTCAGAACCGGACTTCAGAGCAGCCTGATAATAGTCGTGTGCTTTCTGGTTATCCTGCCTGGCATCTTTGTCGCGCACAATTTGTCTTGCCAGATCAAGACTGGCATAATCATTGCCAGCGGCAGAGAGCTGCATCAATGCGTCCCTGCCTGTTCCTGCAGCAAAATTTTCAGATTGGGTGGAGAGCAATGCATATCGGTATTCGGCAAGCCCGAGTCCTTTTGTCGGCTTTCCTGTATTGATCGCTTGCGCCTGCACGATACCATCTTGGGGGATGAAAATCGTCTGTTTGCCGGAACCGCCACTTCCGGCGGCGGCATATAGTTTCAGCGCCCTTGCGATATTCTTCTCGACCCGAACTCCGTCTTCGAAATAGAGACCCAAAATAAACTGTGACCATTTGTCTCCAGATTTAGCCCGCTTGGCCTGATTTTGAATATCAAATTCTATCACTCTATTCGGATTGACCGGCGTAGAAAGATCAATGCCCATATAGTGGGTCGGAGCAGCACAGCCAGCGAGAATCCCGGTCAGCAGCACCGGGGCCAGGGCGCGCATAAAAGCGCCTAAGCGCAAATTGCGCAGCAAGCCCCACCCCTGTTCACCAATCGACCGCACAACACTCCTTCATCCCGCCCATGGGAGAATGGCTAGAAACCGTGACCCGCCGTTCTGGCTTTTGTGAGTCTGCGACCTGAGGACTGGACGATAAGCCCATGGAGGTGGATTTTAAAGGATAAGGTCGTAAAATTATGACAGATTTGTCACCGCTCTTGCCCGGCTTCATCCATGGTCTTGGCAATCGGCCTGTTCCCTTGTGCGAAACCCGCTTTCCTACATCACCCCGTCGCGCTTATGCTCCGCGCCGTGATGAGTCTGTGCTGTCTCTCTCCCTTGATGTTCCGACGTTTGGCGGCGCGCCGTTTTAAAGTTCACACTAGGCAGGGTTCGGGCGGCGTCTATTTCCTTATATTCCAGAGCCTTGAGGGAAAGGTCGCAGAAAACAAAAGGGGTCGTTTGTGTAAAGTTCCAAAATTCTTTCAGGCAATTTTGAGGCCGGTTCATCCAGCGCCATTGCGGCGACTGATGGAACGCTCGGGTGTATCGTCATTGCGAGGAGCCGCAGGCGACGTGGCAATCCAGACCGGCACGCGGGGCTCCGGATTGCTTCGCTGCGCTCGCAATGACGGGTCCTCGCGGAAAGAGACCATTGCCCGGTCCATTCGGTCACGGTTATGGCTTGCTCTATTTTCCGGGAATATAATGTCCGTCATCCGCAATATTCTATCCAGCATCACGCAAAACAGGCGTTCGTTGGCCCAAACTTTGACAAACTTTGGCGCAGCAAGCCACTATCCTGCGGTTGCTGACTTCTGCTATGCTGAGCCAAATCGAGAAGGATATTATCAATGACGATCGCCGCCCTCCGCACGCCAGATGAACGTTTTGCCGATATTCCGGACTTTGATTTTCCGGTCCGCTATGTCGACGATCTGCCCGGCTATGAAGGGCTGCGCGCCGCTTATATCGACACCGGACCTGCGGATGCGGAGACAACGTTCCTGTGCCTGCATGGCGAGCCGAGCTGGTCGTTTCTCTATCGCAAGATGATCCCGCATTTTACCGCCACCGGCGCGCGGGTGGTCTGTCCGGATTTCTTCGGCTTCGGACGCTCCGACAAGCCAACCGAACTCGATAGCTACACGTTCGACTTTCACCGCAATCATATCCTGGCGCTGGTCGAGCGGCTGGGCCTGACAAATATCACATTGGTGGTGCAGGATTGGGGCGGGTTGATCGGGCTGACCTTGCCGGTGGACGAGCGTTTCAAGGCGCGGCTGTCGCGGCTGATCATCATGAACACCGCGCTCGGGCTCGGCACCGGTGCGGGTGATGGTTTTAATGCGTGGAAGGAATATGCGCTGACCGTGCCGGTGTTTGACGCCGGCCAGATTATCGCGCGCGGCACGCCGCAGATGACCGACGCGGAGACAGCGGCCTATAATGCGCCCTATCCGGATGACCGCTATCAGGCCGGCGCGCGGAAATTTCCGGCTCTGGTGCCGGTCGAGCCGGATATGGATGGTGTTGAAGTGAGCAAGCGCGCCGCCGGTTTCTGGAGCAGCGAATTCGCCGGCTCCAGCTTCATGGCCGTCGGCGGCTCCGATCCGGTGCTCGGTCCGCCGGTGATGAAGATGATGCACGGGTTGATCAACGGCTGCCCGGAGCCGCTGCTGATCGAGGAGGCGGGGCATTTCGTGCAGGAATGGGGTGATATTGTCGCGCCGGCTGCGCTGAAGTCGTTTGGCGATATATAGGGGCGGGCGGGCGATGACGTTCGGATCGAATCCCCTAGTGGTGAACCTGTCGAAGGACCCTCCCGTCGGGCGGCGCCGCTGGCTTAGCTGACCTTCGGTTCGACAAGCGCAATACCGGCGGAAATCATACCGATCCATTGGACGCTGTCCTACAGCACCAAAATCCGCTATGCTCCGGCAAAAGACAAAAGGTCGCATGTTTTGGTTCCTGAAGCTGGGAGAAGCCGCATGCCGCAATATTATTATCTCAAATATATCCCCAAGGCGGACCGTCCGCGGGTCGTCGGCAATCTCGAGCGGCTGATCGGGCAGCTCGACCGGGAAGTGCCCGACAAGGACAGCGAGCAGACCTTGCTGCTGGCGACCTGGAATATCCGCAATTTCGGCAAAGTCAGACGGCTGCCGGAAAGCCTGATGTATATTGCCGAGATATTGTCGCGCTTCGACTTTGTCGCGGTGCAGGAAGTGGTCGATCTCGACGACTGGCATGCGGTGATGGACCGGCTGGGACCGGACTATGATTTCATTGCTTCGGACAAGACCCATCACAAACTGGGCAGCGGCGGCGAGCGACTGCTCTACCTCTATGACAAGCGCAAGGTCCGGTTCCAGAATATCGCCGGCGAAATCGTGCTGCCGACCGACATGCTGATCACCGATGACACGGCGGGAGAGGGTGGGGCGCTATATCAGGGCAAGCAGTTCCGGCGGTCGCCGTTCATCACCGCCTTCCAGTCCGGCTGGTTCAAGTTCGATATCTGTACGGTGCACCTCTTCTACGGCTCGTCGTCGGGATCGAAGCTGCAGCAAAGGGTGCAGGAAATCGACCGGGTCGCCGACTATTTCGCAGACCGGGCTGAACAGGCGCAAAAGGAAGGCCGGTCGCTGATCCTGCTGGGGGATTTCAATATCGTCCACCCCGATCATGAAACGATGACCGCGCTGAAGCGGCACGGCTTCCGGATTCCCAATGCGCTCAACCGGCCGTCCAATCTGGACCTCAGCAAATATTATGATCAGATCGCGTTCATGACCGATGATGACACATTGAACTTCATCGACCGGCAGACAGATGACCCGAAGAAAGCCAATGCGGGGATTTTCGAGATATTCAAATCGATCTATCGCGACGGTGATGTGCTGGAATATGAAGGAGAATTGCGCAAGAAAGCGGGCGGCAAGGACAAGCAAGGCGCGGAGCTGACGAAATATTACAAGGGCAGTTGGCGCACGTTCCAGCTGTCCGATCACAAGCCGATGTGGGTGCGGATCAAGTCAAATGCGGCGGCATCCTATCTTGCGCGGATGAAAGCGGACTGAAGCGGTTTGTGCTGGTCAGGCCGCGAACGCGGTTTTGCTGAAATGCTCGGTGAAACGCGGCTGCATCGGCTGGCTGGCGACCATCGCCAGCGGTAATGCGGTCTCGCAATGGGCGCATTCGGCGCTGAACCGTCCGACATGCCAGTGCGATTTGCCGCAGCCGGGGCAGCGGTTGACGATATCGAGGTGATAGAGCGGCTGATAACCGCGCTCGTGTCCCTGCTCGGCCAATGCTTGAACAGGCTGATTGATGAATGATCTGGGAGATAAGTACATCGTTTCTTCCTTCCTCGTTTGAGCCGAGCCTACTTCGCTAACTGCGCATCAAATGGCATTTGGTTGCTGTACCAGCGATGAACCGTTTGTTTTGGTAGATGAAATGATAATTGCTTCTCGCAAAACCGATAGGAGATATTCGCCATCTTTCGGTGATCCATAGCATAGAGAGGATCAAATTGTTGATTTCTACAGGGAATAATTCACGATTTTACACCGCTGATTATTGCCTACGCTCACTGATCGGGGGTGAAGCGATAGAGACTATCCCGATCAGTTGTTCGGCGTGCTTGGTTGCGGATGAGCGCTGGTCGGCTTAGCCGGCCCCCAACTTGCGCCAAGCCAGATCGGCAAATTCGCACAACAGCGGTCTTGTCTCGCGCGGATCGATGATGTCCTCGACACTGAACTGTTCAGCGGTGCGGAACGGTGAGGTGACCTTGTCGAGCTTGGCCTTGATCTCTGCTAGTCGGGCAGCCGGATCTTCGGCGCTTTCGATATCGCTCTTATAGGCGACCTCCAGACCGCCGGCGATCGGCAGCGAGCCCCAGTCGCCTGATGGCCAGGCGAAGCGGTACTGGAAATTCTCGGCGTTGCTCATCGCGCTGCCGGCGATGCCATAAGCGCGGCGGACGATGACGCTGGCCCATGGCACGGTCGCTTTATAGACGGCGTTCATCGCCTGCACGCCATAGCGGATCGTGCCGGTGCGCTCGGCCTCGCCGCCGATCATGAAGCCGGGATTGTCGACCAGATGGACGACCGGCAGGTGGAATTGCTCGGCCAGCTTGGCAAAGCGCTCGACCTTCTCCGATGATTTGGCCTCCCACGAGCCGCCGAGAAAGGACGGATCATTGGCGAGCACGGCGACCGGCCAGCCGTCGAGACGGGCAAAGGCGGTGATCGCGGCGCGGCCCCAGCGCTTGCCCATTTCGAATACCGAACCTTCATCGAACACCGAGGTCATGATCTTGCGCATGGAGTAAACCTGCTTGTCGGCGCGCGGGACGGCGGATAGCAGGCTTTCATCCTTGCGGTCGACCGGGTCCCAATTCTCGGCGCGGGCGGATAGCTGATTCACGTTGCTTGGCAGATAGGACAGGAATTTGCGGGCGGTCACGAATGCTTCGGCTTCGCTCGCGACCTCTTCGTCGATCACGCCATTGGTGGTGTGAATATCGGAGCCACCGAGCTGTTCCTTGCTGAGATCATCGCCAATCGCTGCAGCCACTGCGGGGCCGGCGGCAAATATCTGCGAAAGCCCCTTCACCATGATCGAATAGTGGCTGGCGACGGCACGCGCCGCGCCCATGCCCGCCGTCGGCCCGAGCGCCAATGCGACAACCGGCACAGTGTCCTGGTTCTTGATAATATCTTCCCAGCCGGGAACGGCCGGGACATAGGTGAAGCCCATATCCTCGAGGCTCTTGACCGAGCCACCGCCGCCGGTGCCGTCGATCATCCGGATCATCGGAATGCCAAGCGTATGCGCCATTTTCTCGCACTGGGTGAATTTCCGGTGCAGCGCGGCATCAGCGGCGCCGCCGCGTACCGTGAAATCATCGGCAGAGGCGACAACAGGGCGGCCCTCGATATTGGCGCGACCGAAGATCAGGTTGCTCGGCGCAAAATCCTCGAACGTGCCATCCTCGGCATAGGTCCCCCGGCCAGCAATCTTGCCGATCTCGCGGAAACTGTCCTCGTCGACAATGCCCGCAATCCGCGCCCTTGCATCCAGCTTGCCGCGGCCGTGCTGGCGAGAGACTTTTTCCTCGCCGCCCATTTTCTCGGCGAGCCGTTGGCGCTCGGCCAGTTCTTCAAGTTCGGGTTTCCATGTCATGTCCTGCGTTTAACCGAGTGATTAAGGCAGGGGAAGCGGGAATCGCGCCCTGGCATCAAGGCCCCTCGATTTCGCGCCCGAGATATTCCAGTGCGCTGCGCATGGCGGGGTCACTGCCGCTCGCATCCCGGTCCGCTGATTCCAGCGGCATATCGGCGACATAATCCTCGCGCTGAGTGCCGTTGACGTGGAACAGCGTTTCCGTGCCGAGATCCATGCGGGCTCCGGATTTTTCGAGATCAATATTGGACAGCGCGCCCAGCAGGTCCGCCATGTCGGACGATATGGTATAGGCATCGGCAGCCGCATCGAGGCCGATCACCAGCCCTTCGCCCATGCTGCCGGTCCAGCGTCCGCCAAGAACGACGATCGGCTTCGGATATTGCGGATTGCGGGGTTTGACTTGTTCGATAAAGCGGCGCGGCACGGTAAATTCCCGCTCTATGCTGGGGATTTCATGGATCTGGTAGGATCGTGTTTCCGTCACGAAATGGCCGATGATGCTGCGCGCAACCTCGGTATTGCCGCCGCTGGGCGTGTTGCGCAGGTCGATGATCATGGCCCGGGTGCCGGCCAGGCTTTGCACCGCCTGATCGAAAGCGGAGATCAGGTCATTATTGCCCAGAGCATTGTTGATGCGGATGATGCCGATATCGCCATTCCTGCTGGTCTCCAGCAAAGGACCGGCGTTTATGGTTTTGCTCAGCGCGTAGGTTGCCGGCAGGTCGATCGTCCGGAGTTCCCCGCCGACTTTAAAGACCAGAGTGCGGGGCTTGTTGCGCAATCCGCTGACCGCCAGCATCGCACCATAATTTCTCTGCCGGTCCGTCGGATCGGGCAGCAGCTGCCCATAAGGCCGGAGCGCCGCAGCGCTCATATCTGTTCCGTCCGCAGAGATAATCTGCCAGCCGGTACGAATTCCGGCCTCGTCCGCGGCTGAACCGGCGCGAACATCCGCGACATAGAAACGGCCGCCGAGATATCGGGTCGCGATATCCGACCCGGTAGGAATGATCGAATAATCAGTTTCGTCGAAAGGGCCGACGATGAAATGCGGGTCGGAAAAGGTCAGTGCCGTCTGGTGCAGGATCTTGCGAAATCCATCCCGGTCAACGACTTGCAGCGCAAGGGCTTTGGAGCGCGCAAGTTGGGCATCAACATCGATGTCGCTGCGCTGCGCATAGGCATAGAAAAGACGGAATTGATCTTCAAACTCCTGCCATGCTTGCCCGGTATCAAAAATTTCGGCGCTTTCAGCCTGCGCAGACGGTGTCTGCTCCGCCGCATATGCCGGGGCGACCATGAATAAAATGAGACTTAGAGCCGTCGCTTTGGCCAGTGCTTTCATTTCTGCTCCTTTCGCATTGCGCCCTATATCCTGTACCCGTTGCAAGTCCGAGCGCCTGTTGCAACTTCCGATTGCATGATTATCGCCGGGCTGGGTGAACTTTACAGATAGAGCGCCTTGTTTTTTCTGTGACCTTTGGCGGAAAGGCGCAGAAAACCGGTGCGTGCGCCGAAGCAGGGTGCCGCCTAGTGTAACCTTTGGGAAATGCCGCCTCAGTGAGCAGGGTAAGGGATGCATTCATCATCCTGCCAGCATAGCGCGCGCCGCCGATGTAGGAAAGGATCATGAGACGCTATCCATTGTTCCGATTTAATGTGGCATGTTCCATTGACTGGCATACCACCGCCACGTTGCACATCCAGTGACGTGAACGGCTGCACAGGCGTTGCTTGTGCTGCTATTGTATTTTGCACCTTTCGTTTTTACTTCAGTAGCATGAGCTGGTTGTTCTTCCTCCTTGGTGCATTGGCAATTGTCTCCGTGTTTTTATATCGGCACTGGGCGAGAAAGCGTCGGCGCCAGCAACTGTTGGCGACACCGCTTACTTCAGAACAGCGCGAAGTGATCGCTAGGCTAGTGCCGATTGTCCGCCGGCTACCGGAACCATTGCGACCCAAGTTGGAAGGGAAGATCAATCTATTTCTCGACCAGGTCACCTTCCGAGGCAATCAAGGTCTCGAGATAACCGAGGAAATCAGGCTCTCGATCGCCGCTCAGGCCTGCTTGTTAATCGCCAACAGTCCGGCTTGGTACAACACGATCAGAAACGTGTTAGTCCATCCTTCCGCCTTTCACATACACCGCAACTCTCATGACGGACTTGTCGTCCATGAGGGCAGGCACTCGATGCTTGGCGAAAGCTGGGCCAAGGGACCGGTTATCTTGTCATGGGAGCACGCGCTTCACGGGGGGCTCGAGGAAAACGATGGACACAATGTCGTCATCCACGAATTCGCGCACCAACTGGACAGCCTGACCGGCGACACCAATGGCATTCCGATCTTGCGAAAGGGGCAAGCGTATAAGGGCTGGGAAAAAGCTATGTTGGATGCCTTCCACAAGCATGTGGAACGTGTTGAACGTGGACACAACACTTTGATCGACCCCTATGGCGCAAACAACCATCAAGAGTTCTTTGCCGAAGCGATTGTCGCGTTTTTTGAAAAACCCCGGTTGATGCACCGCGAGGAGCCAGCGCTCTATGCGCAGCTGTCGGAACTGCTGGCGCTAGATCCCGCGCATTGGGAATAGGCAAGGCTGACTGAGAATCCCGGCAATCGAGGAATGCAGCCAATAGTGGAGACCCGATAACCCGGTCATGAGTGAGCATATTATCCGAGTATTTCCGACGTCCCTTTTGCGCCCTTAACAGCCATTAAAACGCACCACCGCCGGCGACCGCTAGCGGGGCGAAAGCCGATTTTGCTCACACGCGATCCGCAACGCCCGTTTTTTGCTTCTTCAGCGGATATTGGCTTTCGTATTTCCATGCTGTCGCCTGTTCATTCTTCATCCCCGTAAATCGCGACGCTCGGTTCGCGCTCGCTGGTCGCGCGTCCGCGATACATGCCGGCGGTGTTGAAGCTGTAGCCGGCCTGGCCCCAGGGGGTGGCGTAGATGATGCCGCCGTCGCCGCCCAGTTCACCCAGTTCGGCGATCACGTCGTCGGCGATCTCTTGGATTTCCTCGTCGGACAGCTGGAATTCACTGCCGTGGACGACATAAGTATCATTGCCGTCGGCATCTTTCGGCACCGTAAATTGCGCTTCCTTGATCGCCGTCAACCAACGAAGCCGGATGCGGGCACAGATTTCGTGGGCGACGCCGAGGCGGATGAAATATTCGCCCGATCCGGTCGCGGAAATCGCGCAGCTGCGGTTGTCGGCATAAGTGCCGGCGCCGATGATCGGACTGTCGCCGATCCGGCCCCAGCGCTTGCCGGTCATGCCGCCGGTCGAGGTGCCTGCGGCCATGTCGCCGCCGCGGTCCTGCGCCACCACTCCGACCGTGCCGAATTTATAATCGACATCGGCGGCGCTGACATCTTTGTCTAGGACGGCTTCAATCTGCTGCAGCCGGTGCGGGGTGGCATAATAATCCGGCGTAACCTGCTCGAGCCCCTGTTCGCGGCTGAACTGGTTGGCGCCTTCGCCGGACAGCATCACATGCGGGCTGTGGTCCTTGACCGCGCGGGCCAGCAATATCGGGTTTTTGGTGCCGTTGATCCCGGCGACCGCGCCCGCCGACAGGTCACTGCCGTCCATGATGCTGCTGTCGAGCTCGTTGGTCTTGTCCCAGGTGAACACCGCGCCTTTGCCGGCGTTGAAATTCGGGTCATTCTCCATCGAGATGATGGTAGCGGTGACCGCATCCATTGCGCTGCCGCCGTCTTTCAATATGGCGGAACCGATCGCCAGGGCCTTGTTCAGCGCGGCCCTGATTTCTGCATCTTTTTCCGGTGTGATCTTGTCGCGATCGATTGTCCCGGCGCCGCCGTGAATGGCCATCGACCAATAGGCTTCCGATTCCACCCCGTCCTGCGCATGGGCCGCCGTTGCGATGGTCGAAAGCATCAGGGTCGACGCCAACAGACTCAGTAATTTCCGGATCATCAGACGTCTCTCCCGATTGGCTCTTATCATTTCTTCGCGAACAGCCTATATGTCCGGCAAACAGGCCCTTCTGACAAGAGCAAAGATATGACCTCAAATAATCCGTCGCTGCGACCCTGGCGCGATATTGACCGGCGCAAATCCCGCCAGATCATGGTCGGTGATGTTCCGGTTGGCGGCGATGCGCCGATTACCGTGCAGACAATGACCAACACTTTGACCTCGGACGCGAAGGCTACGATCGACCAGATCCGCCGTTGCGAAGAGGCGGGTGTCGATATCATCCGGGTGTCCTGCCCCGATGTCGAGAGTACGGCTGCGCTGAAAGAGATTGTCCGGGCGAGCAATGTGCCGATCGTCGCGGATATCCATTTCCACTATAAGCGCGGGATCGAAGCGGCAGAGGCGGGTGCGGCCTGTCTGCGGATTAATCCGGGCAATATCGGGTCATCGGCGCGGGTGCGCGAAGTTATCGATGCGGCAAAATCCAACGGCTGCGCGATCCGGATTGGCGTGAACGCGGGCAGTCTGGAAAAGGACCTGCTGGAAAAATATGGCGAGCCCTGTCCCGAGGCTTTGGTCGAAAGCGCGCTCGACCATATCAAGATATTGCAGGACCATGATTTTCACGAGTTCAAGGTCGCGGTGAAAGCCTCCGACGTATTTCTCGCAGTTGCAGCCTATGCGCAGCTTGCCGATGCGGTGGATTGCCCGCTGCATCTCGGCATCACCGAGGCGGGGGGCCTGATCGGCGGCACCGTGAAAAGTTCGATCGGCATGGGCAATCTGCTCTGGGCCGGGATTGGCGACACGATCCGGGTGAGCCTGTCGGCAGAACCCGAAGAAGAAGTGCGCGTCGGCTATGAAATGCTCAAGGCGCTTGGTCTGAGAACCCGCGGTGTTCGCGTAGTCAGCTGCCCGAGCTGCGCGCGGCAGGGTTTTGACGTGATCCGAACGGTACAGAAGCTGGAAGAACGGCTGCAGCATATTCGCACGCCTTTATCGCTGTCCGTGCTCGGCTGCGTCGTCAACGGACCGGGCGAGGCCCGCGAAACCGATATCGGCATTACCGGCGGCGGCAAGGGCAAGCATATGGTCTATCTCTCCGGCGTCACCGATCACCATGTCGCGGATGATGATATGGTCGATCATATCGTCAAGCTGGTCGAAGCGAAGGCCGCGGAGATCGAGGCGGCGGATCTGGCCATGGAAGCGGCGGAGTGAACCGAGTTTCTCGTCTAGAGAGTCATATTTCAGTTCAGATCTTTTTAAGTCGCTTGGGAAATGAGAGCAAATCAGCCGCGACAGCTTTTGTCTGGCAGCATGGAGAAACAAAGTTTCTCGTCAGCAATGTGCATTGCTTTTCCGGTTGGGATTTTGAAAATGGAAAGCCTATGGGGCAATTGGTTCCAACCCATGTGGACGTTCATTGGGCAATCGTTTTGGATGAAGAAGAAGATTCGGAAGCCTATAAATTTGTTCGGGTAGCAGCGAGTATCCCTCTGCTAGACGATCAGCAAGATCCACTATGGTACGTACATCCGTCTAACCATGAAAGAATTGATGTAGCGGTTTTGGAATTGTCAGATGAGGCATTTAATAACTTCTTAGCGAAGTTTGGCGCGCGGCGGCTGTTGACGAAGCCTGTTAATTCTTTCGATTGGATAGATTTTGAACCGTCTGTTGGCGATGAAGCCTTTGTGTTGGGCTATCCATTATCGCTGGATGGAGGACACGGCTTCCCCATATGGAAAAAGGCAACTATTGCCACCGAACCGAGTTTTGACATTAACGATCTCCCATTAACGTTAATTGACACTGCGACTAGGAAGGGAATGTCAGGAGCACCGGTATTGATCAGGCGCAATGGTATAACTTATCCCCGAGGTACAGAACCTCCCAAAAATTCGATTGGTGACAACGCGCATATTGGTGAATCTAACGCGTTTTTTGGTGTATATTCCGGGCGTCTCAATGATCCTGAGTTAACTATCATCGACAATGAGTTTCAGGCTCAAATTGGCCGCGTTTGGAAAGCGCCTGTGATTGAAGAGATCATTGCTGGGAAAGTGCGAGGAATTTCAGGTGGTGAAAAGAGGTAAGGCAATTTCAAATGCTCGACTGAAGACTAGGCCGGATCGACCGTCGAGCCCCAATCCTCGTTCTTGCGATTTGAGTTTTGAGGTCATCGGTGAGAGCATAAATCCAAGAACTATAACCAGAATGACACACGTTGATCGTATATCTGATTGGGATTTGTGCCAGCAAATTCCGTTTGCCCTGAGCCTGTCGAAGGGCCTCTCTCGGCTCGCGCTTCGTTAATGTGGCAGAGGGTAACATGCTTCGACAAGCTCAGCACGAACGGGGCCGGTAAAAACCCATTTTATGCTATGTTCCGAAAAGTTCCTGCCAATTTTCGCTGAAGGATGATCCATCATGACCGTGACCCGCAAACGCGCAACCGACTTTCACCCTCATATTCTCGAGATTTTCGACGGCTATGTCCATGGCGCGATCTCGAAGCGGGATTTTATCAAGCAGGCCGGGAAATTTGCCGCCGCCGGGGTAACCGGGGCGATGATATTGGACCAGTTGCAGCCCAATTATGCCTGGGCGGCGCAGGTCGAGCCGGATGATCCGTCGATCCTGTCGGAGCGGATCAGTTACGATAGCCCCGAAGGGCACGGCAAGATTAATGGATTGATGGCGAAACCGGCCGGGGCGGCGGGCAAGCTGCCTGCGGTGCTGGTGATCCACGAAAATCGTGGCCTCAATCCCTATATCGAGGATGTCGCGCGCCGAGCGGCCAAGGCCGGTTATCTGGCGCTGGCTCCCGATGGTCTGTCACCCTTGGGTGGCTATCCCGGCAATGACGATGACGGGCGAACGATGCAGCGCACGCTGGACGGCGCAAAGCTGATGGAGGATTTCTTCGCCGCTTTTGAATTTCTGCGCGATCATGACGGTTCTACCGGCAGGGTGGGGGCGGTCGGTTTCTGCTATGGCGGCGGCGTCTGCAATGCGCTGGCGGTGGCCTATCCCGATCTCGCTGCGTCGGTGCCTTATTACGGACGCCAGCCGGAAGCGGCCGAGGTCCCGGCGATCGAAGCGCCGTTGATGATCCATCATGCCGGCAATGACGAGCGGATTAACGCCGGCTGGCCTGCCTATGAGGAGGCTTTGTCCGAGTATCAGAAAGAATATAGCGTGCATTTCTATCCCGATGTGAACCACGGCTTCCACAACGACACGACGCCGCGCTATGACGAGGAGGCGGCAACCCTTTCGTGGAAGCGGACGCTGGCCTTCTTCGAAACGCATGTGCGCGGTTAGCGGGGAAGGCGGGTAATCAGCGGGTGTCGCTGAGCGGCATTGTCTCGTTCTCCAGCCAGTTGCCGACATCCGACAGATGTTCGGGCCGGGACTTCTGTAAAACCTGTGCGCCCAAATCCGCGAGCGACACCGATTTCAAACTGTCCCGAAATGCCCGCTCGGCCAGCGCAAAAGCCGAAGCGATCTGGCAGGGATTTTTACAGTCTTTTGGCTTCAAACCACACGGACCGTTCTGCCGGATTTCGGTGCAACGGAAGGCGGGGGCATGGCCTTCAATTGCGGCTGTTATGTCCCACAGTGTAATATCGGCGGCGGGCTTTGCGAGCCGGTACCCTCCATGGGCGCCGCGCGAGGATTGTATGATCCCCGCCTTGCTGAGCGCCTGCAACTGCTTCGCCATATAGGCGGTCGGTACCTCGTGATAGCGGGCGAGCGCTTCGGCTTTCAGGCCGCGACCGTCCGGCAATGCGATCATCATCACCGCGGCATGGGCGGCCCATTCGACACCTCTGGAAATCTGCAAAATTTGACTCTCTGTTTAAATCGGACAATATATATCCGAATAACATGGACTCGGGATGATTTGAAGGAGAAATTGCATGCTGATGGGAAAGCCCGATCTGCTGGACCGCGTGGCGCAGATGCTGGTTCTGGGGGTTGGCTTGTTTGCGTTGTTGTTTGGCCTGTTCATGATCATTTGGCCGCTCGACTGGTATGTCGCGATCCCCACCGTCATCACCACCGGGCCGCCGAACAAGCATTTCATCCGCGATATCGGGATCGCCTATGCCGCCTGCGGGGTCATCCTGCTCTATGCGAGCGTCAATATCCACATGCGCTGGCTCGCCGCCTTTGCGGGCGCATTATGGCTATCGCTGCACGGTGTGCTGCACATTTACGAAGTGTCAGTCGGGATATGCTCGCCCGATGCCTTTGTCGCCGATGCGCCCGGCGTGCTGGGGCCGCCGCTACTGGTGTTCCTGGCGCTGGGCATCCTGTTCGCGCGCCAGCGGATCGCGCCGGCCGGTATCCCGAAAGCTGTTTTTCTGAAATTCGCCAATGCGGAGGCAGAGGAAAGCGAGCGGCGATATCATGATGAGATCGCTGCTGCGCCTGGTCATGCCTTTGAAAAATTTGCTCATTTCCTGCCCGCCTCGATGCACCGGCACGCTGCGCCGGCGTTGCTGTTCCACGCCGCACGGATGGGGGCGAATATGGTCGAGGATTGCGGTCCCTGTGCGATCAGCTGTGCCAACTGGGCGCTTGCCGATGATGTTCCCAGAGAAACCGTCAATAGCTGGTTCAAGGGACCGGACAATCTGCCGGAGGAAGAAGCGCTGGCCTTCGCATTTGGCCAGGCGATTGCGACCCAGTCTCCCGAAGCCTTTGAACTGGGCGACCGGATAGAGGCACAACATGGCCGTGCCGTCCGTTTCGAACTGGCAATGACGGCAGCGATTGTTCGCAGCTTTCCTGCGATGAAGCGCGGCCTTGGTCTGACAAAAGCCTGTTCCCTCACGCCGCTGGAAGTGTAATAGCCGGTGGATGAGATATATATTTTTGTTGTTCGCCGGGCTAGCCCTGTTTCCTGCGTCTGCGCTGCTGGCAGAACCGGCTGAAGCAGGGCATCCCGAAGCGCGCCCTTATGACGATAAGGCAGATGCGACGGCTGCGGTCGACGCGGCGCTTGCCCGGGCTGTTGCCTCTGAAAAGCGCGTCATTCTCGTCATGGGCGCAAACTGGTGTCATGACAGTCGCGGACTGGCCGGCTGGTTCGCGCAGCCGCGCTTTGCCGCGATGCTGCAGGACAAATATGAGATCGTCTATATCGATGTCGGCCAGCGGGATCGCAATATCGATATCGCCCGGCGTTTTGGTATCAAGTCAATCAAGGGCACGCCGACGGTGCTGGTGCTATCCCCGCAGGGCGAGTTGCTCAACCGCAAGTCGGCTCCCAAATGGCGCGATGCAGCGAGCCGCGAGGAAGACGATATCTTTGCCTATTTCGACCAATTTTCGCCCGAACTCTGAGCCGAAGGAAAGCAGGTGCCCCGCGCATTGACCTACGTTCTAATCCTGCTGGCAGTGATTGCTGTGGCGCTGTTCTTCCTGCCACTCAGGCTTGCCGTGGGATGGGCCGGGCTCGAAGGCTCGCGTTTCTCGGCCAAGACGATCAGCGGATCTGTCTGGAACGGCCGGATCGAGGGAGCGCAGCTCGGGCCGTTTCCGCTCGGCGATCTTGATGCGGGGCTGCAGGTGTTGCCGTTGCTGACCGGTCGTGTACTGATGGATCTCGAACGGCCGTCGGCCGCCGGTGATCCCGGACTGGTCGCAACTGTCGGCAAGTCGGGCAACAGCCTGCTGGTCCAGGACGTGACGACTGTCTTGAATCTCGGTAGCCAGCTGGCACCATTGCCGGCTTCCGCGATCGATCTGCAGGCGGTGAGCGTCAATTTTACCGGCGGTCGTTGCCAGTCGGCCGGTGGACAGGTGCGCGTGTCGCTGGACTCGAATATCCCGGGGCTGAACCTCAAACAGGGATTGCTCGGCAATGCCGAATGCCAGGACGGGGTGCTGGTGCTACCGCTGCAAAGCGGATCGGGTATGGAACAGTTGACGCTCAAGCTGCAAGGAAACGGGTTCTACACTGCGCGACTGTTCCTCTCGGGCAGTGACCGTGCGTGGACTTTACTCCTCCCCACCCTGGGCTTTCGCCCGGTGCCGGAAGGCTATGCGATAAAAGTGGCGGGGCAACTGGCCCGTTGATCCGCAAGGGTGGAGCGCAGGCCCGGCGCTCTCAACTGCCGAAGAAGAAGGCGTAATATTTTCTTTTGCGGAGGGTCTTCTTACCCGACAGCTTCTCGAACAGAAATCGCAGCAGGCGGATCGGATATAAGACCATATACCAGACCACTTTCAGCAACAGTGCAAAAATGGTTATCAGCGGGATGATAGGAAAAACATAAAAATGTCGGCGCACGGATTTTGACAGATCGGACTGGCCAGAAAAACGGACAAGAAATGCCGAAAAGAAAAAGGCTAGAACCAGATAGAGACCAATCAAGGTTTCAAGGCTGATCGGAGATGGCATAGATAGTTCCCTTCTAACTATGTTCGCACGGCTCTCCTGGTCATAGAGTGTTTCGAATCGGTCGCAAATACAGAAATTTACACGGATTTACATGGTCGAAATCCGAAGATAAAGCCATTTTTCCCCAGCGACCGATATTTTTTCCGGGAGTTGATATTAGAAGCTATAGACCTCACTTGGTAATTCAGGAGTGACCTTTACCTATGGCAGGCAAGTTGAAATTCTCGATTCTCGATCTTTCCCCCGTGCCGCAAGGCAGCGATGTCAGAACCGCGCTCGACCGGTCGCTGGCGCTCGCCCGCCACGGCGAAGCGCTTGGTTATGAGCGATACTGGATGGCCGAACATCACGGCATGGAGGGTATTGCCAGCGCCGCGACCGCAGTGGCACTGGCGCATATCGGGCAGGGGACCAACACCATTCGCATCGGTGCCGGTGGCATCATGCTTCCCAATCACGCGCCGATGGTGATTGCCGAGCAATTCGGGACGCTGGAGGCGCTGTTTCCGGGACGAATTGATCTGGGGCTGGGGCGGGCACCGGGATCGGACCAGCGGACGGCACAGGCTTTGCGCCGCAATCTCAACAGCGATGCCAATGAATTTCCGCGCGATGTACTCGAGTTGCAGGCGTTTCTGGCAGGCGATGACCGGCTTGGCATTCAGGCTACACCGGGGCAAGGGACGAACATCCCGCTATATATTCTCGGCAGCAGCCTGTTTGGCGCGCAACTGGCGGCAGCCCTGGGCCTGCCTTATGCCTTTGCGTCGCATTTCGCACCGCAGATGCTCGACGAGGCGCTGAAGATCTACCGCCGTGATTTCAAGCCGTCGGAGCAGCTTGCCGAACCTTATGTCCTGTGCGGTTTCAACATATTTGCCGCCGACAGCGACGCGGAAGCGGAATATCTGTCCAGTTCGATGTTGCAGAGCTTTGTCGCGCTGCGTACCGGTAATCCGGGCAAAATGCCGCCACCGGTCGAAGGCTATCGCGAAAGCCTGCCACCCCAGGCCCAGTCGATGCTCGAGCAGATCATGCAGGGTAGCGCTGTAGGTTCGCCGGAGACAGTGAAGCAAGGCGTCGATCGCTTTGTTGAACGGACCGGCGCCGACGAGCTGATCATTTCCGGTTCGATCTTTGATCAGGCGGCGCGCGAGAAAAGCTATAGCATTGCCGCGGAAGTTCGCGATCTGGTTGCCGTCTAGAGCCAAATTCGCTGCATACAGGTCTTGATTTTACCCTCCGGCCTGCGCATGACCCGGAAAATCGAAATTCCGAGACAGACCCCCCATGGGAGAAGAAAAAGTGCCACGCACAGGTAGAAATTCAGCACTTCGCGACTTTCTGAAAAGCGAAGCGGCGGGCGGCATATTGCTGATGGCGGCTGCCGCGCTGGCGATGATAGTGGCGAACAGCCCGTTATACGACATGTATCACCATTTTTTGCACGAGTTGAAGGGACCGACCCTGTCGAGCAAACTGGGGCCGATGACGCCGCATTTGTGGATCAATGACGGGCTGATGGCGATTTTCTTCCTGCTCGTCGGGCTGGAAATCAAACGTGAATTTGTCGACGGACGGCTCAACACATGGGAGCGGCGGCGACTGCCTGTGGTCGCGGCGGCGGCGGGCATGGTTGTCCCGGCGCTCATCTATCTGTTCGTGGTCAGGGATGTGCCCGCGCTTTACAATGGCTGGGCGATTCCGGCAGCTACCGATATTGCCTTTGCGATCGGCGTACTGGCGCTGCTCGGGCCACGCGCTCCGACCTCGCTGAAGCTGTTTCTGGTCACTGTCGCGATTGTCGATGACATGGGCGCGGTGGCGATTATCGCCCTGGTCTATACCGCCGAGATCAATGGCGCAGCGCTACTGGCCAGCGCGGCTATCCTGGCTGTCATGTACACGATGAACCGCAATGGTGTGCTCAAGCTTTGGCCCTATCTGATTGGCTCTGGTATGCTTTGGTATACCGTGCTGATGTCGGGCGTACACGCGACCATCGCCGGGGTACTTGCCGCTATGGTCATCCCGATCGTGGTGACTCCGACATCTCCGGATGCTGAGCATTCGCCGTTGCACCGGCTGGAACACGCGATTTCGCCATGGAGTGCATTTCTGATAGTGCCGATTTTCGGCTTCGCAAATGCTGGGGTTTCATTGGAAGGCCTTGGCTTGGAGCAGATTTTTGCACCATTGCCGCTCGGCATCGCTGCCGGACTGTTGCTGGGCAAGCAGATCGGAATTTTCGCCAGCGTATGGCTCGCGGTCAAAACCGGCTTTGCCGGTCGATTGGGCGGGGCGAGCTGGCTGCAGGTCTATGGCGTGGCGATGCTCTGCGGTATCGGCTTCACGATGAGCCTGTTCATCGGTGCTTTGGCTTTCCCGGGCAATGCGCTGTTGATCGAGGAAGCGAAGATCGGTGTCCTCGGTGGATCTGTTCTGTCCGCGATTATCGGCTTTTGCATATTGCGCTTCGCGCCGCAGGGACGCCATCTGGAATCGCTGGACGAGGACGAAGCCGAGGAACTGCTTGATGTGTTGCCCGATGCGCAAGTTGAAAAACTGAAAGATGCCCTGTGAAAGCAATCGGGCTCGCTGCTGCTGCTGCCTGTCTGGCGATTTCCGTCCCTGTAGCGTCAGCCGAACCCGCAGAGCCGTCGGTGATCGTCGATACGGTCGCGTTGAAAGCATCCACCGAGCTCGCTTCCATTGCCGGTGTTTATGTAAAGCTCACGCTTGCCCTGGGTGAGCAGGAAGCTGGCTATGTCGACGCCTATTATGGTCCGCCGCAATGGGCCGAGGCGGCGAAATCCGATCCGCGCGACATGCGCGAGCTTGGTAATGCGATTGTCGTCCTTATGGAGCGACTGGACGCATTGCCGGCTAGTGGCGATCCGCTGATCGAATCGCGCAAGCGCTTCCTGTCGGCGCAACTGGAAGCGGCGGTGACCCGCCACGCGATGATACAGGGCGAGACGTTCGCCTTTGCCGAGGAGGCCAAGGGACTGTTCGGCGTCGTGCCGGAACTCAGGCCGCTGGCAGAATTTGATCCGGTGCTCGAGGAGATTGAAAATATCGTACCCGGCGATGGGCCGCTCAGTCAGCGGGTCGCCGCGTTTGAAAATGGATATATTATCCCGAAGGACCGATTGCAGACTGTGTTCGATACCGCGATTGCCGAGTGCAAGGCGCGGACCGTGCAATATTTCGATCTGCCCGAGGGCGAAAATTTCAAACTGGAATTTGTCACCGGCAAAAGCTGGAGCGGCTATAATTATTATCAGGGCAATTATCAGAGCCTGATCCAGGTCAATACCGACCTGCCGATCTTCATCGGCCGCGCCGTTGATCTGGGCTGCCACGAAGGCTATCCCGGCCATCATGTCTATAATATGCTGCTCGAGCGTAATCTGACCAAGGAGCGTGGCTGGCAGGAATTTTCCATCTATCCGCTCTATTCGCCGCAAAGCCTGATCGCTGAAGGCTCGGCCAATTACGGCATCGAACTGGCGTTTAGCGGACAGCAGAGGCTGGATTACGAACGCGACGTCCTCTACCCGCTCGCTGGCCTCGATCCCGATACGGCGGCGGCTTACTGGGCCCTCCAGATTGCCAAGCAGGCGCTAAGCGGCGCGCGAATGACGATTGCCCAGCAATATCTCGATGGTGACATCAGCCGTGAGGAAGCAATTGCGCTCAACCAGAAATATCAGCTGGTCTCGGCCGAGCGAGCGGCGCAGATGACCGATTTCAACGAGCAATATCGCAGCTATGTGATCAACTATGGTCTCGGCATGGAAATGGTCCGCGACTGGATCGAAGCCCAGGGCGACGCGCCGGTATGGCGCTGGAAGGCGATGGAGCGGTTGCTCAGCGAATCGATGTTGCCGGGGGATTTGCTGGTTGAGGAATGATATCGTCATGCTGAACTTGCTTCAGTATCCCGAGCGGTTAAGCGCGAAATTCTCGCCGGGTCCTGAAACGAATTCAAGATGACGAAGGAGCGATCGCTGCCAAAAGTCTGAAAGCCTAATTTATGCCGATGATCCACAATCTTCTCCGCGCTTTGGGCAGCTTTCTCCTGTCGCTTGCGGTTATCGCCGCCATTGCCGGTGCGTTTCGGTTCGGGATGGAGCCGGCGATTGCCGGGATTTTCGATGTTGATGAAAAGACGCGCGGATATGTCCGGCGGATCGGCATGCTCTGCTCCTTTGTGTTCGGTTACTGGATCTACACGAAATATATTGAGCGGCGGGCCGGTAAAAGCGATCTCGCCGTCGATATCCCTTTGATCGGACTGGGTGTTCTGTCGGGCGTTGCGATTATCGGCATACCGATGATCCTGCTCTATCTGATGGGCTATTATCAGTATATTTCCTATTCCGGCTTCCAGGCCGTGCTGGGCGTCGGCTTGGTCATTCTTGCTGCTGCCATATTGGAAGAGCTGCTGTTTCGCGGCGCCCTGTTCGCCATTTCCGAGCGATATTTCGGGACTATCGTCGCGCTTGTGTCGCAGACACTGCTGTTTGCAGGCCTGCATATGTTCAACGATAATCTCGGGGGCTGGCTCAGCATATTGTCGACTGCCCTGATCGGCGGAATGTGGACCCTGATGTATATGGTTCGCCGCAATATCTGGATGATCGGCCTGCACCATGCCGCCTGGAATTTCACTATTTTCCTGACAGGCCTGCCCTTGACCGGTCAGGAAGACTGGCGCGCTGCGGCGCCGATGCAGAGCGACTTTGTCGGGTCGCGATTGATGACCGGCGGAGCCGCCGGACCGGAAGAGTCGATTCTTGTCCTGATCGTTGTGGCCGTGATAGTCGGGCTGCTTATCAGGAAGAGCATGGACGCGAAGCTGATTCGACCGCTGCCACGGCTATCCGTACCTTTCTGGCCGCAGGACAAAGGCAAGAACGACTTGAAGCCTGAATAGTCAGCCCGGGAAACCGATCGCATATTCGCTGGCCTCAAGAATTTTCTGCGGATCGCTGACGTTCAGCAAATCATGGATCGCCTGGGTCTTGTCCCCGGCCTGGTCATAATAGGCCTGGCTGATCCTCGCGCCGACGAAATAGCCTAGGTCTGCAGGCCATCGCTCGGTGGCATTCCCATTATTGCCGATCCATTCGCCAAGATCTTTGCCAGACATTTGTACCCTGAACCGGCTCCATATTGCGGCTTCATGCTCCAGTCCCCAGCGATAATGCGCGGGCGGGGCGCTGTCCGGCAGGGCTAGCATGGTGATAAAATCCGCAGACCCCTCCTGCAGCGCGGCCTTGAGCAGCGTCTCTTTGCCGGTATAATTTTGCATTGCGTGCATCTGTTCGTGGACCACCACATAGGGCAGGGTATCCAGCGAATAGTTGGTGACGATTTTCTGAAAGCCTGGCGATATTCCGGTTAGCGAAACGCCTTCGGACCATGACCAGACTTCGACGCCGATCAACATGCCGCTGGCTCCCGCCGTTCCGCCCGAATTCAAGCGGCCCATGACGAAGGTGACGTCGGGGAAATAGGCATCCGGATAAAGGGACTTCACCCTCGCGAATGCATTACGGATTTGCGGTTCGTAGGATTCCACCATCAGGGTCGTGCTGCGGATACCGTCATAATATTCGGGGCTCTTCTCGATCCGGTCGACAAGCAGCTCCATCGACTGCGTCTTGAGCCAGTGATAGTCAATCAGTCCCGAGCTCCCCGGTGCCAGATAATATTTTCGCAAAAGCGCCGCCTTCTCCGAACGCCGCTTCGTCTTTGCCATCATATCATAGGCCGCCCAAAATCTCGAAATATCAGCCGAGACCAGATTGGCATCTTCTGGAAGCGAGCGTTTGGCCCGATATTTTGCATCATTCTTCCGGGCATCTGCGATGATTGATTGCAGCGCCGGAGAGTCCAGTGCGGCGAAATCTCTGCTCTCCACTATATTGTCGACATAGCGAAATCCCTGTGACGCAGCCATCGATAGCGCCCGCAACGCCGGGCCCTGCTGGTTGCTTCTGGCAAAGGCTCCTGCGGCCCGAAAGGCCATCCAGCCACCCAACTCACCCCGGATATTTTCGCTGAGCCTTGCCGCGCGCTGCCAGTAGCTGGCGGCTGCGGCGAAGTTCCCGTCTTTCGCCGCCAGACCAGCCTGCTCATCAAGGCGTTGTATAGCAGCAAAATCGGCAAGCCATAGCGCCTGTGTCGGGGGAGCCGCTGGATTTGCCGCCGAGTTTTCGGTGCTGTCCTGGGCTGAAGCCGGAATATAGCCCAAGATCACGGTCGTCCCCGCAACCAGCGACATCAGCAATTTCGCTCCTAAAGACATGGCGTTTGTCCTTCCGGTTCATCCGAAAAGCTAACGGTCGCGACCATTGATGTAAACCCCGGACAGGGAAGGCGATTTCGCTGTCCGTCGGCGATTTTGCAAAACCGCATCAGCCCCACCGAATCCCACTTGCGCATTGCAAAAATCGGCGTAATTCAATCGCAGATTTTCGGGATAGGATCGCTGTATGGCCTTCAATCTTTTCGGACGTATCAAACCACTAGACGCTATACTGGCAACGGCGGAGAAAAAGGCGCTAACCCGCACACTCGGCCCCGTTCAACTTACCTTATTGGGGGTGGGAGCGGTCATCGGTACCGGCATTTTCGTGCTGACATCGGAGGCGGCGCAGAAGGCCGGGCCGGGGATGATGTGGAGCTTCGTGATCGCAGGGCTGGTCTGTGCGGTGGCGGCGCTTTGCTATTCGGAACTGGCCTCGATGGTGCCGGTATCGGGCTCCGCCTATACTTATACTTATGCAGTGATGGGCGAGCTGCTGGCGTGGATGGTCGGCTGGGCGCTGATCCTGGAATATGCGGTGGCGGCGAGTGCGGTTTCGGTCGGTTGGTCGGGCTATTTTGTGGGCCTGCTGGCCAATGCGGGGATAGAGTTGCCGAGGGCGCTGACGATTGGCAGTTATGCGCCCGGCGGGCTGATTAATTTACCGGCGCTGATTATCGCGTTGCTCGTGACTTTTCTCCTGATGATCGGCACCAGCGAGAGCGCCAAGGTCAATGCGGTGCTGGTGGCGATCAAGGTTTTGGCGCTGACCATGTTCATCGTCCTCACCCTGCCGATGATGCAGGGGCAGAATTTCGATCCGTTCATGCCCAATGGATGGTTCGGGGAAAGCCGTGGTTTTGGCGCGGTCGGTGCGGCGGCCTCGATATTTTTCGCCTATGTCGGCTTTGACGCGGTGTCGACCGCGGCAGAGGAGACCAAGAACCCGCAGCGCAATGTGCCGATCGGTCTGCTCGGCAGTCTGGCCATTTGTACGGTTTTCTATCTGCTGGTGGCGGCCGGCGCGATTGGCACGGTTGGCGCGCAGCCGATTGTCGATGCAGCCGGTAATGTACTGGCACCCGGAAGCACTGCTTTTGCCGCGCAATGTCAGACCTTGCTGACCGCGGGCCACGAACCTCTCGTGTGCAGCCATGAGGCGCTGGCCTTTGTGCTGCGGAACATCGGCTATCCGGCCTTTGGCAATATCATCGGCATTGCTGCCTTCCTCGCCTTGCCATCGGTCATATTGATCATGCTGTTCGGCCAGACCCGGATATTCTTCGTGATGGCGCGCGATGGTCTGTTGCCGGAAAAGCTCGCCACTATTCACCCGAAATGGAAAACACCGCATATCGTGACCGTTATCACCGGTGTCGCGGTTTCGATATTCGCGGCGTTTCTGCCCGTGGGGCGGCTTGCGGATATTTCCAATTCGGGGACCTTGTTCGCCTTTCTGATGGTCGCGTTGGCGGTGTTGATCCTGCGCCGTACCGATCCCGGGCGACACCGCCCGTTCCGCACGCCTCTGGTCTGGGTGGTCGCACCGCTGGCGATCGTCGGCTGTCTGGGGCTTTTCTACAATCTGCCGCTCGATGCGAAGCTGGTATTGCCGATCTGGGGCGGGATCGGACTGCTGCTCTATTTCGCTTATGGTTACAGAAATAGCCACGTCGGGCGTGGTCATATCGAGGTGCACGAGGCGGATGTCGATGCACCGCCGCAGCCGGTTCCGCCGATCAGCGACCAATAAGCTGTTTTGCGGACTGTAAATTTCAGGGCGATGTTAACCATCTGCTAACCAATTTCGTTCACTCCTGTTTCTGAAACATGAACGGCGCGGATATGCGCGCGCCATGAACAGGGAACGAACTTTATGACCAGACAGAGCACGCCCGAAAATTCTCCGGTAGATGTCGCCATCATTGGCGCGGGGCCGGCTGGCCTGACCGCCGCCTATCTGCTTTCGAAGAAAGGCTATTCGGTCAAGGTGATCGAAAAGGATCCGAAATATGTCGGCGGAATCAGCCGGACGGTGGAGCATGAAGGCTTCCGCTTTGATATTGGCGGGCATCGCTTCTTTTCCAAAAGCCAGGAAGTGGTCGATCTGTGGAATGAAATCCTGCCAGACGACTTCATCCAGCGCCCACGGATGAGCCGCATCTACTATGAAGGAAAATTTTACAGCTATCCGTTGCGTGCCTTTGAAGCCTTGTGGAATCTCGGCATCTGGCGCTCGACGCTTTGCATGCTGAGCTATGGCAAGGCCAAGGTTTTTCCGAACAAGAATGTGAAAAGCTTTGAAGACTGGACCGTTAACCAGTTTGGCTACAAGCTCTATTCGATTTTCTTCAAGACCTATACCGAGAAGGTCTGGGGCATGCCGTGCGACGAAATGTCGGCGGACTGGGCGGCACAGCGTATCAAGGGCCTGAGCCTGTGGAACGCGGTGACCGACGGTCTGAAACGTTCGCTCGGCCTTAACAAGAAACCCAATGACGGACAGGAAGTCAAAACCCTGCTCGAAACCTTCCGCTATCCACGCCTCGGCCCCGGCATGATGTGGGATGCAGCAAAAGCCCATGTTGAAGCCAAGGGCAACGAAGTGCTGATGGGCCATAGCCTGAAACAGCTGGCGCAGGATGCCGACGGCAACTGGCGGATGAGTACGACGAATGCCGATGGCGAAGCCATCATCACTGCGAAACATGTGATTTCAAGCGCGCCGATGCGCGAGCTTGCTACCCGTATCCATCCGCTGCCGAAATCCATGCCGGAAGCGCAGGATCTCAACTATCGCGATTTTCTGACCGTGGCGCTCAAGGTAAAGTCCGAGGATCTGTTCCCGGACAACTGGATCTATATCCACGATGATCGCGTGCAAGTCGGCCGTGTGCAGAATTTCCGCAGCTGGTCTCCCGAAATGGTACCGGACGAGAATATCGCCTGTGTCGGCCTCGAATATTTCTGTTTTGAAAATGACGGTCTCTGGTCTTCGTCCGACGAGGAACTGATCGAACTCGCCAAGCAGGAAATGGCAATTCTGGGCCTGTGCAATCCCGACGATGTCGTCGGCGGCGCGGTTGTGCGTCAGGAAAAGGCCTATCCGGTCTATGACGACAGCTATGAACAGAATGTCGCCACCATGCGCGATGATCTGGAAAGCCGCTTCCCGACGTTACACATGGTCGGTCGCAATGGCATGCACCGCTATAATAATCAGGATCACGCGATGATGACCGCGATGCTGACGGTCGAGAATATCGAAGCCGGCACCCGTAAATGGAATGTCTGGAACGTCAACGAAGACGCCGAATATCATGAATCCGGCGACGAGGGTGAACAGCAGGTCATTGCCGAAGAAATCAGCGAAGACCGTGTCGCCGCGCTCGAAAGCATGCGTGATGTGCCGAAACGGATCGAGGAAACCGTGCCTGACGCCAAACCATCCAAAGCGGCGTAACCAGGATGGAACGCAGCGGACAGGATAGGCGGTCAATGGTTGGCGTTTGGGCAGGAAGTCTGCCCGCGCCGCTAGCCATTATGCAGCGATTTTCGATCACCCGTTATTTGCTGGCGAGTATCGTTTCACTGGCTTTCGATGTATCATTGTTCATGGTGCTTGTGGCCTTTCTGGTCGAACCCGGCTGGGCATCGGCTCTGGGCTATTCCGCCGGTATCGTGATACACTGGATAATATCATCGCGTTTCGTGTTTCCCGGAAAGGAAAGGCTAGGCGGCGCATTGCAGCTTCAGCGCCTTGGTTTCGTTGGCACCGCCATTTTAGGCCTTGGGATAACCGTGGCGATCGTCAGCTGGCTCACTGAGCTCGGATTCCTGCCGGTTGTTGCCAAAGGATCGGCGGTTTTTGTGAGCTTTTTCGTGGTTTATCTGACACGAAAATTCGGTGTTTTCCGGTGACTGAAGATGCACCAGGAACATTTCGCTAAATTATTTTGAAAATGCGTGTTGCGGAAGGCAGTGAATTTTGCGGCAGGTCACTTTTTTCCACTGTCAGCGATTAGTACCCTTGCTGGAACATTTCCTCCAAGGCTGTATCTAAAAGACGATCGAGCGCGCTAATTTGCGTATCGGGTCAATGGCAGCAGGTATATGAAGGCACCGCTCGGAGAAAGGAAAATAATGACATCACTTCTTTCTCCACGCTATTTTCGTCAGCAGATATTTGCTGTCTGGGTCGTGCTCTCAGCCTTGCTGATCATCGCACAATGGTCGCAAATTATTGCGTTCCAAATGGGGGATGCCGATGACAATCTGCGGATGGTGCAAATCATGGATTGGCTCGCCGGGCAGAGCTGGTTCGATGTCACCCAATATCGAATAAACCCGCCCGACGGTGGTCCGATGCACTGGTCGCGTTTGGTTGACGTGCCGGTCGGCGCGCTGGTTCTTATGTTGCAGCCGATCGTGGGGCCGATGGTGGCTGGCCAAATCGCGGCGACGGTTGTTCCGCTGCTAACTCTCGGGGTCCTGCTTTGGCTGACCGCGAAAATCACGGAAAGGCTATTCGGCCATCATGCGGCGCTGCTCGCTGCAGTGTCGATCTTTGCCATCATTCCGGTGATCAACCAGCTTTTACCCATGCGGATCGACCATCACGGCTGGCAGCTGGTTCTCTTTCTGACGTGCATGTTCGCGCTGATTGATCGCGCCCGACCCAGACGCGCGGCCCTCCTTCTGGGGATTGCGGCAGCGACGTGGCTGGAAATATCGGTGGAGGGATTGCCCTTTGTTATCCTGTTCCTCGGATTGTTCTCGTTGCGCTGGCTGTTTCCCGAGCAAGGCGAGCAGAATCAGAGGTTTGCAAATCAATTTCCGCTGGCGCTAGTGGCAACAGCAGGGGCAGCCGGCTTGCTGTACATGGTGACAGAGGGGCTCGGGTTTCAATCCAACTATTGCGATGCTCTTTCTCCCTTTCATCTGGCCGCCTTGGCGTTGGTTGCCGCCATAATATCCGCTGCGTCATGGGCCGGGTTGCATGGAAAACTGGCTAATAGATTGATTGTCTGTGCGGTTGCCGGAGCGACGGGAATCGCAATGGTGCTTTTGATCGCACCGCAATGTGCGGGCGATGCATTCAGCAACCTGGATCCTCTCGTCCGCGAATATTGGTTCAACCGGACGCCCGAAGGTCTACCGCTTTGGCAGATCGGCGATATCAGGCAGTTGCAGATAATTGCAGCAATCGCCGTCGGGTTGGCTGGATTTGTCTATCTTTTCAGGTTCGATGAAAAGGTAGGGCCGCGTGACAAGGTGCTGCTGCTCCTGTTGTTTTTGGGATCGGCGATAGTGGGTATCTATGTGTCCCGTGTGTCGGTCTATGTGCTCTGCGTTGCGAACGTCATTGTCGCACCGGCGGTCTTGCAGATTTTCAAAGCTAGCGATGGAAAGTCCGGTCTTGTATCGCGCTTGGGGCTGAAGATTGTTGGTGCGATGATGCTGGCACCAACGGTGGTTGCACCGATAGTCTATTCGGTCATGCAAAACCGCTCGAGCGAAGAGCAGGGTGCTGTCGTGATTGACGACCAAATCAAGCTTGAAGAAGCGTTAAGCTGTCACACCATAACTTCCATTCAGGCCTTGGGCATCCTCGGTAAGGCACGGATCATGACCGGGCTGGATGTGAGCCCTTTGATTTTGCAGCATACCGGACTGAGTGTCGTGGCAACCGGCCATCATCGTAATCAATATGCCATGAAGGATGTTATCCAGACGTTTACTGGTTCGCCAGAGCAAGCGAAAACGATCATGGCCCGGCGTGAAGTAGAATATCTGGTGGGCTGTAACGGTAGCCCCGAACTTAATTATTATACACTCCGTGCACCAAAAGGGTTTTGGGCGACAGTGCAGGCCGGAGAAGATTTCGAGTGGCTGGAACCGCTACCGATGATCGGACCATTTAACATCTGGCGCATCAGGAAGAACGAGGCAGGTGAATGACCACTGTTAAGTCCTTTCCCAGGAGTCGTTTCATACTCGTCTGGATAGCTGTCTGCGCCTTGCTGATACTGGTGACCCGTGGCCAGATCATGACCGGCATCGGCTGGGATCCGGACGATCAGCTGCGTATGGTGCAGCTGCGCGACTGGCTCGCAGGACAAAGCTGGTTTGACACCACCCAATATCGGATCGGCGAACCGGACAGCCAGCCGATGCACTGGCCCCGCTGGATCGAACTGCCGCTGGCTCTGGTATTTCTGTTGCTCAAACCGCTGTTGGGAGCGGCGACCGCCGAAACCGCGGCAATGGTCATCGTGCCGCTGATCACGCTGGGTGTAGCCATGTGGCTGGTTGCCAGGATTACCGAACAGGTTTTCGATCGCCCGATCGCGATTCTGGCAGCAACCTTGACCGCGACCGCGGTGCCGATTGTTGCGCAGATCCGGCCGATGCGGGTGGATCATCATGGCTGGCAGATCGTGCTCGCGCTTGCTGCTCTGTGGACCATGTTCTGGCCTGACAAGCGCAAAGGCGGCATCGCGCTGGGCGTGGCGCTCGCGCTCTGGCTTTCGATATCACTGGAAGGACTGCCCATATCGGCTGCTTTCATCGTGCTCCTGGTCTGGCGCTGGGTTTTCCAGACCGAAGAAGGAGTTCGTCTATTCTGGACTCTGCTGAGCTTTCTGATTGCGAGTTTCCTTTTCTATTTTGGCAGCCAGGGCAATTTCAACATTGTCATCAACTATTGTGACGCGCTTTCCCCGGCACATTTGCTGGCCTGTACGGCGGGGGCCGCTGTCATATTGCCGGCGATCAAGTGGCTGCCCGCGAATATCCTGTTGCGCGTCCTCAGCCTGGCCGTCGCCGGTGTGGTGGCATTGGCCATCTTCTGTAGTCTGGCGCCACAATGTGTCGGCGGGGCGTTCAACACGATGGATCCGGTTGTCCGCGAATATTGGCTGGTCAATGTCCTCGAAGGTCTGCCGATCTGGTACCAGAATGGCAAGACCATGGTCACCTTGCTCGGCGGATCGATCATCGTCGGGCTGGCCAGTCTGATCTACATCGTCCGTGTCCGTCCCGGCCAGATCGACCGCAGCAATTTATTCATCCTCGGCTATGCCTTTCTCTGGGCATTGGTGTTGTCGTTATTCGTTCAGCGCGCCACGGCGGTTGCAGCGGCCTTTGCCCTGCCGTTTCTGGCCTGGGCCGTGCATCAGGCCTTTGTCAAAGCGCGGGGCATCAGCAATGTGCTGACACGTATAATCGCGACAGCAGCGGTCGTGATTCTGATCATGCCGGGACCGTTGGCCGTGGCGCTGTTCAACAGTGTCAGCGCAGAGGAAATAAAAGCCGAGAACAATCCGGAAAACGCCATGTGCAGGGGCGACGAGTCGCTTGCCCGGCTTAACGCCTTGCCCCGTTCCAATATTCTGGCCCCCTTTGATTTTGGTCCGCGCATATTGCTGCTAACTCCGCATAGTGTGCTCGCCACGAGCCACCATCGCAACGATCAGGCGATGGGTGACCAGATCAGGATATTCACCTCGGCACCGGATGTCGCGCGCGGCATTCTGGAAGCACACAATATACGCTATATTGTTGCCTGCGACGATGAAGCGGAGCTGACCATTTATGCGAAGAAACATCCCGATGGCCTGTGGGCGCGACTGGCCAAAGAAAAGAAGCCGGACTGGCTGCAATCTGTCCATATTCGGGACAACGGCTTGAGAATCTGGCGTGTGGCGGCAAAAGACTTGCCTAACCAAATGTAAACTATGATAGGTTTTGCTCGATGGTCGCACATTGAGATGGTCGCAGATAATAAGAACCACGGAGTTTATAATGGCAAGGGTCACCGGTCTCGGTGGGATTTTTCACAAAGTGAAAGATCCGGCAGCAACACGCAAATGGTATAAGGACTATCTCGAACTGGACGGGGAATATGGTCCGATGCTCAACTGGTCGGATGAAAAGGGTGACAAGCCGTATAGCCTGATCAGCCATTTCCCCGAGACCACCGAATATCTGAAGCCCAGCGATGCGCAATTCATGATCAACCTGCGGGTTGATGATCTGGACGCCTATGTCGAGAAGCTCAAGGAAAAGGGTCTCGAGATTCTGGGCCACATTGACGAAGGCTATGGCAAATTTGCCTGGATTCTCGATTGTGACGGGATCAAGCTGGAATTCTGGCAGCAGGTAGACGCTCCGGAAAGCTGATCGCTGCGGTTCAGGCGGGAATGAATTTCAGCGCCAGCCCGTTGATGCAATGACGCTTGCCGGTGGGTCTCGGTCCATCATCGAAAATATGCCCCAGATGCCCGCCGCAGCGCGCGCAATGGGCTTCGGTACGCGGATAGCCGATCTTGTAGTCTCTGGTTGTGCCAATCCGGTCCTTGGCGATCGGACCCCAGAAGCTCGGCCAGCCGGTGCCGCTGTCATATTTCTTGTCCGATTTGTAAAGACCGAGATTGCAGCCTGCGCAAGCGTAAACGCCCTCGCGTTTCTCTTTGTTCAGCGGACTGGAATAGGCGCGTTCGGTGCCCTCCAGACGCAATATCCGATAGCGGGCGGCGCCCAGCCGACGTTTCCATTCGTCGGCTGACCGATTGATTGCGAATTTGCCACCGGCTCGTGCTTCCGCATTGTCGAACAGGCCCGAGAGGCTGACAGCCCCTATGGCTCCGGCGGCAACCAGAGTTCCGGATATGACGGTGCGCCGATCAAGCGATTTCATCTGCAATCCTTTCCGCTATTCCTGAATCATTCGAAGCAGGTCAGCGATTGGTTACAGATTTATGCCTGAACGGGAACTGATCAATATTTCGAAAGCTCGACTTCCAGCTCGCGGAAGCCGTGGACGAAACAGGCATGGACGCGGCGATTTTTGCCGGTCGGATTGACCTGCATGCGGCGCTTGTGCATTTCTTCCAGTAATATCCGGATCTGCAACTCGGCGAGACGGGCACCGACGCAGCGGTGGATGCCATAGCCGAACGCCAGATGCCGCCGCGCATTTTCACGGTCGACAATGATCTTGTCTGCTTCCGGGAACACCTCTTCATCGCGGTTGGCGGAAATATACCACATGACGACCTTGTCGCCCTTTTTGATCTGATGTCCGAACAGGTCATGATCTTCCAGAGCGGTGCGCCGCATATGGGCGAGCGGGGTCTGCCAGCGGATGATTTCCTGCACAGCATTGGGAATAAGATCGGGGTTCTGCTGAAGCTTTGCCCGTTCTTCGGGGAACTGGCCCAGACCATAAGCCACGCCTGACATGGTATTGCGGGTAGTGTCATTGCCGCCAACGATCAGCAGCACCAGATTGCCCATGAATTCCATCGGATCCATGTCGCGCATATGTTCGGAATGGATCATCATCGAAATCAGGTCAGGGGTCGGTTCTGCATCCACCCGTTCATTCCACAGTTTGGTAAAATAGGCGCCCATTTCATAAAGAATATGCCGGCGCTGTTCGGTCAAATCCTCGGCAACCGACAGTTCGACATCACCGGCCCAGTCCGACCAGAAAGTTAGCAGTCGGCGGTCTTCCCAGGGAAAGCCGAACAGGATTGCAAGCATGCCGGTGGTCAACTCGATCGAGACCTTGTCGACCCAGTCGAATTTTTCGCCCCATGGCAGGCCATCGAGCACTTCTTCGGTGCGCTGGCGGATTTCGGTTTCCATCCGCTTCATCTCGGTTGGCGTGAAGGCCGGCGCTACGGTGCGCCGCTGACCAGTGTGCTTCGGCCGGTCCATGGCGATGAACATTGGCAGCTGAAAATCGGAATCATCGAAATCGGGATTGGCGATGGTGATGCCGCCGTGGGAAACATCGGAGGAATAAATATCCGGTAGAGCTTCGACATGCTGAATCGGTTTGTAGGTGGTGATGTTCCAGAAATCCCCGTGCACTCCGCCTTCGACCTTGTTGATCGGTGCCTGCGCGCGCATTTCCGCAAAGGGCTTGCGCCAGAGATCCTTGCTGTACAGCTCGGCGCGGCTGACATCCCAGGGGTTGGGATCACCATCTGTGATGGGAGGATTGCGTTTGTACCAGCCTTCCAGCGCCTCATCGGCGGTGGGCGAGGTGGTCAGGTTATCAAGGTCAATTTGGGGAACGGATGCCATAAGTCTCTCCTGCCGTTGCTGGTTGCAGCAATCGGTTGCGTTTCAAAACTAGTCCAATCTGGCGCTATTGACAGTAATGTCAATGTCTTTTCGGCAAATTACGTGAATCTCGAGACTATTTTCCGGTGACTCTGGCGAGCAGACCTTTTTTGCGGGCGGCTTGGCCAGATTTCATCACGTTGCGGCGGAACAGCATCACCGAAAAGCGGATGATGATTATCGTGAAAATGGCTTGCCAGATCAGCGCCAGACCATGCTGCCAGATATTATCCATCTGCGCGGCCCGTGCGATCATCGCGAAAGGAGAGCTGAACGGGAACAGGACGGCAAACCATTCTACCGGTTCGCCCAGTTTGGTGATCGAGGAATAAGCGAGGAAGAAGACCAGCAACTGCCCCATGGTGACCGGCATCGACAGCGTCTGCACTTCCCGGACGGTTGTTGCCATCGCCCCGATGCCGAGAAACAGCGAGCCCAGAAGCAAATAGGCCATCGAGAAATAGAGTATCAGCAACAGGCAGAATAACGGCCAGCCGACGGCGGGCGAAGGCAGGGCGTCCCAGTTTCCGCCGACCAGAAGCGCTACGGACAATCCCATGGTGCTCCAGACCGTGATTCCAACCAGCGCCATTCCCAGCATCGCGAATAATTTACCGAGAAATATCGCATCCATCGGGATGGCGGCGGCGAGAATTTCAATAATCTTGTTGGTCTTTTCCTCGACCAGATTGGATAAAACCATGCCCGCCAGAATCATCGTCAGCAATATCAGGATCGCCTGACCGGCCTGCGCCGTCAGCAACTGGTTGCGTTCGCTGGAACTGCTGGTCTGTCCGACATAGGTCGTTTTGATAGCGATCGCAGTGGGCTGCGAAAGCGCGGTCTCCGCGAGCAAGGCGATTTTGCCCTGCCATCGCTTGACGTCGCGTTCCGAACCGGTCAGCACAGGTTCGGTCAATGTCCCGGACAGGATAGCGGTCAGCGATTTCTCGCTGTGCAGTTTCGCAATAATGTCTGTTTCCTGTCCGGAAAAATCGTTCAGGACAAAAAGATCCGGCAGCGCTCTTGTACCCAGATTCTCCGCTAGCCGCGATCGCGCTGCAAGCAGGGTTTCCGCTTCATCCGCGCTCAGGGCAACACCGATGACAGGATTGTCGATATCCTGAGACACCTGCGCTCCCAGGCCACCCGCAGCAACCGCGATTCCGATCGGAAACAGCGGGCCGAGCAGGAAGAAAAAGAAGGATTTGGAAAATATGATTGCGGTAAAATCGCGGCGGGCGATGACGAAGGCGGCGCGGATGGTTTCGATCATGCTGCGGCGTCCATATCATTGGCTGTGGCATCGGCGTCCATTTTACGGGCAACCGCTTCGCCGGCGATCTGGACAAAGGCATCGTGCAGGCCTGGCCGTTCGATCGACAGGGATTCGATCCCGGCACCGCCTTCGACCAGCGCGTGCAGCAAGGGCTCGACGCCGCTTTCCGGCAAAGTGAAATGCCAATTATGGCCAAGTGGCTTGCAGTCTGCAGGGATTGCAGTGCGCCAGGGGCCATCGAGATTGCGGGTTTCGAGATGGACCTGCGGGCGCAGCCGGTCGCGCGCTGCCGAAACCTTGCCTTTAAACGGGATTTTGCCGTCGGCGATAATGGCGATTTCTTCGCACAATCTTTCGGCATGCGCGATCACATGGGTCGAAAAAATAATCGTGACACCTTTGTCGGCCTGATCGCGGATCAACCGCTCCAGCTTGCCCTGGTTCAGCGCGTCCAGTCCGGAGAAAGGCTCGTCGAGAATGATCAGATCGGGGTCGTGTACAAGCGTGCCGAGCAGTTGCACCGTCTGCGCCATGCCTTTGGACAGCTGGCGGATCTGCTTGTCGGCAGCATCGCCCAAGCCATGATCTTTCATCATTTTGCGCCCACGCTTGCGGCCCTCGGCCAGCGGTAGACCGCGCAGCGCGCCCATGAAGGCAATCGCGTCATAGGCTTTCATTGATTGATAGAGGCCACGCTCTTCGGGAAGATAGCCAACCTGATGCGCTTTTGAAATCGGTTCGGATGATCCGAGCAGAAAACGTTCGCCTTCATCCGGGTCGATTATCCCGAGCAGCATCCGCAAAGTCGTGGTCTTTCCCGCTCCATTCGGGCCCAATATGCCGAATATGCTTCCCTTTTTGATCGTCAGATCGATCCCGTCCACTGCTGTCTCGCCATCAAATCTTTTGACGATATTGCAAGCTTCTACGGCAAATTCGGAATGGGGCGCGTGCATTTACGGCTTTCATATATGACGGGAGTGTTTGATAGGGACAGCCTATGCCGGATGACAAGTTAAGATTGACCAAAGCGCTGGAAAAAAAGGCGGTGGAAGAGGGCTTCTCTGCTGTCGGAATCGCTCCGGCAACGCTTGGACCCCGGACGCAGCAGCGCCTTCAGCAATGGCTCGATGACGGTCGTCAGGGCGATATGCTCTGGATGGTGAACCGGGCGGACGAGCGGTCCGATCCGGTCACGCTGTGGCCCGAGGTGCAGACGGTGATCATGCTGGGTATGAGCTATGCGCCTGCCACCGATCCTTTCGCGCTGGAGGGTGTTTCCGACCACGGTCGCATTTCGGTCTATGCACAGGGCAAGGACTATCATGATGTGGTGAAAGGCGCGCTCAAGCGGACAGCGCGCTGGCTGGTCGAACAGGCGGATTGCGAGGTAAAGGTTTTTGTCGATACCGCGCCGGTGATGGAAAAGCCGCTTGCTGCGGCCGCGGGCCTCGGCTGGCAGGGTAAACATACCAATGTTGTCAGCCGCGAGCACGGAAGCTGGTTGTTTCTGGGCGCAATTTACACAACCCTTGATCTGGAACCTTCAAAGCCGGGCAAAGACAGTTGCGGCAGCTGTTCGGCCTGTCAAGACGTCTGTCCGACCGGCGCCTTTCCCGCGCCCTATCAGCTCGATGCGAGGGCCTGTATTTCCTATCTGACAATCGAGCATAAGGGACCGATCCCGCATAAATATCGCAAGGCGATCGGCAACCATATTTATGGCTGTGATGATTGTCTGGCAGTCTGCCCGTGGAATAAATTTGCGAAGGCGGGGGCGGCGAACAAGGCATTCCTGCCGCGCGCGGAGCTGGCGGCTCCGGCACTCGTAGATATATTGGCGCTGGATGATGCCGATTTCCGGCAGGTATTTTCCGGATCACCGATCAAGCGAACCGGCCGCGACAGAATGGTGCGCAACGCCCTTATCGCTGCCGGCAATAGCGGCGATGCAGCATTGGTAGCGCCGGTGCAGGCGCTTCTCAAAGATGAAGATGAGGTGATCAGGGAAGCGGCCGGCTGGGCGCTTGATCAGTTGGTCTCAGCGCAACCTTAACGCATTGACGCAGCTGACCCGGTCGACCGCTGCGCCGTCGCTGCGGCGGGTATCGATATGCGTCACCCGCTGGGTCCCGCCGGATTCCTGAGGGTAAAGATAGGCGTCGAGGATGCAGGCACCGCTGGCGAATTGCAGTTTTCGGGCGGGCGGTTCGGAAATGTCGAGCTTGGGAGTGCCGAACAGGCGAGTCAGCTGATCGGCGGTCTTGCCCATGACGATATCTAGCCCTGCGACGGAACTGAGCGGTGATCCCGAGACGGCGGGCAGGCCGGTGCTTCTGGTCGTAGTGGCCGTCGAGGCACAGGCGGCGAGAGCAGGCAGGCTGAGCAGTATAAGAAATTTGGCTTTCATGCGGATTGTTCTTTCTTCTTCCCATGCACCAGATGGGTAGCCATAGCGGCTCCCAAAACCGGCGCAAGGAAATTGACGAAGGGTATCGCCAGCAAAAGCGCGGTAATCAATCCAAGGAAAAACCGCTCGACCTTCGGGAGTTTCCAGCCCGCAGCGAGATTGTGGAAATCGCTGGCATGCCGGGCAGCGACCATGTCCTGAAGATCCCGTCCCAGCAAAATGGCGTTGACCGAGAAAAACGCAATCGGAACACCGATGCCGGTCACCAGAAGTAAGATATAAACCGGCGCGGCAAGGATATTATAGCCGAGCGCGCGGCCAGTGGAAGCGAGCCCCATTTTAATGCCGACGACATAGCCCGGCGGTTTGGCCGTTTCCGCTTGTTCCGGATAATATCGTTGCTCGACCGCTTCGACTATATCGTCTGAAAAGATGTTGAGCACGAAAATGGCGACGATCCGGAACAATAGAAGCCCGGTTAATATGGCGATGATTGCTGCACCAGCTGCAGCAGCAAATCCGCCTTCCGTCCAGCCAAGCCAGGCGAACAGCCAGACTAGCCCGAAATAGGCGGCTACGCCGAATAGTCCGAACAACAGGATAGTAAGCAGGATGACCTTCAGCAGGACTGCCAATATCGTCCGGTCGGTGAGTTGAGCAAAAGAACGTGCAAGGGCCTGAAACATTTGCGCTTCATGTCACGATTGCCGGGCCAGCGTCAATTCTGCTTGAAGGCACCGGGTCAAACCCGTAACGCACGCGACAGAACGCGAACCGCTCAAAGGGAATTTTATGACCACCGAAGCCCGTTATGATATCGTCGCCATCGGCAATGCAATTGTCGACGTAATCTCTCAAGCAAGCGACGATTTTCTCGACGAGGAGCAGCTGGTCAAGGGCAGCATGGCGCTGATCGATGCCGCTCGCGCTGAAGAATTATACCGTGATATGGGGCCTGCGCGGGAAATTAGCGGTGGTTCGGGTTCGAACACGTTGGCTGGCGCGTCGACCCTGGGTCGCCAGTGCGCGCTCATCGCGCAGGTGGCTGATGACCAGCTGGGCGAAGTGTTCGCCCATGATATTCGGGCGACCGGCATCGATTTTGACGTGCCCCCGCTGGCCAAAGAGCCACCGACTGCGCGTTGCCTGATTTTTGTTACGCCTGACGCACAGCGTACGATGAATACCTTTCTCGGCGCATCGCAATTTCTGCCGCCTGCTGCGGTCGATGCCGATCTGATCGCCAGCGGCGCGATCCTTTATCTCGAAGGCTATCTGTGGGACGCTGACGAACCCAAGGCCGCCATGGCGCTGGGCATCGATATCGCCAAGGAACATGGCCGCAAGGTCGCTTTCACCCTATCTGACACATTTTGCGTCGACCGGCATCGGGAAGAATTTGCCGGGCTGATCGATGATGGCAAGATTGATATATTGTTCGCCAATGAAGCGGAAATCATGATGCTGGCCGAGACCGAAGATTTTGACGCTGCGGTTGCCCAGACGGCTGCCAAGGTCGAAACTCTGATCGTGACACGCAGTGAACAGGGTGCGATCGCCGTTCGTGATGGAAAGACGACTGCGGTTGCTGCGGAACCGGTTGGTCATATTGTCGATACCACCGGCGCCGGCGACCTTTTCGCAGCGGGCTTCCTGAGTGGTTATATTGAGCAGCGTCCCATGGAAGAATGTCTGACCATCGGTGCGATCGCCGCAGCGGAAGTGATTTCCCATTTTGGTGCTCGCCCGGAAGCGGATCTGAAGGACTTGGTCAGTAAACGGCTGGGATGATCAGCCCTTCATTTTGAAAAGCTTCCGGTCCTCCGGACCAAAACCCCATTTCCAGATGACCCAGGCGTAACTGCCGAGGATCATCGGAATGCCGACGATCAGTTCCGCCCATTCGGGCAGACGGGTGGCGAGATAGCCGACCGCGCTGGCGACGCCGACCGCGATCATCAAGGTCCAGCGCCAACCGTTGACAGGCGCGTCGAGCAGTTTCGACAGGAAAATTGCCTTCACTACGGACGCATAAGCGAGTGCTACCATCAGCGCTGCCGCGACCGCCGCAGCCTGGAACAATGGTCCCCATTGAAGATAGATGCAGATCTGGATGAAGGCGACACTGAGCGCTGCTTGCAGCAATAGCATCGACAGCGAGATCAGCAGATTGCGATGACGCGCGATATAGACCAGCGCCGATTCGCTGACCACAGCGGTTGCCGCCACGGCTTCGGCGGCGAGCAGAAAGGCCAGTGCGCCGGTCCCGCCGACGAAACCGGGCCCGACCAGTCCCATCACGGCTTCTCCCGGGATCGCCAGAGCGAGCGCAATGCCGATCTGCGCGGCAATGATCCAGTAGCCGACCTGACTGACCTGGCTGGCAATGGCTTTCAAATTGCCTGCCTCGAGATTGCGGGTGATGACTGGGCCAAGAATGGGGTCGAAACTGGTTTTGAGCTTCTGGGGCAGGCTCGCCACTTGCTGGGCGATATAATAGACACCGACGATCGCTGGTGAAGCGAACAGGCCGAGGATCGCCAGATCCAGCCGGCGCGAGCCCCACTCGGCGGCATCGGCAGCGGCGAGGGGCATATTGCGTCGGGCAACTTTTGCAATTTTGAGCGGTTCTGGTCGCCAGCCGTGCGGCAGTCCATAGCTTTTGAACAAGGGCCAGAGCGATGCCAGCAACGCCGCCACCATCGACACGACATAGGAAATGATCAGGCCGTCGCGGAGCGAATAATAAGAGAAGAGAAAAGCGGCGATGCTGATCGTCCAGGGCTCGACAATCGATCGTGCGCGCACGGTCGAGGCAATGTCGTAGCGATAAGCGAGCGCCGCCAGTGAGATGTCTGCACCGACGACGGTGAAGATGACGAGCGGCAGAAACCGGTCGAGGCCATTGATTTCGCTATTGGGGAACATGATGAACGGGAAGGCAATCAATATGCCCGCCGCAACAGCAGAGGCCAGAAAGCTGACCAGCAGTCCGTCCCAGACCACATGGACATGCGGTCTCTGGGTCTTGCTCAATTGCGCGGCCAGTCCACGCTTGAGACCGAGGGTTGCGAGCTGTGCCGCAAATTCCACCACCAATATCGCATAGGCAAATCGTCCCAGCGCATCGGCTCCATAGATACGTCCGGCGATAAAAAGAAACGGCAGGCGCGCGGCGAGGCGCAGCAGAAAACCGAATATATTGGTCCGTCCGCCTTTCGCCAGCGCGGCAATATCGTCCTTGCTCTTGTCAGCTGGCTTGTCGCCATCCGGTGGCGCTGCACCAGCCGTGCCTGATGGTTCAGGTCTGTTCAAATCGCTCTCCGGCTGGCCCGCTTCAGGGATAGCTGTCTATAGCAGTTTTGGAATTTTGTCATCATCATGGCTCGCTGGTCTATCTGCGTTCAGAAACCAGCGGCCTTTTCATGAGTTGGGTGACCACAGACTGAACATCAGCCTTGCCAGCCAGCAACGCGCAAACAGCGTCGACAATGGGCATGTCGACCTGACGGGCTTTGGCATCCTGCTGCAGGACAGGAGCTGTGGAGGCACCTTCGGCGACCGTGGTCCGGTCGGACAATAATGTTTCGGCCGACTGGCCTTTTCCCAACCCCTTGCCGAGCGAAAAATTGCGCGAACTGGTTGAAGAACAGGTGAGCACGAGATCGCCGAGACCGCACAGGCCGGCGAGCGTATCCGCTCGCGCACCGCGGGCGGCGCCGTAGCGGAGCATTTCTGCAAAGCCTCGGCTGATCAGGGATGCACGGGCATTTTGACCAAGGCCGGCCCCGTCGACCACACCGCAGCCAATCGCCAGAACATTTTTTACCGCACCGCCGATTTCCGCGCCGACAACATCGTCGGAATAATAGGGCCGGAAGCTCGGTTTGGCGATCAGCGGATTGAGCCGTTCCCACAGGGCTTCGCTTTCGCAAGCCAGCGTCAGGGCAGTCGGCAGGCCTTGCGCCACTTCATGGGCAAAGGTCGGGCCGGACAGGACTGCGAGGCCATTTTCCGGTCGCACGATTTTGGCAACCTCGCTCAACAGTAGCCGGCTGCGCGCCTCGATCCCCTTGCAGCACAGGATCAGCGCTGCGTCGGAATCGGGCAGAGCCTGCAGGGTGGCGCGCAGATGTTGCGCCGGTGTGACCAGCAACAGCACATCGCAGGCTGCTATTGCGTCTAAATCCTGCGTTGCGCTTATGTTGTCACGGAGCCGATGGCCGGGGAGAAAGGACACATTCTCGTGGGTCCGGTTGATCTGGTCGATAACCTCCGGCTCGCGGGCCCAAAGCAGCAGTTCGTCCTGTCCTTCGGACAGGACCTGCGCCAGTGCCGTGCCCCAGGCTCCCGCGCCGATGACGCCTATTTTTGCAGCAGCAGTCATGCTTTAACTCCCGCGCCGCGCGCTTTTTCAGCAGTCGGGTCCAGCGGCCAGCGTGGCCGGGCTACAAAATCGAGTGAATCGGTCAGACCCGCTGCGAATCGCTCGGCACCGGCCCAGGCTATCATCGCGGCATTGTCGGTGCACAACCATTGCGGCGGAGCGGTGAACGCCATGTCATGCTGCCCCGCGACTTGTTCGAGCATCGCGCGGATCGGCGTGTTGGCCGCGACACCTCCCGCAACGACCAGATGGGCGCAAATGCCATGATCGCGAATCGCTTTTTCCAGCCGGTCGCGAAGGCAATCGACCACAGCCTGTTGGAAGGAGGCGGCTATGTCTTCGGGTCTATGCGCGCCATTTTGGTGGGCGCGCACCACCGCGCTTTTGAGCCCGGCGAAAGAGAAATGCGGTTCTTTCGACTTGATCAGGGGACGGGGCAGGGGAACCGCCTCTGGATCACCCTGCCGGGCAAAAGCCTCGACTCTAGGGCCACCCGGATAGCCGAGACCCAATATTTTCGCGGTCTTGTCGAATGCTTCACCCGCCGCATCATCAATCGTGGTTGCCAGCCGCCGATATTGACCAACGCCCTCGACGCGCAATATCTGGCAATGCCCGCCGGACACCAGCATCAGCAGATAGGGGAAGTCCAGATCCGGATTGACCAATCGCGGGGAGAGTGCATGGCCTTCCAGATGGTTGACGGCGATTAGCGGCTTGCCCGCGGCCATCGCCAGCGCCTTGCCGGTGACTAGCCCAACCATCACCCCGCCGATCAGCCCGGGGCCTGCGGTGGCGGCGATCGCATCGACATCATCCAGCGATTTTCCTGCTTCGTCCAGCGCCGCTGCGATCAGCGGTGTTAGAATCTCAGCATGGGCACGCGCGGCAATTTCCGGAACAACGCCGCCATAAGGGGCATGAGCCGCTTCCTGCCCAGCCAGTTTGTGCGCCAGAATCTCCCGATCAGACGTGACTAGCGCGGCTGCCGTTTCGTCGCAGCTGGATTCAATTCCCAAGATCAGGCTCATGACGCTTTTACTTAGGCGCTCAAGCCATTAGGACAAGCGCTATCATGAGCAAGAACGCCAAAAAAGAGATTCTCGCCGGTCTGGACCGGCCATTGCGTATAGGTACGCGTCAATCCCCGCTGGCGATGGCGCAGGCACAAATGACCGCCAATGCGTTACTGTCCATCCATGGCTGGCGACCCGATCAGGTCGAACTGGTGCCGATGGTCGCCAGCGGCGACAAGATATTGGATCGCGCGCTGGCTGACGTCGGCGGCAAGGCATTGTGGACCAAAGAACTGGATCACGCGCTCGGTAATGGCGAAATCGACTGTTCGGTTCACAGCATGAAGGATGTCGAAACCATCCGGCCGGAAGAATTCATTCTCGCGGCGATGCTGGAACGGGCCGATGTCCACGACCGGTTGATCGGAGCGGACTCGATCGACGCGCTGGCCGATCGAGCCATTGTCGGGACCGCTTCGCCGCGCCGCAAGGCCCAGCTTTTGCGGCAGAGGCCCGATCTCGATATCCGGCTGATCCGTGGCAATGTGCAGTCGCGGCTGCAGAAAATCGAGGATGGTGAATATGACGCATCGCTGCTTGCCGCTGCCGGTCTGAAACGCCTTGATATGGAGGATGTCGGAAGTGATATTTCCGACGAGATCATGCTGCCCGCGCCGGCGCAGGGCGCGATCGGCGTCGAGGCGCGATCCGACGACCCGCATGTCCGGAAACTGATGCATGCAATATCTTCGACCAACACATTTCGTGTGGTCATTGCCGAGCGCCTGTTCCTGAAACAATTGACCGCAGACTGTCATAGCCCGGTTGCGGCGCTGGCAACGATCGAAGGATCGACCATTCATCTGCGGGCAGAGATATTGCTGCCCGACGGATCGGAACATGTCGACGGGACTTCCAGCTTCGATACCGGCGATGTTTCTGCCCCCAAGATATTGGCCGACAAGCTGCTGGGTCAGGCAAGCGCGGAGCTGAAGGCCGTATTTGGCCGATGACGCTGCCGCTGCTGATCCTCCGGCCGCTCGAAGGCGCGCTGAAGACCGAGCGGCGGGCGAAGGATCTGGGTTTGCAGGCGGTTGTCGATCCACTGTTCATCGTCGAGCCGGTTATATGGTCTGATCCGGCGGCGCTTGATTTTGATGCCTTGCTGCTGACCAGTGCCAATGCAGTGACCCATGGCGGAGACCAGCTGGATGCCTATAAATCGCTGCCGGTTCTCGCGGTCGGTCAAGCAACCGCCCGGGCCGCAGAAAAGGTCGGCTTCCATATAGCGGAAACCGGAGACTCCAGTGGCCAGCAGCTTCTCAACCAGTTGGAGACGGATCGATATCGAAGCATACTGTGGCTGGCGGGCGAACAGCATAGTTTGCTCGATCCTGGCGAGCGGCAACTCGATATCGTTCCGGTGTACCGCTCGCGAGCAATCGCGTTAGGCCAGAAGGCCGCGGCCTGTCTGGAAGCGGAAACAGTTATCCTGCTCCACTCGGCCCGCGCGGCAAAGCATCTGGTGACCGAACTTGACCGCTTGCATATGAAACGAGGCCAACATCATGTAGCGGCTTTTTCCACGAAAGTAGCGGCAGCGGCAGGGCAGGGATGGAAAAGTCTACTCGTGGCGGACCGTCCGGACGACGAGTCTTTACTGTCTCTGGCGACCCGACTATGCCAGCGTGAATGAGAATATTTGGTTCGCCATGAGGCCGGGCCGGGAAGGAAAACCGGAATGAGCCGCGATTATGAAAGGCTGTCGCCATCGAATGGCAAGAGCAATTTGACGCGTAATGTACTGATTTTGATGGTGGTGGCTTTCATTGGAGGGGCGATTCTGACCGGATGGATTTTGTCCCGCTATAACCCGTTCGACAGCACGTCGGACACGGAAGTTGCTGCAGTTGCCAATAGCGATGGCACAATAACAAAGCCTGATCCGGCAACTGCGCTTGCCAACCGCATCGATGCTGACGGTAGCGTCTTGCCGACGCCTGCACAGTCAGCAGGAGCCAGTCCGGCAGCGACCCTGACACCCGATCTGGAGCGCGCGCTTGCCGTGCGCGTTGCCGACCTAGAAGATCGCTTGTCGCGCATCAATGTGCAGGCGCAGGCCGCTTCGGGCAATGCTGCCCGGGCAGAGGGTCTGCTAATCGCCTTTGCCGCGCGTCGTGCGCTCGATCGGGGATCTCCGCTTGGCTATATCGATCCCCAATTGCGGCTTCGTTTCGGCGATGCGCAGCCCAAGGCGGTGACGACTATTATCAACGCCTCCCGCCAGCCGGTGACGCTGGAAGAGCTGTCATCAGGACTGGATGAACTGGGGCCGGCGCTTATGACCGGTTCTAGCGGTGCAGGTTTCTGGGCTGATTTTCAGCGGGAGCTGTCCGAACTATTCGTGATCCGCCGTGAAGGCACACCATCTCCGGCACCGCAACAGCGCCTGATCCGTGCGAAACGCTATGTCGAAACCGGTAATGTCGATGCCGCCATTGCGGAAATCGAGAAACTGTCCGGAGTCGAGAAGGATGAGGAATCCTTGGAATGGATGGAAAAGGCCCGGCGCTATAACGAGGCCAGGCGCGCGCTGGACGTGATTGAAACCGCAGCGATACTCGAGCCGCAGCAATTGCGCACAGCGGAAGGGGAACGGGTGGACCAGCCTTCACCGCTTGCTCCGTCTACGGCAATACCGGCGCCCTAATTTTTCAGGAAAAGCTCCGCGAGATCAGCGGGAACGCGAACTGGCCGTCCGCTTGTCCGGTCGATAATCGCCCAGTTGGTTTTTGCGGCGACCTTGATCTTGCCATCGGATCCGGTGAAACTGACATTGCGCCAGAAACGCGCGCCTTTCGGCGGGTCGGATATCCAGGTTCGTCCGGTCACTGTCTCGCCGACCCCGACGTTGCCGCGATAGTCGATCTCGTGGCGGGTCACTACCCAGATATATTGTTCGATGGCTTCTTTCGGCGCGATCGCATTCCAGTGCGCTGTCGCCATATCCTGAATCCAGCGCACCCAGACCGCGTTATTGACATGACCGAGTTCGTCTATGTCTTCGGGTTGAGCGGTGATTGAGAGAGCGAAGGCCGTTTCCGGCGGGTTCACTCCGCCACCCCCATTTGCCAGAGGATGAAGGCGAATTCTTCCGCAGTTTCTTCCAGAGCATTCCAGCGCCCCGACTTGCCGCCATGGCCAGCTCCCATATTCGTCTTGAGCAGCAATATATTGTCATCGGTCTTGGTCGCACGCAGCTTGGCAGTCCATTTGGCCGGCTCCCAGTAGGTGACGCGTGGATCGTTGAGCCCGCCGGTGATCAGCATCGGCGGATAAGCCTGTGCCGTCACATTGTCATAAGGCGAATAGCTGCGGATATATTCGAACGCCGCCTTGTCTGTGATCGGATTGCCCCATTCTGGCCATTCACCGGGAGTCAGCGGCAGGCTTTCATCCTGCATCGTGTTGAGTACATCGACAAATGGGACATGCGCGACAATCGCGCCCCAAAGCTCGGGATCGCTGTTGACGATTGCGCCCATAAGCTCTCCGCCGGCCGAACCGCCGGAGGCGGTGATCCGGCCCTTGCTGGTGTAGTTTTTAGCGATCAGGCCCTTGGCGACATCGACGAAATCGTTGAACGTATTGGTCCGCTTGGTCAGCTTGCCGTCCAGATACCAGTTGCGACCCAGATCATCGCCGCCGCGGATATGGGCAATGGCATAGACAAAGCCGCGATCGACCAGGCTGAGCCGCGTCGTCGAGAAACTCGGCGGCACGGCATAGCCATAAGCGCCGTAGGAATAGAGATGCAGCGGCGCGCTGCCGTCGATCTTGGTGTCCTTGCGATAGACCAGTGACACCGGTACCATCGTTCCGTCACGCACCTCGATCATCATCCGCTCAGTGACATATAGGCTGGCGTCATAGCCGGAAGGGATTTCCTGCACCTTGAGCGTCTCGAGCGATTTATCCGCAAGATGATAGTCAAAGACCGTGCCCGGCGTGACCATCGAATCATAGCTGAGCCGCAGCTTGTCGACATCATATTCCGGATTGTCGTCCAGTCCGGCGCTATAGCTGGCCTCTGGAAAGGCGATGCGCTCGACCTTGGCCGGGTCGTCATAAGAGCGGATTTCAACCTGATCGAGGCCGTTTTCGCGCCCTTCGGTCACGTAGAAATTCTTGAACGTGCAGACGTCGGTCAGATAGAAGTCATTCGATCCGGCGATCAATGTTGTCCAGTTGTCAGGGTCGGCGACCGGCGCCGTCGCCAGCCGGAAATTCACATGATCGTCGTTGGTCAGGATATAGAGCGTGTCGTCATGCTCTTCGACGTCATATTCGCGACCGGTCTGGCGCGCCGAAACCAATATCGGTTCGGCCAGCGGATTGTCAGTCGGCACCAGCCGTATTTCGCTGGTTTCGTGGTCGCCGGTCGAAATGGCGATATATTTTTCCGAATGGGTCAGGCCGATGCCGACGCGGAAGCCTTCATCATCCTCGTGATAGAGTTCGACATCATCGGCAATGTCGCTGCCCAGAACATGGAGCCGGGCATTGTCGGTGCGCCATTGTTCATTGGCGAGGCCATAGAGCAACATTTTTGAATCGGCGGACCAGACCAAGCTCGACAGGGTGCCGGGGATGACATCGGGCAGCAGTTCGCCGCTGACCAGATCCTTGATCCGCGCTTCGAACCGCTCCGACCCGTTGTCATCATAAGCATAAGCCAGCAGGCGCCCATCCGGGGAGACCGACGCCGCGCCCAGACGGAAATATTCCTTGCCTTCGGCCAGTATATTCTCGTCCAGCATCAACCGGTCTTCGTCGCCCGATACCGCTTTGCGCCAATGCTGGCGATATTGCATGCCTTCCTCGAACTTGGACCAGTAAAGCCAGTCGCCATCCTTTTGCGGCACCGAGCTGTCGTCTTCCTTGATCCGCGCCTTCATCTCCTGGAACAGCGACTGGGTCAGCGGCTTGCGCTCCGCCATATTCTGTTCGAACCATTGATTCTCTGCCTTGAGATAGGCAAGCACATCTTCGTCCTCGACCACCGGATAGCGCGCATCTTTCAGCCAGTGCCACGGGTCATTGACGACATATCCGTGTCGCTCGTAGCTATGGGGACGCTGTTCTGCAAATGGCGGACGAGTCAGCTTTTTGGTCATATTCTCTCTATATCTCCAGCCGGATTTAGGTGGCGAATGGGTCTCCGAACTCCTATGTGTTGCACCATAAGCTTATTCAAGGAGTTTGCTCGACGATGTTGATGTCTACTTACGAAGCCCGCCTCAAGGCGTTACGGGAACAAATGCAAAAAGACGGTCTCGACGGCTTTGTCGTGCCTATCTGTGACGAGCATATGAGCGAATATGTCGGCGAATATGCGCAGCGACTATCTTGGCTGACCGGCTTTGGTGGCTCAGCCGGCTCGGCGATCGTGCTGAACGACAAGGCGGCAATGTTCATCGACGGCCGCTATGTCGTGCAGGTCCGCGATCAGGTTGACGGTAATCTCTACGAATATGTCAATGTAGCGGACCAGAAGCCGCATGAATGGCTCGCCGCCAACGCGCCCGGGGGCTCGAAAATCGGTTATGACGGCTGGCTGCACACCCGCGAATGGGCGGAAACGGCAAGCAAGGCGTTGTCCAAGGCCGGCGCTGAACTGGTGGCCGTCCAAAACAACCCGATCGATGCGGTCTGGGAAGATCAGCCCGAGCGTTCACCCGAGAAGCTGGCCGTCCATAGCGATCAATATGCTGGTAAATCGGCGCGGGACAAAAGAGCGGATGTGGCAATCTGGCTTAAAGACAAGGGCTATGATGCCACCGTCATCGCTGCACTCGATTCGGTCGCCTGGTTCTTCAATGTTCGCGGCAAGGATATCGCCAACACTCCGGTGCCTTTGGCTTATGCGATTGTGCGCGCGGACGAGACGGCGACTCTATTTGTCGCGCCGGAGAAGCTCACCGACGCGGTCCGGGAGCATCTCGGCAATCATGTCGAAATCCGCGATTATGACGAACTGGCCGACGCCTTGTCGGACATGGCGGGCAAAACCGTTGCGGTCGATCCAGAGCGGTCCGTAGCCGCCATTTTCGAAGCGCTCGACAAGGCGGGAGCAACCATCGTCAAGGACCGCGACCCGACGATTCTCGCCAAAGCGATCAAGAATGCAGCCGAAATTGCCGGCCATAAGGCCGCGCAGAAGCGTGACGGAGCGGCGTTGACCAAATTCCTCCACTGGATGGCGGTCGAAGCGCCCAAGGGCGGGCAGGACGAATTGTCGGCTGCGGCGCGGCTGCGTCAGTTCCGCGAGGAAAATCCGGAACTGAAGGATCTGTCCTTCAACACGATTTCTGCCGCCGGTGATCATGGCGCACTGCCACATTATAGCGTGAACGAAGACACCAATCAGCCTATCGCTCTGAATTCGCTCTATCTGGTCGACAGCGGCGGGCAATATCTCGACGGCACCACCGATGTCACGCGCGTGGTGGCGGTCGGCGAACCGACCGAAGAAATGCGCAAGCGCTACACGCAGGTGCTGCAGGGCCATATCGCTCTCGATCAGGCGGTGTTTACCAAGGGCACAACCGGTGGGCAGCTTGATATATTGGCGCGTCAGTATCTGTGGGCCGATGGTGTAGACTATGGTCACGGCACCGGCCACGGCGTTGGCAGCTATCTGTCCGTCCACGAGGGGCCTCAGCGAATTTCCAGCGCCGGTGGTCTCAACGAAGCGCTGCAGCCAGGAATGATCCTGTCTAACGAGCCGGGCTATTACAAGGCCGGCGAATTCGGCATCCGCATCGAGAATCTGTTCCTGGTCGAAGAGCGGGAGATCGAAGGCGGCGAACAGACAATGTTCGGATTCGAGACGCTGACATTCGCACCGCTGGAACGCAAGCTGATCGATGTTTCCATGCTCTCCCAAAGCCAGCGCCAGTGGGTCGACGCCTATCACGCCAAGGTCCGCGCAGTGGTTGCGCCGCAACTCGAAGGCGATGCGCTGGACTGGCTGGAGGCGCAAACCGCACCGCTCTGAATGCTTTGACGGCAATGCCGGTTGACAGTCGGGCGGTGCTGGGGAAAGAGCCAGCGCCATGACAGAACAGAAAAATCCCCGCGACGGCTTTCGCCTGATTGCCCCGATGCGTGTGCGCTATGCCGAATGCGATCTGCAGGGCATTGTCTTCAACGCCCACTATCTGGCCTTTGCCGATATCGGCATGACCGAATATATGCGTGCTTTGGTGGCGGCAGACCGCCCGCGCGACGAAAAAGATATGCTCGGCAGTTTTACCCGGCATTTTGGCGGCGACAATTGGGTGCGCCATGCCGATGTCGATTATCGTGCTCCGGCAAAGGCGGATGATCTGCTCGACATCGCGGTGCGGATCACGCGCTTCGGACGAACCAGCTATTCCCTGCTGGTGCATCTGCTGCGCGGCGAAGAATTGCTCAATGTGGTCAAACTGACCTATGTCTGGTTTGATCCGGCGACGGAAGAGGTTGCGCCGGTGTCCGCGAAATTCATAGAAGCGGTCAGCAATTTCGAGATTATCAAACCGGAGCGGGCAGTGGTTAACGCCTAGGACCTGATCTTAGGGTTGCTGTTTGCCCTCGGCGTCTCCGGGCACCATTTCCTTCGCCTGAGCCTTGCGGAGGCGCAGATTGGCGCGGAGCTGAGCAGCTAATCGCTCGGCCTTCTCCGCTTCCTTGCGTAATTTTTCTGATTTGGGCTGGGGTTTTGGCATGGCGCGTGATTGCATTATCCCGTGAAAAACGCAACTCCGCTTGACAAGATGCGAAGCATTTGGTCTTAGCGCCTCGGTTCGGTCGAAACCGCCCGATAGGGTGGATGTCACCAGCCTATGAAAATGGTCCGGCTGCTGTAGCTCAGTGGTAGAGCGCGTCATTGGTAATGACGAGGTCGAGAGTTCAATTCTCTCTAGCAGCACCATTTGTTCAGCTCAGTTAAAATCTTTTCCCTACGGGGAGTGCCCTAACGTGGATACCCGCCTAGGTATGGCGTGGGTGGTGCTTTGGACAGGACTGAGAGCAGATGTGAGGCGGGGGTCAGAGGCTTCGTTTTTCTGAGCGACATCACTTCATCCATTATGCCAGTCAATGGAACATTGAGGAATAGGCGTGCGGCTGACTTTCTCGATGGATAGGGGCATTGATTTTTGTGTGACCTCGCGTCTGCTTTGCGCCTATATTTTGTCGTTCGAGTGACCACAAATTTCTTCAAAAGCGGACGTTCGTTCGATTGAAGCCAATGGCGGCTATGAGCCCTAATCTCAGACGATCAATCTGTACCGAGACGATCCTCAAAGCCGAAAGCTTCTTGAAAGGGTCTCTGAACTGATTTCACGAAATTCGGGTAATCGTTCACCATCATTCGAGTTCAAGCGTAAGCGGGAAATCTTGGATCAACGCCTTCATCGCGCGTGTGCCTCTCCCATGTACCAGCCGTTTATCGGTGCGGTTTGACCATGATCTTTATCGAAGATGGTTCATTTTCAAGGCGGCCAAAGGTTGCCGAAACCTCATCCATCCCGACACTGCCACTTAGGAAAAGTCCCGTATCCAGCTGTCCCTCGGCAATCGATGTCAGGCAACTGGCGAACTCCGCTGCGTTATAGCCTAAGACGAATTGCAAGCTCATCTGCTTGTTGATTGCGATGGCCGGTTCGAAGGTATCTTCTGACATGCACACTCCCGCCACGATCACACGTGTCGCGGGCGGAGCGTCCATGATGAGGGACTGGATGAGCCCCGGAACGCCAACGCATTCAAATACGACCGCGTCCTTACCGGTTTTTCCCTGCAAGGTCATTGCTTCGACTTCCGCCAATGTCGCGGCAACTCCCAGCGATTGCCAGCTGGCGTGAGGGGATGTCCGGGCCGGATCGATAACAATATCGGCACCAAGCATTTCCGCAGCCGCGCGGCGTTCGGCCGAAAAATCACTGGCGACGACCGGCCCGAATCCGTCCTGCTTAAGAGCGGCAATCACCGCCAGTCCCACGGGTCCGCATCCAATCACCATTGCTACATCGTTTTTGGTGAGACGAGCCATGTTTACCGTATGCCGGCCAACAGCGAGCGGCTCCGTCAGACCGGCAGCTTCGGGATCAACGCCGCCCGGAACAGGCAAAAGAAGGTCTTCCTGAAGAACCATATATTCAGCAAATCCGCCCGGGAACGTGTTGGAATAACCAACAACTTCCAGGCCGCTAGGCCCGGCAGCATATGGTATCGAAACGACGTTTTGCCCAGGTTTAAGCGTTTTTCTGCAACCCGGACCGTAGTCGACGATTTCCGCACAAAACTCATGCCCGAACACTAGGTCATGCGATGCCTCCAGATTTCGGAATGCGCCCGAACGTTGGCCTACCGATACAAAGTGATCCATATGATGCAAAGCATGCAGGTCCGACCCACAAATCCCGCAGCACAGTGTTTTCACTATCACCTGACCCGTACCGGGTTGGGGAAGCTCGAAGTTCTTGTCAACTTCGAGCTTTGAGCCCCTTCGGACAACTGCTTTCATCATATTGCTCCGCTTGTTGGCTCGATATCTGCGCTTTCCTAGAAGTCGATGGTGAAAGTTGCCCCATAGGTTGCCGGATCACCCATAAACCGGCTGGCCGTATCGGTGACTTTGATGGCGTAGGTGTTGTACGTTTCGTCAAAGATATTGCGGCCCCAAAGATAGGCGCTCCAGCCACGATCCGGATTGGTGACACCGAATCTTATATCGGTGAGCGTGCGGGCCTCAATCTCTCCGAGGGGAAGGGTCTGCGTTACCCCATCCGGATCAACGAAAGTAAGATCGGGTGATCCCAGAAACGCGGTGGCTTCGCTGGTGTAACTGATTGATAACCCCACAAATCCCTCGAGCGTTTCGTTGAGCGGACGGCGATATTCGCTATTCAGGACGAATTGCCATTCTGGCGAGAATGTTGTTTGCGAACCGGAAAAATCTCGCTCTGTGCCGCCTTGATCGAAGCCGACGAAATCTCCGAGATGGGAATCGACATATGCTCCTGCGAGACTGACTTGCAGCCCTTCGACCGGTCGCATATTGACCTGCGCCTCCACCCCACGGACCGATGCTGGGACGTTGATCAGGGTTGCAAGAGATGCGAAAACGGGATCAATGATGCGTCCCAGAACCTGTTTATCTTTGTAGTCATAATAAAATGCGGCCGCCGAATAGTCGAGCCATCCACTCGAGATCGACCCCTTTATTCCGATCTCGAATGCCGTGAGTTCTTCCTGAACCGCGGGGGCAAACTGCGCATTCGTTGAAGCGATTAGGGTGGGATGGATGCCAACCTTGTAACCGCGGCTGATGTTGCCATAGATTAGAAGGTCGGGGTTTACATTGTATTTCGTCCCGATCCTCCATGAAATGTTATCCTCGTCCAGATCATCTTCGAACAACTCCGGGATAAATGTATCGGGATTGAAGGAGACGCAACCACCTTGTTGGGGCTGTATGCTGGCTGGACCGCCCAATGCTGCAGTTTGAATGATTGTAAACAGAGTAGCCAGATTCCCGTTTCCCGAATCCAAGGTACAGCCCGCATAATCGAGCTTACTGTTCGTGTAACGCGCGCCAGCCTCGACAGACCAGGCATCTGTAAGTTCGTATTCCACGTTTCCGAACACCGCATAAGTCTCCCCGTCGCGCAAACCAGTGAAGTTGGCGGAGGTGTGGGGCGGTGAGCCAAACACTAGCTGGAAGAATGGATCCTGCGAATTGACGAGAAACGTGTAGTTGCTCGTCTCAGTGCTCTTGTCCTTTTGATAATTTCCGCCAACGACGACGCGGAGCCGATCAAAAACGCCGGTAAATCGAACTTCCTGAGAAATCGATTCGATGTCGACGATAGACTGGATCGAAATATTGTCGACTGCGGACCCATCGGATTCATTGAGTTGGTCTTGATCGAATTTCTGGTAAGCCGAGATCGACGTCAGCGTAATGTCAGGACTGATGTCATAATCAGCGCGTAACGTAGCTCTATAATAACTATTGTCTTTGCCGTAATCCAAGTCAGGATTCCAGTCAGCAATGCGATTGCCGCCACCTGGCTGCGTAGAATTGACCAACGCTACTGGATAAAATGTGAATGGCGCTGACGGGTTCGGTGCGAGCGCAGTCAACTGCGGAGCCTGTACTTCGGAGCGATCGCGCCATCCACTTAACGATGCGAGAACGGAAAGATCGGGCGAGGGCTCCCAGCTGAGCAGAATGCGGCCCTCGGAGAAATCCCGTTTGCCTAATTTGTCGCCTCTGGTCTCACTAACCTGCCACGGGCCGCCCTGGCTCGTCTGAAAAGCCATACGTCCTTCGAGCGTGTCGCTGAGCGGTCCACTTATATAGCCGCCTGCATCGAACCTGTCGAAGCGTCCGTAGGATAGATTGGCCCCCGCCTCCAGCGTCGATGTTGGCTTATTAGTGATGTAATTTACCGCGCCGCCGGTGGAGTTCTGGCCATATAAGGTCCCTTGCGGTCCCTTTAAAACTTCGACTCTTTCCAGATCAAACACACCGCCTCTGGCCATCGAGGAAAACGGGATCGCCACCTCATCTGTGTAAATGCTAACGGCCGGACTTGCCACGACGGTACTTTCGTTGAGTCCAACGCCGCGTAATGTATAAATTTGGGCGCCAGTACCTGATTGCGCGAAAGTAAAGCCTGGTACGAGCTTGCCAAGGTCATCCGCGCTTGTGATACCCAATTGCTGCGCTTCCTCGCCGCCAATCGCGGTTATCGACATGGGGACATCACTGATGGCCTGCTCGCGCCGCTGGGCCGTCACCACGATTACGGAATTATCGACAGCGGCTTTCCCTTCAGGAGCGGGTTCACTGCCTGGACGGCTCTCTTGCGCATGCGCTGCGGATAGCATTCCGGTCATCGCGAACGTAGCGCATCCGCTAAATAAGACTCGTTTGAACCAATGTTTTGCTGGATGTCCCATCGGATTTCCCCTCCCAATTGTTGTTTGCCCGTCGCTATTCCCGCGGGATTTCGGCGATGTTATTCTCGAGAGGCCCGAACTGAAATGGTCGATCACGCCAACGTTTTGAGGATTTGCGTCAAAAGCGGTGACCCCACTTTGTCCGGACAAGTGGTCAGTGGGGAAGTCGGTTCAAAGCCCCGGTCCCGAGCGAAGGATATCCTGCGTTTCGCCGGAAATACTGGTTGCTTGCAGTTTTCGGGCTTTTGCTCTCTATTGGCGACTCAATTGTCAGAGCACAAAATGTGCCGGTAGTGGGGAGAGGGAACATGGGCACACACATTACAGATACGTCTGTGCTTAACCAGTTTTCGCAGTTCGCTGCAGCGAGCGACCTAGACCTGTCCATTGCGCTTCCGCCGGAAATCGATCGCATGGTGAAACAGGCCGATACCGAAAACTTCTTACCATCGCATTTGATCGTTGATGCGTTGCAAATTTCTTCACAGCACAAAAGACATTCAGATGTCGGAATAAGGTTCGCTGAATGGTGTAATATGCGCGGATTTGGGCCTCTGTGCCTGGTGTGGGATCATTGCTCCAACCTGAGCGAAGCCGTTCAGTTGAATGCCAAGTATATGCATTTGGAAAATCAGGCCTTGGGTGTTGAGTTGGTTAGACAGGGAAACGAGATCAGCCTGGTGCACTCTCTTATGGTTAGCAGCGCATCCGGTGGTGGGCAATTTATGGAAGCCACCTTGCTCAGCTTCATCCGGATGGCAAAAATGCTTTTAGGAGACGACTGGAAACCACTGCGCATCCAACTTCAAGGTCAGGCTCCCGAAAACGCTCACCTTCGTCGGGCGCTGTTTGGGGCACCGGTGGAATATGAGTGCGAACATTTCGCAATCATTGTCAGTGCTGAAGACTTGCGGAAGCCCGCTCTCAATAGCAATCCGCGTATGCTGGAATTTCTCAAAAAACAACTTGAGACCGCTGTAGTCGGCAAGCCCCAAGACTTCCGTGGTCAAGTCGCACAAGCTATCTCAACGTCACTTGCGGGTGGCGGCGCCCACCTGTCGGACGTTTCGGGTAGATTAGGCGTCAGTTCACGGACCCTGCAGCGTCGCCTAGCGGACAGCGGAGACGATTTTGCGTCTGTACTCGACGATGTCCGAATTCGCAAAATAGATGAATATTTCAAAGCCGCACCCAATCCAACCCAGGCACAACTGACATATATCCTGGGTTACGCTGAAGCGAGTACGGCCAGCCGGTTTCTGAAGCAGCGATTCGGCAGATCGTTCAGGGAGATGCAGGCTCAATCAAGAGTGGGGTTTTGAAAGACTCATCCTGTGTCCCATCGCCCAAGCGAGATTCGGGCAGACGGTAGATAGGTTGTGTTGGCGACATTTGCCGATCATTTGGCGCGGTTAATCAAGATTTGCCCTGGCGATTGTGATAATTTCTCATCTGTATCCGGGATTTTCTCGGTGACAAGGATGGGGAACAGTTTTGAGCCATATTTTCGGTCCGGTCAGGCAAAGCGGCTTTATGGTGTCGTCACTCGATACCGCTTTGGAGTACTGGACGCAGACGTTGGGAATTGGTCCGTTTTTCAGAATGGACCATTTGGAAATGAAGTCGTTTACCTATCGCGGCTCATCGTCCGACGTCGATGTCAGCATTGCGCTCGGAAATTCGGGGGACATGCAGATTGAATTGGTTCAGCAGCATAATGACGCATCGTCGCCTTATCTGGACTTTCTGAAAACACATGGCCCCGGACTGCAGCATTATTCTGTTTGGACGGAAACATACGACGACGATTTACGCCGGCTTTCGAAGGCGGGTCGTAATTTCATGGCCGAGGGGCTTTTGGGCACCGGCACGAGGTTCGGCTATTTTGAAGGTGGTGCCGATGGACAACCTGTCATGGAGGTCAGCGAATTAACCCCTGCTACCGCGGAACTATTTGCGCTCATACGCGACGCTGCCAAGGATTGGGACGGGCAAGATCCTGTTCGCGAACTTACTTAAACGAACAAACCCAACTGGAAAAATTATGAAACATGATATTCGACTACTCACGCTTGCGGCGGACACGCTTCTAAAAACAGTGACGAACCCTCTTCACCGGAAAATTCTTGAAAATTATCGCCGTCACGCGATGCTCGAAGTGAGCGGTCGATACGAGGAAATATTTGCGCCGGAGATGACCGTCGCTAACCCTTTCTACCGTGTAGCGTCGGCTGACGGTCTCACGGAGCTATCGGGCACGGAAGAAGTCCAGGACTTTTATCGTTCTTTGATTGATACCGGTACGACCGTCATGCTGCTGGAGCATGAAAATCTCGTCGTAGACGATAACGGGTTCGCGTCAGAGGCTTTGTACAACACCTTCCTGACCGCAGAGGCCGCCGAAGAAGCGGGCCATGATGTGCCGGATATGGATGCCAAATATATTGAACAACGCTGGATTTGCATGATCTGGCCATATGACGAACAGGGCCGCATGATAGGTGAACGGGTCTACCCTGCGCCTACGGCCAACCTGGTCAGATGCAGTGACGATGACTTCGTGACCTTGGAAGAGGCACGCGTGACTTTCGAACCATTGCTTGCGGAATACGGGATGCCCGGCACAGCGTAAGGCCCTGCTTATTGAGAGATCTCGACCGAGCATCACGCCGGGGGCTCCCGTTGACTTTTATAGTCTGCTTTGGAAATACCTTCTCAGGGCCGCAAAAGCCAGTTTGGAAACATCATGTTGAAAGAACCCGATCAGTCCCATGCAACCGGAGCGAATTCTCCCGCTTTACTCGAGATCACCATTCCGCAGGCTCTGGAACGTGCTGCGAGCCAATGGGGTGATCTGGAAGCAGTTGTCTCGGTTCACCAGGGCATCCGCTGGACCTTCGCTGAGCTCGCGCAAAAGGCTGAGGCATTGGCGGCGGGGTTACTATCGCTTGGGCTTACCAAAGGTGACCGCGTAGGTATTTGGGCGCCGAACATGGCCGAATGGACGCTCACCCAATTTTCAACGGCAAAGCTCGGCATCATCCTTGTTAATGTGAATCCTGCATATCGTCTGTCGGAGTTGGAATTCGCGATGAAGAAGGTCGGCATGAAGGCGATTGTCTGTCCGACCAGCTATAAGACCAGCACCTATGCCGAGATGATTGAAACGCTCGTTCCTGAAATGGGAGGAGCGAACAGCGGTTGGTCTTCGGAGAAATTGCCGGACCTCAAACATGCAATCCTGATCGATAATGAAACTCGCGCTGGTTGGACCAACCTCCGCGATCTGATGGATAATGATAGCGCTGAGTTGCGGCGGCAGGTGTGCGATATCGAGGCTGGGCTAAGACCCGACGAACCAATCAACATTCAGTTCACCTCCGGCACCACGGGTCTACCCAAGGGCGCCACGCTTTCCCACCGCAACATCATCAATAACGGATATTATGTGGGGTTGAACATCGGATTAAAGGCGGGCGACAGGCTGTGCATTCCGGTGCCGCTCTATCACTGTTTCGGAATGGTAATGGGCAATCTCGCTTGCCTCGCGCATGGGGCGACCATGGTCTATCCCGCAGAGACATTTGATCCCGTTGCAACTCTGGCCGCGGTCGAGAAAGAGCGCTGCACCGGCCTGTACGGTGTGCCGACCATGTTCATTGCCGAGCTTGCTTTGCCCAACTTCACCGACTTCGACTTCAGCAGTTTACGCACAGGCTGTATGGCGGGATCGCCTTGTCCAGTCGAAGTAATGAAACAGGTCGTTGAAGACATGAACATGGTCGATGTGACCATCGCTTACGGAATGACTGAGACTTCGCCGGTCAGTTTCCAGTCAACTCCCGCAGATCCGATCGAGCGTCGGGTCTCCACGATTGGCCGGGTGATCCCGCATTTGGAATGCAAGATTGTCGATGAAGTTGGAAATACCGTGCCGCCCGGGGTGCCGGGCGAGCTTTGTACCAAAGGCTATTCGGTAATGATGGGATATTGGGGCGATGAAGAGAAAACGGGCGAGGTTCTCGATAGCAACGGCTGGATGCACACCGGTGATCTCGGTACGATAGACGAAGATGGCTTCGGCAACATCGTAGGCCGTTTGAAGGACATGATCATTCGCGGTGGTGAGAATATCTACCCGCGTGAAATCGAAGAATTTTTCTTTGATCATCCAGACATTGAGGACGCGACCGTGCTGGGCGTACCCGATAGTACCTATGGCGAAGCAGTATGCCTGTGGGTGCGTATCCGTTCCGGAGCCGCAGTAATGCCCGACGATTTGCGTGATTATTGCAACGGCCAAATCGCACATTTCAAAGTGCCAAAATATATCGAAATTGTTGACGAGTTCCCGATGACCGTCACCGGCAAAATTCGCAAAGTTGAAATTCGTGAGCTTATGGCAAAGCGGCTTGGCCTATCAGAGGTAGATGACGGCAAATGGGAGACGGCATGGCCAAAAGACGTTATGAAATATTGATTGTCGGCTGCGGGCCGGTTGGTGCAACATTGGCAAATCTGTTGCGCAAGAAGGGACATTCAGTTGCGATTTTTGATCGCGACAAGGAGATATTTTTAGCGCCGCGGGCGATGATGCTCGATCATGAAAGCTGCCGCATCTTTCAAGAGATGGGCATCCAGCAAAAGCTGGACATCGATGATGCCCGTCCACAGGCTTGGCACCGCTTTGTTGGCGCCAATCGCGAACTGCTGATGGAGTTGAGGGTCGATCAGGACGTTGGTGGATTGGGCTATGCCGGCATGGGAACCATGTTTCATCAACCCACTCTGGAAAAAATGCTCAGAGAGGATTTCGAAAAGGGTGTCGGCGTAGATAGCTATCTTGGCTATGAAGTTGTTGAAGTAGATGGCTCGGGCGACATGGCTTCGCTCAAGGCAAAAAACATCGATACCGATGAGATCACAGAGTTTACGGGCGAATATATCGTCGGGGCCGACGGCGGGGCGAGTTTCTGCAGGAAATATATCGGCGCGAAAAGGGTCGATCTGGAGTATAGTCGCCGCTGGATTGTCATGGATGTCCTAGTCCATGACGATGAACTTTGGAACTCCCTCGCCCCTCGCTCGGAATTTCGATGCCGCCCGGATGCTGCTGTCGTTTTCGTCAAGGGTTTCCATAATCATGTCCGATTTGATTTTGAGGTTACCGATGAAGTCGCGGAAAGATTCACCGAAGATGATGCGCGCGAATTGATATCGGAATATTTTGACCCCAGCTCAATCGAGTTTCAGCGCAGAACCCCCTATCACTTTTACGCTGGCATGCCTGATACATGGCGCAAGGGGCGGGTATTCATTGCCGGAGATGCCGCGCACCAGACCTCTCCCTTTTTAGGGCAAGGTTTGAATATGGGCATTCGCGATGCCGCCAATTTGGCGTTCAAATTTGATCTGGTTTTTCGCGGGCTTGTTGATGATAGCTTCCTGGATACATATCAGGAGGAACGCTGGGAGAATTGCAAACGCGTCATCATGGGTGCGACAGCGAACGGCCTGATGATCAGCACCGGAACCCTCTCGGGACGTTTCAAGCGGGCACTTACTTTCTTCATCGGCCGAAATTTCCCCAAATTGACAAGCGCAATGGCCGCGAAAAGGGGCAGCATGACGTCCTATGCCAGCGGCCTAATAGGTGATCACGGCTTAGCGGGTGGTCGGATGATTCAACCATTTGTGGAAACCCATGACGGCACGCGCGCGTTGATGGACGACGTCATCGGCAGCGGGTTTGTCCTGCTTCAGAAGCAAGCAGCAAAAAGCGAAGACATTTCTTGGCTTGAAGATGTTCTGGAAGGCAAATCTTTCGTGGTCGGGGAAGATTTCAAGGATGCAGATGGCAAGCTGACAGCCTTTTTTGCCGAACATGATGCCGATGCCATATTGATCAGGCCGGACCGCTATATCTATGACATCGGCAATGACGGCAGCGAATTATGTGCTGCAATCCGAAAGCATCTGTTCCTGTATCAGAAATAGCGACCGTCCTTACATAGCCTCGCCGGTCTCTTGCCTCAGCGCAACCGCCTGTCGCATCTTGTCAATGTAGAACCCGTGGCGCTCGCTGGATTGCGCGGCTTTCCAATAGGCCGAAAGCATTGGCCGTTCAACAAGATAGTCCTTGTGACCTAAAATCGGCAGCAAAAGATCAACGATATGCATGCCCGGTATCAGAAAACAATCCGCATAAGTGAATGTTTCTCCAATCTGGAAACCAGTCCGTTTCATCGTTTCTTCGATATCGTTCAATCCTCGCTGCGCGGTCTTGACGCAATGTTTGACAATATCAGAGTCGAACTGCTTTGCTTCCAGTTCATCGACCATTGAAAGGAATCCGTTCAACAAATAGAGATCCGCTAGTCGTCCCAGAGTTCTATTTTGGGCCGCTTCAAGAGGCGACCCCGCTGCAATTGCCGGTTCCGGATGCAATTCGTCAATATATTGAATGATCACCGCAGATTCATAAACATAATCACCGTCACCTGTTTCCAGTACCGGAATCCGATGCATATAATTGATCCGTCCAAATTCCTCTGACTCGAGCCCCCCGGGCGGAGTGATAAGCTCGTAATCTATCGACTTTGCCTCCAGCAACATCATGATCCCTGTGGCGAAGGGAGAGAGAAAGACACCATAGAGTTTCATTGTGGCCTCATAGAATTTGGGAAAATTGGTCGATCAGCTGTTGTCAAAAGGCCTTGGCCGCCTTTTCCGCTTCGATCTTGGCATTGGCAACCACTGCATCCAGATCAGGCCCCGGCATGCCCGTTGGCTGCACCTTGATCAGGCGAATGTCGGTAAAACCGAGGAAACGGAAAATATGATCGAGATATGCGCGTTGGAAATCGGTTTTTATGCCATCCGTTTCTAGCGGAAAACGTTCTTCGTACGGGCTGCCGCTGGCTAGCACCATTTGCAACGGGCGGTCGGTAATTTGTCCGATATATTCGAATTTCTCGTTCACCATCACCGACGCACCAACCTGAACCACCAGGTCGATCCAGTGCTTTAACCGGTAGGGAATAGAATAGTTCCACATTGGAGCGGAAAGCAGAACTTTGTCCGCACTCTTGAGCCTCTCGATTTCCCGCATGACACCGGCCCATTCACCAGTGGGTTCGATGCCGGAGCCACCGCCCATAAGATTGATGATGTTATCCATCTTCTGGTTGGCGCCCTCCATTGCAAAGGGCTCAAGCTCCGTCTCGAACAACGGAAGATGCTCGATCTCATGATCGGGATTGGCTGCTTTGTAACTTTCCAGAAATTCATTCGCCACTTGTGAGGAGTATGAGTTCTCCTTCCGCGGACTGGCTTCGATATAAAGCAGCTTTGTCATAATATTTCCTTCAGTTATTGATAATTCTATCAGCTTCAAATAATACTATAACAGCTTTTGAGATTTTAGGAATGAGCGTTTGATGCGGGCGATGGTGTTTCCCGTCAGGGCGTTACATAATGGATGGAGAGGTCGGAATGCAGGAACCAACTCGAAGAATAACGGCTGAAGAAATTGAAACTTACAAACGCGACGGCGTCGTTTGTCTTCGCGGATTGCTGCCTGCGGAGTGGGTTGCCGAGCTAAAAAAGGTCATGGACAAGGTCGAGAGCGACCATGCTGCCAAGCAGAAAGATGGCGAGTTTACCCTTGCCGCGTCAACCGATCAGAATTCTTCGCAACTTCACGCAATGAACAATCTGGGCGACCTTATCGAACAAGCAGGTGGCATGGTTTTGAAAGAAAAATCCGGATCGAAAGCCGACGGGGCCTTTATACTCGTTAACAATGGAACGCGGGACTATAAAGACTTACGCCGTATTGCTTTAGAAAGCCCGCTTGCCGAGGCTGCGGGGGCATTGTTTGAGACCAGCAAGATTAATTTTTTGTTCGATCAGATATTCATCAAGCAGGCAGGCGCCTCGACACGGACGGCCTTTCATCAGGATCAAGGCTATTTCCGCGTAGACGGCCAGCAATGCGCGACTTTCTGGACCGCTTGCGAGCGAGTGGATATGAAGAACGGTGCGATGGGTTATGTAAAGGGCAGCCATAATTGGGAAACTTATGCGCCCAATGCTTTTGTTTCACAGATGACTATGGACACGCACGGGCTGCCTACATTGCCAGACATTGAAGGTAATGAAGATGATTACGACATAGTCTATTATGAAGTGGAACCGGGCGATGTGATCGTCCATCACTATCGTACTGTTCATGGCGCGCGCGGCAATGTCTCTGCCAACCGTGGGAGGCGTTCAGCAGCCATCCGGTTCGGAGGAGATGATTTGACTTATTTAAACCGGCCATCTGCTCCAGAGGAGTTTCCTGTTGATTCTAATTTGAACGACGGAGACCCATTGGATGGGGATGTATTTCCAGTGGCCTGGAGGGTGTCCTTGCCTTAAACGGGCCGTTCCGCAGGTATAGCGCAGGTCACTTTTCGCATAATTACAGAGCCAAAGCTCTTTCAATAGGAAAAGCCCAAATCCGGAACTCGCCACAGCTTGGGTATCGCGTGGGTCGATGGCAAAACACCGGCCGGTTCGAGGCTGTAAGCCTTGATATTCCGAGCCGTTTGGAAATCCATCCCTTGCTTTGGTAATGACGAGGTCGAGAGTTCAATTCTCTCTAGCAGCACCATTTTTCAGCTTGGTAAAAATCTGTTTCCTACGGGGAGTGCTCTAACGTGGGTAGGCGCTTGGGTATGGCGTGAGTGGTGGCTTCGGGTTGACCTGCGCTAACTTTACAAAAATATTTTTGGGCAATTCATCCATATTGCCTCCACATTCCTGTTATAGTCCAACTTTCAGCGGAACAGCAGACAATGTCGCTTTTGGCTTTGTCGGTGCCGCCCGAGTTCAAGGAATATATATTATAGAATTTTGTCTCTAATTTCCCGAGTTACGCCGCAGAACGAGCTGGATTTTCCCTACCCAGCTTGCGGTGAAGGTGCCGCTGCCATGGCCACGACCAGTCCCTCCCCCAAAGGCCAATGCGGCGGCACCGCTTTTTGTAGTTCGAGCGGAGGAAATGTCGATATTGGGGACCTGCATTGCCGGGATGGTCGTTCGCATTGCTGCTGCTGCCCGAACGCGCGATAAGGAAAAAGGCCGAGCCCATGAAATTTTATGATGTGCTGAAAAATATCGCCGCGGGACTTGCCTGCTGTTTCTGGTGTATCGCCGCGAGCGCAGAAACTACCGATCAGATCAACACGCCCGAACGCATAAATATCCTGATTACTTACGGCGACGATAAATGTCCGGAAGCAGAAGGCGACGAGATTGTCGTTTGTGCCCAAAGACCCGAATCGGAGCGGTACCGGATTCCGAAAGAGCTCCGCGAGACAGAAAAAGAAGAAGTTGGCGGGCAGAGCTGGAGTTCGATGGTGGCTTCCCACGAAGATGCGGCCAGACCCGGTCGTCCGAATAGCTGTTCGGTTGTCGGAACATACGGGTTTAGCGGCTGTCAGGCAGCGATCATGCGGCAGTGGTTTGACGAGCGGCGGAACGACGGTAATTAAACACGGACGTATCGTATGACGAGCAGGGCGTTATTCTCCGGCTTCGTGACAAAGGCTGGCCATCCATATTCCATCCACAATGATATTCTATCCGCAATCCGTATCTTGTTGTTGCGGAGAACCTAGAATGCTGACTGCCATTGAGAGCAATCTGCCCCTGTGGGCGACATCAAGCCTGTTGATATTGGCGCTATCCGGCTGTGGGGGAGATGACTCGACCGGCACCGACACTTCCATAACGCTGCCCGGAATCTCGACGCCTACCCCAACACCAACGCCAACCCCCACTCCCACCGGGGTCACCACCGTCGATGTGGATTGCCCCTATAGCGGCAGCTATATGGGCGATTACAGCAGCGCTGGAATGTTAACCGCGACGTGGAACTGGGCATGCGATGGTACAAATCGCAGCCTTACCGGAAATGGCTTACCGGACCACGCAGTGGGCACATTCCCCAATGCCGGAAACCCCAACACGATTTCTGCACAGACGGTTAGCGGTTCGATGACATTGACTCCGACGATGGGGACGACGAACACCCAGATCGGCGGTCCTGGCGGCGCAGCAGTCTATGCACGCAATAGCGTCAAATTTGATCCCGGCACGGCAGGCACCTGTCCAAGTAGCATGTCGTCATCCTCCGACTGCAATCTTGCAAATGGTACCGATCAATGGCGGGTCGAAGCTCTCGGTCAGGACACTTTCGATTTTGGCGAAGATTCAAACAACGCTCATGTTCAACCGGGCGGTGTCTACCACTATCACGGAATGCCGGAAGGTATTTTGACCAATGCAGGAGCATCAGACAGCAACAAGAAAATGGTGCTGATCGGCTGGGCCGGTGACGGATATCCGGTTTATGGCCGCTACTGTTATTCCAGCGCTATGGATGCCACGAGTGCATTAAAGGTCTGTACGGGAAGTTATATCAAGGACACCGTCGCGGATTCAGGGCGTCCATCGACGAGTCTTGTTCCGCTTGGCGCGTTTCTGTCTGACTGGACATTTTCAACCGGTTCCGGTGACCTTGATGACTGCAATGGCCGCACCGGTGTGACACCGGAGTTCCCGGACGGCATCTATTATTATATGGCAACTGACAGCTATCCGTACATGAGCCGCTGTCTCAAAGGGAATATCAGCTAATATGAAACACGTAAAACAGACAGTCTTCGGCACAGCATGTATTGCCACAGCGGCAGCGCTCGCCCTTTTCGGAGCGACCCAAATTAACGCGCAGGGAGGATCGGATCGCGGACCTCCCGGTGGCGGCAAAAAACCGACTGAGGCGATGTTAAAGGCCTGTACCGCCAAGAAGGCCGATGATGCCTGCTCTGCGGAAGGCCCGGATGGCAAGGCCGTCGCCGGCAGCTGTTTTGCACCGGCTGGCCGGCCACTGGCGTGTCGCCCCGCAGGCAAGCCTGCGGGCGGAGCGGAGCGCGGCGGTCAATGACAAAGAATAGGCAGGCAGCGCTCGGCACAGCGGTTTTAGGCGCAGCAACGGCGCTTGCCATTTTTGGAGCGACGCAGATAAATGCGCAGCGCGGGCCGGATCGCGGGCCGCCCGGCGACGGTCAAAAACCAACCGAGGCGATGCTAAAGGCCTGTGTGGCAAAAAAGGCGGACGAGAGCTGCAGCGTGAGCGACAAAGACGGTGGCTCGACATCCGGCACTTGCCGCGCACCCGAAGGGCGTCAACTTGCCTGTGTCCCGGCGGGAGGAGGCCGGGGTGGTGCCGGCGGCCCTCCCATGGGCGAGTCCAACAGTGGCTCAAAGATGTCCGCCACGGAAGCCTACACGATGGGAATTTTGTGCAGCTATGCCGTCGATACTCCGAACAAACAGGCAGGTTTGACCAGCAAGGCCCAATGGTCTTGCGACCGTGGACAAAGGACGCTGACAGCCAATGGTGTCCCGGATCACTCGATCGGACAATTTCCCAACCCAGCAAACCGGAATATTATTTCGGAGCAAACCGTTCGTTTTACCGTGACCACTTCGCCGGTCGTGTATTCCGGACCCGGCGGGCGCGTCAAAGAACCGGTGATGGGGCTCAATGGCATCAAGTTTGATCCGGGAACCGGCGGCAGCTGCAAAGACGATATTACCGATTCCGCACAATGCCCGCTTGGTCCCGGTTCAGGCGGTCGGTGGAATATTGAGGCACTGGGTCAGGACCTGTTTGATTTCGGTGAAGATGCCAACCATGCCCATGTACAGCCGACGGGCGCCTATCATTATCACGGTGTACCGGACGGCATGCTTTCGGCGCAGGCGAAAGCCGGGAAGCAGATGGCCATGATCGGCTGGGCCGCCGACGGTTTTCCTGTTTATGCGCGCTATGGTTATCCCAAGCCCGGAATAATGCTGGGAGCACTCAAACTCATGCGACCCAGCTACCGGTTGAAGCAGTCCCCTGATACCGGGCGGCCGTCGATAGAGTTGGTGTCGATGGGCGCTTTCATGCAGGATTGGGAATATGTCGAAGGGTTGGGCGATCTGGATCAATGCAACGGCCGCTTTGGTTCCACGCCTGAATTTCCCCAAGGAATTTATCATTATTACGCTACCGACGCTTATCCCTATATCCAGCGTTGTGTGAAGGGCTCAATTGATAGCCAGCCGACAATGCCGCGAGGCGGTGCCGGTCAGGGTGGTGAGAGGCGCGGCGGCAGTCGGCCCAAGGGTGGCGGCGGACGTCCGCCGCCGCACAGCTAGAGTGATGAAATTCCGGCTGATTGTTTTATTCTGGCTGTTACTGGCGGCTGGCACGGCGCAGGCGCATCTGTTGCCCAAGCAAAATGCGACAATGAAAATTGTCGAGGATAGCGCCAATTTTGTCGTGTCGGTTCCGGTCTCGGCGTTGGTGAATGTCGATGATGACAAGGACGGGATGCTATCTGCCGGGGAAATCCAGAGCCACAGCAGAGATATAGAGCGTCAATTTACCACCCGATTTACCGTCACAAATGATGGAAAGCCTGGCAAAGGGCTGATGGTCTGGGTTGTCCCGCCGCAAACCGACGGCGACACGTTGGACAGTGACTATGTGGTCATATTACACCGGGTTCAATTTGACGAGACTCCGCAGAATCCGAAAATTATAACTGATCTTTTCGGTACCGCTGATGGCGAAGATCAAATGACGATGCGTGCCACTCTGGGTGAGGACCAAGAAGTTGCGATACTCACCGCAAGCAACGGCCAACATGAATTCTTCAGGGGGGCGTTAGCGGTTTTTGTTGATTTTGTCCGGTTGGGCATTGAGCATATATTGGGTGGCCTGGACCATCTGCTGTTTCTGCTCACGGTCATCATTGCCGGGGCTGGCTGGCGTTACTGGCTGGGTGTCGTGACGAGCTTTACCATCGCGCATAGTATTACGCTGACGCTTTCCGCTTTGGGGATATTCTCAATACCCGCAACCATTGTCGAACCGGCTATCGCCGCCAGTATCGTGTTGATGGCCGCACTGAACCTGAAATACGGCCCCAATGATCGCGCCAATATTGGTTGGGGAAGAATATCCATCGTATTCGCTTGTGGACTGATCCACGGATTTGGTTTCGCTTCCGCCGTTGGTTCGATGCTCTCGGGCACGAGCAGTCTTGTTGCCACGCTGGCGGGATTCAACGTAGGCATCGAGATTGGCCAGTTTATTTTTCTCGCGGGGGTGTTGTTGATCACCCTCGCTTTCCGCAAGGCCGGTGCTGGTCATTGGACCCATTATATACCGAAGCTGGCATCAATCGTCGCACTGGCTGTTGGCATGATACTGTTTTTACGGCAGACGGAACTGGTATGAAATCGCGATTGGCGGAATCAAGTTACTTCAAACGCGACCGTTAAAAGTCAGGGGCAAAAAATGATCAAGAGAACATTGCTATTGTCGATGTCGCTATTGCTGGCATCGTGCGGGGCCAGTCCTGCAGCACCGACCGATATTGCCTCGGTCGATCTCGAGACGCTTTCTCCCGCCGAGCGCGAAAATTACTTGCAGGAGGCCGCAACATTTTTCGAACAGGCCAATATCATCGGCACTCCGTCTCTCGTCGATTGTACCTTGTCCGAAGGGACCAAAACCACCTGTTTTTCCATCACAGTGAAGCCGACCCCCGGTGGTTATACGCCCGGACCCTGGTGCCCGCGCAATATCAGCGATGATAAGGAAAAGTCGGGGATCTGGCTGGATGAAGGAAAAATATATGACGCTGACGGGAAATTTTTGCAGAATCTGAGCGACTTTTATCAGGATGACGAGTGGCAGATATTCGATTCTGCTACTGGCAAGATCAACGTCACGGATACCAAGGAAAAATGCGCGGCTGCCGCAAGACCGGACGTGGACGAAAAATATCAGAATCATTGTGTCGAGTGCCAGCTGGACTACATGCCCGCCGAGAGCAGCATGACTTATGTCATTCCTGTCATACCGCTTGCCTCAAAATCAAGCTCACGAGCTCAGGGTGGCGCGGGTGTTGCCATTAATGGCATCCGGCTGGATGGACCGGCTCCCGTGGACGCCATTTTGGGCGCGCATACGCTAGCCCCGTTTGATGATTGCGGTGGTCATGTCAATTTGCACGTCGGCTATCATTATCACGCAGTGACCGATTGCCTCGTCGACAAATCGTCCAAGGCCACGGACAAGAGCGATGCGCCGGTCATCGGGCTGGCGATGGATGGTTACAAGATTCTCACGCATAAGCTCAGCAATGGTGAAATGCCCGCGAAGCTCGATAGTTGCCAGGGGCACAGCACAGCAGAATATGGTTATCATTATCACGCCGGCGCAGCGGGATCGAACCAGATACTGGGGTGTTTGACCGGTCAGCAGGGATGCTCTTTCGAGGGTAGTGGCGACAGCTGCGATGCGACTGTCAGGCAAGGCCCGCCAGGTGGGGGCGGTCCGCCACCGGGTGAGGGCAGACGCCCACCAAACCCCGGAGGAGAATGACCTGATCGACTCTCGCCGTTACTCGGCGTCGAAGCGATAGCCAGAGCCGTAGACGGCGGCAATGCAGCTCGACTCAGGATCAACGATTGCCAGTTTCCGACGGATATTCTTGATGTGGCTGTCAATCGCGCGGTCGCCGGATTCCAGAGACTGCTCGCCAATCTTGTCGAGCAGTTGATCGCGCGAAAACACCCGGCCCGCGTGCTGAATCATCGTCGAGAATATATGATATTCGGATGCCGATAGCTTCAGCCAGGTTCCGCGCCAAGCGATCCGCTGCCCTGCATCGTCTACCAGATATTTACTGGCAGCCGGATCACTGGTCACCCGGCCTTCATATCTACGGATCAGAGCGTTCGCGCGGGTGACCACTTCTCGCGCGCTAAACGGTTTTGTGACATAATCGTCTGCACCGTCAGTCAAGCCCTGCAGCTTGTCCACTTCGTCGGTCCGCGCGGTCAGCATCAGAATCGGCACCGCGCTGAATTTTCGCAATTCCCGGCAAATCGTCATGCCATCAGAGGCCGGCAGCATGAGATCTAATATGATCGCGCTCGGCGGTGATGATCGTACCGAAGAGACGACCGAACGACCATCCGCAAATATTTGCGGATGGTGGCCCGCACTGCAAAAATAGTCGGACAATATCGCGGCGATCTTGTGATCATCCTCGACGATGAAGATAGTGCGGTTCTTGATCATGCTCGGCTGGTCTCCTGTGGCAGGTTCAGTTCAGTCAATAGGCCCCCCAAATTTGAATGGTTCGCGGAAATCCGGCCGCCATGGGCTTCGACAATTGTCCTGCAGACAGCCAGCCCAAGACCACTGCCGCCCGATGATCTGTCCCGGGCTTCATCGACTCGAAACAGCGGTTCGAACAGTCGGGGCAAGGCATCAACCGGAACTCCGGGAGCGCTGTCCTCCACTGAAATGATGATACGATCCCTTGCGCTTTCAAGGCTTACCCGCACGATCCCCGGCGCATCGGTATAGCGAAGGGCGTTGGTCAGCAAATTCCCCAATAGCTGTTCGATCCGCTTGCCATCCCATACAACCGCAAGCGGAGCTTTGCTGCCCAGATCGACATCGAGCTTCAACCCTGCTTTCGTCAGCAGCGGCCGGAACCGCTCGGTCACGTCACCGACCAGCTTTACCGCATCATCCGAAGTGAACTTGTGTGGCGCATCTGTAAGGTCGGAAACAGCCATGAAGTGCAGGTCCTCGATAAGGTCCCCGAGCCGGCCCGTCTCTTCCTGCAACGAACTGATCGCGTTCTGATCAAGTGGCCTTATGCCGTCTTTCAGCGCTTCCAGTTCGCCCGACAGCACGGTCAGCGGAGTTCTCAGTTCGTGCCCGATTTCGGCCAACCACCCGCGCCGCGCCTGGTCCGCACGTGCAAGACTTTCCGCCATCTGGTTGATATTCTGACCCATGGTCGAAATTTCATCGGCCCCTGCGGCGTCGGTGCGAACGGCAAAATTGCCATGGGCAATCTCTTTGGTGGCAGCTTCCATATTGGCCAGCCGTCTGGTTCCGGCCCGGGCGAAACCCCATGCCGCCAGTGCCGCAAATATCATCAGCGCAACCACCAGCAGCGCTGCGTTGATATATTGACTGCGCAGGAAACGCGCATCTACGCCGCCGGGCGTAGGGGCATGCGGAATGATCTTTGCTGTGCCAATAGTTTGGCCATTCAAACTGATCACACGTGCGGTCATTTTTGGCCCATCTGCCAAAGGCGGTGGCGGGCCGGCGATCTGTTCACCGCTTGCATCGAAAAGCAGCAATCGGGGCGCTATGAAAGCGGGCGGCCCACCATTTCGAGGTGGCGGTGGGGGGTGATCCATTACATCGCGTGGAAACGGACGGATCGGCCGGTCCGGCCGGCGTCTGCCGGCGCCAAAATCTGCAATGAAACTTTCCCGTACCAGGTCGCCATGCAGGCTTCCCAGGGTGACCTTGCCCGTTTTCAGTGCGGCAACCCCGCCCTGTTCCTCCAGTTTTTGCGAGATCAGGCTGACATAGGCATCAATCGTTTCTGCATCCCGCGCCTCGAGATAGTCGGCAAAGCCACGGTTGAGATTCCACGCCATCACCGTCGCCATCGCCAAAGAGGCAACAAGCGCGGTAACTGCTACCAACAGAAACAATTTATGAAATAATTTTAGTGTCATTGATTGCTTATCGATCCATCCAATCCGGATTGATAGGGACTAATTGTGGATATAAATTGAGTAGCGAGCTTTCCTGTTACGTAGCTGCCTGCAGCGAGCCCCTCCATGGCAGGCAGTCGAGGCCGTATATATGGTCGGTCAGGTCAGTGTCGCCCGCACTACCCGCTCCTCGTATCTTCTCCACAATCCGCGCGGCATCGCTCTCCCAAAAGAGAAACGCCGACAAGCATCGAGCGATATGTTTGGCTGATATCCACGCTATGGCGATTGTTCTCCGGCCAGTTACCCTAGTCAATGTAGGTATACCTGATTGGTAGGACAATAAAATTTAAAGAGGTATGCTATATAGGTTGACAAATAGAGTAGACCAAGGCATTTTCCCTTCAAATATAAAAATACTAGGGAGAAGATTCGATGAAAAAGGCAAGTATTTCTGCGTCCACCAGAGGCCTCCGGCGGCAATTATCGACAGTGCTATTAGCAGGTACGGCGATGACTATCGTGGCTGCGCCAGCTTTCGCTCAAGAAGCTGAAGACGAGCAATCAACTGAAGGCGTGATCATAGTTTCCGGGATAAGGGGCTCTCTCGCAAAGGCTCTCGACGAAAAACGCAATGCGGATAGTCTCGTCGAAGTCATCCAGGCAGAAGATATCGGCAAGTTGCCCGATCAGAATCTTGCCGAGGTCCTTGAAAATATCACAGGCGTCCAGATCACCAGAGACGCTGGTGTCGGGACCGGAGTTCAAATCCGTGGATCCAACGATAACCGCATTGAAATAAATGGCGTTGGTACCGTCGGTTCCGGTTCAGGCCGCAGCGGCATCAACTTTGAAGACATCAATGCGGCGATTATCTCTTCGCTCGAAGTTATCAAGGCGCCAACCGCAATGACGACCGAAGGATCGGTCGGCGGCACTATCAATCTGCGCACGATCCGGCCTCTCGATCTGCGGGATACGCTCATCGCATTTCGCGCTCAGGGTGAATATAGTGAGCAGTCGGATAGCATTCAGCCCCGGATATCGGGAAGCTTCGGTAAAAACTGGCAAACCGGCGCGGGCGAGATCGGCATTGTGCTGAGCGGAAGCTATGCCAAGCAAGACGCATCTTCCTCTCGGCCCCGAGTTGATCGGGATACTCTGATTCCCCAAGGCAGCAGCGTTACTGCAGCGGGTGCACCGGGACCGGACTTCGATTATCTTGGTATTCAGTTCTTGAACCAGGAGCTGGAGATTTTTAATTATGAGACTTATAATTTCGCCGGTTCGCTCGAATGGGCACCGTCGGACAATCTGAAATTATATGTTGATGGTTTTTACAACAAGCAAACACGCAAGCAGCAGAGCACCAGAATTCAAGGCTCAGGTGTAAGCTCTGTACGCAACACCAATGTCCCGGATACGTTTGAAACGGTCGATTTCGGTTCTCTCGGTGGCGTCGATCTAGGCAGCATTCAGGCAGCAGAAACCGGTACGCTTCAGCCGAATGTCCCGAATGAACCCAATTTGCGTTTCTCAAGCGATACCGGCGCGCGCCTGACCGAGAGCAATCTGTTGCGGGCTGGTGGAGAATGGGAAAGTGGAAGATTCAAGGCGCGGATTGAAGGTTCCCGCACGCTCGCTAGTTCGCGCAGCCCCGATCTTAGCACAACGTTGAACTTCATTAACCCGAATGCACCGCTTACCGGCACTGCGAATGATAACGGCACTCCGTTCGCTTATGATCTATCGGGCGGATCTTTGGCGTTTGGCATCGATAGCAGTTCGCCATTTGCGCCTACGATTGCGCAACTCCTGGATCCAAATAATGTCGTTCTGGATGCCGTGTCTGTCAGTGACAACACCAACAGGAATGTTGAGTATACGGGGCGAATGGACTTTGAGCTCGATCTTGAGGATTTGACGGGTTTCCTGACATCCTTCAACTGGGGTTATCGGTATAACGACCGGTCAACGGAGTTTAACGAAGTTACGTCCAGTATAGGACTGTCTGCATTGGCCGACAGTCCAAATGGATCGGCATTTTCACAGCTTCTGGTTGCCGGGCCCTCGAGCTTTGGCAAAGCCGATGGAAGATCGCTGTTTTTCGGCGATTTCCTGATTATCGATCCAAAGTTGGCCTATTCCGATCAAGCCGGAACACTGGCGACCTTGCAGGCTGCGTTGCTGGCCGAGCCGGGTGCGCGAGTTTTGGCTGACCCCAGCTTTAATCCTGCGTCATTTTACAGGATCACCGAAAAAACCCACGCCGTTTACGGCCAGCTTAATTTTGAACTGGGCCGGTTAAGCGGGAATGCTGGCCTGCGCTATGTCGATTCGATGGTTAATTCTATCGGCAACAATGTTGATGCGAACGGCAATATAATTAACCAGACCAGTACGCCTGGTAAATATCGTTTCCTGTTGCCCCGGGTCAATCTGGCGGCTGAACTGACCGATGATATTGTGCTCCGGGCAAGCTATGGTCAGGATATCAATCGGCCCGATTTTGACAAATTGAAAACATCGGTTCGGTTTACAACCGGTCCGAACACCGCGGTTGAAATTGGTAACCCGGCTTTGGTGCCGGAAAAAGTGACATCTTACGATGCTTCGCTTAGCTATTATTTCGCTCCTGCAGCAGTGATAAGTGTCGCATTATTCCACAAGCGACGTACCAACCTGTTCGTAACGCTTGAAACGGCACCTTTTGTAGATCCGGTGACCGGGTTCAAGGATATCACCGCTCCCTGTGAAGGTGGCGGGATATTTAATCCGATTGCAGATCGCAACGTGTTTTCCAGTGTTCCTGGCGATGGGCTATGTGTTCCAGTCTCGACAACGATAAACGACCCTGGTGTAACGAAGCAGACTGGCGTTGAAGTTGCATTTCAATATGATCTGTCGGCCTTTGAAGACAGTCTCGGTTTTGCATCCGGGTTCGGCCTGGCTGCGAACTATACCTATCAGAAGTTCAGCGGCGGCCAAGCTACCGACTCATCTGATGGGGATAGTCGCGGAACGGCAATTCTAGAATCGAGCAGCGGTCTTACCGGTCCCTTTACAGCGGTCCAGGGCTTGCTCGATTTTTCGCCGCATGCGTATAATGTCACGCTCTTCTATGAGAAATATGGATTGTCAGCCCGTGCGCGCTACACATGGCGTGATGCATTCCGTACGCTCGATACTGCAGGCGGCGCGACCCAGGGTAGCACGATTGGCTTCCCGGTCACCACCGCAGCGCGCGGACAATTGAACGGCAGTATCACCTATGACCTGACCGAGAATATCAACATCGGCATCGAAGGCGTTAATCTGACCAAGTCCAAGATCAAGCAATATTGTGTGAATGATGGCGCGCTGCTTTGCTTCGAGGGCTTGCCAGACCGGAGGTTGACCTTTGGTGCCAGCATCAAGTTCTAGGCGCGGCCGATCGCACCAATGATTACGCCTGACGCATAGAGGCAAGATTTCCGGCGCGCGATCTGAACCAACGGAGTTTGGTTTGCGGTCGGTAACCGGCACGCTGGATTAGTGCGAGCTTATGATCGAGGCGTTTCCCGCCCCAACGGGATCAGAGCGCGGTGGGAACCAGTTCCTGCCGCGCCAATCTGAACGAAAAGATCCTTCGAATATGGTATTGGTATAGTTCGAAGAATCAAATTGGTATGTCTTAGGGGTTGACATACAGGTAGGCAAAATGCAGCTTACCACAAAAATATAAAGACAAAACAGAGGGGATTTTATGAAACAGGCGGCTGATTTTGCACGCGACAATGGATCGCGGCGACGTTTTTCAACAGCACTTTTGGCGGGTACGGCGATGACAATGATCGCGACGCCCTCATGGTCGCAATCAACCCAGGCCGATGAAGACGCCATTGTCGTGACCGGCATTCGGGCTACCATTCAGGATTCTATTGAAGCAAAGCGTGAATCGACTGAAGTCTTTGATGCGCTTTCAGCGGAGGAGATAGGCGACATTCCGGCGCTTTCAATTGGTGAGGCGCTGGAAACCCTGACCGGCGCGGCTTCCCACCGGGAGCAGGGGGGCGCAACCGAGATTTCAATCCGTGGTCTTGGCCCCTTCCTGGGCTCTACCGTGATCAACGGTCGCATCGCTTCCAATGGCAGCGGCGACCGTTCGGTCAATTTCAGCCAGTTTCCTTCCGAACTTTTTAGCAAAATCGGTATCTATAAAACCCAGGCGGCCAGTTATATTGAAGGTGGTGTGGCTGGGCAGATCGCCCTCGAGTCCATCAAGCCGCTCGATTATGGCAAGCGGAGATTCCAGGGTAATTTCAAGCTGAATGCCAATCCGGACAATCTCGATATCGACTCCGACCAGCGGTTCCAGAAATTCGGTTATCGTGTGACCGGCAGCTATGTTGACCAGTTCCAGCTGGGTGATGCCGAGCTTGGAATTTCGCTTGGATACTCCCGCAACAAAACGACAAATCCCGAACAGGAGGCAAATGTCTCTAATACCATTCGGGCCTGTGTTGTCGATCCAACAACCACCAGCGATGGTGTGTTTGATGACGGCAACTGTGATACCAGCGGTGGTACAATCGACGGACTGCGTGATGGCAGTGTCACCGACGATTTTGTGATCGCCCGGAACAGCTATTCGTTCCGATCCAATATAACCGATGATACGCGCGATTCCTTTTTTGGTGCGCTGCAATTCAAGCCAAGCCCCGATGTTGATATCAATGCGGATTTCCAATATTCAAAGCGTCTGTTCAAAGAGCAGCGCAGTGATTTGAATTTTGCCGAGGGTCGCCGGATTGATGGCCTCGGTGATGCCAACGCAATTCCGGGCTATCCGCTGATTTACACGGAAACGGGTGCGTTGCGGCAGTTTACCAATGAGCAGCGGATCGAAGCGGTCAGTGAATATCTCGAGCGCGATGAGGAATATTATGGTGGCGGGCTGTCGCTCGATGCGCAGGTCAGCGATCGTGTGAAGATTTCGCTGGATGGATCCTATTCGAGGACCCAGCGCGTCGAAGAGGCGGTCCAGATCCGCTTTCGTACCGAAGATAATGAAGATATAACCGGCGCCGCCGCTTGGCCAGATGCCTTTGAAAGCGATGGCAGCTCGACCAATGACAGGGTTGAAACGGCTGTCCAGATTCTGCAGAACGGTTCGCAGGGGCTGAATTTCATCACCCAGAATTTCGACGTCACCAACCACGACTTGTTCGCCAATGATCCGCGTTTGCGCGCCGATCTGGAGCAGGACCGTTTCAATAGCGTCTGGGCATTCCGCGGGGATGTCGAATATGAAATGGACGGATTTCTGAAAACGCTCCAGGCGGGAGCCCGTTATCAGCAGCTCAGGTATCGAGACGTACCTGGTGCATTGGGAGCTAGCCGCTTTGAAAATTCCTACGACGACACTGACGGTACCGGTGCCCTGGCCGTAGCAAACCGGGAATGCCGGACGAGCTTTCCGGAAAGCGGATTCCTGTCTTCGATCTCCGGTGGAAACCCGCTTATTACCAATGTCGATTCTGCTGGAAATGTTATTGGTACATATAACAGCTTCGCAACCTTCGACGCCCTCTGCATAGCACAGGTTCTGGAGCGCGAAGATCCATCGGGCCTGCAATTTGATGAAGACGGTGTGCCGATCTATCCATCGGGGAATTTTGATTCGGCGCAAAATACCGATGTAACCGAGCGCAGTTGGGCCGCATATATTCAGGCGAATTTCGACGGTGAATTCGGCGATACACCAATCCGCGGAAACGCCGGCGTGCGGATGGTGAAAACAATGGTGAATTCCACCGGCTTCCGTTCGGATTTCAATGTCGTCCTCGACGATGCCGATGGTGACGGTACCGCCGGATTCGTGCTCGTCGAGGATACTACCAACCTGATCCGGCGGCAGACGAAAAATTCTTACACCGAGTTTTTGCCCAGTGTGAACGTCGTGGCGGAATTCCAGCCCAATCTATTGGGTCGTTTCGCTGTCTATCGGTCCCTGTCGCGCCCTGATCCGTCCGCTTTGGGAGATGGCCGGGTCTTCAGCTTCAATGATGATGACGAGTTCGCTACTCCGGCTGATGCCATTGCGGGAGGTTTCAACAACGTAAGCGCAACCGGCAATCCGCTGACTGAGCCGTTGCTCTCTTGGAATTTCGACATCGGTCTCGAATGGTATCCCAACGAGGATACGATCCTGGCGTTCAATGCCTATTACAAGAGTTTTGACGGCGGATTTGACGCGATCGGGTTTACCGAAACCTTCAATATCAACAATCAAGATGTCGATCTCTTCACAACATCGGTTGCCACCAGTGATGACACCAGCCGAATTTTTGGTGTTGAAGTGACTGCTGCGCACCGTCTCAGCTATCTTCCCAAACCACTGGATGGTCTCGGTTTCAAGATTAGCTATAATTATGCCGACTCAAATTTTGAATTTGAAGACGACACTTTGGGCGCAATTTCGACTCCTACCGCGAATGGCACGACGGTCAGCAATGGCCTGATTGTCCCTTCGAACCTGTTCGGATTTTCGAAACATGTGCTGGCAGCGCAGGTGTATTATGAAATCGGCCCGTTTGATTTCCAGGGTGTTTACAAATATCGCAGCAATTACTTCCAGCAGTTTGTCGCGACGCCGGGTCGCGTCCGTTATGTTGACGATGTTGAAGTGTTCGAAGCTCGCGCCTCTTTTCGGCTGAACAAAAATGTCAAGTTCACGATCGAAGGGATCAACCTGTTCAACGAACCGCGGACCAACTATCGCGGTGCGCCGGATGATTTCGGAGCGATCCAGGTTTATGGGCCTCGCTATTTTGCCGGTGTGCAGTTCAAATTCTAGGCTCCAACAGGGGGGTGGCGCAGCGGGAGCTTGAATCCGCTGCGCCACTTTGCTGGAGCAGCCGCTTTACCGCTGGAGTAGACAATTGGTATGCAGATACGCTAGAAGAAAGGGCAGGGTCGAAGTTTCAATTTATCAACGGGATAATCACAGAAAATGGGCGAAAAGCGACTTTTCCATAGTGTAGCCGAGCAGATTACTGATCTCATCAAAGAGGGTGTATTTTCGGCTGGTGCGCGACTTCCCGGTGAACGGGAACTGGCAGAGCGTTTTGGCGTCAGCCGGGTCACTATTCGCGAAGCTGAGATTGCGCTGCAGGCGATTGGCCGGATCGAGATCAAGACCGGTTCCGGTGTATATGTTTGCGAAAAGCAACCCGGGGACGACAATCAATTGCCCGATGTCAGCGCGTTTGAGCTGACCGAAGCCCGCTCTTTGTTCGAATCTGAAGCGGCTGCGCTGGCGGCGCAAAATATTTCTGATCTGGATATTGCCAAACTGGAAAACCTCACCAAGGAAATGGGTTCCACTGATGATGCCGTTTCCACTGAAGCCGATCAGCAGTTTCATATCACTATTGCCGAAGCATCCGGCAATGCTGCCATTGTCCATACGATAAAGACTCTTTGGCGGATGCGGGAAGAGTTGCCCGATGTGAAGGCGGCTTATGATTCCGTTTGTGAAGTGGATAACAGCACAAGAACAACCGAACATCAGGAAATTTATGATGCGCTCGCGGCACGCAATCCACTGGCGGCGAGGGAGGCAATGCGGCGCCATTTCCGCCGACTGATCGAGGCGATGCTGAACGAGACCGAAAAGCGGGCGCTAGAAGAAGTGCAGCAACGCGCCAATGAAAGCCGGGAACGCTTTTTGTCACCCGCCAAGATCGGGTGAGGGTCATCACTCTTTAAATTCTTCAATACCAATTGGTATGTACAATAATTCCATTTTGGTAATGCCAATTGGTTGACTCACTGAAATTCGTCTGGTAATCCGACTCAACAAGGAAAATGAGAGGGTGACGAAAGATGTGGACAAGGCGTTGCCTTGCAATTTTAGCTATTTGGCTGCTCGCGGTTCCCGCGCATGCCGAACAGTATTTTGTAAAAAATATTGATGAGTATAATCAGGCAGCAAAGAAGCTTGTAGCTGGTGACATCATCATCCTGGCCAACGGCAGGTGGCATGACTTTGAAATCAAGATTTCAGGCAAGGGCACAAAAACCAAGCCGATCACGCTGATATCCGAGGATCCCGGCAAGGTGGTTCTGACCGGCCAGTCAAATTTGCGCATCGGTGGTGAATATATACTGGTTACCGGGCTGGTGTTCCTAAATGGGTATAGTCCTACCGGTGAAGTCATATCCTTTCGCCGATCAAAAGACGATCTCGCCCGGAACAGCCGTGTTACGGAAGTGGTGATCGACGGGTTCAGCAAGCCCGATCGATATGATTCCGATTATTGGGTCGGCATGTATGGCAAGAACAATCGTTTTGATCACAACCATCTCGTTGGCAAGACCAACAAGGGCGTGACTCTGGCAGTTCGTCTGGACAGCAAGGGCAGCCAGGAAAATGGCCACCGTATCGACCATAATTATTTCGGACCGCGCCCCGTGCTGGGCTCCAATGGCGGCGAGACATTGCGCATCGGCACCAGCAAATATTCAATGTTTGATTCCCACACGCTGGTTGAGAATAATTATTTCGACCGCTGCGATGGCGAGGTCGAGATTATCTCCTCGAAGTCCGGTAGAAATATATTTCGGGGCAATATGTTCTTTGAATCAAGCGGAACCCTGACGCTGCGGCACGGAGATGGCAATCTCGTCGAGAACAACGTGTTCATGGGAAATGGCAAGGATCACACCGGCGGTATCCGCGTGATCAATCGCGACCAGACGATCCGCAATAATTATCTGGAAGGCTTGCGCGGAACAGGATTTGCCAGCGCGCTGACCGTAATGAATGGTGTACCCAATTCGCCGGTGAACCGCTATGTTCAGGTCGACAACGCAGTAATCGAAAATAACAGCGTCGTTGACAGCAGTCGCATTACATTCGCTGCGGGTGCCGATGCGGAACGCTCCGCTGCACCCGTAAATAGCCGCTTTCGGAATAATCTGCTCGGCGGAACTGCCTCCGGACCGTTTCTCAAAATTCAGGATGATATTAGCGGGATTGCGTTTTCCGGGAACATGTTGGTTAGCGGCAAGATTGATAAACCGGTGGCTGGGATTGCTGAAGGCCAATTGGTACTGGCCCGCGCTGAAAATGGTCTGCTCTATCCCGAAGGTTCCGCCGTTGGCGTGTCTCGTGATCTTGTTCCCGTTACGCGCGATCAGGTCGGTGTTAGCTGGTATCCCAAGCCGCTGACAGGCGATCGTTTTGGAACGGGCAGGGCCATGTCGGTGCAGCCCGGCGAAGACACGCTGACCGAAGCATTTGCCGCAACTTCCGACGGCGATCGTCTGATTTTGAGCACCGGAGACTATCTGGTGAACAAGGTTCTTTCGCTGGACAAGGCCATTTCGATCGAAGGCGCAAAAGATGCTGTGGCAAAAATCAGTTTCGCCCGTCCTTCGCTATTTGAAATGAAGCAAGGCGGAAGCCTGCGCCTGAGCAATCTTGTCATTGACGGTGAACTGGCCCCGGATTCCGTTGGCAATGCGGTCATCCGGACTACGATTTATCCGATCCAGTCGAACTTCCTGATTGAGCTCGATAGCGTCTCTGTGGCGAATCTGGATGTGAACAAATCTTTTCATTTTATCGCGCTGGGCAAGAGTTCGTTTGCGGATCGCGTCAGTATCAAAAGCAGCAATTTCACCAACATCTCCGGTTCCGTCTTGCAGGCAGCGTCCGAGACGGAGGATTACGGCCAGTATAATGTCGAATATGTCGAGATATCGGGTTCCAGTTTCAAAGATATTGGCGGCGCGGTTTTCAATATCTACCGCGGCGGTCGGGACGAAAGTACATTTGGTCCGCATTTTTCCCTGACCGGTTCCACCTTCAAGAACGTCGGACGCGACGGCAACAACGTCACGGGATCATCCATGGTGCTGCACGGGGTCCAGCATAGCGATATCAGCAACAATGTTTTTCTCGCTGCCGCGCCGATCAAAATCGTCCACACAGTCGGCCGTCCGGACACCCGGGTATCCGGTAATATAACCAAAAATATGCCCCCGCCCATTCTCGAGGAACTGAATTACGAGGGCGCGCATCGGGCCGTACTTGTCGACAATCAATTTGAAGGCGCAGCAAAGCCATGAGGGGTAATATCCTGGCGGTCGCATTATGGGGCGCTGCGTCTTCTGCCGCCGTGGCCGGGCCGGTCGAATCCTCCCCGACCGGATCTGTCGCGGCGGCACAGCAATATGCGCCTTTATTCAAAAGCGAACTGGATCGCGCCCGTTCCTTTGTCGACCATATGATGGTTGCAGGGGTTATCGTTCCCGTCCCGAAAGATCCCGGCGGCGGCTACACCCACGAGCAGCACAAGCGCAATTATAAGGCAATCTACGAAGGCGGCCAGCTTTACCGGATAACCGGTGAGCAGAAATATGCCGATTACGTCCGTGACCTTCTGCTGGCTTATACCGACCTATATCCTACTCTGGATGAACACCCGGCGCGCAAAAATAGCCAGAGTTCCGGCCGGATTTTCTGGCAGGTCCTGAACGACGCGATGTGGATGGTACACGGAATCCAGGGCTATGAAGCCATCCGCGGCAATCTGTCAGAGGCTGACCGCAAGAATATTGACGATAATCTGTTCCGCAAGGCAGCGGCCTTCCTTTCCACTGGGTCGGCAGTCACTTTCAGCAAAATCCATAACCATGCCACATGGGCTACCGCTGGCGTGGGCATGACGGGCTATGTTCTCGGTGATAAGGAATTGGTCGACATTGCTCTGCTCGGCCTGGACAAGAGTGGTGAAACCGGATTTTTGCGCCAGAGCGAACTGCTTTTTTCTCCCGACGGCTATTATACCGAAGGGCCCTATTATCAACGCTTCGCATTGAAGCCATTTGTCGTGTTTGCCGGGGTCATCGAAAAGAACGACCCGGCCCGCAGGATATTTGAGCATCGCAACGGCATATTGCTGAAGGCGCTGCGCACCACCATCCAGTTAACCTATGATGGCTATTTTTTTCCGTTCAACGACGCGATCAAGGACAAAAGCCTGCAGACCGATGAACTCTATCACGGTGTCGCCATCGCATATCGCAAGACGCGCGATCCCGGGCTGTTGTCGATTGCGCAATGGCAAGGGCGGACAGTGCTCACCGATGATGGCAAGCTGGTCGCCGATGATCTGGCTGCGGGCAAGGCTAAGCCCTTTCCCTTCAAGTCGTTGTTGCTTAGCGATGGACCCGAAGGCGATCAGGGCGCGGTTGCGATCCTTCGTGAAGGGGATAGCATCAGCGGTCAGGCGCTGGTTGCCAAAAACAGCTCGCAAGGCATGGGGCATGGCCATTTCGACAAGCTCAGCTGGCAATATTATGACAATGGCAACGAGATAGTCAGCGACTATGGTGCAGCACGTTTCCTGAATATCGAGTCCAAGGATGGCGGCCGCTATTTGGCCGAGAACGAAAGCTGGGCGAAGCAGAGCGTTGCCCACAATACATTGGTCGTGGACGAAAAGAGCCATTTCGACGGCGATGTAAAGGTCGCGGATAGTATCGCACCGCAACAACTTTATTTTTCGGATGCTGCAGGCGCGCAAATAAGTTCTGCAATGATCGAGGGCGCCTATCCGGATACCCGCTTCACCCGCACATTGGCGCTGGTGTCGGTGGATGGCGTGTCTGCGCCTCTCGCACTCGATATCATGCGGGTTCAGTCCGATGGCACGCATCAATATGATTTGCCGCTACATTATCAGGGGCATATCATGCGGGTCGGATTTGAAACCGAGGCGCATGTTGCGGCACGACCAGTGCTGGGAGCGGCTAACGGCTATCAGCATGTCTGGGTCGATGCGGTCGGAAAGCCCCAAGGACAGAATGGATTTGTCACTACGTTGCTCGATGGGCGATTCTATACCTATCGCTTTCTGCCTCAGCGTGACGCTGAAACGATCCTGGGGGAAACCGGCGCCAATGACCCCAATTTCAATCTGCGCCGGGAGCCGGTTGTAATCCAGCGGGTCAAAGGCGCACAGAACGCGACCTTTGTCAGCATGCTGGAATCGCACGGACGATATGATGGAGCGGCCGAGCAGACGGTTGGCAGCGACAGCCAGATAAAATCACTGAGCCATGAAAGCAGTAATGGTGCGGATATCGTCATTGTGGAAACATTGAACGGGACAAAATTCGCGCTCGCCATTTCCTATGATTCGGACCCCAGCAAGAAACACTCGGTGAAGGCTGGCGGGCAGATTGTGAACTGGACCGGATTTGCAGCGCGCATCGACCTGCCTGCAGGAAAGGCTAAGCGATGACAGCAATATCGGAAAACCGCAGCGAGACATTTGTTCGCGCCTCAGACGTGCCCGTAGAAACCGTCGGGCAGGGGATTACGCGACAGATATTGAGCTATGGCCCCGACCTCATGCTCTGCCGTCTGTGGTTTGATACCGGTTCCGTCGGTGATGTGCACCAGCACCCCCATAGCCAGATCTGCTACATTGAATCGGGCCGGTTTCTCTCGCTGGTGAACGGCAAGGAACAGGAGCTGGACGTCGGCGACAGCGTGATCATATCGCCCGATACCGATCATGGAATCAGCTGCATCGAAGCGGGCTCTCTGCTCGATATATTCAATCCGGTGCGGGAAGACTTTTTGGCAACGGGGGAAGGAAAATCGTGAGCGCTGTGAAAAAAGTCGGCAATTTCCGCTGGGCCATTGTCAGTCTCGTCGCGTTGGCGACCATTATCAACTATATTGATCGCGGTGCGTTGGGCTTCCTGTGGCCGGAAATTTCGGAAGACATAGGGCTCACCAAAACCGACTACGCCATCATTTTGAACGTCTTTACCTTCGCTTATGCATTCGGTCAGACCCTGTTTGGCAAGATATTTGACTGGATCGGAACGCGTCTCGGATTTGTATTGTCAATTGTCGTCTGGTCGGCGGCAACGATGTTGCACGCTGCAGCGACCGGATTGATGAGTTTTGCCGTGTTCCGCGGTCTTCTTGGCCTGTCCGAAGCCGGCAACTGGCCGGGAGCGACCAAGGCCAATGCCGAATGGTTCCCGATCAACGAGCGCGCGCTGGCCCAGGGCGTTTTCAATTCCGGTGCTGCGATCGGTGGCATTATTTCGGCGCCGATCATCGGCATCCTTTTTGTCTTCCTCGGCAGCTGGCAAGCGACCTTTATCGCAGTCGGTGCGCTTGGCTTCCTGTGGCTGGTGCCATGGCTGATCATTTACAAGTCCGGTCCCGAAAGCCATCCCTGGCTTACAGAGGACGAGCGTCAATATATCCTGACTGGCCAGAAAAACGCCGAAACCAACGAGGTCGCCACCTACGCGCCAAACTCCTCCGAAATTCTGTCGCGCAAGGAAAGCTGGGGCGTTATAATGGCATCCTTTTTCCTCGACCCTATCTGGTGGCTATTTGTCGGCTGGTTGCCTCTATATTTGTTTGAAACTTATGGTTTCGGCGTGGAGGAAATCGCTACCTATGCTTGGGTTCCCTATGTCGGCGCCATGTTCGGTGCATGGTTTGGCGGGCTGCTTGCTGGTCGGCTGATAAAATCGGGATGGACCGTGAACAAGACACGTAAATTGGTGATCGCGCTGGGCGGACTGATCATGCTGGTGTCGTTGTTGCTGACAATTGTTGCTGCATCGCCCTTGATCGCGGTATTGTTGATGGCGGCCATTCTGTTCGGCTTCCAGACGGCGGTTGGTAATATCCAGACCTTGCCGAGCGACTTCTACAGTGGAAAATCCGTGGCTTCGCTTGCCGGCTTTGCCGGCACCGCCGCCAAGCTTGCCGTGGTGGGGCTCAACTTCCTGATCCCGGTCATCACGGTCAACAGCTATGCACCGGCCTTTGCGGTCGGCGCAGGACTGGCGATCATGACCGTCTTGTCGGTTTTGATCCTCTGCACCGACATCAAACCTTTGAAACCGAAAAATTCTTGATCACCCTCTCCTCCTCCTCATCTGAATAACAGGGAAAATAATATGACCAAATTTAAAGGCAAAACCGCGATCGTAACTGGCGGCAGCCGTGATATCGGCCGCGCCGTTTCGGAAAAACTGGCCGCCGAGGGCGCCAATGTTGTAGTCAATTACTGCAACAATGAAGCGGATGGCCAGGCCACGCTCGACGCGATCAAGGCGGCTGGCGGCAGTGCAATACTGGTCCAGGCCGATGTTACGAAACAGGTCGATGTCGACCGTCTGGTCGCTGAAACGGTTGCGGCATTTGGCGACACAATCGACATATTGGTGAACGTTACGGGCGGCCTTGTCGCGCGCAAGGGCCTCGCCGAAATGGATGAAGATTTTTTCAACCAGGTCATGCAGCTCAATGTCACATCGACGTTCATGATGACCCAGGCTGTTGCCCCGCATATGCCCGAGGGAAGTGCGATATTGAACTTCGCTTCGCAAGCAGGGCGTGACGGTGGCGGCCCCGGTGCGGCTGCCTATGGTACTTCAAAAGGCGCGGTGATGACCTTCACCCGGGCAATGGCAAAAGAACTCGGCCCCAAAGGCATCCGCGTCAATTCGCTTTGCCCCGGCATGATTGCCACTGCCTTTCATGATACGTTTACCAAGGACGAGGTGCGCACCGCGGTGGCGGCCGGCACGCCACTCCGCCGCCAAGGCAATTCGGAAGAGGTCGCGCGTACGGTGGCCAATCTGGTGTCGGATGACAGCAGCTTTATCACCGGAGCGAATATCGACATCAACGGCGGCACGTTTTTCTCCTGACCCCAAATTTGCGAGAATGAAATGACCAGCGAAACGAACCAGATATTAGAGGCGAAATTTGCCGCTGCGCCGGTGGTGCCCCTGATCGAAGCCAGTGACCCTGCGGTTGCGGTAGCAACCGCAAAAGCGCTGCAGGCGGGCGGCCTCGATGTGATCGAAGTCGTCCTCCGGACCGACGCGGCGCTCGATTGCATGGAAACCATTATCGCGGAGACTTCGGGCATCATCGTCGGCGCGGGAACAATCTTGACCGCTGACGATGCGAAGGCAGCTGGTAGCCGCGGCGCGCAGTTCATTGTGTGCCCGGGACTGGTCGACGCGGTGGTCAATTTCTGCAAGGCAAATGATCTTCCGGTCTTCCCGGGAACAATGACCCCGGGCGAAGTGCAACAGGCCCATAATCTCGGTCTCGGAACGGTGAAATTCTTTCCCGCCAAACTCGCTGGCGGTGTGCCGATGCTCAAGGCATTGAGCTCAGTCTTCCGCAATATGCGTTTCATGCCGACGGGTGGGGTGTCAGCAGAGAATCTGGGCGAATTTCTGGCCGTGCCTTCCGTAATTGCCTGCGGCGGTAGCTGGCTCACGCCCAAAGCGGCTATCGACGCGGGCGATTACGATGCAATCACCAAGCTGGCCCGTGAAGCTGTCGCTCTCGCACGCGCCTCTAGACCATAAGGAATTTGGATATGGCAGAATATTTGTCATTTGGCGAAATCATGCTGCGGTTGAAAACACCGGGGCACGAAAGGTTTTTCCAGTCACCCTCGTTCGAAGCCACGTTCGGCGGCGGCGAGGCTAATGTTGCCGTCGCGCTGAGCAATTACGGCCTGTCTTCGGCATTTGTTTCGGCGCTACCGGACAATGATGTCGGGGCTTCGGCGATTGGCGAGCTTAAACGCTTTGGTGTCGATACGTCCCATGTCCGTCGCTCGGGTGAACGGGTCGGGATCTATTTTCTCGAATCCGGAGCCAATCAGCGTCCGTCGAAGGTCATTTACGACCGCGCCCATTCGTCTATCAGCGAGTGCAAGCCCGGGGATTTCGATTGGGGTAGAATTTTCGCTGGCGCAAAATGGCTTCACATTACCGGTATTACCCCGGCGCTGACTCAGGATTCCGCAGATCTCAGCATAGAATGCGTGAAGGCGGCAAAACAGGCAGGCCTGACCGTTTCCTGTGATTTCAATTTCCGTGGCAAACTCTGGAAATATGGCAAAAGTGCCCCTGAAGTGATGAGCGAACTGGTTAAATATGTCGATGTCGGCATCGCAAATGAAGAGGATTGCCAGAAATCGCTCGGTATCAGCGTCGATGTAGACGTAGAAACCGGTGAGCTCGACACAAAAAAATATGAAGCGCTGTCGGAAAAGGTGCTGGAACTATATCCCGACATGTCGACCATCGCGATCACACTGAGGGAAAGCCACAGCGCCGACCGCAACGGCTGGTCCGCCTGTTTGCGCGACCGGGAACAGGGTTTCAAATTGTCCCGGCATTATGAACTGACCGATATTGTCGACCGGGTTGGCGGTGGCGACAGCTTTGCTTCGGCATTGATCTATGGCCTGAATGCTTATGAGGACAAGCAACAGTCGCTCGAGTTCGCGGTGGCAGCAAGCTGCCTGAAGCATTCGATTCTCGGCGATTTTAACCGGGTCACGGTTCCGGAAGTAGAGAAACTCATGTCCGGCGATGGATCTGGCCGCGTGCAGAGATAGCTGCCAGATGTTGCTGAGCAAACTCAATATGTCTGTTGGCAGAAAGGCACCCGGGGACGGAAGCCAAAGCATCCGTGTCGCCAATGACAATTCCTCTCGCGAGCAGCAACTGTTCGAGAAATGCATTCAGAGAGAACTTGGCGGGAAAAGCCTGGATGGCGGCAACGGGATAACTAGTGATCAAGGAAAAGCCGATCCTCGGTCATAACGATCGGTTGAACCGACAATATGCCTTACCGGCGACAGCCCCGAGCCTATTCCGGCCGCGCTGACGCGTTTAGCGGCAGAATTATTGACGTTGTGGAGCCGACAGCAATGCATCGGCGATGGCCGTGCGCATTTTTTTCGGTTTCCAGCGATCATCATAGGGATGTCCCCGCAAGGCCAGACCGTCGGCGCGGCGTTTATAGTCCGGATAGCCGGGTCGGTTCATATAACTGGTCCCGTCCGTCAAAGACCATAAGATTATCTGTTTCACATTTGTAAAGTCCAGCGTCAGATCGAGATAGCCTTTGGTAAAGGCGGCGGTCTCTGCGTCGCGGCGGACGGGATCCGGGTCGTCTATATTGCGATCGCTGCAATCAAGCTCGGTCAATATGATATCCAGACCCATGGCTTTGATTTCCTGCAGGAAAAGCCGCCAGCCTATTTCATCCCGCGGCCTCCCCAGCGTATTACCGAGGTGGCTCTGGATCCCCAAGGCATCAATCGGAACATTGCGCGACAGCAGCCGCTCGAGCAGTCGCAACAGCGCGTTACGATGCAATGGCGATGCCTCCCAGTTCATCGTGTCATTGTAAACCAGCTGCGCCTTGGGCGCTTTTGCTTTCATCATTTTGAAAGCCAGATCGATAAAGCGTTCACCCATCATCCGGTTCAAAGCCGAGTGCCGGATCTGCCCATTACGGGGGTTGATGGCTTCATTCACGACATCCCAGGATGTGATGGCAGGGAATGTCCGGCCAAGATAAGCAGCATGCCGCCACATACGTCTGGTCAACGGATATCGTCGGCCGCGGCGCAATTCATCGGCCATTTCGACGAGCCATGCAGGCATGCGATCATCATGATTCCATATGAAGCAATGCCCGCGCGTATCGAGGCTATTGTGCCTTGCGAATTTCGCCAGAGCCTTGGCTGGTGCGCTCTCCCGATTATTCCGCTCGGGTTCCAGATATTTCCATTTCAGGCTATTTTCTGTCGTGATGGTATCGCATTCGCGAACGATAAGTCGGGTAAATTTTTCATTGTCGAGCCATCGCGTCGAGACCGTGCTCCCGAATGAAATGCCGCGGCTTGCGGCAATAGCGGCCAGTGAGTTGTCGGGGTTGGCAGCCGCGAGAGCCGGAAGCGGACAGCAAAGCGCGAATCCTGTACCGATCGTACCGCGCAACATCTGCCTGCGGTTGAAGACCTGCTCCATCAAGTTGGTATCTTGTCGCATGTCCAAGGTTAAGCTGATATGGCCCTGAAGAGTCAACGGCTATTGATTTTCAAGAAATTGTAAGAATTTTACAACGACTTAGCTTCGAAATTGATGAATTGAGCGAGCGTTACACCGCAATTCTCAAATGTAAACAAGTCTAACGGAATGTAATTTGCCCTTGTTGTGGCGAGCAGAAATCTACAGATCAATCATGCGCAAAGAGTTATTGCGCTCCAGTAGTAACTGGCCGGGATGCTAGCCCGATTGAACAATAATATTTGAAGAATAGGGCCCTATATTATGAACGGCAAAAAAATACTTGTGCTTGGCGGAGACGGATTCTGTGGTTGGCCGACTGCTTTACATCTTTCATCCATAGGTCATGACGTCACAATCCTGGACAATCTGTCGCGTCGGAGGATCGACCTTGAACTCGGCATCCGTAGCCTGACACCGATTGAGCCAATCGACGTTCGTGTTGAGGCGTGGGAAGAAGTTTCCGGAAACCGGATAAACTATGCAGTCATCGATATTGCCAAGGAATATCAGGAATTCTCTGACTTTTTAGAAGATCTGCGGCCAGACACAATTGTACATTTTGCTGAACAGCGCGCGGCACCTTATTCGATGCGCGGCGCGAAAGAAAAACGCTATACTGTCGACAATAATATTTCAGCGACACATAATGTTCTCGTGGCCCTGAACGATCTGGGACTGGACACGCATCTGGTGCATCTGGGGACCATGGGTGTTTACGGCTATTCCGGTGCAGGTTTTGAAATACCCGAGGGATATCTTCCAGTAGAAGTGGCTGATGATGAAGGAAAAAGGCATCAGCGCGATATCCTCTATCCGACAAGTCCCGGCAGTGTATATCACCTGACCAAATCTCTGGATCAGCTCTTGTTCCAATTTTATGCGAACAACGACAAGATGCGTATTACCGATCTCCATCAGGGCATCGTATGGGGTACGCAGACCGATCAGACCCGGCGCCATCCCGCGCTGGTTAACCGGTTTGATTATGATGGTGAATATGGCACGGTGCTGAACCGCTTTCTGGTAGAATCCGCCGTGGGACATCCGCTGACAGTGCACGGCACTGGCGGCCAGACGCGCGCGTTTATCAATATTCAGGACACAGTCCGCTGCGTCGAGCTGGCGGTCAACAATCCGCCGGAAGCCGGTAGTCCGGTGAAGATCCTCAACCAAGTTGCGGAAACATTGCGGGTCAAGGAACTGGCGCAGCTGGTTTCGTCGCTCACTGGCGCTGAAATCGCCTACGTACCCAACCCGCGCAAGGAAGCGGAAGAAAATGACCTTAACGTCAGCAACAGACATTTGCGGGCTTTGGGACTTGATCCGATATTGCTCGCCGCCGGTCTGCTTGACGATACGATAGAGATATCATCGCGTTACAAAGACCGGATCAACCTTGCGAAAATCCCCGCCCGCACGGCCTGGAATACAGACCGGTCCAATGCGTTGGACAATCAAAACCGCGTCGATATCGAAGACGAGGATCGCGAGCCACAGGGACAAAGGCAAAGTCAGCAAGCCGCGTAACAATAGAACGAAAAGAAGAATGAAATGAGATTAATCGGCGTAGGATTACTGGCTTTTGTACTGGCGGGAGTTCTGATCCTGTTGGGGCAGGGCGGTGCTTTCAAATCCGGCTGGACCAAGCTCAGTGGTGGTGATCAGCAGCAGTTTTCCGATTATGAAGGTGCGGCAGGCCAGGGTTCTGACACCAGTGGGACCAGCGTTTTTACGACGGGGCAAGACTCCGACATGCCGCTTATTCTCAGTGGACTGCCATCATACGCCGGGCTGGTATTCCACCTGCCGACCGATTCTCGTCCGATCAGCGGACGATATGAACTGGTATATTCGAGCCGCATCACTGAAGGCGTCGAAGGCGTTTTGCGTGTCTCGATCAACGGGGTCAAACGCGCAGATATACTGTTGAACCAGAGCAAGGGGCAGCAAAAAGCCGAAATCGAGCTGACTGCAAGCGAACTCTCGACGGGTGCTCTTGATGTCGGGTTGAGTTTGCAGGGTCGTGGGGAGATCGCCCAATGCTCACCCAATGATTCTATAGCGGCAGTTGTCGAGATCAAGCCGGAAAGCGGATTGCGGCTTGAGCTTGCCAAAGCGGTCGAAACGACAAGCGACCGGCTCTCCCTTTGGGGGGGGCGGGTTCCGGTTTCATGGAATAAACGCAAAGGCAATGAAGACGCATTGGTGACATTGGTGCATGGCGCCCGGCTGGTGCAGAAAGGCTATTTGCTGCATTTCGGTCCAAATGGTCTCGACAGTGCCGCTCTGACAAAACTCTCCGGCGAAGCGAAGCCTTATAGTGACGTTTTTATCCAGCCAGCCTATCCGATCCCGTTTACCGGCAAGAATATCAATCGGGGTATGCGAAAATTCGATCGGCAGACTAGCTGGCGCTATCATTATAGCGTCACGGATTTGCCGAACCAGATATTGCCATCCGCGTTGGATATGCGCCTGGTGGTGGGGCCAGCGGGTAATGACGCGCGCTATGACGTCACCGTCTCTCTTAATGACCATATGTTGTTCTCACGGCGCCTGTCGCCCCAGACAGAGCGAGTCAGCCAGTCGATAGCGCTTCCCGCTGCGCTCCACCAAGCTGATAACAAGGTAGAAATATCTCTGGCCTCGGGCGATGGTAATCACAATCGCTGCGGTACGGATACGCAGTCGATTGCCGAGTTGCTGCCGGAAACCGTGCTGAAAGGTGGAGGCCAGAGAGCGTCCGACAGCCTCTCTTTGTTGCGCACGAAATTATCCGCTGTTGATACGGTCGCGCTACTCGGAGAGATAGATACTGCGGTCGACGCTCAGGCCGTTGCGCAATTGCTGGGTCAGCTCGATCCTCGCGGATTATCCTTTGTAACAGGCCGGACAGCTGCAAAAATCCGCATCGTCAGCGGCGATATTGTTGCCGCGATCGCCAAAGAAGGTGTGCAACCCAATGACTGGATTGTTTACAGATCATTGGATCGCGATGGCGGGGTCGTTGCTCGACCTGTCGGTGAAATTGTGACGCTGCCCAGTGCAGCTGTCGCGTTGCTTGTTTCCATATCGGGAAATGATCGAGTTCCTGGTCCGGCAGGGAATGGTGGTTGACCACTCCACTAACCAGTGATTCCAGGCGAGAGGCGCAATATGGATCGGTCGACAGTCGCCCACTAGGATTGGCTGCTTCGGTATCCCCTCTGCGCGTCCCGGCAATGCTGCTGACTTTTTGTCTGCTGGCGTTGCTTCAGCTATGGGCCTTCGGAACAGGCCAACTCGACTGGCTTTTCCCCCAGCGTGATTATATATTTGTGCCTTATACGGGTCAGCATTCCATTGCTATCCGTACCTATATCGTTTCCTTTTACATCGCCTTTGCGTGTTTTGGCAGCGGTTCAGCCATTGCGCGGCTGCTGTTCGCCTTTGATCTAGTGCTGCGGTTTCTGTTGATCTGTTGCTTGCTCGACCTTTTGAACACGATCTTTCTGTCATTGGTTGGGGATCCTTATGCCCTGGTCGTCGTGCAGATCATTGCCGGGCTGATTGGTTTCGCCTTATTCTCGTTGATGCTGCTGGAACGTGGCTCGATGCCTGAAAAAGTGGACATGAATATCGGCGAGCATAAAAATCTCCGTCCGGTGTTGCGTCTGGCATCGACCGCAGTGATTGCGGCGGCCCTCTCTGGCTTCGTCGGTTATTCCGACTTCGCCGTGGTGGAAGGTTTGCGGGATATCACGTTGCTGGGCGGCATTGGCCCGGGCGTCCTTCTGTTTCTGCCAATGCTTTTTCTCCAGCTCTACCTGATCAGCCTGATTGAACGGCGACTGGACGCAAAGGATGATTTTCGGTCGCCCGTCAGTATCATCGTGCCAGCCTTTAACGAGCGCTATATTATTGCAGAAACAATCCGTCATATTGACAAAGCCGCCCAACATTATGGTGAAATTGTCGAACTCATCATTCTGGACAATGGCTCGACCGACGATACCGAAGCGGTTGCTCGACAGGCGATCGCCGAGGCTACCGCATTGCAGGGCCGGATCATTCACGTCGCGCAAAGCGGCAAGGCCCATGCTCTCAATCGCGGAATCGCGGAAGCCACCCACCCGATCACAATTCGCATCGATGCCGACACGCTTATCGCACCGGATAATATTACCCTCGCCGTACAGAATTTCTCCGACGCAGAAATAGGTGTGGTCGGCGGCATACCCCTGCCACCGGGAGGGGCGATTTTTGACCGCTCCCGACTGGTCGAGGTGCTGGTCAAACATGGCTATTATTCGCCGGCGCTCAGCGCCCTGTGGGGTCTTGTCGGAGTACCCGGCATGTTCGCTGTCTATCGGACCGGACCTTTGAAAAGCGTCGGCGAATTTGCATCGGGGATGAACGGTGAAGATACCGATATGTCGTTGCGGATTGGCGAAATGGGTTATCGGGCGATTGTCGACCATCGGGTGCGCTATGTTTCAGAAGTGCCGACCAGCTTCGCCCATCTGCGGGAGCAGCGTCTGCGCTGGTTCCGGTCTGTCTATCATGTCTCTTCACGCTGTCAGGACATCATCACATCCTCCTCGATGACTATTTGCGGGAAGCTCGTGCTACCCTATATGCTTTTGAATTCGGCCCGCCGTGCGATGATGGTGCCTATTCTGTTGTTTGGCATATTCCAGTTCTTTACCGATACGGACCCGACCAGCCCGCTGGTCTGGCAGGCTATTGCCGCCGTCCTGATCGGCGCTCCAATGCTGGTGGCCGTCGCCGCAATCTTGATCAACGGAAGGCCCGATGCGCTGTTGGGGTTGCCGGAATATATTTTGTTCCGGGCCATGCGCGCGTGGTTCACCCTCGAATCCGTTTTGACCATCCCGATCAACCGGACGGCCAAATCCTTCCGCAAACCTTCTCTCCTGACACAAAGCGACGCAAGCCCATGAAAAAACCATTTGTCATAATCACGCTAGCCATCGGAGCAAATGCCAGCAGTGCAGCTGTTGCAAAAGACGGCGGGTTTTTTGCCACAGCAGAATTGTCGGCAGGACGGGATGTTGTACCGGCTGATATCATCGAAAACGGGATCGATCAGGATCGCATTGCGAGCGTTGTCGAGAGTGAAATCCGGCTTGGCTATGATTTGGGACCGCTGCTACTCGACTTCGGTGCAGATATTGCGGTCTATCCCGAAGATAGCCGGTTCAACCGCTATGCATTCGGACCGGGGCTCCGCGCCGATTTTCCGCTGGGCAACAATGAGGCAACAAAACTGCGTCTGGGCGCCGAATATCAATATGTTCTCGGTGAAGACGGACGCGTGTTTGACCGCCCGCGGGCGGAGGCGCAGTTGATTCACCGCCACTCGAAAGAACATACGACCACTGGGCGGTTGCGTTACGGCTTTCGCAATCAGTCCGAGGATCGTTTCACCGGCTTTGATCAATCGGAGTGGCTGGCCGAATTGCGCCACAACTGGCGTCCGGACGGTGGTCCGACATCGTTCAATATTTCGTTGCTTGGATTGAAACATGACGCGGAAGACAATCGCTTCAGCTATACCGGCTACGGCTTTCGACTGGTCGGCAGCACAGCTCTGGCTGAAAAACTGACCGGTTTCGCCCGTTTTTCTGTTGTGCAGCGGGATTACGAGGATAATTTTTCATCCCTTTATCCGGTGAACCGGTCCGATACACATATACGCGCAACCGCGGGTCTCGATTATCAGGCCTGGGATCAGGTCTCGATATTTACCGAAGCCGGCTATGTCAGCAACGCATCAAATATTCCGGTGCGCGATTTTGACGGATTTGTCGGTCGCCTCGGCCTGCGTTTCTCGCTCGAAAGCAGATAGCCTGAGCCCTGCCGTGAGCCTGTGAATCCCATGTCCGAACATTCGAAATCGGCGCGCGGTCCTAGATAGGCTGCGATAGCCAAAAATTTCCTCAGCTTTGCAAAAAAAAACACCGTTAGTTGAATGGTGGAAAGCCCCGGAAAAGCGAGATAATCAGGTGATATTATGGGCGGGAGCCAGGTCGGTGCGGGGACGTAAATCCGACCCCAATCACGATCAATGGTTAATAATGGTCTGATATTTCCGTCTCCATAGTTGAGTAAGGTTATTATATGGCTGAAATTTTAATTGCTGATGACGATGAGATTATCATCGATCTCATTCGCTTCCGTCTGGAAAGCGAGGGGCATACTGTTGTGGCTGCAACGGACGGGGAAGCTGTGCTTGCGGTTCTGGCGGAACGCGTGCCCGACCTTATCTTGCTTGATTCCATGATGCCGATCATTTCCGGGATGGAAGTGTTGCGGGTCTTGAAACGAACGCCAGCAATGCAAGATATCCCCGTTATCATGCTGACCGCGCGAAAGGGTGAAGCGGATGTTGTCGCTGCTCTGCAAGCCGGGGCAAGTGATTATCTCACCAAGCCGTTCATGCCTCAGGAATTGTTGACCAGAGTCAGCATGCAACTGCAAAAAAGGCAAACCGGAGCTACGCCAATTGTTTAACTATTTAATAGCGGCCCCTGCGTTGGGGATGGCCATAGTTGCGCCTGTGCATGCACAGGCGATCACGACCGTTGATGGGCCTTCCAGTTCAGAGAGCCATGCTCGGGATGCCGAAATTCTCCGTCAAAAACTGGCAACGGAGCCGGAAAATGCCGATCTATGGCGGCGGCTTGCGGCAGCGGAAGCCGCCGATGGCAGACTCGACAAGGCATATGCAGCGATAGGCCGGGCGACATCGCTCGCTCCCGATGATCGCGATATTCAGCTGGCCCGCGCCAATATCCTGCTTTGGCAGGACCGGCTTTCTCTCGCTGGCGAGCAAGCCGACAAGGTGCGCGCGGTTGATCCCGATTATCCGGGTCTGGCTGGTTTCGATAGCGCGTTTGCGCGGCGCCAAGCCGAAGTTTCGAAGTTCGAGCCGCTTTCGTTCAGCGCCGTGCTGGGCACGTCCGATATTGTCTTTGAAAATGGTCGACACCAGAATTGGCAAAATGCAGTTGTTGCGGTGGCCTTCGGAAATGCGGAGCGCACGATTTTCGAGCTGGATGCAGATGCCGAGCGCAGAACAGCTACCGATGTCAGGCTGTCAGGCCGGGCTTCGACCCGCATTCGCAATGGCAGCTTTTATTTGGGAGCCGGCGTTACTCCCAACGCGGATTTCCGAGATCAATGGCGGCTGGTCGCGGGGGGCCAGATTCTCGTGACCCCCGGCTTGCGGGGAACCGCTGATCTGCGTCTGGCAAAATATTCTAGCGGAATGTCCGCCAGTATTGAACCGGGAATTTCCTACATGGCCGCGCAAGGCGTAACTTTGTCTGCGCGGATGATAAATCTGGTCGATGGAGACGGCGACTATCGCATTGGCGCGGCAGCCCGGGCCGATTATGAATTCGCCAACGGCCATATTCTGTTTGCCAGCGCGGCTCGCTATCCCGACCGCGAGGCCGATATTACCAAGCAGTTACGATCATTTGCGGTGGGCGGTACAATCAATCTTGCTTCGCGATGGCGCCTGCGGCTTTCAGCTTCGGATGAAAAACGCGAGGATTCCTATCATAGCCAGTCTGTCAATCTGGGGCTGACTTACAGGTTCTTGCAACCATGAATATCTATGGAGGGCTAATCCAGTTCTGCGTCTGGACAACGGTCTTTTTGACGGTGGCGTTTGCCTTGCTTGTCTTGCGCCGCTGGTACACGGAGCATCGGGCGCCGGTATATAAGGCGCGGCAAAAAGCAATTACCCACAGCTATTTGCGGCGGGTCCAAGGAATGGAAGTCGAGCAGACCGGGGTTAAATGGTCTGTCGAAGCACGGCTTCAGGCCCTGACTCATTTGCTGATGCTGCTGCGCGGTGGCGATCGGGACAGGTTAATCCAGCTGGCAGAACTCGACGGTCTGCTGAAAGCACCGCTGCGCCAGTGCAAGGCGTGGCGCGCCGCTCGCCGCATTGATGCCGTCCGGACATTGCAGCAATATGGCGGAGAAGCCGCGATTGCCAAGCTGCGTGGAGTGCTGCGTCATGATCGCCATCGCATTGTCCGGCTCAATGCGGCCTTTGCCTTAGCCGGTTTTCACCAGCTTCCACCGCCCCGCGAAACAATCGAACTTATCGGCATGCCCGCGCGGGCACCAACCAGGCTGGATGTTGCCATGCTTCGTGCGCTGGCTTCGGAATATCCCACGCATCTGGTCCGGATGCTTGGAGACGTGATGCCGCATCCGAGGCGCGCTGCAATCATTGATGCCCTGGGTTGGTCGAACGTTGAGTCCGTGATTCCAACACTGGAACGGGCAGCCTCATTCGACAATATCGAAATTCGCTGTGCTGCGCTAAGGGCCGTGGGCAAGCTTGGCCATCCATCTGTTGCCAAATGGGTATTGGAGGCGCTCGAAGATCCGAACGCCTTCGTGCGCATTCAGGCAGTTAACTGCTGCGCCACCTTGCGCTTGACCAAAGCTTTGCCGGTGCTGCGAGTTCTTTCACATGATCCGGAACTCTGGGTCCGGTTGCGGGCCGAGGAGGCTATCCCCCGCCTCGAATCTCTCGTTGCAGAAAGGCAGGCGAAACCCGCCATGCAGGTGGCCGTATGAACTGGGATCCAGTCCAGCATATCGCCGTTCAATTGGTAATGTACCTGGCCTATATTTGTTTGATCGTTGTGGTGTTTCGCAATTTCATCAGCGTGGTGCAGCTCGTCATGGCTGCGTTCATATTCGCTACCAGGGTAAAGCCGTCGGCGGTCTCGCTGGACCTGTGGCATCGTTATGGCGATCTGGCATTACCGGTTTCCGTAATTGTACCGGCGTTCAACGAAGAATTGTCGATCGTCCAAAGCGTCCGGGCGATCCTCGCGCTGGAATATCCCGAACATGAAGTGATTGTGGTCAATGACGGATCCAGCGACCGCACGATCCAGGAACTGATCGACGGCTTCGATTGCGTGCCGAGTGATCGATCGCAAATCGAGGTTTTGCAGCACACCAAGATACTCGGCGTCTATCAGTCGCGCAAACATGCCAATCTGATTGTCATCGATAAAGAGAACGGCCGTAAGGCAGACGCGTCCAATGCCGGCATCGGCTTCGCCAGGACACCGCTGGTTTGCGTGATCGACGCCGATTCTATTATCGAAACCGACGGTCTGCTAAGAGCGACCGAACCGTTCATGTATGACACCGGAAAAATGGTCGCTGTCGGGGGCGCTATCCGGATCGCCAACGGCTGCGAGATCAGGGCGGGGTCCCTCCGCAAGATCGGTGTCTCCAAAGCATGGTTGCCCAGGTTCCAGATTGTCGAATATCTCCGCGCCTTTCTAACCGCCCGAGTTGCCAATGCCGAGGGGGATTCGCTGATGCTCATATCCGGAGCATTTGGCATCTTCCGGCGGTCCGCTCTGATCGAAGTGGGTGGGTACGAACATGAAACGGTCGCAGAAGACCTGGAACTCATTGTCCGCATCCATCGCTATATGCGCGAGCATAAACGGGACTATAAAATCGGCTTCGTTCCGGAAATCGTTTGCTGGACAGAGGCACCAACGACCTGGGGCGGTCTGCGCAACCAGCGTGCGCGGTGGCAACAGGGTGCCCTGGAAACCCTGATCCGGCATCGCCGGATGATTTTCAACCCACGCTACGGCCGGATCGGCATGCTTTCCATGCCGCAAATCGTCGTCGAGGATGTCATCGGGCCACCGGCCGAACTGATCGGCTATCTGGTCATACCCGCTGCGCTCTTGCTCGGTGTAATGGATCCGACGATGGTTATACTTTTCCTTTGTCTGACAGTTCTTTTCGGGTCGGGCCTGAGCATCGGAACGTTGGCGCTGGAAGAACTGCAGCTGAAGCGCACACCGTCGGCAAGTGACCTGATCCGCGTTGGTCTGGCGGCATTTGTCGAGAATTTCGGATATCGGCAGGCAAATCTATTTTTTCGCTTTGCAGGCATCGGCAGACATCTCCGTAAGGATACCAGTTGGGCCGCTGTCCCCCGCGAAGGGTTCGACTCTGCCCGTGATGAATAGCGCCTCGAAATAGGCCGGCTGCTGATCTCCAGTGGTTGGGCCCGTTCAGGCCAATGGCGATATCGAGAAGTCAATATTCTCTGACAACACCATCTGTTCAGCCTGATGAAAACCGGCTCCTGCAAGCAGCCGTTCATTCGCAAATGCGCGGATGCTCCGATCTTGCCGTCTGAGTTTGCCAATCGCGATGGCAAATGCCATGACAGGCTATGCGGTTACGACAAATTGAAATATTTTATCACGTCTATCGAGAGGGATCGATCAGCAGCGCGGCCCGCGAACTGCATGTGTCGCAGCCATCGGTCAGCAAGGTGCTCCGCTATGCGGAAGACCAACTGGGATTTGCCTTGTTCAGGCGGGAAAAGGGCCGTTTGTTCGCTACACCCGCTGCCGATGAACTGTTCGTCGAAATCGAGGATATTTATAACCGTATCAGCGCTTTTGACCGGACCACGCAGAATATCAGAAAGCGTAAAGGCGGGCATATTCGCTTTGGTGTGCTGCCCTCGCTCAGTCTGGATCTATTGCCAGAGTGTATAGCGACCATGCGTTTGGCCGATCCGGAGATGAGTTTTGAAGTGACAACTCTGCATTCCAGCGAGATGAATTTGTCGTTGCTGGAAAAAAGATGTGATATTTGTATCGGCTTTGGCAATGAGGACGATGAGCGCCTTTCCAGTCAACGGCTTGGCGATGCCGAATTATTGCTGGTCGCGCCTTTCGGTTATGAGGGGATTCCGGACGGAAAGGTCGATCTCGGTTTCCTGCATCAAGCGGATTTCATTGGTCTACAGGACAGCGGCCCTGCCGGCGTGCTATTATCCAAGTCTATGGCCGATCGCCAAATTGCCCCGCATGAAGTGGTTACGGCGCATACCTATCATATTGCGCTGTCCCTGGTCAGCAAGGGCGTTGGCATATCCGTTGTCGACCAATATACAGCGGCCAGTTCATCAGAGAATGATCTGACCAAGCATCATTTTGTCGATCCCCTGATACTTCCTGTGTGCGCGGTAAGCCACATGGATAGCCAGCAGCCTGAATTGATCGAAAGCTGCCTGGCTGCGCTTTCAAAAGTCGTCAAACTGATGTCCTCAAGCCAGAATTGACTGACATTTAGCCGGAATCCCGAATATTGCTGACGGCGAAGGCATAGCCTTGGTCTATAACTTTGGCCCCAAAATGTCGGGTCCCCGCCGTTGCCAATGCGGTTGCGTTTATGCCACAACAATCCGGGGCAACTGGAAAAATCAGTGTTCCGCATAAAATTAAAACCGGCCGGGGTCGCCGAAACAGGGAGGCAGAAATGTCAAAATCGAGAACACGAATCTGTGCTTTAATGTGCACAACAGCATTGTTTGCAACGGGGACTGGTACAGCATTAGCACAAGATACAGCGGCGCAAGATGCGGCGGCACAGGATGCTGCAATCGGTGAAAATGTTATTGTGGTCACCGGTTCGCAGATCAAGGGCGCGAAAATTGACGATATTCTCCCGGTGACGGTGCTTGACGAGGAGGCAATTGAAACCACTGGAGCGGATTCCGGTGACGAGCTTTTCAGGGCCATCCCGCAAGCCGGCACGGTTGAGTTCAATGACCAGAGCAGCCAGTCGAATAGCCCCAATGCGGCGCGCGGTGACATCGCTTCGATCAATTTGCGCGGATTGGGAACGGGTAACACACTGCTTCTGATCAATGGTCGCCGGATGGTTCTGAACCCCGGCTTCCAGACCGAACTTTTTGTTCCGGTCGTATCGTCGGACACGAATGAAATCGCACCCGGCGCCGTCCGCCGTCTCGAAGTTTTACGGGACGGTGCATCTGCACTTTACGGCGCCGATGCCGTTGCGGGTGTGGTGAACACGATATTGAAGGACAATCTGGACGGTGGATTCTTGCGTGCGAACTATGCTGCATCCATGGGTACCAGCCTGTTCAATTCGAGCATTCGCGGCGGCTATGGTTTTGATTTCAACGAGGGCCGCAGCAACCTCACGCTTTATGGCTATTATTATCATGAAAACGGCGCACCGACGTCAATGCGCGACTATTCCTCGAGCAGCGATCTTCGACGATTTGTCGAAGGAACGGATTTCGAGGGCGATTCCAATTTTCACAACAGAACCTCGGACACACCATGGGCGACGTTTGATATCCAGGGATCGGGCGCAACATCCAGCAATATCTGGGCTGTGCGCGATGACGATTTCCACATCCAGCCGTGCAGTTTCTTGTCGGACGGAGACACGCGCTCTGTTAATCTTGGCGGCGGCCTTTGTGCGGATAACGGGTCCAGCGTGGATGCGGATCTCCGATATGATTCAAACACCGACCGGAGCCTGTATTCCGAAAAGGATCGCTACAATGTGTCTGCGCTCTTCAACCATGAATTGAGCGATGCCGTAGAATTTTATGCCGAAGGATCTTTTTATCGATCCAAGTCAACCCGTGTTCGGGAGCAGAGCGGACCACTGACTGCCGTGCCGCTGGGCGTGCTGTCATCGGCTTACTATAACCCTCTGGGCGCAACGACGCTGCTCGACGGGTCTCCCAATCCCAACCGGCTCGATGGCTTGGGTTCCGGGGTCAGCGATTCCGGCCGCGACCTCTTGCTCGAAAATTACCGCGTAATCGATGCTGGACCGCGCAATATCACGGTGACAAAAAACACCTATCGTGTGGTCGCAGGCTTGAAAGGTGATTTGTGGGGCTGGGATTTTGATACCGGTTTTCTCTATTCGCAAGCCAACACAACCGATCTGGCCCGCAACCGGATTTCCAGCAGCCTGCTTCAGGATGCAATCAACCGCAATGATGCAACAGCTTATAACCCGTTCAATGGAGGGTGCCTCGACAATGTGAATATTGGCGATTGCACGCCGAGCAACGATCAGGTTCTGGAAGATATTGCGATTGACGTGTTCCGCAAAGGCGAAACGACACTGGCTCTGGCCGATTTCAAGGTCTCGAGGCCCGATATCTTCGCCCTGCCAGGCGGTGATGTCGGCCTCGCTGGCGGCGTAGAGTTTCGTCGCGAGACGTTTCTGGATGATCGTGACTCCAGGCTGGATGGAACCATCACTTTCACCAACGCCGTTACCGGTGCGACTAACGGCAGTGATGTGGTAGGCAGCAGCCCGACGCCGGATACCAGCGGTAATCGTGAAGTATATTCCGCGTTTGTTGAAACTTTCGTGCCCTTGATTTCGGAGGACATGGAAATTCCGCTGGTCCATTCGTTGAACCTGCAGTTGGCCGGGCGCTTCGAAAGCTTCTCGGATACCAGCAGCACATTTGTTCCCAGAGCGGCCGCTTCTTGGACACCGTTTTCGGGTCTCATCCTGCGCGGTGCATGGTCGCGAGGATTCCGGGCACCAAATCTGATTCAGGTCAATGATACAGGCACGACCCGTTCGAATTCCGAACGGCCAGCCGTCGAATGCGTCGCCGAGCTGATCAAGGGCATTGAAACAGATGCAGGCGATTGCGGTACAAGATCGATTGTCGATTATCGGACGGGTAATGATCTCGAACCGGAAAAGAGTCAGAGCATCAACTTCGGCGTCGTCGTTGCACCGGGATTCATTCCCGGGCTGACACTGACGGCTGACTATTGGCGCGTGAAACAGACTGGCATTGTCGGTATTTTTGGCGCTCAAAATGCCTTGTATCTGGACTTGGTGGAGCGCCTGCAAGGCCGGAGCAATCCGAATGTTGTCCGCGCCGATCCGGATGCAGACCAGCTCGATCTTTACGCCGGAACCGGCATCCTGCCAGCTGGTGATGTCATCGAGATTTTGAATCCCTATCGAAATCTGGACTCCCGGATAAGCAAAGGCTTCGATTTTGGCCTTTTCTATACTGTTCCGGATTTTGGCATCGGCAAATTCAAGCTTACCCTGAATGCCGCGCGCCTGAAGAGTATTTACCAAACGCCCGGTGCGGACGGACTGCCGCTGCTGACGGACCTGCCCGATCTGCTGGCTGCAATACCGCAAGTTTCTGCAGGCAGTATTGCAACGTTGCGGCCGGAAGGCTTTGGCGAGCAACTCGAACTGGATGGTCGACCGAAATGGCGGCTTAGCGGATCGGTGAACTGGCGCTCCGGTCCGGTCGCGGTCAACCTGTTCGGCCGGTATGTCGGCAAGATATTTGATGTTGGTGCAGTACAAAATGATACCGGCGCATTTTACCGTGTGGATGACTGGTTCACCATGAATGCCTCAATCAGCTATACCATCAACAACAACACCGGACTGGATGGAACGCGGCTAAAATTCGGGTTCAACAATATCTTCAATGCAGAGCCACCGTTGTCGGACGAGCTGTTCGGTTTCGATGGTGCTTTGCACAGCGCAAGGGGTCGTCAGTTCCGATTCGAGATCCAGAAGAAATTCTGATCAATGTATAAGGTAGCTGAAACAATGCCGGATCGCATTTTCCGTACCGATCTGAAGGCATTTTCGATTGGCATGCTGGTACTTGCTTTAGCTGCTTTTCTGCCGGCTCCCGCGCATGCCGCGGGAGCCGGTGACGATATCCGTTGTGAAACGGAAAATGTCATGCTGGATACGGCTTTTCCGTCCGGCAACGTGGCGTCCTGCAAGCCATCGGGATCGAAACGGATTGATGTCACGCTGGCACCTGAAGACAAGCCGCCGATCAACTGCAGCGCCTGGTATGCGTTTCGTCTGACGCCTCGCACGCCTGGCAAGGTCACGCTGATTTTGAACTATGAAGCCTGCGGACATCGCTATTGGCCAAAAACCAGTTCGGACGGGGTGAACTGGGACTATCTGCCGAAGAAATTTGTCAAAGTCGAAGAGGTCGACGGCCTGAAACGGGCGCGGATTACCGTCAAGCTCAAGAATGTTCCGCTATTTGTCTCCGCACAGGAAATTTTGCCACCATCGGTCTATAATGCCTGGCTCGGCCAGACGGCAAAATCTCCCGCTGCCGAAAGCTGGCTGCTCGGCAAATCTGCGGAAGGCCGGGATATTCCCGGGCTTACCATCCGGAAAAATGGGACGAAACCACAGGAGCAAGTCGTGTTGGTTGGCCGCCAGCATCCTCCCGAAGTGACGGGCGCGCTGGCGATGCTGCCATTTGTTGAAACGCTGCTTGCAGATACTCCGCTTGCAAAGCGCTATCGCGAGAGATTTGAAACAATTGTTGTTCCTATGCTCAACCCCGATGGAGTCGTTCGCGGCCATTGGCGCCATAGCACGGGGCACATCGACCTCAATCGCGACTGGGGCCCGTTTACGCAGCCGGAAACAAAGCTGATGAAAGAGTTGCTGGATGGTATTGAAAAGGCCCCGGACAAGAATCTGCGCCTGTTTGTCGATTTCCATTCCACCAAACATGATATTTTCTACACCATCCCGGATAGCTACCAGACAACACCTCCATTGTTCTTGAAGAACTGGCTGGGTTTGCTGGAGCAGCGTTTGCCGGATTACCAGATTGATCGGGATGCCGGTCACAATCTGGGGCAGCCGAATTCCAAAAACTATGTCCACAAGACATATGGTGTGCCAACAATGACCTATGAAATGGGCGACGAAACGGACCGTCGGCTGGTTCGCAAAATTGCCATAGCGGCAGCGACTACGATGATGGAAACACTACTCGGAACCGAAGCGCCCCGATGAAGGCGCATAAAAGTCTGGCGTATTTGGTCGCTTCATTTGCGCCTCTGTCGCTGATCGCCTGCCAGACGTCCACCGAACAGCCGAACCGCATCGCGGCAGATTATCTGATCGAAAATGGCGTGGTGTACGATGGCAGCGGAGCCGCACCCCGGGTCGCTGATATAGCGGTAAGATTTGACCGGATCGTCTTCATCGGCGACGCGACCGACGATCAGTTCGCCGAGGCCAAAAGAATCGACGCGTCCGGCTTGGTCGTGGCTCCGGGATTTATCGACCCGCATACCCATGCGGATGACCAGCTGACCTCCGGCAATCCTGAGCAACGCCAGAACAAGGCCTTCGCGTTTCAGGGGGTGACGACCGTTTTGGTTGGAAATGACGGCTTTGGCAGCACCGAAATATCGAGGATGGCAACTCAAGCGCGGCACGATGCTGTCGGGACCAATGTCGCTTATCTGGCCGGTTTCGGATATATTCGCAAAAGCGTGATCGGCGATGATGATCGTGTGCCGACGAAAGCGGAGTCATCGCGGATGGGAAAAATGATGACTCAGGCGATGTGCGAGGGCGCGGTTGGCCTCTCCGCCGGGCTATATTACACACCGCAAAATTTTGCCAGGACCGCGGAAGTTGTCGAACTGGCCAAGATTGCCGGTGAAAAGGGCGGCTATTACGACACCCATTTGCGCGATGAAAGCAGCTATAATATTGGTCTGATCGGGGCGGTGAACGAGGCGATCGATATTGGCACGCAGTCCGGAACTGCTGTCCATATTTCCCACATCAAGGCTCTGGGCCCTGCGGTCTGGGGGCAGAGCAGCCAGATAATCGCGCTGATCAACTCGGCGCGAGAAAAGGGCCAGGAAATTACCGCCGATCAATATCCCTGGGCTGCTTCGGGCACGCGAATAAGCAACGCACTGGTCCCGAGATGGGCGCTGGACGGAGGTCTGGCGGGCCTGCGCGAACGTCTGGGAAACGCTGGCACAATTGACCGGATCAAAAGCGAAATGGCCGCCAATATGGAGCGTCGGGGCGGAGCGGATAAATTGCTCATAACCGGTGGATTGGGCGATACTGAAATCGAGATTGGTCAAACACTGGCGGACCTTGCCGCCCGAAGCAGAAGCGATCCTCTGGATGTTGCTATCGATATACTGAAAACCGGTGATGCGCGTGTCGCCTCGTTCAACATGAATGCGGATGATATAACAGCCTTTGCCCAGCAGGATTGGGTGGTAACAGGCTCGGACGGCAGCACCGGGCACCCGCGCAAATATGCGAGTTTTCCGAAGGCCTATCGGGATTTTGTGGTGGACGGGAAAATATTGTCCCTCTCCCGGTTCATTCGGAGGAGCAGCGGACAGACGGCTGACATTGTCGGTTTGAAAGATCGCGGCTATCTCAGGGCCGGGATGGCGGCAGACATTGTAGTTTTTGATTCGGAATCATTTGCACCAAGGGCGACTTACGAACAGCCACGGCTGTTGTCGACCGGCGTGCGTTATCTGTTTGTCAACGGCCAACCCGTGATATCCGGTGGACAATCAACCGGTGCTTTGCCCGGAAGACCCCTGCTTAAGGAAACTCAATGTTGAAATTCTGGTTCAAAATCCCGCTGTGGCAGCGTGTCGTCGGGGCGCTTGTGCTGGGCATAGCCGTGGGGTTGTTCTGGGGGCCGGGGGCTGAGAGCATCAAATGGATTGGCGATCTGTTCATCCGGGCGATCAAGATGCTGATCGTGCCGCTGATTTTTTTCTCGCTGGTGTCCGGTATTGCGGCACTGGGGGATTTGAAAAAGCTCGGTAATGTCGGTGGCAAGGCGCTGCTGCTCTTTGTCACAACCGCGATAATTTCGGTTTCGCTCGGCCTTACCATGGGTACGATTTTTCAGCCTGGTATAGGGCTGGACATAAGCCTGCCCGTTGGCGTTGATATTCCTCAGCCCGCTGCCACCTCGCCAACAGACATGATCCTGGCGCTGATCCCGGAAAATCCGGTAATGTCGATGGCAGAGGGGCAAATATTGCCACTCATCATTTTTGCCATGCTTTTCGGCATCGCCCTGCTGATGGCGGGCAAGGATGCCGCCCCTATCATTCGTGGCGTCGATGCCGGGTCTGTCGTCATGCAGAAAATGACCATGCTGGTCATGGAACTGACGCCCTTTGGCGTGTTCGCGCTGATGGCCTGGGTCGCCGGAACATTCGGTTTCGAGGCTTTGCTGCCACTCGCGAAAATGGTGGCACTCAACTATGCTGGCTGTTTCATCATCATGCTGGTCGTCTATCCGGTCATATTGAAGACAATCGCCAAGCTTCCCGTCATCGATTTCTTCCGCGGTATCGTTGATGCGCAGGCGGTCGCTTTTTCAACAGCTTCGTCGAACGCGGCTCTGCCGGTCACGTTGCGCTGTGTGCAGCGCAATCTTGGCGTGTCCAAAAGTGTCGCCAGTTTTACCGTGGCCTTGGGCGCGACCATCAACATGAATGGTACCGCCATGTATCTGGGTCTGGTGGCGCTATTTGGCGCGCAGATCTACGGCATTGACCTGACCTGGACATCCTATCTGCTCATTGGACTGACCGCGACATTGGGATCGGTCGGGGCTGCCGGCATACCGGGTTCCGGGCTGGTGATGATGAGCCTCGTGCTCAGTTCGATAGGGGTGCCGCTTGAAACCATCGCTTTCGTTGCCGGCATTAATCATATCATGGATATGATGCGTACAATGACCAATGTTACCGGAGATGCGACAGTGGCTGTTGCAGTTGGCCGGATGGCGGGCGAGATTGACGTCGAGGAATATATTTCCGCAGACGATGTGTAATGCCCCCGTCAGTTTGTAAAAAGCAGTTCGGCCAGTTGTTCTCCCGATCCCATGGCCAGCGTCCAGCCGAGCATCCCGTGGCCGGCATTGATCGCTAATGTGTCGCTTGGCCGGGATATGATCGGCAGTGAATCGGGGGTCATTGGGCGAAGGCCGGACCAGTGGTTGCGTGTCGCGCTATAATCGGCGGCGTCGGGCAGGGACGCCTGGGCAGATTCGATCAAATTGGCCATTCTTTCGGGTCTGACGATGGGGCTGTGATCGCCCAGGTCGGCCAGGCCGGCGATCAGCATTTCGTCTCCGATGCGCGTAAAGACCAGTTTTCTCGCCACATCGGTGATGCTGACCTCGGGACTGGCTGCGGTTGCCGGAGCAATGAAGGAATATCCCTTCATCGGGTAAATGGGTATATATATGTTTGTTTTGCGCAACAGATGTCCTGCTGCGGCACCCGAACAGACAATTGCTATATCGGCTCTCAGCTCCTCGCCGGTATCCAATGTCACTGAAGCAGAACCACTATCCGACCCAAGCGAGCTTACCGAAGCATTAAACCGGAACGACGTGCCATATTCGCGACTGATGAGATCGCCCAATTTCTCGGCGAACTGGGGGGCGTTTCCCGTCTCCTCTGTCGGAGCGTAGATCACGCCGACAAGGGGGCTGGCAACCGTATTCAGAGCGGGTTCGATTTCTTTCGCTACATCCGGACTCAGTGCCATCTGGCGCTCTTGATTCCTGACTTTCATCTCCATGATCTCGCGGCCACGGGCGAAGGATTTTTCGTTGCCGAAAAGCAGCATCTTGCCAGCGGTCCGGCGACCAAATTCGATTTCATGCTCCGCCAGCAGGTCTGCCATTGCGTCGCGCGATCTGCGGGCGAGCTCCAGGCCTTTCAGGCTGTTTTTGCGAAATTTCCGTTCGGTACAATTGCTCAGAAATTGCAATTTCCATCGTATTGATGCGAGATCGAGCGTTGGGTATATCTTGAATGCCGGGTCACCACCCAGCGCCAGACGCGGAATCTTGCCGAGCAAATCCCCGCTCGCCAAAGCATCGGTATAGCCATAGCTCAACTGCCGCCCGTTGCCGAAGGATGCTCCCATGGCGGGTCCGGGCATCGCGTCGAGAATCGTTACGGCCACCCCGCGCCGCGCCAGTGCATAGGCACTCGCTATGCCGACAACGCCGGCTCCAATGATTAAGGCTGTGCGGGGTTTGCTCAATTACTTTTCCAATGATTAGAGCAGCTACTCTGTCTATATTGCTGCCGATCATCCAATATCGTTCGACAGGTCTGGCATAGCCTTTGGCTATGCGCCTTTGAACGATGAGCATGTTGGATGTCTTTCCCGTTTCGGTTATCAGATTCCCGACGTCGCCTGGCTAGAAAGGCACGCATATCGGGAAAGCGAGGGTCATCATGAGTTTTGGAAAGCCGGTGCAGGCTGCGAGTCTGCATAAGTTCAGCCATATTACTAAAGACTGCTATTTTGTGGTGATCGGGTTTCTTGCCTGCTTTCTCGCTTATACGCCGCTGATCGCAAATCAGCCTGATATGGTTATGATCGAAGGGATAGCGGTCGCGGATGAGGGAGAGCTTCCAGTCGAGGATTTGACGGTTTCGATAAACGGTCAAAAATTCACGGTACAAATAGACGGCCGTTATGCAGCGCGCGTCGTGCAGGCGGATATCTACCAGCTTCGTTTTGATAGCCGTTCGCTGTTCACCGGCATCTATACATTTGCCCAGACCGAACTGCAGCGGTCGGAGGACGGCCACTATATCGTGCCACAGACCGAACTTGTCGCGCGCAAGCCCGGCCGCGTAGAACTTATCTTTGCCGGCGATGTGATGATGGGCCGGCGATACGAGAAGCCCCGCTTCCGGTCATCGCCCCTGATACGCCCGACAAGCCGGGCCAGTGATATGGAGGCGTTGCTGGCACCCATGGCTCCCTATTTGCGCGCATCGGATTTCGCTGCGGTAAATCTGGAAACGGTCCTGTCGGCAAACAAGCCGCCAGAGAGAGCTCCGAAGTCGATCACATTCTACAGCCATCCCGATGCTGCCGTAGCCCTGAAAAGTGCCGGGATCGACTATGTGACCTTGGGGAATAATCATATTTATGACTATCTTGATGCCGGCATGGAATCGACAACGGACGCGCTCGACGCAGCGGGGCTGTTCTATTCTGGTGCGGGGCACCGGGCAAAAGATGCGCTGAAAGCAACACGTGTCGACATTGGTGGACAAAAATATTCGATGCTCGGTTTCGTCGGGTGGGCGGGGAATGTCTCACCCAATCAGGTTGCTGGACACGACAAGGGAGGGGCTGCGCACGGAAGCGCTGGCAATATCGGTCGGGCAGTGAAGCGCGAAGCGGCTGATGACCGGATCACGGTGGTACAATATCACGGCAGCCGCGAATATAGCGATGCGCCGACGGAAATAACGCAATCCCGCTTGAAGACTGCCGTCGATACCGGCGCCGATCTGGTAGTCGGCCATCATCCGCATGTCACCCACGGGCTGGAACTCTATCGCGGCAAATTGATTGCTTATTCGCTCGGGAATTTCATATTCGATCAATATTTTTTCGAGGCACAGCTCGCCTATGTGCTCAAGGTATGGATGGACGGAGACCAATTTTACCGGGCGGAAGCTATTCCGGTGCAATTGCTTGACTATCGGCCGGTACCGGCCGTTGCCAATATGCGCGAAGGCGTGTTGCGCAGGCTGTTCGGTCAATCGCGGGCGTTGGGAACAAATATGTCAATGTCCGGCGGTCACGCTGTTATAAAGAATCCGGATACGGTCCCGACCATCTCGACGGTGACCTGTTCTGTCCCGGAAAAGGGCGTGGGCGGCTTGCGGCGCCTGTCATTCAATCTTGAACGCGGCCCGGAAGCGTGCGTCAAACAGCCTAACGAAAACCGGATTTCGGGACAGGATATCTGGCATCGCGGAGATTTTGAATCCGGTCGATATGTTGGTGCAATCGACCAGAGCTGGGAGGTCGGAAATGCTAACGTCTCCGTGTCGGAAAACAGCCGGTCGGGGCGTTATGCTTTGGCAGTTCGACAGACGTCGACCAAAGGCAGCGTCACGATAGCGCCACGAACTTTCCTGAGGGTGTTGAACGGTTCTGGATATTCCGTTGCCGGGTGGATCAAAGCCGAGAATCCCGTGCAACTTTCGGTATCTCTGCAATCGAGACCGTCAGGCGTTGGCCGATTCCAGGCTTTGAAGGAAGCCGACCGGAAGTCTTTGGGATCCGTAGCGATACAGGCGGGAAGGTGGCAGCATTTCCGCTTTGATTTCAAACCGCTCCGTTCCAAAAAGGGCAAAACGCTGCCGATGCGCCCGATGTTGCAAATGACAGGATCTGTCGGCGGCAATATTCTCTTTGATGATTTCGCTGTGATAGAACAGTCCGGATCCGACAAAAGCCACAGCGCAGGCGATCCTCTGCGCCGGAATTTCTGGATAGAGGGCCAAGTGCGCTGAAAGTGGTAAGGCTCATGAACGATGCCAAACCACCGGCGCCGCTTGCCGCAATCATTGCACGGGATCAGGGCATCAATTTCGCAAAAGGCTCAATTCGAAACGAAGCAGCCCACCGATGTGAATTGTCGGAAGCTGCGGCCTCCGGTGACGTTTACGCGCCCCGACACAACCCATGCATGGGCCTTCAGCTCTCCCAGATCTTCTGGCTGCTTGCTGCGGGTCACACCAAAGAATAGCGCATAAGGAATATCGTAAAAGCCCAATATCAGCCGCGCGGTGATGGCTTGCGGAAAGCAATTGGCTTTCCATGGCGAATATTTGGCCGCAACCGCAATCGCGCTGCTGATGGCCCGTGCACGCATCTGCTGATCGGCTGTGGTCAGAGGTGTGCGGGGGGCAAGACCGTCGTGCATGCCCAGCCAATGGGCAAAACGCTTGAACGTCACGGTGAGAATGACAAAGCGGCTTAGGCCCAGAAGGAACCACGCGGGGATAAGCCAGAGATAGAATAGCGGCGGCATCTGTGTTGCCGTCACAAATTTTCGTTTCATGGTCTTGATCATGACGGACGCAAGAGCGTGGAGATTCCGTCCATTTTGCTATCCTGCCAATTGCACCAGATTGCGTTCGCGTAAATCCGTCAGCAATTCCATGACGTCGCTCTGGCAAGCTACAAGGTCGATATCAAAATTTTCGGTCACATGATTACACAGTGTCGTGATGCTGACAGGATTTTCCATGGCTTCCCACAGATCGGAACCGACTGCGTTCAATCCGTAATAGGCGCTGTTTTCGATGCTCATCATGACCATTTCGCCATCCATGTCGGCGGATACCATTTCAGGGTTTCTCTGGACGATGCTGTCGAGGTTTAACGAGCTCATTAAAAAGTCTCACATTATTAGATCTGCCACAGCATTATCAAAGGGAAGTCTGGCTGGCAAATGATACGAGCGGGGCAGGGAAATGAGGCGCATGGCTATGCTAAAAGCGCTGGCATGGAGTCCGATATCGCCGTAGTTGTTGCGATGAACCTATCAACAAAGGTGTGATCAGATACATGTTTGCCGGACTGCTATGTTTTGAAAATTCGCCGCCGGTCGAAGCATGGGTTACACCGGAAGTCTGGATATCTTCACTTTATCCCCGGTATAAACCGGATGTGAGCGGTTACCAGCGCGATGACCATGGCTTGTTGGTAGAAGCGGATATTTTCAATACGCCGTCATCCCGTCATATAACATCGGTGCCATTGGTTGCAGGCGGGCTCCGCGTCGCTTTCTGGGGACGGCTGGACAATCGCGAAGAACTCGCGGCAAGACTTGTCCCGGACCGGCCACTGGATGAAACGCCCGATGCCGATCTCGTCCTCGCGGGATGGCGTGAGTGGGGAGAGAGCCTGCCAGAAAAGCTGGTCGGTGATTTTGCACTGGCAATTATCGATAGCGAGAAGCAGAGCGCCTTTCTGGCCCGCGATCCGATAGGGATAAAACCACTTTATTATTGGCCGCACGCACAAGGCCTTGTCTTCGCGTCTACTCCGGCGGCGCTGCTCAAGCTGAAAAATGCACGACCAACGCCCGATGCTCGCTGGATCGCGCGCTATATAATCGGTCAATCAAAGAGCCATGACCGAACCGCCTATCAGGAAATCATGAAATTGCCGGGCGGACATTCGCTGAGCATCGCCGATGGCAAGCATATATTGCGGCGCTATCATCAATGGAGCGATGATGCTCCAGATATATTCACCCGCGACCCAGCACGTGTCGAGGCTTATCGCGAGGTTCTGGAAGAGGTGATGCGCTCCCAAATGATCAGCGACTATACGCTTGGAACAGAAAATAGCGGCGGTATCGATTCCGCCACCATCACCGCATATCTCGGAAAATTCCTCGGCGTGCCGGGCGACCGGTTGCACAGTTTCGGCTTTGCGCTTTCGGAACAGGAACCTGCCTATATTCTGGAAACCAGCCAAGCCGCATCGATCACCCATAATCATATCAATACCTCGCATTATGGTGAGCCGGATTATGCGGACAAGCAGATGACGGAGGATCTTGAAATACTTGGTTATCCGGAAGAGCATGGTAACGCTACGGGGCACCGGCCTTTCTACGATCAATGTCAAGCGTACGGCATCAGGACGTTGTTCTCCGGATATGGTGGCGATGAAGTGGTCACCAATTATGCCAACCATATTCAGCGGGAGCTGGTCGACAAGGGAGCCTATAAAGCTGCGATAGATTTGATGCCGGGCAAACTGCCAATGCAGATAATGCGCTTGATCAGGCGGATCTATGCTGAACGGAAAAATGCCGGATATAATGCCAACTTCCTTGCTGTCTGGAAAGAAAGATGGCGGGAACAGCCGCTGCGTGAAGAGATTGTTATCCGCTATGATCTGGAGCAGGAATATATGGAAACCGCCCGCTATGATGGCGTTCATCGCAGGCATAATGACTGGATCATCACCGGATTGATGCAAATGGCCTATGTGCCGACACGGCTCGAGAATTGTACGTTGATGGCTGCATCCTACGGTATCGACTATCGCTGGCCGCTATGGGACAAACGGCTGGTACAGCAATATTTGTCGACGCCGGTCATCGAACGCGCGGGCCCGAACAAGATAGGCCGATATTTGCATCGCCGGGCAATCACAGGCACGGTCCCCGATCGGGTGGCATGGAAAGAATCAAAATATATGGGGGAGCGACAAACCCCCATGGCCGGCAATGTCGATGATCTTGTGGATCAAATGAGACGGTTGGACGCGGATCTTCATCCGCTGTTGGCCGACATGATTGACCGCGATAAATGGCGTGGGAAAATCGAGCGGCTTGAGGCCAGCGGTTCTAATCCGGTTCTTGATATGCAGGCAAGACGGCAGGCGAGGTCTGTGAAATGGCTCAATGTCTGGCTTCACGGTCTCGCGATTGCGTAGCAAGGGGGCAACATCGCTCAAAGCGCTCGATCGGGAGCTTTGGCGGCGCAAAATCCCGCACGGGATGATCAGCTGGCGCTATCTATCGACGAATAACCCGCAGACAGCGGCGCACCGGCAGATGTTCTGGAATGCAATGTCCGGCGTGCCAAAGCCGCTCTACATGGCGCTTGAAACGATATTGTGGCTAAAATGGGTCGGGCTCTACGGCTGGCTGGCCCTGTTCCGGACGCTGCGCCTATATGGTGACACGCTACGCGACAAACGCGGCATTTCAAGATCACGCCAGTTTTACCGGCTCGTGCGCATCAGTATTGGGACGTGCATGCCGCCCCGTGATGCCTATCTCTTCGGGCTTGTGGAACATCCCGAGCGCATCTGGAACTATGTCAGTGACAGCCATATCGCCGCATTTCACAAATGGCGAAATAGTCGCAAGGCCATATCGCCGGAAATAACTTCCCGGCTAGCCAACAAAGCTGCCACCACGGATTTATTGCTGTCACGCGGGATCCCGATGGCACCAATATGGGCAACGGCCTCCACCGCCGGGGATTTTGTTTTTCTTGATGCTCTGAGAAAACATCAACACCTGTTTTGTAAAAGCAGGTCGGGTAATCGCGGACTCGGGGCGTTTGAATGCTGGCAGAGAGGGCAAGCCATAGAAGGACGGATGTTCGAGGGCGATGCGCTGCCCGATCAAGATGCGGTGATAGGGGCGTGGGAAGCATTGTTGCAGCGCGACCATGCTCTGGTGCAGCCGGTGTTGCAAAACCATCCGCAGCTTGCGCCTTTGGTGCCGGATGGGCGTGCGATCACGGTAAGATGTATTACGCGTCGATGCGAGCATGGTATCGCCATATTATGTGCGACACTGGAAATTCCGGCAGAGCGCAAGCCTTCGGACAAGCGCGAAGCCTATATTATCTTGTCCGTCGACGCCGAAAGCGGAACGATCCAGCCAATATCCGGCAATGCATTCCCGCTTGCAGAAACTCGGCGGCGCCAAAAGGAAATGTTCGCAGACCTTGATGACCAACTGCCACTGCCTGATTGGCAAGTCCTAATTCAGCACAGCCTTTCCGCGCATGAGCAATTTTCAGATTTCTGGGCGATCGCATGGGATTGGGTGCTGACTCCAAGCGGGCCGATTTTGCTGGAGGGAAATAACGGCTTTGGTGCCAGTCTGCCGCAAATCTTGACGGGCGGGTTTCTGGAGGAGCTTTAGAGCTAGAGATCAATTGGACAGTTTGTCGACTGCGTTCCGTTTCCGGTTTTTTGCCCCTCAGCGAAAAACGCAAGACATTATATCAGGGTGCCAAAGCTCTAATAAGGGTTGTTGTGCTCATCGAGATAGTTGAAGCGTCGCATCACGGTCCCATGATCGGCGATGATTTTGGCGACCTGTTCCTCGTTCAATTCATCACGCCAGCCGCCGCTCTTACCTTGCCGGAAGAAGCTCGGTGTATTCGACGGCTTTTCCTTGAACCCGCCCGATTTTTCCTGCTGCTGCAAGCGATCGAAGCGGCTGAAATGGAGCGCTTTCTGAACCCGCGGCTGATCATCGGGAAGCTCCAGAAAACGCGCCGCCCGGGTGAATGTGGCCAAACTGTCGCCCAGCATATCTTCATAGCGAAGAATCTCCAGATTAAGGTCCGGAGCGTCAACCCAACTCAGCACATGATCGGACCAGCTTAGCAATTTTTGCCGCACCTGATTGTTGAGTTTCTTTTCGGATTTCACAAAAGCCATTTCCGGCGTCGCCATCCGCACAATCGCCTGATCGACGCTGCATTGCAGATGATTGGCAAAGGAAGATGCTACATCAAGCGGATTGCGTACAAAATAGACCGCGCCGCGCGTCGCCCTGCTGCTCACCAGCGGCTCCCCGGACGGCAGGAATGTATAGGCATCATGGATTTTGTGATATTCCAGATCGGGCGTCTTCAGGCTCCAGTCGTAAACCGCTGGCCGCAATGCATCAATATCATCATGCCGCATGTCGGCAGTATCAAAGCCCAGAACTTCATCCAGCCAGCCTCGGCCACTGGCAATTGATCCGGTGTGCAACTCGTTTATATCAACCGGAGCATCGCCGTCCTGCTTCAGGTTCTGCAGGAACGTGCGAAACCATGTGTTTCCGGATTTGGGATAGGAGGCAAGCCAGTAAATCGCACCCACGTCTAGATGCTTTCGGATAGGTCAGCTAGGATATGGTCGACCAGTTGATCGACTTCAAAACCCAATCGCGGACGTACAACACGGGTTATCGGGGTTTGTCCGGCCAGCTTTCCGCATAGATTGAGGTGATCGGGTCGCAAATCCATACTGTCGAGAAACTTCTGGCGATAGGTATTTGCATGGAGAGCAGGAAATTTTTGCAGGCCTTTGATGGGGGTTGAGGAAAACCCGTTTTCATCATCATCGCTGCGCAAAATGTAGATATGCTTGACTGACAACGGCTTGGATACGAAATTATCGGTGATCGGCAGGTTGAATTTTTCCATATCCGGGCGGATCTTGGTGAGGGCACTCGTATCAATTTCCAATTTATCCGCCGCATCCTGCCATAGCTTGATGCGTGGAAAGCCAGGGATGGCAAGGCAGTTATCGTCAATCGGCACTACATCATCGGCCAGTAACTTGTAGCCTCGCTGCATGAATGCGGCGGCGAGCGTTGATTTTCCTGCGCCCGACTGGCCGACACAAATGATACAGCCATCCCCGATCTGAACGGCATTGCCGTGCAGCACCAGATAGCCGCGCTGGAACAGCAATGCACCCAGCGCCGAGCCGAGCATGAATACCCGTACGCTATCTTCGTCAATGCCTGGAGCCGGATCAAAAACGATGCTGTTGCCATTGCTTACTAGGAAGCGGGCAACATCGGGTACGTGCAATTGCAAATCGGTGGGCGTTGCCCACATAAAAGGACCGATTTGTTCCGCACCTTCTAGGCCATCCGGGTTCACTGCGCTTTGTGTGATGCGCGCATCGACCGTTTCCGGTCTGCCGGGCGAGGCGACCATTTCGGACAATGCCATTTCACTTTCGATGGCCAGATCATAGCAATTGTAAAAATAGTTCATCAACACCTATATTTTCATGCCATCTAGTGTAAAAATACCGTCTCCAACTAACGGTCCCTAAAGATATACCCCGAGCAATCAAGCCCGCACGTCTTTATTAAGACAGGATCGGTGTTATCGGAACAGATGTTTTAAATCCCTCCTAACGCCCACACCCGAATGCGAGGCTTTGCCCCGGCCATATAATAAGTTCCCGAGCGCGAAGGCCAAATCCATATGCTCCGGTATCGGGCAGGCGAGTGGCAGACTATTCTGCAACCGGTTCATCATCAGTAAATTAATGAGAATCACTTGCAATAGCAATAAGAAGCTGTAATTGGCCTGTCGTCGATGCGAATGATTCGCATGAGTAACAGCAGGGGGCAAGAGTGGCCAAAAGACCTATGGGGCGTGTTATAAAATCCGTGGCGATTGCAGCGTCACTGGTGACTGCAGGTGCGGCCGCTGCTTCACCCGTGTCGACTATTCCCGTCGAACTCAGTGTCGGTGGCATGTTCGCCCAGGCGGACTGGATCGTAAAGATCGTCATCATCGGCCTGATCATCGCGTCGCTGGTGAGCTGGACCATATTCATCGCCAAGCTTTCGGAGCTGCGCAAGGCGATGGCCGCTGAACGGCTGGTCCATGATGAGGTCGCCAAGCTGCGCTCGCTTGATGACGCTGACCGCGATCCGGTGCTGTCAAAAACCGCGCTGGTGCAAGAGGCTTCTGCCGAACTCGCGCTGTCCGCCGATGCCCTGCAGGACGGCGACGGCATCAAGGAGCGGATCGTTTCCCGCTTCGAACGATATGAAGCCGCTCTGTCGCGCAAAATGACGCGCGGCGTCAATATATTGGCGACCATCGGCGCGACGGCTCCGTTTGTCGGGCTGTTCGGCACGGTCTGGGGCATCATGAACAGCTTCATCGGCATTGCCGAGAAGCAGACCACCAATCTGGCCGTTGTCGCGCCCGGCATCGCAGAAGCCCTGCTTGCCACGGCGCTGGGCCTGGTCGCCGCCATTCCCGCAGTCGTTATGTACAACCATTTCTCCCGCCAGATTTCGGCCTATCGCGCGCTCGTTTCGGACACGGCTGCGGCAATCCTGCGACTGGTATCCCGTGACCTAAGCCGCGGCACCGTGAAGATCGAAAAGGATTGAAACGATGTCGATCCGGCTCAACGACAATAGCGATGACCTTCCGGTAAATCACGACATCAACGTCACGCCCTTCATCGACGTGATGCTGGTGTTGCTGATCATCTTCATGGTCGCGGCGCCGCTTGCTACGGTCGACGTGAAAGTTGATCTGCCGGTATCTACGGCCAATGCCGCGCCGAAACCCGACAAGCCGGTGTTTCTGTCTATCCAGGCCGACGGCAATCTACTCGTGAACGAGACGCCGGTATCCGAAGCCGGTCTCGGAGCCGCGATCGAAACGGCGACCCAATCCGACCGAGAGCAACGCATCTTTCTGCGTGCCGACAAGACGATCACTTATGACACGATCATGGGCGCGATGAATTCGCTGCGCTCTGCCGGCTACCTGCACGTCGCTCTGGTGGGCGCGGAATCCGGTGTGGCAAAATGAATGAAGCGATGCTCAGTTCCGACGAAAAACGTCGCTGGGTTATCGCCGCAGCCATTGCCGTGGCAGCACATGGATTTGTTGGCTTGGCTGCGATGGCATGGAAGGCTCCGCACGATCGCCCCATCCCTGAGCCGGTGGTTCTTGTAGAGCTTCCCCCTGCGAGTGCGAGCGAGGCCATGTCTGAGCCGACGCCCGCATCGCAGCCGGAATATATTCCGCCACAACAGGCGCTGCCGTTCAAGGTTCCGACCGTTCGTGCGCCCTTGCCGGATGATGCAGTCATATTACCGCCAGAGCTCAAACAGCCTCCGTCGCCGGCAACGCCGGTCCAGCAGGCCGAGGTTACGCCCGTCGCGGTGGCGACTCCTGCCCGTAGCGAGGCGCCGCCCGTCGCTGCCGCCAGATCTGCGCCAAGCAGCACTTCCGGTAACAGCCCCAAAGCCAAGAAAGAACGGGCCAATTATTACGCGATGGTCAGCGCGCATCTGAACCAGCGCAAAAAATATCCCACCGAAGCCCGCAAGGCGCGCGAGCAAGGCGTGGTCAAAGTCCGGTTCACGGTGGATCGCAGCGGCAATATTTCGAACGTGTCGATCACCGGATCCAGCGGACACGTCATTCTTGACCAGGCCACTCTGGCGCTGATGCAGCGCGTCGCGCCTTTGCCGGCCATGCCAGCATCCATGGAGCGAGACAAAGTCACGATCTCGCTGCCCATTGATTATTCACTCAGAACTCGTTGAAAAAAGGAAACTTCACGATGAACAAAAATATGTCGCAAATGCAAAGACCAGCCAGTCTGCGCCGTGCCAGTTTCGGCAAACGCAGTGCTGTCGTAGCGTTGGGCCTTACCACGGCGCTCTCCACCGCCCCTGCCTTCGCACAAGATGCAGAGCCTGAAGAGGTAGAGCTGGAAACGCTCCAGATCGAAGATAATGCTGCTGATGTGAACCCCTATACGCAGAAAGGCGCTCCCTATAAGGCCCGCATTTCCGGTGACCTTCGCCGCGTGAAGCCATTGTCGGAAACGCCGGCGACGATAACCGTCCTGACCGAAAGCCAGCTCGACGAGCAGGGCGCAACCAACTTGCGTGATATTCTCGACAACCAGCCCGGCGTAACCGTCGGTACCGGTGAAAACGGCAATGCTTTCGGCGACCGTTACATCATTCGCGGCCATGAAGCGCGCAGCGACGTGTTTGTCGACGGTCTGCGCGATCCCGGCATGACGACGCGCGAAACCTTTGCGGTCGAACAGATTGAAATCACCAAGGGCCCGAGTTCTTCTTTCGCTGGCCGCGGTTCGACCGGCGGCGCGGTGAACTCGATCACCAAACAGGCCAGCACCGATTATAATTTCAACCGCATCGATCTGGGCATCGGCACTGACGATTTTTACCGTGTCACACTCGACAGCAACTGGGCGCTGAGCGACGACATCGCGCTCCGTGCCAACCTGCTTTACGGTTATGACGAAGCACCGAACCGCAATTTCTCGGATCGCGAGCGTATTGGTGCGGCGATCTCCGGCAGCTTCAAGCTGAATGACACGATCCGCGTCCTGCTCGACTATTATCATCTGGAAGCCGACGACACGCCGGATCTCGGTGGTTATGTGCCAGCTCCTACCGGCACGGGACCGGATGACGTGACAGTCTATGGTCCTTGGGATGATGTACCGAATTACACCCAGTCCGGGGACTTTCTCACCACTAACGTCGATACATTCACCGGACGTGTTTTCATTACGCCCTTTGACGGTTTCTCGATCGTCAATTCTACCCGCTATGGCGAAACGTCAAACGGTTATGTGCTGACCGGTCTGCGCGGCGGAGCTTATGATACGGACACGGATACCTTCGCCCCCGTGACGCTGAGCACCCATCAAGGCAATCAGGAAGTCGAATATTTCGTCAACCAGTTCAACGTCTTCGGTGAATTCGACACCGGTTCAATTGGGCACAACATCGTTGCTGGTGCCGAATATTCGAACCTCGAAGTAACAAATGGTACCTATGATCTGACGACAAATGGTGCGAGCAACTGCATCACGGAAGGCCGCAATGGACCAACCGCCTCCTTTTGTATCACTGACGAAAACCGCGATGTAAACGTCTCTGACATTCACAATATTCTGCAGCGGGATATTGCTACCGGTTCGGCTGACAGCGCCTGGAAGGTGGAGACAATGTCTGTTTATCTGATGGACACGGTCGATATCAATCCATGGCTCTCGGTCCACGGCGGTGTTCGCGTCGATGCATTCGACTACAGCAATACGGTAGACAGCCGCGGCACGGTGACCGGTTATCGCTACAAGGACACATTGTGGAACGGTCATGCCGGCATCGGCATCAAGCCGATGGAAGAAGTCTATGTCTATTTCAACTGGGGCTCCGCCAAGAATATCAACGGCGGAGAATCCGATCTGGGCGGCAATTGCGGCTATGGCGGGATCTGTGTTGATGATGGCACCGACATTGGTGACGGACGGCCTGAAAGCTCGACTAGCTATGAATTTGGCGTGAAAGCTGATCTGTTTGACGATCATCTAATGTTCACGGCCGCTGCTTTTCAGATTACCAAGAGCGACGTGTTCGAATCTGCTGGCGATGACTATGCCGCGGGCGGCAGCCTGAACACCGGTGAAAACCGCGTTCGCGGTATTGAACTGGGACTGGTGGGCAATATCACGCCAAAACTGTCGGGTCAGGCTTCGGTTACCTTCATGGATTCGGAAATCACCGATTCCAACGATCCGGACAATATAGGTCGTCGCTTGAGCAACTTCTCCAACACCCAGGCAACGGCTCAGTTGCGCTATCAGGCTACGTCGGCTTTCGCCTTTGGTGGTACCGCTACCTATAAAGGGGAAATGTTCACCGGCCAGCCGGATGATGCCGCAGGCTATAATAGTGATCTGGAAGTCTACACATACCGGATTCCAGATTACTGGACCTTTGATGCTTTCGCTAGCTACAAGGTGAATGAAAATCTGTCTGCGCGGGTCAATATGACCAATGTTGGCAACAAGGATTATTATCTTGCCGGTTACCGCAGCGGTCACTTCCTGTACAAAGGCGATGAGCGTCGGGCGACGCTAACGCTTACCGGACGTTTCTGATACGAGAAGGGGGAGCGGCGAGTCGTCGTTTCCCCTTTTCATTCCAACAAACGGCTGACCACATGCTGACAATCATCGAAAACATTCTGGACGAAAAACAGATCCGGGATTTCAGAAAAAAACTGGCAGCTGCCGAATGGGCCGATGGCGCGGCTTCGGCAGGCACTCGGTCGGTGAAAGTGAAGCAGAATTTGCAGCTTGATCGCCAGAATGGGCTGTCGGTCGAGCTGGGCAATATCATTTTGCGCAAACTGGGCAATGATCCCCTGTTCATCTCGGCCTCCCTGGCCGAAAAAATCTGGCCACCCATTTTCAATCTTTATCAAAATGGCGGTCATTACGGCACCCACAGCGATGCCGCGTTGATGCGTCTTCCCGAAGCCAATATGACCATCCGCAGCGATCTGTCGGCGACGATTTTTCTGTCCGAACCGGATGAATATGATGGCGGAGAACTGGTAATAGAACAGCAATATGGCGCACAGCCGGTCAAACTGGCGGCCGGAGATATGGTCTTATATCCCTCGTCCAGCTTGCATCAGGTCACACCGGTTACGCGCGGCAAGCGGATTTGTGCGATCACCTGGATGCAAAGCGCCGTTGCCGACCCGTCTGCACGAGAGCTGCTTTTTGATCTCGACCAGTCGATACAGTCGCTGACACCCGACCGGCCGCATGATGATCCCGATATCGACCGGTTGATTCACGTCTATCACAATATGCTGCGGCGCTGGGCAACGGTATGAAAAGTTCCATCACCAAAGGCCTGTTGTGGCTCCTGCTGTCCGTCCCCGGTATCCTGATGCTGTGGTCTTTCACCCAGGGCGATGCTTTGGCGATGGACATGCTGCATCCCAGCGGAGAGATGTCGGTGCGATTGATGATCCTCGCCATGCTGCCCGGGCCGCTTTCCGAATTTTTCGGTCTCAACCGCTTTTTCAGGGGCTGGATAGCAATCCGCCGCAATCTTGGCGTCGCGGCTTTCGGTTACGCGCTGCTCCATCTGATTTTCTACATATTCGATATGAACAGCCTCGCTGCGATGGCCGAAGAATTCGGCATTCCGGGAATCTGGACCGGCTGGCTCTCGCTGGTACTGATGCTGCTACCCGCGGTGATAAGCTTCAACTACGCGATGCGGAAGCTCGGGCGGACTTGGAAGTATATCCAGCGGCTTGTCTATCCGGCTTTCCTCATCGGCCTGGCGCACTGGATTCTGCTCGACTGGGCCTGGCAGCCAGCATTAGTTCATCTGGCGCCTCTCATAGTGGCATGGATTTTACGCTATATCGGCCGCAGCCGACGGCACCGCAAGCAACGGAGTATGACATGAGAAAAATTTCCCGCAAATATACGGCCTTAGCCGCTGCCTTGGCGACGCTAATGCTGGCGCAACCGGCTTATGCAGATGGCGACATCAAATGTGATGCGGGCCCGACCAAGGACTGGAAGTCGATCTCGAAGCTGAAGAAAAAGGCTTGGATGGAAGGCTGGGAATTGCTCAAGACACAGGTTGAAGGCGATTGTTACGAAGTCTACGCCCGGACCGAAAGCGGGCAGGCGATCGAAGCCTTTTTTCATCCGGTAACGTTGAAGAAGCTTGTCGTCTACCGGCGGGGAACGGAAATCTACCGGGCGCCGGGATTTACCGGGTAGGGTATCAGCTTCCGTCTGTTGTAGTCTGGCTGACGAGCGGTGAGCCAGGCCAGCTGGGCACAGCCGGCCTGAGTAATTCATCTGTGAAATTTTCTGCTTTTAGCGCAGTTCGACGGCGCGTTCGTAGGCGGCCTGGAGCGTGTCGCGGATCAGTGCGGAAAATTCTTCCTTGCCGTTCAGCGCATCGAGTCCGGCTGCGGTGGTGCCGCCCTTGCTGGTGACATTCTTGCGCAAATCCTCAAGCGAGAGATCCGATTCCAGCGCCAGTTCCAATGTCCCGCGCACGGTCCCCAGAACCAGATTCTTGGCATCCTTCTCGCTGAAACCGAGATCTTCGGCGGCTTGGACATAGGCGCGAAGCATTTCGAAAACATAGCCGGGGCCGCTTCCGGCCACCGCTGTCAGGCGATCCAGCATATCCTCGCTGTCGACCCAGACGATTTCTCCGGAGCACAAGGCGAGTTGCTCTATATCGCCCGATGCTGTTTCGGAAACAGCGCCATGGGCATAGAGGCCGCTGACGCCCTTGCCGATGACTGCGGGCAGGTTAGGCATGATCCGGATGACCGAGCGGCCCGGCGCGTGGGCTGCCAGCTTCTCAGCGGAATATCCAGCTGCTATCGAGCTGATTACGCCGGAAGGGCTCAAGCGCGGCAAATAGCCGGGAAGCACGTCGTCAATCAGCTGCGGTTTGAGCGCGACGATCAGATAGTCAAAAAGCTGCTCGCCCAGTTCGTCGACCGAGCCGACCTGGGTGACGCCTTCCGGCAGATCGGGTTTGGCCGGATCTGCCACGGTAAATTCGTGATCGGTGTTGGCAGCCCAAGCCTTCAGCAGCGCGCCGCCCATGTTTCCGCATCCGAGGAGCAATATTTTTGTCAAATTAATCTCTTGCTGTTAATGATAAGGGACTGTGCAATGTGCTTAGTATTCAAAATAGATATGTCAACAAATGCTTGTTTTATATAGCTTTGATGCAAAATTATATGTTTTGATCACTAAATTATTGCACTGGATAGGTTCAATCCCTACCTCCATCAACGAGTAATAAGGGCATCACGTTAAATGGTACAAGGTAAAACTATCGTTGTGAAAGTCGGCTCCAGCCTGCTGGCCAACGAAGAACGGCTCACGCCGCGCTGGGCTTTCATGCATAATTTGCTCGAAGACATCGCCCGGTTGCGGGAAGGTGGCGCGAAAGTCATATTATGCTCGTCCGGGTCGGTAGCGCTGGGTATGAATATGATCGGCGAGCGGCCGGAGACGGCTGGTTTGCGCGACAAGCAAGCCGCAGCCGCTTGTGGCATGCCACTTTTGCTCAATGCCTATAAGCAGGTTGCCCACGAATATAGCTTTGAAATAGCGCAGGTGCTGGTGACGTTGCGCGACCTTGAGGATCGCAAACGATTCCTCAATACCAAGAACACCGTCGATCGGCTGCTCGATGCCAATATCATGCCGATCATCAACGAAAATGACACGATCACCACGGAAGAAATCCGCGTGGGCGACAATGACCGTCTGTCTGCAAAAATTGCGCAAATGCTGCAAGCCGATGAGCTGATCATCCTGACGCAGGTTGATGGCCTATATGACAAAGACCCGTCCGAGCCAGGCGCCAAGCTGGTCGAGGAAGTTACCGATGTGTCGCCTTATCTGGCGGTGACCGAAGGCGTGAGCACTCTGGGAAGCGGCGGGATGCTGACCAAGATACAAGCGGCCCATATGGCGCAAAATGCCGGCTGCGATACGCGGATCGCGCACGGCGAATATGAGCATCCGGTCACGTCAGTGTTGAACGATGAACGGCCGCATACCAGAATCCTTGCCAATGACCGGCCCGAATCTGCCTGGGCCAACTGGTTGTCAGATCGCCTGCAGATGGCAGGCAGCATTGTCGTTACCGAGGCAACTGCCGAAGCTTTCAAATCCGGCCGGAGGAATATCGGCCGGGAAGACGTACTCTCGATTCAGGGCCCGTATGTCAAAGGCGATGTAATCCACATATATGGCGAATCCGGCGACGAACTGGCCAGAGGTCTGACAAATTTTTCGTCCGACGAAACCATGGCTCTGGCTCGCAATCCGACATTGTCGGCAATGCAACTGCTTGGCTATAAAACGCTCGGCACGCTGATCACGGACAAGAATATGGTGGTACTGGATGACCGGCATCTTACCTGGGACTTGCCGGCAGACGAGGTCATGACCGAGGTCATTCCGCAAAGCTAGATTTCGCCCACCTCCAGAATGGGGGCGGATTCGAGCTGGCTCGCATCCATCATCACGGCGATTCGCTGAACTGAAGAGATCAGCAAATTCTGTTCCCAGGGCTCCAGTTTCGACAGGGACACCAGAAAATCTTCCTGCAGCATCTCCGGTGCATTTTCGATGCACTCCCGCCCTTTGTCGGTCAAAACTATCTCTACCGAACGGCGATCATCAGCGCTTTTCTCACGCAGCACCATTCCGGATTTTTCCAGCCGGTCGACAATTGACGTGACCGTGGCGTGAGACAGATGCACCGATTTGGCGATAACCGAAGGTTTCGCCCGGCCATCCTTTTCCAGCGCCTTCAAAAGCAGAAGTTGCGGCGTTGTCTGGCCGGTCTCCCGTTCCAGTTTTTTGGACTGTAAATCGATCGCCCGGTTAATCTGCCGTAAGGCGACCAAAAGTGCGTTTGAATTTGACATGACAAGCCTGATACAGATTTTTGGCGTCAATGGCCCAGATTATTGCATATTTCTCGTCGCGCCCGAGAATGACCGGATCATTCCCAGACGGAACGGAACCGCGCCTTGTCGCCGACCAGGTCGGCTATAGTGAACCCGTCGAGATGCCGCAGGAAGGCTTCGATGCCATCGGCGAGTACATGACGCAGGCCGCAGACGGGCGTGACGACGCAGCCGCCACTGGTTGCATCGAAACATTCCACGAAGGCGCCATATTCTTCAAAAGTGCGGACGACATTTCCGACATTGATGGTCTCGGCCGGCTGGTTGAGCAACAGGCCACCGCTGCGCCCGCGAACGCTGTCGACAAAGCCTTCCGCGGCCAGCCGCTGTGCTACCTTCATCAAATGGTTTTTCGAAATAGCATATTGTCCGGCGATTTTGGTGATCGAATGCTGACCCTCATGGGCGGCCAGATACATCAACGTGCGGAGGGCATAATCGGTTTGCAGGGATAATCTCATAAAAGATGCATATCATATATTGTATTTAAAATCCAAGCGAGTTAAACAGTGTATATCAAATGCATCTTAAGCGAGTCGAGACCATGACCGAACCAAGCTATGCCGAACGCGCCAGAGCGAAGAAGATGGCCCAAGCCCATGCGCTGGGAATTGACGACGCTCTGATTTCCAATCTGGTCGAGACTTTTTATGGCGCCATTCGCAGCGACGCTCTGCTCGGGCCGATATTTCAATCGCATGTGGCAGACTGGACGCCGCATCTCGCCCGGATGAAAGATTTCTGGGCGTCGGTAACGCTGGAGTCCGGCCGGTTTCGCGGCAATCCGATGGCCAAACATATTGCCGTCGGTGGCCTCGACAATCTGCATTTTGACCGCTGGCTCGTGCTTTGGAACCAGACGCTGGACGATATCGCACCCAATGACGCTGCCGCTCAGGTTTTTCGCGAGGCTGCGGACCGTATCGCTTCCCGTCTTCTCACCGGCATCAAGGTCCAGCGTGGCGGTCTCGATGCGATTCCCGAGCCAAAGGAGAAACAGTCATGTTGATGGATTTTCAGATGGAAGGCGGGCAGGCGATTACCACTGAAATTACCGCCGAAATGCAGGGCCTGTCCGAGCGATATCGCGCACCGTCTCACGAGAGCCGCAATTTTGAGTTGCCCGCTTCGGTCTGGGTGACGATGTTCGGTTCTTATGCTCTGTTTTTCACGGCCTTGTTTGTCGCCACCGGTCACGGCACCGCTGCAATATTCGCGCTGGTGATCAGCATCGCCTATACCGTCATGTATTTCGGCACCGCTGCGGTTCTGAACAACGTCAGCGCAGCCGAACGGAAATCACTGCCTCCGGCTCACGCCACGGGCGGAATCGAAACGCAGACTGGCTGGATGGACTATACAGCGGCTTATGCCCAGATCCTGACGGTGCCGATATTGCTGGCGGTCTTTGCCTGCTGCTTTGCCGTCATCCGGGCTCTGGTCTGATGGCCGGCGCATCCACAGCAGCCGCTCCTTATGGTGCTTCGCCGATATTCGACGAGAACAGCCTGCCGGACAAATTGCGCAACGAGCATAGTACCAAGGACGGCACCTGGGGCCTGCTGCGTATATTGGAAGGCGAGGTCGAGCTGGTCTTCATCGATCCACCGTCACAGCGACTGGTAACCGTGGATACTCCCGCCCCGATCCCGCCGCAGGCGCTGCATTATGTGAAACTAACCGGCCCGATGAAGATGCAGGTGGAATTTTACCGGGAACAACCGTTAGCGGCAACAGGCAACGCCAAGCAATGATCAGCCGCCGTTTTGCGCGTCGGCGCGCTTGATCTGTTTGTGATCGTCCTCGATCAGGCCGCGCTTCCAGTAGCTCGAAATATAGAGACGATCCGGTCCGAAACCCTGTTCGACGCGCAAATATTCCCGCAGCAGCTTCATCGCCTCGAATTCACAGGCGACCCAAGCATAGGCTAATTTGCCGACCGCGGGCAGTTTACGTGCCGCGTCGGCGAGAAGAGCAGGGTTGGCGCCAAGGTCCGCGTCCACCAGCCAGTGGATGATCACGCCTTCCGGCTTGCCCAGTTCCTGCTTGTCCGCCTCATCACGGACAAGAATGATCGCATCTCCGGTCGCATCATCGGGCAGGGTTTCGAGATTAACCGAAATCGCCGGTAGCGCGGTCATGTCACCGACCAGCAGAAACGGGCCGCTTCCGGCAGGCAACGGCTTGGCATCGCCGGGACCGCCAAGCTTGATCATGTCACCAACCTGCGCGTTGATCGCCCAGTTTGTCGCGGGACCGGAGTCTTGGTCCGACCCGTGCAGAGCGAAATCGACAGCTATCCCGCCGTCCGACTGATTGCGGATCGTATAGGTCCGCACCAAAGGCCGGCCGCCATCCGGTCCGGTCAGCATCAGTTTAACATAGCCGCCGCTCTGGCCAGCGGGAAAGCCGTCTAGCCCGTCACCGCCCAGCGTGACCCGGTGCATATTGGGGGTGACGCGAGCGCTTTGGATCACTCTCAAATTCCGTGGTTCTGGTCGTGCCATGTTTCCATCCGTTTGTTTCGTCTTGTCGTCGTCCATCTTGATCCATAGCTAGAGGGATCATGGTCTCGTGATAATGATGGTTCGCTGCAGCCTATGCCTTGCATCTGCCAGCGGCCATCAAGCCTCGGAAGGTTTTGCAAACAGGCTGTTCCAATATTGCTTCGCCCTTCGCTTCCCGACATATTCCAATATCGTCAGTGCGGGGATCAGCAATTGCAGGATGATCGCGCCGAACAGCACGCCAAAGCCCAGGCTGGCCGACATCGGGATCAGGAACTGCGCTTGCAGGCTGGTTTCAAAGGTGATCGGCGCGACACCCAGAAAAGTCGTCAGCGAGGTCAGCATGATCGGTCGGAAGCGCGATTTCGCGCCAGTGAGGATAGCGTCTTCGATCGACATGCCTTCGCGCAGATTCTCGTTGATAAAATCGATTAGGATCAGTGATCCGTTCACGATTACGCCCGACAAGGCGATCATCCCGAACATGCTCAGCACGCCAAGCGGCAGGCCGAGGATCAGATGGCCGATCAAGGCGCCAATGATGCCAAAGGGAATCACCGCCATGATGATCAGCGGTTGCAGATAGGAGCGGAACGGTATCGCGAGCAGCGCATAAATCATCAGCAGGGCAGCCATAAAAGCGATCCCGAGATCGCCGAAGCTATCGGCCTGCTCCTGCTGCTCGCCGCCGAAGCTGTAGAGCAATTGCGGATAGTCGGCCTGCAGTTCGGGCATGATCTCGTCGGTCAGCGCCTTGGCAATTTCCTGACCAGTCACGATATTTGTGTCGATATCGGCCGTAACCGTAGTGATCCGCCTGCCATCGGTCCGGCGGATGACCGCAGGCGCCTGGCCAAAAGATACGTCGGCCAATGTGGCAAGCGGGACTTCGCCGCCCGGCACCCGCACGCGGAACCGTTCGACATCGATGATCGAGTTGCGTTCCTCTTCCGGCAGGCGAATATAGACGCGCATATCTTCCTGGCCCCGCTGTACGCGCAGCGCCTCGCTGCCGAAGAAAGCGGCACGGACCTGGAGCGCGACATCTTGCAGGGTCACACCAAGCGACCGGGCCTCGGGCTTCAGCCGCAGTTGGATTTCCTTCAGGCCCTGATCCTGATCGCTTTCGATATCGAACACACCGGAAAAGCGGTTCAGCCTCTGTATCAGTTTCGTTGAAGCGGCCTCCACCACGGCGGGATCAGGATCGGAAATTTGAACATCAACCGGTGCTCCGATGGAAATGAGATCGGAGGCAAAGACCAGCGAGCGTGCTTCGACGATCGGGCCGACGGTTTCCCGCCAGGCATTTTCGAAGTCTCTCGATGCAAGTTCGCGCTGATCGCCGGGAATGAAGCTGAACTGCACGCTGGCAATATTGGAGGCAAACCCGCCACTTTGTGCATTTGGTCCGGTTGAGCGCGGAGCCTGTCCGACAAGAGTGAATATACCGCGCAACGCTGACGGTTCGTCATCCTCTTTTTCGGCTTCAAATTTTGCATAGGTTTCACGACCTTTTTGCTCGATCAACCGCGCCATTTTCTCGGTCTCCGCGATCGTCGTACCAGCGGGCATTTCAAGGCTCGCAGTGACGATATCGGCTTCAATTGCGGGGAAGAACGAGCTTTTGATAATGCCGGCCGGGATCAGCGATCCGATCAGGATCAACAAAGCAAGGCTGCCGGCCAATATGACGAAGGGCATGCGAACGGCGTAGCGCACGGCCCGATCGAGAGGGCCGTTGACGAACCTCTGATATTGCACATCGACCTTGGCCTGGACCCGTTCGAAAAAGCGGGTGACGGGATTGCGCGTCTCTGTACCGGGAGCTGGCAGGTGGCTGAGATGATTGGGCAGAATCAACAGGCTTTCGACCAGCGACAGGAAGAGAACGGCGACCACGACCAAAGGAATATCGGCCAATATCTTGCCCATGACACCGCCGATCGCGAACAGGGGCGAAAAGGCAGCGACGGTTGTCAGAACGGCAAAGATGACTGGCATGGTAACGCGGCGTGCGCCGCTGATCGCTGCGCCGATTCCCGTGCGCCCGGCTTCGCGGCGGGCATAGACGCTCTCGCCAACGACAATGGCATCATCGACCACCAGTCCCAAAGCCAGAATGAAGCCGAACAGTGAGAACATGTTGATGCTGGACCCAGCGAGATCGAGCAGGAATATCGCGCCGACAAAGGTCACGCCAATGCCCACCGCCGTCCAGGCTGCGAGCCGGATGTCCAGGAACAGGGTGAGCGCAATCAGCACCAGAAACAGGCCGATAGCCGCGTTTTTCAGCAACAGACTCAGCCGGTCGTTCAGCAGTTCGCTATCATCGCTCCAGATAGCGTAGGAAACGCCTTCCGGCAGTGAGTGCGCGAAGGGCCCCTCGAGATATTCATTGGTGGCGCGGGATATATCAAGCACGCGTTCGTCGCTGGTCCGGAATACCTCGACAAATGCGACGGGCTTGCCGTTGTACAGCGACACGAGATCCGAATCCTCGAACTCGTCGCGGATATTTGCAATCTGCCCGAGCCGGATCATCGCGCCATTCTCATTGCTCACCAGCACGATATCTTCAAAATTCTGCTGGTTGTAATTTTGCCCGATGGTCCGCACGCGCACTTCTTCGCTGTCGGTATCGATCGAGCCGGCGGGACTGTCCAGACTGCTCGCGGCGATTGTGCGCGAAATGTCGTTCAGCGACAGGCCAAAGGCTTGCAACGTGTCCTGCGGAACCTCGATCGAAACCTCGTAATTGCGGATCGAGCTGGTATCGACAAACGAGATTTCGGGAAGCGCCGCGAGCGCATCCTCGAGCCGGTAGGCTGTCTCCTTCAGGGCATTTTCCGATACATCGCCAAAAATCGCAATCCGGACCACGCTTTGCCGTGTGGTAAGCTCCCGGACATTGGGCTCTTCGGCTTCATCGGGGAAAGACTGAATCTGGTCTATTTCAGCTTTGACGTCATCCAGTGCCCGATCAATATCGGTCCCCAGTTCCAGTTCGATCGATACCGTTCCGATATTCTCCGCAGCGTTGGACTTGATCTCTTTGACATTCTCGACGGCTTCGACCGCTTCTTCGATTTTCTGGACAATCGATTCCTCGACCTCATCGGGCGTGGCCCCGGGATAGGCGACGCTGACCTGAATCGTGTCGAGACTATTTTCCGCGAATACTTCCTGAACGATCGTCCGGTAAGAAGCGATGCCGGCAACGAGCAGGAAAATCATCAGCAGATTGGCCGCTACACCGTTGCGCGCCATGAACGCGACAACGCCGCGCTGTTCCATTATCGCCTTGCTCGGTGTTTCCGGCAGCGACGGATCTAGATCGGTTGATTGCGTCATTGAACCGCTTTGGCTTTCGATTCCGATTTTGCGTCGGGTTCAGCGGGCTTCGCGGTGCTCGTTGCTGTCCGTGCTTGCGCAATTCTGACTTGCAGGCCCTCGGTTGCGACTTTCAGATTACCGGTTATGGCGACCGGATTGCTACCCAGACCCCTGGTGCTGATCAGCGCCATTTTGTCGGTCCGCTGATATATGTCGACAGTTAGTATGTGCAATTTGCCGTCCTTCACCAGCCATACCTGGTTACCCGCTCTCAGAGCTGCCAGCGGCAGCACGGCATATTCGTCCAGTGACCTGCCGGTAATCTCGGTGTCGACAAAGCTGCCGACGAACAGGGGAGGAGCGGAGGCTGCGGTTGCAGATTTTCCGCCATTTTCAGGCACGGCGGCTGGCGCGCCACCACTTATCGGATTGGGGATTCGCAAAAACACGTCGATCGTGCGTGTCTGGGGATTGAGCAAGCCGTTGACCCGGTCGACATAGGCAGCCCAGCGATAGCGAATGCCGCCATAATCGGAATATACCGACGCTTCGATCCTGCCGCCGGTTCCAGCGCGAAACAATTGCGGGATTAGCGCCGCGTCTTTTTCGGACAGGGGAATAACCGCTTCATAATCCGCGGTACCGACCATCGACCCGAGCGTCTGGCCGGGCTGAACATAACTGCCCAGTGCGATATTCTCTGTGCGGACAATGCCTGAAAAGGGCGCACGAACAACGGTGCGTTGCAGGGCGGTCTGGGCATTGGACAGATTGGCCTGCGCCTTTCGCAGTCCGGCGCGGGCCGATTCCAGTTGCGGCTCCCGCGTAGCCAAGCCGTTGGTGGCGATATTCTGTTTGGCTTGCGAGGTGCCGGGGCTTGATTTTTTGGCCAACGCGTCCGGCGGCAGGATCTTTGCAGCATAGTCATTGCTGTCGACGCTGGCATAAGCATCGCCGCCGCTAACCGCGCGCTGCTGGAAACGCTCCAGTTCGGCCTTCGCCAGAACCACTTCTTCTTTTGCCTGCAACACCGAAATGCCCTGTGATGCGACATCGGCTTGCGCGGTTTGCACCGCGTTGCGGTAGTCCGAGGTGTCTATGCGAAACAGGATCGCGCCGCGCGCTATGCGCTGCCCTTCGCGCAGGTCCGGATTGACATAGACCAGCTTGCCCGCGACTTCCGCCGCCAGCGTCAATTCTTCACGCGCGCGCACCGTGCCCGCGCCTGTGACCATCAGATTGCCGGACCGGATTTCCAGCTTTTCTGCCTGAACCAGAGGAATGAGTTCCTCCGGGGGCTTTTCTGCCGGTTCGGATCGAAGCAGGATCAGGACCGCGGCAATCAATATTGCCCCGAGCAGGATCAGGCCGCCGAGTACGCGTTGCCTTTGCACTTAATTTTCTCCCTGAATGGCTGAAGGATCGGCCATAATATCCGGCGCGCGCGGTACATTGTCCCAGCTGCCGCCCAAGGCGCGGTGAACGCCAAGCCGCGCCAATGCCACGTCACGCGCGGCAGAGGAAAGCGATGATTGTACCTGATATTGCGCCCGCAACGCGTCGAGATAATCGACATAGCTGCCGACACCATTGGCAAAGCGGCGGGATTGCAATCCTGCCGCCGCCTCTGCCTCGTCGAGTTGGGAGAACAGGAACCGGTATCGCTGCCGTTCTTCCTCATAGCGTTCGATTGCGGTGGTAACTTCCTGATAAGCCGTCAGGACCGTACGTGCATATACCGCTGTCTGTTGCGCATATTCGGCATCCGCGACTTCGATATTGGCTCTGATCCGCCCGCCCTGGAAAAGGGGAGCAGTCAATCCCGCGCCGAGGTTCAACACCCAATTGTCGAATATGTCCAAAACGCCTGATGGATCACCGGCCTGGCTGCCGGTGCTGGCAGACAGGCTGAGTGACGGGAAGCGTTCCGCCCGTCGAGCGCCGAGATTGTAACGCGCCGATTCGAGCCGCTGGCCTTCCGCAAAAACATCCGGTCGCTGAGCCAGCAGATCAATCGGCAGGCCGGAGGGGACCGGCTCGAAGATCAGTTTGGGGGTAAGGCTGGTGTCGATAAGCTCGTGCATATCGTTGGAATATCTACCGACCAACACGGCCAGCTGCCCCTCGGTCGCCGCCAGCTGGCTTTCCCGTTGCGGCAGGCTGGCCTGGACATTGCGGAAATCCTGCCGGATTTGATAAAGTTCGAAGGACGTGACCAGGCCCCGGCTATAGCGGTTCTCGCTTTGCTCGACGCGATCACCGAGAACATCAATGATCTGGGTTGTCAGCGCGATCTGGTGACGGGCATCGACAATGTCAAAATAGCTGGTGATGGCCTCTGCCAGCACCGCCAGACGCACCGCCTGCAGGTCGGCGGACGCCGCAATCGCATCGGCCCGTCCTGCTCGCATATCATTGCGCAGCTTGCCCCAGATATCCAGTTCATAGGAAAAGGCGAGGCTGGAAGAATAGGTCTCGCTCTGGAGCCGTCCTCCTCCGGCAATGGCAGAAAAACTGGTTCCTGCCGTCGGCGAATCCGAATAGCTGCTGTCGAGTCCGGCATTGATCTGCGGGAACAGGCCGCTTTTGGAAATACGCGCCCGTGCTTCGGCGGCGCGCAATCTGGCCGATGCTTCCGCCAGATCGAGATTCTTGCTGAGCGCTTCGTCGAGCAAATTGTCGAGCACCGGATCCTCGAAGGAGGCCCACCAGCGAGCGGATTGATAGGGGATACCGGATTCGCTCTGGTTAAAGGCCGCAGGAATGCCGGCAGCGATATCGGGCGCGGCCGAATCGGGCGCAAGGCTCACACAACCACTGGTCGCGAATAGTGTCGCAAGCAGCATGAATCGGGAGTTTTTGGATCGATTTGTCAAAATTTCATCCGCGGTTGAATCAGCTTGGCCTTTACCGACCCTCAATAATATGTCATCAAAGAATTTGAACGTCAACGTTTAAATTGAACGCTATCGTTCATGTTGTGAGCCGTAGAGATTTTGAAGGGAATGGACCGTGGAGAACACGGATATCGTAACAGAACGAACGGACCGGCCGTCAAGTCAGCGCAAAATCGCCAAGATTCTGGCCGCTGCCCGCACGGAATTTTTTGCAAACGGCTTTGCCGGGGCCAGCATCGAAGCCATTGCGGCGCTTGCCGAAGTGTCAAAAGTCACCATCTACAGCTGGTTCAAAACCAAAGAAAATCTGTTCGTTGAAGTGGTGAAGTCGGAATGCCGCCATATGAGCGAGAGCCTGGTCGGTGAGAATCTGAAGACCAGAAGCATTCGTGACACCCTGATATTTGCAGCCGAACATATGCTCGGCGTCCTGATGGACGAGGAAAAGGTCCGGTTCGACCGTGTCCTAGCTGCAGAAGTGACCCGGGACCCCAAAGTTGGCGAATATTTTCTCGATAACGGCCCGCGCGCGCTGTTGCACAATCTCGTCAATCTATTGAAAATTTCGCAGGAAAAAGGCGAAATTCAAAGCACGGATCTGGTCTCGTCGGCGGAAATGTTCGTGAGTCTGGTGATGGGGAGAATCGATCTGTTTCTGCGCTATGGCGAGAAAATCAAGATGACCACGCCGCAGAAGCGCGAGCGGGCGAAGCATGCAGTGGACGCCTGGATGCTGATTCACCAGAAATAGCGGATTGCCTGTGGGCTTTATTCCCTGACCGCGCTCAGCGCCGCTCCTGCTGCAAAAGGGGTGATGGCGACCAGCAGCAACGAAATGGCCGACAGAAACAGCAACGCACTGCTGCCCTGCGTCGACAGGCTGCCAGCCCCGAATATCAGCAATGGTATAGCCAACGGAACCAGCAGCAAGCCGCCCAGCGCTCCGGCCCCTTTGAGACCAGCGGTCAGCGCCGCGATCATCACTGCCAGGCCAGCCAGAGCCGGCGTCGCAATGGCCAGACTTGCGAGGAGCGTCCCGAGCGCTGCGCCCTCCAGCCCCATTAGACCGCTTGCCAGAAAGGCCGCGAGCAGCAGCGGCGGACCGAATGCGAGCCAGTGAGAGACCAGTCGCGCCGCCGCGATCATTTCGTCGGACAGGCCGCGCACGATCATCTGGTCGTAAACGCCATTTTCCAGATCGGGCTGGATCAGCCGGTCGAGCGGCAGCAAGGTCGCCAGCAATGCTGCAATCCATAATATCCCGCCGCCGGTCTGCAGCAGCAGCGCCCGGTCCGGCCCCACCGCAAAGGGAAATAACGTTGCAGCAGAGAGGTAAAATATTACCGGCAACCAGGTCCCGCCACTGGCATAGCTTTGCCGCACGTCGCGCCAGATGATCGTGGCGATGCTGTTCATCACAAACATGCCTCCAATTCTTCCAGTGGCTCCAGCTTAAGCGTGAAATCAAAGGCGATCGGCAGAGGGATATGGCTTGCGGCAAGGATGATGCCGCCATCATCCAGATGGCCCTGCAGCGCCAGACCCAGTTGATCGACAGAATCGGTGTCGAGCCCATTGGCCGGCTCGTCGAGCAGCCACAATCTTGCGCTCGTCAGATAGGTTCGCGCCAGCCGCGCTCTTTGTCTCTGTCCGGTTGAAAAATAACGCACCGGCACCTCAGCCAGATGGTCCAGTCCCGCAAGCGCCATCGCATCACTTACATCGGCCTGTCTCTTGCCATCCAGCTTTGCCCAGAAGCCCAACGTCTGCTCGAGCGGCAAATGGTCGTCGAGCGCCAGCCGGTCATCACACAGCGCTTTAGTCTCCGGCGCGATATAGGATCCCGCGGACGGCTGGAGAAGACCAGCCAGCAAGCGCAACAGACTGGATTTACCGACCCCGTTGGGCCCGGTCAGCAATCCTGCCTGTCCCGGTTCAAGGGCAAATGTCAGATTACGGAACAATATCCGCTCGCCGCGCACGCAGCTTATCGCCTCGGCCAATAGCCGATCGCTGCTTCCGGTTGATTGTCCCTTGTTCATCGCACCGACTTAAGACATGGATTGGCGCGAAAGCCAAGCAAGGAGCAATAAATATGGTGGCGCAACTGAATGAGGACGAGCGCAAGACGGCTCTCGCCGAGCTGTCGGACTGGCAATATGACGCGGAGCGTGACGCGATCAGCCGCTCGTTCAAATTTTCCGATTTCACGGAAGCTTTTGCCTTCATGACCCGCGTCGCATTGCACGCGGAGAAGGCCGACCATCATCCCGAATGGTTCAATGTCTACAATCGAGTCGATATAGTGCTGACCACGCATGATGCTGGCGAAAATGGCGGCCTGTCGCAGCGCGATATAGATCTGGCGCAGATAATCGAACGCTGCGCTTAGGCCCTATTTTTCTTCCGAGCCGGCCAGAACATCACCGAGATTGCTGGCCAGACTGACCGATTGCTTGCGCACCCGGCCCGGCATCCAGCGCGCGGCAAAGGCCAGCTGCTTGGCCATTTTATTGACCGGCGTGTGCACCTTGTCGCCGTGGACTGCGCCCCAGGCAGCGGGGCCGATAATCGAAACCGGGCTGACCATGACGCCGGCTTCTTCGAGCCGTTCCTTGCCGCTCTGGTTGGAACCTTCGACGACCTCGGAAATGATATTGGTGTCAATGAAACCGGGCATTAGCGAACGTGACTTGATGCCATGTTTACGGAGTTCGATATCATGCGATTCGGCGAGGCCGCGCACGGCAAATTTGGTTGCGCTATAGACGCTGAGATCGGCGACACCGTAGATGCCCGCTGCTGAAGCTGTATAGAGGATGCAGCTGTCGGGTGTGCTCTTGAGCATGTCGAAACAGGCGCGGGTGCCGCTGATCACAGCGGTAAAGTTGATCGCAATCATCCGGTCGATGGCGGCATCTTCCATTTCCTCGATCGCTCCGCCTTCGCCAATGCCGGCGTTGTTAAACAGGACATTCATTTTCCCGCCGGTGATCGCGCCAAATTCGGAAACCGCCTGTTTCCATTGCCCCCGGTCGGTGACGTCCAGCTTATGGATCGAACTCTGGCCTTCCGGGATAAGCGCTGCCGTTTCGGCCATGCCCTTGTCATTGATATCGGCAATCCCGACGAACCAGCCTTGCTCGGCAAAATAGCGACCGACTTCGCGGCCGAGGCCTGATGCACCGCCGGTAATGAAAATTGCTTTCTGCCCACTTTGATAGCCCATGAATCCGCTCCCACATCGTTATTAACATTGATGTTCATTCGAGCGGTTTTTGACGCGAACGTCAAGTGAAGTTGGACATGCGGGACAAAGCGCGTCACTATATATTCCGATGCCTGTCTCCGGTCCCTCCATTCGTCTGCAACAGGTCAGCCGCCATTACGGTACGGTTCGTGCTGTTGATGACATATCGCTGGATATTGCTGCAGGCAGTCTGGTCGCTCTGGTCGGTCTGTCCGGCTCGGGAAAATCCACTCTGCTGAAGATGATCAACCGGCTGGTCGAACCGGACAGTGGTGCGATTTTTATCGGTGAGGAGCCGGTCGACTCGGTTGATCCGCATATCCTGCGCCGCCGCATTGGCTATGTTTTCCAGAATATCGGCCTGTTTCCGCATATGACCATTGCGCGCAATATCGCCATCGGTCTGGAGCTGGCGGGAGAGAAAGAGGGGCGGGCCGATCGGGTCGCCGAATTGCTCGATCTCGTTGAATTGCCGCAGGAGATGGCCTCGCGGATGCCGGATCAGCTGAGCGGTGGTCAGCAACAGCGGGTCGGCGTGGCGCGGGCGCTGGCGACAAGGCCTGGCCTGATGCTGATGGACGAACCCTTTGGTGCGCTCGATCCGGTGACTCGCGACAATCTGACCCAGCAATATAAAGCGCTGCACGAGCGGCTCGGCCTGACCAGCATCATTGTCACCCATGACATGGCTGAAGCGCTCTATCTTGCGGATCGTATTCTCGTGATGGAGGGCGGGCAGATCAAGGCGGATGCCACGCCCGCCGAACTGCTGTCCGGCAATGTAGGTGAGGAAGCCGAGGCACTCGTCGCCATTCCCCGCGCGCAGGCCGCGCACCTGATCGACTTGAGCAAGATAGCATGACCGAGGCGTGGCAACAGGCCTTGGCCCGCGTACCGGAACTGCTCGCCGCCCATGTCCAGATCAGCGTTTCGGCCTTGGTCCTGGCGATGGTCATTTGCCTGCCATTGGCGATCTGGGCAGCCCGTTCGCCAAAAGTTGCGACATTTGCACTGACCGTCGCCAGCCTGATCCAGACGATCCCCGGACTGGCGCTGCTGGCGCTTTTCTATCCGCTGCTGCTCGGCGTATCGGCGCTGGTCGGCGGCGGTATATCCGCGTTCGGGTTTCTGCCGGCGCTGCTGGCGCTAACCCTTTATGCGCTGCTGCCGATCTTGCGCAACGCGGTGACCGGATTAGCCGGTGTGGATCCCGCAGCCAAGGAAGCGGCGGACGGCCTCGGCATGACCGGCAGCCAGAAATTATATTATGTCGAAGCGCCACTGGCCGCACCGACGATCATGGCCGGTATCCGCACCGCAGCGGTCTGGACTATCGGCGCGGCAACGCTTTCCACCACTGTTGGCCAGCCCAGCCTCGGCGATCTGATCTTTGCCGGGCTGCAGACCCAGAACTGGACGCTGGTGCTGGCCGGTTGCCTGTTTTCGGCCGCGCTCGCTATTTCGGTCGACTTGCTGCTCGGGCTGATCGAGCGGGGTATACGCGAACGCCGGCGGATATTGGCATGGGCCGGTATGGCGATGATCGCGGCGGGCTTGTTAGTGGCCACATTGCCGCTAATGATCGCGCGCGACAATATTGTGGTGATCGGGGCCAAGGGCTTTTCCGAACAATATATACTGGCGCGGCTGATCGGTTCGCGGCTGGAAGAGGCGGGTTATGCTGTTCGTTATCGCGACGGGCTGGGCTCCGCCGTGGTCTATCAGGCTCTGTCTCAGGGCGATGTCGACGTCTATGTCGACTATTCGGGTACGATCTGGACCAACCAGATGCAGCGCAGCGACAACCTTCCGAAAGCGGCGATGCTCGAGGCAATTGCGCAATGGACCAGCGCCAATCACGGCGTCAAAATGCTCGGGGCGCTGGGTTTTGAAAATACTTATGCCTTTGCCGTGCGACCGGAAGACGCCCGGGCAAAATCGCTCCGGACACTCGATGACCTGGCGCGGGTGTCGAGCGATTTCAATTTCGGCACCGATGTCGAGTTTCTCGAACGGCCCGAATGGCAAATCGTCCGGGACGCCTATCCGGTCCGCTTCAAGGATGCCCGGGCGTTCAGCCCCACTTTCATGTACCCCGCGCTGGCCAGCGGGGAAGTTGACGTTATCTCGGCTTTTTCCTCCGACGGGCGGATCGCCGCGAATGGATTTGTCGTGCTGGACGACACGAAAGGGGCCGTGCCATCTTACGAAGCTATTTTGTTGCTGGCGCCCAAGCGCGGTGGCGACGACAAATTTATCGCCGCTCTCAAACCCCTGATCGGCGCAATCACGGTAGAAAATATGCGCGAGGCCAACTATACGGTCGACCGGGATGGGGACAAGAAAACCCCCCGGCAAGCCGCACGCTGGCTGAACGATAAAGTGAGGGAATGAACGTGAAATCTGCTTTTGCATATCTATTGAAAGTCGCCGGTCTGGTCGCGCTGCTCTTCGTCGCATCCTTCTCGGTGACGGCGCGCGCGGAAGTGACCGTCACATTCTATTCGCACGATTTCGGCAAGAATTTCCCACACGCATTTTTTGTTGCCAAAGGCGAACTGGAGGATGGCAAGAAAGTCGATACAGCCTTCGGGTTTACCGCGATCAACGTGTCTCCTGGCATTTTGTTCGGCTCGGTCAAAGGCCATGTAAAAGCGCCGTCAGCCGACTATATCGCCAGCAGCAACCCGCACTTTACCGTGAAAATTGATGATGGAAAATATCACAGGCTAATGGGCGTAGTGAAAAAATGGCAGGCCATCCCCCAGAAAAGCTATAGTCTCAACAAACGCAATTGTGTGCATTTCATCAACGACGTGATCAAGACGCTGGACCTCAAGACCAATTTGAAAACAGCCAACTGGAAGAAACCCCGGTCCTTCATGGAAGAAGTCATGAAGCTTAATCCGTTTCTCAAATAATCGAATAAAGGCGCGCGCTATGACGGACGTTTGCATGATAATCGGAGCAGGTGCCGGTATTGGTGGCCATGTCGGCAAACGCTTTGCGCAAGACGGTTATCACGTCGCTTTGTGCCGCCGCAGCGATCAGGATGGTCTCGACCAGATGGTCGCCGAAATCGAAGCTGCTGGCGGCAAGGCTTCGGGCCATTTGCTCAACGCGGTGGATGAAGGAGCGATCGAAAAGCTGATCGATGATGTGGAAGCGGATATTGGGCCGATCAACATTGTGGTCTATAATCTCGGCGCGCAGATCGGCAACCGGGCGCTGACCGACACGCCGCTCAAGACGTTCGAACTGGGTTGGCGGATGGGCACGCTCGGTGTCTTCCGGGTGGCGCAAAAGCTGTTTCCAAAGATGGTGGAGCGGGGCGGCGGGGCGCTGCTGGTGACATCGGCCACGTCCGCGATGCGCGGCAATGCCGGGCAGCACAGCCATGCCGCAGCCATGGGCGGGCGGCGGATGCTCTGCCAGACACTCAACGCCGAATTCGCGCCGCAGAACATACACGTCGCGCATATATTGATCGACAGCGCGGTCAACGCGCCGGATACGCTGGGCAAGCTGCTCGGGCCGGAACGATTTGCCCAATTGCGGGAAGCCAAGGCCAACGGCAAGGACGAGATCATGGAACCTTCGGCGATTGCCGACACCTATTTCCATGTCGCTCACCAGCACCGCTCGGCCTGGACCTTCGAGCTCGATATGCGCGCCTTTACCGATACCGCCTGGTGGAACCACCCGCTCGATATCTAGCCGCTACATCACCATCACATGATAATGGTGCCAGGTGAATATCGCCACGGCACCGCGATATGGCGACCAGCTCTGCGCAATGTCGCGCGCATCCTTTTCTGAGGGTCGCTCCGGCAGGCCAAGGAAATTGCCGACACCGACTTGTATGGCAAGGTCGCCGGCAGGCCAGATATCGGGACGACCCTGCGCGAACAGCAGATAGATTTCCGCCGACCAGCGGCCAATGCCCTTAATTTGGGTCAGCAGCGCGATCGCCTCTTCATCATCCTGCGGAAGGTTGGCGAGATCAAGGCCACCCGACAGGATCAGTTCCGCAAGACTTCTGGCATAGCCTTGTTTCTGGCGTGAAAGCCCGCAGGCACGCAGCTCGTCAAATTCGGTGGCGATCAGCGCTTCGGCCGGGCAACCGTCACCCAGGCGCGCTTCCAGCTTGTTCCAGACCGCCGCCGCCGATGCGACGCTAACCTGTTGGCCGACGATGGTTCGCAGCAATGTTTCATAGCCTTCCGGGCGGATGCGCGGTTCGGGGTATCCGGATTGCACAATGGCCGCCGCCAGCCTCGGCTCGACCGCGCCCGCATGGTCCAGCCCGGCTTTGATCATTTCTTTTGATAGGCCCACTGAATATCGGTCCTCTTTTCGGCCCTTGATTCTTTCTGACGGTCCAGACATAGCGGGCGGGATTTTCAAATAACAGTCACTAAGGGGTATCTATGCCAACGATTCACGTAACCGGCCGCGATGGCGAAGAAAAAGCGGTTTCCGTCGACAGCGGAGTCAGCGTCATGGAAGCGATCCGCGACAATGGTTTTGACGAACTGCTGGCACTGTGCGGCGGCTGCTGCTCCTGCGCGACCTGCCACGTCCATATCGATGCCGACTGGAAAGCCAAATTGCCGCCAATGAGCGAAGATGAAGATGATCTGCTCGAAAGCAGCGATCATCGCGACGAGTTCTCGCGCCTCAGCTGCCAGATCGAATTGTCCGATGATCTGGAAGGCCTGAAAGTGCGGATCGCCGAAGAAGACTAGATTGCTTCCAGCAGGTTATAAGAAAGGGGCCGCTTTTCAGCAGCCCCTTTTTTTGTCCGGTTAAAAGGCTATTTGGCCAATTTGATGATTGCGCGCGGGCTACCGTCCGGGCCGCTGGTGCCGTCTACGGTCCAGCGCATGCTTTTCATCGAACCGTTGAGGGTGAGGCCGTCCTCGGTATTGTTGGTCAAGACTTCGCCGTCCGTCACGATGGTGAACGTCCCGTCAATCGGTTGCGTCTTGGATTCACCCGATGGGCCACCCATCGGCAATGGGCCCATGGCGCCTGCCAGTCCGCCTGCTCCGGCCATTGCCGGCGTCAGCACCTCGAGCTCACCGCCGCTGCGCCGGATGATCTGAACGAAGGGGAATTGCATGGTCGCCCCCGGTATCGTCGGGAAAGCCAGCATCCGGTCGAAATGTCCGCTGACCGCATATTCGACCTCGAACAGGTTATCGCCCATATATTCGACCTTGTTCCAGCCGTCATATTTGGCGAGTTTCGCTGCAAAATCCTTCAGGCCCTCATCATCGCCGGGCACTGCTCCGCCGAAAACCGAGCGCATCGCGGCATTTTTCTGATCTTCCTCGCTTCTCTCGCTATCCGTGGTTCCGGATTGCGAGGACATCGGGTTGTCATCGCCTTCAGCGAGTTGCATCTGTCCGTTATAGGTAAAACTATAGGTTCCGTCGTTCATCAATCGCAATTGCGATTCAAACTTGCCCGGAATCAGCAGGCAGCCAGCCAGCAGCAACGGCGCGAGCAGCGCCAGCGCCCATTTCCAATATGTCCCCACGGCTATTCTCCCCGTTTTCTGGTATACTCCGCATATAAAGCAATCGCGGCGGCATTGGAAACATTCAGGCTTTCCATCCGCGGGTGCATCGGCAAACGCGCCAGCGTGTCACAATGCGCCGCAACATTCTGCCGCAGACCTTCGCCTTCTGCGCCCATGACCAGTGCCAGCTTGCCGGTGCCCATGGCGCTATCCAGCTCGTCGCCGGCGTCGCCGTCCAGACCGATCCGCCAATAGCCGGCTTCTGCAATGTCATCGAGCGCGCGGGACAGGTTTACCACCCGGATCCACGGAACGATTTCCAGCGCCCCCGAAGCCGATTTTGCCACAACGCCCGATTCGGGCGGGGCATGACGGTCCTGGGTGATGATCGCGGCGGCATCAAAGGCCGCGGCCGAGCGAAGAATCGCTCCGACATTGTGCGGGTCGGTAACCTGGTCGAGCAGCAGCAAGGGACGATCGCTCTGCTGGTCGAGAATTTCGCCCAGCCAGATATCGGGCAGGGGGTCGACATCGGCCACCATGCCCTGATGCGGCGCATCGCGCGGTATCACCCGGCCAAGATCGGCGACATCGCAGATCACAACCGCGATATCATCAGGAATCTCTAGCGTCGCCAAGGCCTCGCGGGTGATCGAGATTTTCTTGATCACCCGTCTGGGGTTGTCGAGGGCTGCTTCTACCGCGTGCCGTCCCCAGAATTTGAGACCACCACCGGTTTTCTTTATAGATTTGTTCTTGCGTGCCATATTCACTCCCTAGACGCTATGGCTCCAGCCGACAGCCTTTTTTTCTGCAAATTTCAATGGGCAGGCATTGACAGTTTGCGATCCCTTCGTCATTGAGCCGCTCTTGTCGCCGATGGCGGCCTTGGATACCCGGATGGACAGGTGGCCGAGTGGTTAAAGGCAGCAGACTGTAAATCTGCCCGTGTAAGCGTACATAGGTTCGAATCCTATCCTGTCCACCATCCCCCCCTCAGGGGTTCAGCTAGCCAACAGAACCCGATCGTCCCTGGCCTGTCCTCTCCTGGAGTGGGCGCTGGATAGCATAGTCTTTGCTGGTATTTTTCAGAAGCACCCCCGGCAATATTCTCCCTTCAGTGCCCTTATGCCGTTGCAGCCGCAGTGGGTGGATTGATTGCCGATCGCCCAAACCCGCTATCGCATTCATTGCAGGCAAGTCGGTTGGTCTTGCCGATCTTCAATAGTTATCAACTATTTTACCCTAAATAATTTCTGCATTGTCGGCTAGAATTTTACCGGTTTTTCCGGAGAACTTTCCGTCAAACACTAAAGGAGTGCACGTAACTTAAGTAAGGGAACAGTAGCTATGATGGCTCAAACAACAATGACCAGTGACCAGATGTTTTTAAATGCGCTTGATGCGCTTGACCGTGAGACCAGAATTAATGTGGGTACCGATGCAGTGCTCTACCGTGCTGGCGAGCAATGTGACAATGTCTACATTGTAAACCTGTCAGCACATGGAGTCCGGGTGATATGCGATTCTCCACCTTTGGTCGGAGAAGCCGTGAAAATCGAGCTAGCCGATTCAGGGCTTTTCGAAGGAGTCGTCCGATGGCGAAAGCAGGATAATTTTGGTGTTCATATATTCGAGAGCATTGATGTAAGCCTGTATTTCACTCCGCAAGAATATTGACTATTTGTGCATTTCTTTAGTCGCTCCATCTGCGGGTAGATGGTTGCCATATCCGGCTCTCCGGATTTCTTGACGACAAAGGCGTTGCCGGCACTGCCGGCGTAGTCGATGCGATAACCAGAGACCGGCAAAACGAACAGGTAAGGCCTTTGCTATTATAGCAAAGGTTTTACCTGGTTTGTTGCTATTGGCATGGTCCAGCAGCAACAAACCTGATCGTACGGATTTCCAGTTTGGTACGGATATATTTTCTTGCCTTGTCTCAAAGATCGAAACTTGCCTATATCGGCGCACGTCCCGTTTCGGGGCCATAAATTCAGCAGGAAATCATCATGCGTCTGTTTCTACTGGCAGTTTGTCTTCCGCTCGTCATTACCGGTTGCATGACCGCGCCAACAAGGCCGTCAGCCAGCGATATCAACACTGCTGTCGCAAATCCCGAACTGTCTTCGGATTCAGACAAGGCCGCCAGAGGGCTGCTTTTTGTCAAAACGCATTGCGCCGCTTGCCACGGTGTGACCAGCGGGCAAATTTCAACGAACCAGAAGGCTCCGCCGTTCGAGTCTATAGTCAACGTTCGGGGTCTGACTGAAAATAGCATGAAGACCTGGCTTCGCGATTCGCACAATTACCCGGAACAGATGGACTTCGAGATTGATGCAAAGCGGATTGATGAACTTGCGGCCTATATGCTGACGCTCAAAAGCCCCGATTACCGGCCTCCGATTCAATAAGATTGCATAACGGCAATCATTCGACACGACCTGGTGCGCAATTGTGCATTGCATTTGGTGAGTTGCCTATATAATACACCTCGATCAATCCTAATTATACAGGCAGGAATTCGAGGATGCTGGAACTCAAAAATGTGACGCATATCTACCCGAACGGCACCAAGGCGCTCGACGATATCAGCCTGTCGATCCCAAAGGGTATGTTCGGTTTGCTCGGCCCCAATGGCGCGGGAAAATCGACCTTGATGCGGACGGTGGCGACGCTGCAGACGCCGACTCAGGGCGAGATTTATTTTGGCGATCTCGACATTTTGCAGGATCCGGAGAAGCTGCGCGAATCGCTGGGTTATCTGCCGCAAGATTTCGGAGTCTATCCGCGGGTTTCGGCTTATGACATGCTTGACCATATGGCGGTGTTGAAGGGAATCGCCTCTGCGGCGGATCGCAAGGCTACGGTCGAGACCCTGCTCAGCCAGACCAACTTGTGGGATGTCCGGAAAAAGGCGATTGCCGGATTTTCCGGCGGGATGCGACAACGTTTCGGTATCGCCCAGGCGCTGATCGGCAATCCCGAACTGATTATCGTCGATGAGCCGACGGCGGGCCTTGATCCGGAGGAGCGCAACCGCTTCCTCAACCTGCTCGCCGAGATTGGCGAGAATGTCGTGATCATATTATCGACCCATATTGTCGAAGATGTCTCCGATCTTTGCCCGCAGATGGCAGTCATCGCCAATGGCCGGATCGAGCTTGAGGGCGCACCGCTTGATTTGATCGAGAAGACCGGCGGCAGTATCTGGTCCAAAACGATCCGGCGCGAGGAACTCGACAGCTACCGGGCAAAATATGAAGTCATTTCCACCCGCCTCTTCGCGGGTTCGACGGTCATCCACATATTGAGCTCCAGCGATCCGAAAGACGGGTTTACGGCGGTGAACGGAGGACTGGAGGATGTCTATTTCTCGACACTGGCGGGGGCGCGCAAGGATATTGCCACCCAATCCAACGCAGCCTGAGCGGGAGAGAGACTATGTTCGGCAAGATCGCTGCGTTTGAACTGCGCTACCAGCTTCGCAACCCGGTTTTCTGGGTGGTTACGACTATCTTCTTCCTGCTCACCTTCGGGGCAGCGACATCGGAAAATGTGCAAATTGGCGACGGCGGCAATGTCCACGCCAACAGCCCGGCGGCGCTGGCCGAGACGACGATCATAATGTCGATATTCTTCATGTTCGTGACCACGGCCTTTGTCGCCAATGTCATTGTCCGGGATGACGACAGCGGGTTCGGGCCGATGGTCCGATCGACCCGGGTCAGCAAGTTTGACTATCTCATCGGCCGTTTTACGGGCGCTTTCGGTATATCCGCGATTGCGTTTCTGACTGTGCCATTGGCGATTTTTATCGGTTCCTACATGCCGTGGGTCGACCCCGAAACCATCGGGCCCAATCGGCTGGGCGACTATCTCTACGCCTATTTTCTGCTGGCCGTTCCCTCGATATTCCTGACGTCCTGCCTTTTCTTCGCCGTTGCCACTGTCACCCGGTCAATGATGTACAGTTATGTCGGCGTCGTCGCTTTCCTGGTGCTCTATCTGGTGTTCAGCGCCGTCACGGAATTTGATTCCGCGCTGCTGTTGTTCAGTGCCTATGCCGAGCCATTCGGCGGAGCCGCATATGAATATATAACGCGCTATTGGACGGCGGCCGAAAGCAACAGCATGATGGCGCCTTTTGACGGGGTGCTGCTGGCCAACCGGCTGATCTGGATCGGCGTATCATTGGCTGCCCTGACCTTTGCCTATTCGCGCTTCAGCTTTGCCGAACGCGGTGCCTCGAAACGGAAATTGAAAAAGCAGCAGAAGAAGGCGGCGACTCTAGCAATGGAAAAGCCGACGTTAATTGATACGTTGCCCGCCGCCAACCCCGGCGCATCTAGCTGGGCAAGGCTGGTTACGCGCACACGCTTTGAAATGTCCCAGATCTTCAAAAGCCCCGCATTTTTCATCATCGTCTCTATCGGTCTATTCTCTTCCGGGGCCGGCCTGTTATTGAATACTGTTCCCTATGGAACACCCATCTACCCGAGAACTTTCTATGTCATCGGCATATTGGAGGGTGGCTTCACCCTGTTCCCGATGATCCTGGCTATTTTCTACGGCGGTGAGCTGGTCTGGCGTGATCGAGACCAGAAGATGCACGAAATTATCGATTCCACTTCTTTGCCCAACTGGGCCTATATGGTGCCCAAGGCGCTGGCGGTCATTGGCGTGTTGTTGACGGCATTGGTGATTTCCATGGTCGCGGCGATGCTGATCCAGCTGGGCAAAGGCTACACCGATCTGGAATTCGGGAAATATCTGCAATGGTATCTGTTGCCCGGGACGGTCGAAATGGTGACGCTCGGCATTTTGTCAGTATTTGTCCAGGCGCTGAGTCCGAACAAATATATCGGCTGGGGCATCATGGTACTGTATATGGTGGCGACGATTGTCTTCAGCATCATTGGCTGGAATCACCCGCTCTATCTGTTTGGCCAGGGCATTCCGGTACCGTTATCCGATATGAACGGCGACCTGGTCAGCGGTGTCGGAGCATGGTGGGTGCGTCTATATTGGGGCATTTTTGCAGCAATTCTGGCGCTACTTGCCCATTTCATCTGGCGGCGTGGTACTGAAATAAGTCTGCTGCCTCGGATCAGGCAACTGCCGCGCCGGCTTGCTCGCCCGGCGGGCGGATTGCTGGCGATATTGGTGGCAGCTGCAGCGTTGACCGGCTTTCACATCTACAAGAATACAAATGTCGTAAATGAATATGTGGGGCGCGACGGCCTGGAGGAAATGCAGGCTGAATATGAAAAAAAATATCTGAAATATGAAACGCTCAAGCAACCGGCCTTCACCAGCATAAAGCTGAATATCGATATTTTCCCCGACGAGAAAAAGCTGAACGTCACTGGCGAAGCGGACCTGGTAAACGATACCGGCGCGCCGGTCGAAGTTTTGCATGTGCGATTTCAGGACCCGGTCATTGAAATCGCGTCGGTGGATATACCTGGTTCAAAATTGGAACTGAACGACGAAAAATTTAAATATCGCATCTACCGGTTCGACACGCCGATGGCGGTCGGTGAACGCCGAAGCATCGCCTTCACGAGCGTTCGCCATGCCAAAGGATTTCGCGCGCGGGAAAATGATGTGCGGCTGGTACGCAATGGCACATTCCTCAACAATAGTGAATTTTCGCCGCAACTGGGGATGAACCGCAGCGGATTGCTGACCGACCGGGCGACGCGCCGCAAATACGGGCTGCCATCCGAGCTACGTCCACCCAAGCTGGGTGATGAAAGCGCGCGCGAGCAAAATTATGTCGGCGATGCCGACTGGGTCATGTCAGACATTACTGTGAGCACCAGCAAGGATCAGACCCCGATAGCGCCTGGCAGCAAGATATCGGACGAAGTCCGAGGGGACCGGCGCATAGCAAGATTTGTGTCCACCAATCCAATATTGGCGTTTTTCTCTGTTCAGTCGGCCAGATATGCAGTCGCCGAACGCAGCGCCAATGGCATTGACATGGCGGTCTATTATCAACCGGAGCACGATTATAACGTCAATACCATGCTGGATGCGACCGAGACCTCTCTGGTCTATTTTCAGAAGAATTTCGGTCCCTATCAGTTCGACTATGCGAGGATCATCGAATTTCCCGGCTATGCCAGTTTTGCGCAGGCCTTTGCCGGGACCGTGCCCTATTCAGAGCGTATCGGTTTTCTTGCCAATATTACCGATCCCGATGATATCGACTATGTCACCTATGTGACGGCGCATGAATTCGGACACCAATATTGGGCGCATCAGCTGATCAGCGCGGATATGCAGGGTGGCACGCTGATGGTCGAAACCATGGCGCAATATTCGGCTCTGATGGTGATGAAGAAAATATATGGCGAGGATAAAATCCGCCGCTTCCTGAAATATGAACTCGACAATTATCTCAACTCTCGCGGCAGCGAGGCGCTGGAAGAATTGCCGCTCAACAAGGTCGAAGATCAGGGCTATATCCATTATCGCAAGGGTGCTGTCGTCATGTATCTGCTGCAGGACCGGCTTGGCGAAGACCGGGTCAACGGGATGCTCGCTGCGCTGCTGGACCGATACAAGTTCAAGGGTCCCCCTTATGCGACGTCCACCGATCTGGTCGACGGCTTCAAGTCGCTGGCGCGCAATGATGCAGAACGGCAGCTGGTCACGGATTTGCTGGAGAAGATCACCGTCTATGATCTGAAGGCCGGTAGTGCGAACGTTACCAAACTTGCCGACGGGCGCTATCAAACCGAAATCTCGGTCGAAGCAGCCAAATTTTATGCCGATGGTCTCGGCGAGGAAAGCAGAGCAGAACTCGCCGACGAGATCGACATCGGTCTGTTCACCGCAAGACCGGGGCAAACGGCATTCAGCAGCCAGGACGTCCTGTACAGGAAGCGCCACAAAATCACGTCCGGACCACAGAAAATCCGCATAGTGACCATGAAGCGCCCGCAATTTGCCGGTGTCGATCCCTATAATAAATATATCGACCGTGACAGCGATGACAATGTTGTCGAGGTGTCCGACCAGTAGCCATCTTGACGCGCCTCAGGCTCTGAGCCATGCGCTGGCCATGCGATTTTTCTCTGATAATGCTGCGTCGGTACACCCCAGGCTGCTGGAAGCCCTCAACGCGGCGAATGGGCAGGATACGGCCTATGATGGCGATGCCCTGAGCGCACAGCTGAATGCAGCCTTTTCCCGCCTGTTCGAAACCGAGGTCGAGGCGCTTTGGGTGGCGACCGGCACGGCGGCCAATTCGCTGGCGCTCGCCGCGATGTGCCAGCCGCACCAGGGTGTGATCTGCCACAAGGAAGCGCATATCGAGCAAGACGAGGCGGGTGCGCCCGGCTTCTTTACCGGTGGCGCCAAGCTGATGCTGCTCGACGGGGCAGGGGCAAAGCTCTCGGCTGAAAGCGTGGAAGCGCATTGTGCGGCGATCCGCGACGATGTTCATCAGGTACAGCCGGCCGCCGTATCGATCACCAATGCCAGCGAATATGGCATGGTCTATCGCCCCGGGGAGGTCGCCGGACTTGGGGAAGTCTGCAAGGCTCGCGGGCTCGGTCTGCACATGGATGGCGCGCGTTTTGCCAATGCGGTCGCGACGCTCGACTGCTCGCCCGCCGAGTTGACGTGGAAAGCCGGTGTAGATGCGCTCAGCTTCGGCTTTGTGAAAAATGGCGGAATGAGTGCCGAGGCTCTGATATTCTTCGACCGCGAGCTCGCCGCCGACACTCATTATCGCCGCAAGCGCGCCGGGCATTTGCAGTCCAAGGGCCGGTTCCTCGCAGCGCAGATACTGGCGATGCTGCAGGATGATCTGTGGCTTGCCAATGCGCGGACTGCCAACACAGGCGCGCAGATACTTGCCGAGGCCGCCGGTGGCCGACTGCTCTACCCGGTCGAGGCGAACGAAGTGTTTATCAAATTGTCAGCCGACGAAGCGGCAAAGTTGCGTAATATCGGATTTGACTTTTATGACTGGGGCGACGGACAGGCCCGGCTGGTGACCAGCTGGAACCAGAGAGCGGAGGATATCCGCCCGCTCGCTGAAGCGATCGCGTCTCTATGAGTGGCGACGAGAGCGCTGAACCCAGCCTGCTCACGCCCCGCATATTGATCCCGTTCCTGCTGGTCTCGCTGATCTGGGGGTCGACCTGGCTGGTGATCAAGGACCAGATTTCCGAAGTGCCGCCAAGCTGGTCAGTCAGCTACCGGTTCATCGTTGCTGCAGCCGCCATGTTCATATTGGTAGCCTATAAGCGGCTGTCGTTCCGGCTCGACCGCACCGGCTATATGTTCGCTCTCATCCTCGGGCTGTTCCAGTTTTCGTTCAATTTCAATTTCGTTTACAACGCCGAGCTGTTCATCACCTCGGGCCTGGTCGCGGTGCTGTTTGCGCTGCTGATGGTCCCCAACGCGATCATGGGCCGTATTTTTCTGGGGCAAAAGATTTCGGGCGCATTTCTTGGCGGTTCTGCGATTGCTGCGGTCGGTATCGCGTTGCTGTTCTGGCACGAATATCGTGCCTCACCAGCCAGCCTCGAACAGGTGCTGATCGGCGCCGCGCTGGCTTTCGGCGGGATCATGTCGGCCTCAATCGCCAACGTCATGCAGGCCGGAAAGCGGCTCAAATCCTACCCGATCATCACGGTTCTCGCCTGGGCGATGCTGTTCGGCGCGCTGATCAATATCGCGCTGTCCTGGATAACCGTAGGACCGCCGGTTTATGAAATGCGCGCGGCCTATTGGGGCGGGATCGTCTATCTCGGAGTCATCGGCTCAGTCGTCACCTTCCCGCTCTATTTTGCAATGATCCGCGAGATCGGACCAGGCAAGGCAGCCTATTCCAGCGTGCTGGTGCCGGTGGTGGCAATGATCCTCTCGACGATTTTCGAAGCCTATGTCTGGACCTGGCTGCCCGCCGGCGGAGCCGCGCTGGCGATGCTAGGGTTGCTGGTGGCACTGCGCGCGCGCAAACCGAAGACACCGCGCATTTCGGCCTGAATATCAGTCCAGCAGCGATTGCAGCCCCGATTTGTAATCCGGATATTGCGGCTCCCAGCCGAGTAGCCGCTTTGCCTTGCCATTGGTTATGCGCCGGTTCTCTTCATAGAAACCCAGCGCGGCCTGAGACAGATTGGCCTCTTCCAGCGACTGCAAGGGCGGCACGTCCATCCCCAACAATCGCGCTGCATAAGCGATGACTTCATGCTGCGGGGCGGGCAGGTCGTCCGCGATATTATACACTCCGGCAGGGCCATCGAATGAAGCGATCACCGCCGAAACAATATCATCGACATGGATGCGGCTGAAAACCTGTCCCGGCATATTGACGCGCCGGGCCTTGCCGCTGCGGACGCGGGTGAGCGGGCTGCGGCCAGGACCATATATGCCGGGCAGACGGAACACGTGCATGTCACCGCGCAACGCCTGCCAGCGCGGATCAGCCTGGCTCCGCGCCTTGCGGCGGCCAGAGCCGATTGGTGCGCTCTCGTCGACCCATGCACCATCGACATCGCCGTAGACGCCGGTGGCGGAGAGATAGCCGCTCCATTGCAGAGAGGCAGAGGCGATCGTCTCGCCATATTGATCGAGCACAGGCTCGCTGTCATCGCTGGCTGGTGGGACCGAGGATAATATATGCGTGGCATCCGCCAGCGCCGCCAGAACCGCAGGCCTGTCATCAAAGGCGATCGCGCCATCACTCGCTTCGCGGCGCGTTCCGGTCACGGTCCAGCCGTTGCTGCGCAACTGCTCGGCTAGCCGCGAGGCGCTATAGCCCATTCCGAAGATCAGCATGTGCGGCATCGCTAGCTACTCCTTCTCCAGCTTGCCCGGGTTTTCAATCTCCGGATTATCGACATTGTCGGCTTTCCACTGCATCGCCATGCGCACCCGCGTGGCACCGGAGGGGTGATCGAAGAACAGCATTTCCTCCACCGGTCCCGGTTCGATCTTGCGATATTCCGACAATCGCATCGAGACTTTGGCAAAGCCGTCCGGTTCTCTGGCCGTATCAAGCCCGAACTGGTCGGCGTCGCTCTCGGTAATCCTGACCAGGCTATTGAGCGCCGGTGTCGCGGCGAAGAAATAGGCCGTAAGGATGAGGCTTAGGAGAGGAATGGCCGCAGGATCGGATATGGTCCGGATGCCCCATCTCGCGCCATGGCGTTCGATTAGCCGGGGAGCGAGCCGCGCGACCACGAACAGTCCGAAGCCTATGATCAGAGCCAGAATAAGGATGGTGCGCCAGGTATGGCCAAGGACGTAATGGGCCAGTTCATGCCCCATCACCGCCGCAACTTCTTCCGGATCAGTGCGCTCAAGCAGATTGTCGTTTAGCGAAATCCGGATCGTTGGTCCGATACCGGAAACATTGGCCGATATTCGTTTATGCTGTTTGGACTGGTCGAACACATAGATATTGTCGGCGGGAATGTCATATTCCGCCGCCATCGCGACAATCCGGTCGCGCATCGGCCCCTCCGCCATCTCTTGATAGTCGTTGAACAGGGGCGAAATGAACACCGGCCCGAGCATCATTCCGATAAACAGAAAGATCGAAACCACGCCGGTTCCCCATAGCCACCATGTCTTGGGCGCGCGCCGGATCACAGCGAAAATGGCCATGATCAGCAGCGAGAACATGATCAGCGATATCACGAGACCAACCATCTGCTCGCCGAACCAGCTGCCAAAATCCAGGCTCATCAGATCATATTGCTGTTCCCGGAAAAAATCGGTGTAAATGGTCCAGGGCAGAGCGATCAGAAATCCGGCGATGATATAAGGCAGGGCATAGAGCGCTGGCTGCAGCCATTTGCGGCTGGTTACCCGTTCTGCCCAGTCCCGGAAGCGAGCGGACAGGCGCGACTGCAGGATCAGGAAGTCGACCAATATACCGACGATGGCACCCCACAGGATCAGCCAATAGCCGCCCTGGAAATAATTGTTGGATTTCTCGAGCTCGGCGCCCTGCAACGTGTCGATATAGGCGCGGCTGGCTTGCTCGACGTCAAAGGCCGCAGCCCCCGGTTGCGCGAAAATGCTCTCCACCGGTAAACCCGCAACCAACGTGGCGGCGATAAACAGCATCAATATTCTGGACATGGTCCACTCCCTTTTGCCCTTGCCATAAACGCAATTGCGCGGGGTGCAAATGGCTCTTATGGCAAGCCCCATGTTAGATATTCAAAAAGCTCCGAATGACGAAATGGCCGATGCCGCGCCAGCCCCCAAGGATCCGGCGACGATACGCCGCGAGGATTATCGTCCGCCGGCCTATTTCATCCCGGAAGTCGAACTCGATTTCCAGCTTGATCTGGAGCATACGCTGGTCCGTTCGAAACTGGATGTCCGGCGCTCGAAAAGTGCGAAAGCGGACGAGCCTCTGGTTCTGCAGGGCGACGATATCACCCCGACTTCGGTCAAGGTCGACGGCGAGGCCCGCACCGACTGGACGCTGGTCGAGGGCGATCTGGTCCTGCCACTGAGCGGTGCGGCGCATGTCGTCGAAATCGAGGTCGAACTCGATCCGTCGATCAACACCCAGCTGATGGGCCTCTATGGCTCAAACGGGATGTTATGCACGCAGTGCGAGGCGGAAGGTTTCCGCCGGATCACCTTCGCGCCCGACCGTCCCGATGTGCTGAGCCGCTATCAGGTGCGGATGGAAGCCGACAAGGCGAAATTCCCTGTGCTGCTCTGCAATGGCGACAAGATTGCCGAAGGCGATGGCGAAAATGGCCGTCACTGGGTGCAGTGGAATGATCCCTGGCCCAAGCCGAGCTATCTTTTTGCTCTCGTGGCCGGAGATCTGGTCGCTAATAATGACAGCTTCACAACCCGTTCGGGCAAGCCGGTAGAGCTCAATATCTGGGTCCGCGACGGCGATCTCGATCGTACCGGCCATGCCATGCAGGCGCTGAAGGATTCGATGCGCTGGGACGAAGAAACTTACGGTCGCGAATATGATCTCGGCCTGTTCAACATTGTTGCGGTCAGCGACTTCAACATGGGCGCGATGGAGAATAAGGGGCTGAATATCTTCAATTCCCGCTATATTCTCGCCGATCCCGAAGTCGCTACCGACGCCGATTTTGATGGCATCGAGGGCGTGGTCGCGCATGAATATTTCCACAACTGGTCGGGCAATCGCGTCACCTGCCGTGACTGGTTCCAGCTCAGCCTGAAGGAAGGCTTTACCGTCTACCGCGACCAAAGCTTCTCCGCCGACATGGGGTCGGCCGCGCTCAAGCGGATCGAGGACGTGCGCATCTTGCGGGCGGCGCAATTCCCCGAGGATGCCGGTCCGCTGGCCCATCCGATCCGCCCCGAAAGCTATCAGGAAATCTCCAATTTTTACACCGCGACCATCTATAATAAGGGCGCGGAAGTCATCCGGATGATGAACACGCTGATGGGGCCGGAAAACTTCCGCAAGGGCACCGATCTCTATTTTGACCGGCATGACGGCGAAGCGGCAACCTGCGAGAATTTTGTGACCGCGATGGAAGACGGCGGCGAAATCGATCTGAAGCAGTTCCGCAAATGGTATGAAACGCCCGGTACGCCAAGAGTGTCCGCGACGCTGTCCCACGATCCGCAAACCGGTACCGCGACGGTTCACCTCACCCAGAAAATCGCCCAGAATGGCGAGAAGCCCAAAGCGTCTGAGTTGCTGATTCCGCTGCGGACCGCACTGCTCGACCCGGAAACCGGTGCGCATCAGGGCGAACAGCTGCTTTTGCTTGATCAGGCGGAGAAAAGCTTCGTCCTCGAAGGCTATGAGGATCGCCCGATCCTGTCGATCAACCGCGGCTTCTCCGCGCCAATCATCCTGGACAGCAACCAGACAGCCGAAGAACTGGCCTTCCTCTCTGCCCATGATGACGATCCGTTTGCGCGGTTCGAAGCAGTGCAGAGGCTGATGACCGGCTATCTGACCGCAAAGGTGCTTGGCACCCCGGTCGACCGCGACATCATCCTGCTCGCCGTAGCGAAAATACTAGCCGATACAACGATCGATCCCGCCTTTCTTGCCGAATTGATCCTGCTGCCGAGCGAAGCCTTTCTCGGTGACCAGATGGTCGAAGTCGATCCGCAGGCAATTCACGAAGAACGCGAAAAATTGCGCGGCAAGATCGCGGTGCAGTTCGAAAAACAGTTCCGCAAGCTCTACAAGAGCTGCTGGCCCGGCGAATTCTCGCTCGATGCCGAGGCGCGCGGGAAGCGGAAACTGCGTAATGTGACGCTTGGCTATCTCGCTGCGTCCTTCACCGAAGATGCTGCGGAAATCGCTTTTGACCAATATCGCGAGGCGGATAATATGACCGCCATGCAGGGCGCGCTCGCCGTATTGTCCCATCTTGAAGCCGACGAGCGCGCTATCGCTTTTGATGATTTCTACAAGAGATTCAAAGGCAATGCGCTGGTTCTTGATAAATGGTTCAGTCTGCAGACCATGTCGATGCGTAGCGATACGCTGAAACGCGTCGACGGCTTGTCGCGCCATCCCGATTTCAATATGTCCAACCCCAACCGCGTGCGCGCCCTCTACGGCGCGTTTACCGGCAATGCGGTGCGGTTCCACGATCCGTCGGGCAAGGGCTATCAGATGATCGCCGATATGGTGATCGCGCTGGACAAACAGAACCCGCAAACCGCGGCCCGCTTCATCCCGACACTCGGTCGCTGGCGCCGCTACGAACGCGGACGCTCGGAACTGATGCGGCTGGCGCTGGAGAAAATCGCCGCGCAACCGGATCTGTCGAAAGATGTTGCCGAACAGGTCCACAAAAGCCTTGCTTGATATTACGACATCTCCCCTGCTCGACGGCGCGAAACACGGTTTTCTCGGTCGGGCAGGGGGCGTTTCGGAAGGCATTTACGCCGGACTGAACATCGGTCTGGGCAGCGACGATGATCGCGACACCATCATGGAAAATCGCCGCCGCGCCAAGGAAGGCGTTCTGCCGGGCAGCGAGCTGGTGACCGTACATCAGATCCATAGTGCAGATGTCGTGACCGTGACCGGCCCGATGCCGCTCGACCAGCGCCCGGAGGCCGATGCGATGGTCACCGACCGGCCGGACTTGCTGCTTGGCATATTGACTGCTGACTGCGTGCCGGTGCTTTTTTACGATCCCAAAGCTAATGTGATTGGCGCGGCCCACGCCGGCTGGAAGGGCGCTCTGGCCGCGGTCACCGATAATGTGATCACGGCGATGGAAGCGCTCGGTGCGGATCGCGACCAAATCGCCTGCGCCATTGGCCCCTGCATCGCGCAGCCCAGCTATGAAGTCGATGCGGCTTTCCGCGGGCGTTTTCTCGAGGCTGACACGGAGAACGACCGGTACTTCGCCGCCGGAAAACCGGACCATTATCAATTCGATATCGAGGATTATGTCGCCGCCCGCCTGCAAGCGGCAGGCATCACTAGGATCGATAAGCTCGGCCTCGACACCTACGCCCACGAGGACCGCTATTTCAGCTACCGTCGCTCCTGCCACCGCGACGAAGCGGGCTATGGCAGGCAGATTTCACTGATCGGCCTTACGGAATAATATTGATTTCCACCGTCACCCCAGCGAAGGCTGGGGCCTAAACCGATCTGGCCGCTAAGAAAGACCAATCGATTTTTACGCCGGCCCATGCTGGCATCAGGGGGAACAGGAGAGGGCATGAACGCACAACGCATCGGTCTATGGGCGGGGCTCGCCGGATTTGTCGCCATGTTGCTCGTTCCGGCTCCGGAAGCCATGTCGACGCCCGCCTGGCATGTCGCCGCGCTGACTCTGTTGATGGCGACCTGGTGGATGACCCAGGCGGTGCCGCTGACCGCTACCGCCTTGCTGCCGTTTCTCGCATTGCCGACAATGAATGTGATGACGGCCGGTGAAACCGCCAGCCAATATTATTCGCCGATCCTGTTTCTGATCCTCGGCGGCGCCTTTCTCGCTTTGGCAATCGAGCGCGTCGGCCTGCACAAGCGTCTGGCGCTGGCGATCATTGGCCTGTCGGGCAAGACCGCCTGGGGCATATTGTTCGCCTTCATGATCGCCACCGCCTTGCTCAGCATGCTGATTTCCAACACCTCGTCGACGTTGATCATGATCCCGATCGCCTTAGCGGTATTGGTCGCGGGCGGGGTCAAGGATGGCGAAACCGACGGTTTTGCCGGCGCCCTCATCATGGGCGTCGCCTTTGCAGCATCAATTGGCGGACTCGGCACCTTGGTCGGCAGCCCGACCAACGCGATTGCCGCGGGCCTGATCAACAAGACACTCGGCATGAACCTGAATTTCCTCAGCTGGCTGAAATTCGGCATTCCGATCGTGATCATCGGCATCCCCGTTCTCGCGATCATCCTTATTGCCGTTCAAAAAGTCGGCCGACGTAGTTTCGACGGTGTAAAAGCAAAGCTGGCAATCGGCTCGCCGGGTCCATGGAGCGTTCCGGAGAAGCGCGTGGTCCCGGTGGTTGCGATTGTTGTGCTCGGCTGGCTGTTCCTGCCGCAGATCAAGACGCTCTTTCCCGAAGGCGCCTTGCACGATGGCAGCATCGCGATTGTCGGCGGCCTGTTATTATTCTCTCTGCCCGATGGCACCGGTCGTCGCCTGCTCAACTGGGATGAAGCGGACAAGGCGCCCTGGGGCGTGATCATGCTGTTTGGCGGCGGTCTCGCGCTGGCTGCCGGAATCATCGAATCGGGTCTGGCGGCATGGCTGGGCGGGGCGCTCGAACCTCTGAAATCGGTGCCGGTCATAATCATCGCCATCGCGCTGGTGGCGCTGGTCATCCTGGTCACCGAATTTGCCTCCAATGTCGCGACAGCCAGCGGCATCATGCCGGTGGTCGCCAGCCTGATCCTCGCCACCGGCGTCGACCCGGTGCTGCTGGCCGTACCCGCCGCCATGGCCGCGAGCTGGGGCTTCATGTTGCCAAGCGGCACCGGGCCCAATGCCATCGCCTGGTCGACCGGCCATATCGAGCTGCCGAAAATGCTGAAATCTGGCCTGCTGCTCGACCTCGCCGGCATCCCGATCATAATCGGCTGCGTGTGGATGGTTTCCGTTGTAACCAGTTAAATTTTCAGGCAAGACTTCATGCAAATATTTGATGTGGAGAGATAGACTATGGCTAAGCAAGATGATCCCAATGCAGCGGTTCCCGTCACGCGCCGGATGCCCAAGGCACCGATCGAGAAAATCGGCGGCCGCAAGCTGAAGCCGGCGACGCTGATGATGGGCCACGGCTATGACCCGGAGCTTTCAGAAGGGTCGCTCAAACCGCCGATCTTCCTGACCTCGACCTTTGCATTCGAAAATGCCGCTGCCGGCAAACGTTTCTTCGAAGGGATTACCGGCAAGCGTCCCGGCGGTTCCGACGGTCTGGTCTATTCGCGCTTCAACGGCCCCAATCAGGAAATTTTGGAAGACCGGCTCAGCATCTGGGACGAAGCCGAGGATGCACTGGTTTTCTCCAGCGGCATGTCGGCGATTACCACGGTGCTGCTGGCCAATGTCAACCAGGGTGATGTCGTCGTCCACAGCGGCCCACTTTACGCCGCGACCGAAACGCTGATCAACAAGATCCTCGGCCGTTTCGGCGTGACCTTCCTTGACTTCCCCGCCGGCGCGAGCCCGTCGGAAGTCGCCACGATGCTCGAAGATGCGAAAGCAAAAGCTGCAGAAAATGGCGGCAAGGTCGCGATTATCTATCTTGAAAGCCCGGCCAATCCGACCAACGCCCTGGTCGATATCGAAGGCGTGGCCGATGCGCGCGAACAGGTCTTCGGGAAAGACGGCGCACCACCAATCGCCATCGACAATACATTCCTCGGCCCGCTGTGGCAGCAACCGCTCAAACATGGCGCGGATATCGTCATCTACAGCCTGACCAAATATGTCGGCGGGCACAGCGATCTCGTCGCCGGCGGCGTGCTCGGCAGCAAGGCCTATATGGACCCGATCCGCGCGATCCGGAACACCATCGGCACGATCTGCGACCCGAACACGGCCTGGATGCTGATGCGCAGCCTTGAGACCCTCGAACTCCGCATGACCCGCGCTGGTGAAAACGCGCTGAAAGTCTGCACCTTCCTGCGCGATCATCCCAAGGTCGACGGCCTCGGCTATCTCGGCTTCATCGAGGACAAGAGCCAGCAGGATATTTATGACCGCCATTGCAGCGGCGCCGGTTCGACCTTCTCATTGTTCATCAAGGGCGGCGAGGCGGAAGCTTTCCGCTTCCTCGACACGATGAAAATCGCCAAGCTGGCGGTCAGCCTCGGCGGCACGGAAACGCTGGCGAGCCTGCCGGCAGCGATGACCCATATCTCGGTCCCTGACGAACGCCGCGCCGCGCTCGGCATCACCGATAATCTGGTGCGCATCTCGATCGGTGTCGAGGACCCGGATGACCTGATCGCTGATTTCGACCAGGCGCTCGCCGCCGTCTGACCTTCCTGCCAAAGCAACCGTAACAAGCTGCTTTGGCAACTGGTTGAAAGCCTTTCCAGATTAGCGCTTTCCGCTTCCGGTCGAAATGCTATATCACGGCCATGGCAAAGCGACCCGTCTACCCCGTGATATGTACCGATCTTGACGGAACCCTGCTCGATCACCACAGCTATTCGGCAAAGCCGGCAGATCAGCTGGTTGCAGGCCTTTCCCGGCAGGCGCTGGCGGAAGTCGTCCCGGTTACCAGCAAAACCCACGCGGAATTGCTCTGGTTGCAGCAGACCCTTCCGCTGCCATTCTCGCTCTGCGTGACCGAGAATGGGTCCGTCATCCATGGTCCGGAAAATTTTTTTTCGGTTGAGGGCGGCCGATCGGGCAGGCTTACGATGGGCATCGCCTATCCGGCGATTCTGGACCGGATCGGCAAACTGCCTGCTTCGCTGCGCCACCATTTTCGCGGTTTTGCCGATATGTCCGTTGACGAAGTTGTCGATGCCACCGGACTGGCCGCCGATGACGCGCGGCGGGCGAAAGACCGCCAGGCGACCGAGCCCTTTCTCTGGTCCGGCACGGACGGCGAACTGGAAACGCTCGCTGCGATCGTTGCCGAAGCCGGTCTGCGCATCCAGCGCGGCGGCCGGTTCTATCATCTGACGGGTCATGCGACCAAGGAGCAGGCGATGGGCCGGATCATCGAAACGATTGCCGGACAAAAGCCCGATTATGATGTCCTTTCGATCGCTCTCGGCGACGGGCCCAATGATCTGGCGATGGTCGAGGCGGCTGATTTCGGAGTCATTATGCCCAATCCGCAAGGCGTGACGATTGCAACAGCCAAGTCCGGTGTTCGCACCGCTCCTGCGCCGGGACCGGAGGGCTGGGTTGTGGCGGTGACAGAAATTCTGGCAGAATTGGGTTTAAACCTGCGCCAAAGCTGATTAGTCTCGTCTCTCCGCAAACACAGGGACATATATGGCTGATTTCCATCAAAACGGTAGTATTTCGACGCTCCACAACCTGTCCGATCGATCGGTCGAATCGCTGGAAGCGGATTTGATGGGGTTTCGCAAGGCCAATCCCATGGCGCTGGTTTTGCCCAGCCTGTTTTCGGAACTGGAAGGGCCGGCGCTCGAAAATATCGTCGATGAACTTTGTCAGGTGCCCTATCTGGATGACATCATCATTGGACTGGACCGCGCCGACAAGGAGCAGTTCGAATATGCGAAACAATATTTTTCGCGGCTGCCGCAACGGCATCATATCTTGTGGAACAGTGGTCCGCGGCTGACTGCGCTCGACGCCGAACTGAAAGAACGCGGCCTGTCACCGGCAGAGCCGGGTAAAGGGCGCAATGTCTGGTTCTGTTTCGGCTATTTTCTCTCCGCCACCGATGCCCAGGTAGTCGGTCTCCATGATTGCGACATATTGACCTATGACCGGGAATTGCTGGCACGGTTGATGTATCCGGTGGCCAATCCGACGTTCCCTTATGTATTTTCCAAAGGATATTATGCGCGGACAACGGAAGAGAAATTCAACGGCCGGGTTGTGCGCCTGCTGATCGGACCTTTGCTGGCGGCGCTCAAGAAAGTCTGCGAGCCTAATGACTATATCACCTATCTGAACAGCTTCCGCTACGCGCTGGCTGGTGAGTTTGCGATGGGCCGGCAGGTGGTCAAGAATATTCGCATCCCGTCCGACTGGGGTCTGGAAGTGGGGGTATTGTCCGAAGTGTGGCGGAACCAGTCGACCCAGTCGATCTGTCAGGTCGAGATTGCCGACAATTATGACCACAAGCACCAGTCGGTCTCGCATGACAATCCCGAGGGCGGTCTGTCGAAAATGAGCATCGACATCACCAAATCGCTGTTCCGCAAACTTGCCACCGACGGACAGGTTTTTTCCGCCGGCACCTTCCGCACGCTGAAGGCAACCTATTTCCGGATCGCGCTGGATCGGATCGAGACCTTCTACAATGATGCAGTAATGAACGGCCTGACGCTCGACCGGCACGAGGAAGAGACGACGGTCGAACTGTTCGCCCAGAATATCATGACCGCTGGCGAAGTCTTTCTCGAATCACCGAACGAAACACCCTTCATGGCCAACTGGAACCGGATCAACAGCGCCATTCCGGATTTCACCGAGCGTTTCAAGGAAGCGGTCCGGCTGGACAATGAAGATTAGGCCGGGGAAGACTAGGCCGGGTCGGGTGCCACATTGCTGAACCATACGGTCCGATAGGGCGACAGGGTAAACTCGCCCTCAATGTCCGTGATGATATGGCCGGAGATCAGATCCCACCAACTGTCACCGGCAATCAGATTTACGTCTGCCAGAGAGAGGGCCTTTTCCTCATTGGTGACGTTGCTGATCGCAAATATGCTCTGCTTCCGTTCCCGGCTCTGTCGCCAGATTCCGAATAGCCCCTCGGGTAGCGCCAGCGTGAATTGCACCGCATTGGGATGAAAGGCCTGCTGTTTCTTGCGGGTCTCGACCAAAGAGAGAAAACGGGAGAAGACCTGCGCCTCGACGGCTTCCGGGTCGGCCAGTTTTGCGGTGATTTCATCATAATCCAGCTGACGCCGGTTTATCGAGCGGTTGTGACCGGTCCGGTTGACTTCTTCATAGCCGTTCGGCGTTGCCAGCAGGCTGTGAATATAGATGGCGGGAATGCCTTCCAGCGCCAGCATGATCGCCATCGCCGCCATGAACCGATCGACCTGATACTCGTCCGGTCCGTCCAGCGTCCCCTGCATCGCTTCAAAAAACGAGATATTCATCTCATAGGGTTTTTCGGTTCCGCCCGGCCCGCGCCGCATCGAAACCCGTCCGCCAAAGCCCTGAATGGCGGTCAGCATCTGGTCGACTTCGCCCTGCGGCAGTGCGCCTTCGGTCGGGCGCAACCCGATCCCGTCATGGCTGGCAGTGAAATTGAGATAGGTGCAGCCGGTAAGCGCTGGCGGATTGCTGCGCGTCAGTCGTTTCAGATAGAGCGCGTTGCCGGTCAATAGCGCATGGACCAGTAGCGGCGGTAGCGCGAAATTATAAATGACATGGGCTTCGTTCTGGTTACCGAAATAGGTCAGATTCTCGTGATTGGGGATGTTGGTTTCGGTGATGATGATCAGCGTCTCGGCATGATGGTCCATCAATGTGCGTAAAAGCCGGATAATCTCGTGCGTCTCGTCGAGATTGATCGAGGGCGTACCGATTTTCTTCCACAGAAAGGCGACCGCATCGAGCCGGAAGATCCGCACGCCATGGTCGATATAGGCAGCGATAATCTTGACAAATTCGATCAGAACTTCGGGATTGGTGAAGTCGAAATCGAGCTGGTCCGTGCTGAATGTGCTCCAGACATAACGGTCTCCCGAAGCGGTGCGAAACGGTGTCAGCAGGGGATGCGCGCGGGGACGCACCACTTGCCCGAGATCGGCTGCGGGATCAGCGGTATAATAATAATCCTTGCCCGGCGCTTCGTCGGACAGAAATTGCTGGAACCAGACGGATTTGCTCGATCCGTGATTGATGACCAGATCCCCCATCAGGCGATAGTCGCCGGCGATGGCTTCGATATCGGACCAATCGCCCAGGTCCTCATCGACCGCGAGATAGTCGATCACCCCGAAACCGTCATCCGAACTATAAGGGAAAAATGGCAGAATATGCACCGCGCCGATTGTCTGGCCAATATGCTGTTTGAGGAAGCGGTGCAGCGTCTGCAGGGGATGCTCGCCCTCCGAGCGGATCGTGCCGCCATAGGTGATCATCGCGATATCGCTCTCGTCCCACAAATGCTTGTCGGCGATTTCCGATCTCGGGATCATCTTGCTCTTGTCGGGCCAGAACAGGTCAACAATGCGTTCCGCCAATGCCTCGCAATCATGATCGGGATAAACCGCGCCGAGATGCGCTGTCAGTCGTTGCAGAAGATGGTCGATAGTGGCGCGATCATTCATGGCTTCTTCCGTCACTCCGAAAATCTTCTTGACCCCGGCGAAACAATCGGGCCCTTATTGTGCAGTGCATCAAACAACAAATCCTGATTCAATAAAAGCTTTTTTAAAGGATCTCTATCTGCAGGCCCTTCAACCGGCCCTGCCGGCCAACGCCATGCGTGATGTCCAGTGGCCAGAGGTGCCGGGCCGGACCTACCTGCTTTCCGTTGGAAAGGCGGCGACTCAGATGGCCGCTGCTATCCTGGATCGCCTGCCGGAAAATGCCGACGGCCTGATCGTCACGCGTCAGGGATATGTCGAGCCGGGCTTCTCGCCGGACCATTTCAAGATTGTCGAGGCATCGCATCCGGTCCCCGATTCGGTCGGGGCAGAAGCTGCGCGCACGGCTTTGCGAGTGGCAGATACACTCGGCGAAGATGATCTGTTGCTGGTTCTGATGTCCGGCGGCGCCAGTGCTCTGCTCCCCGCACCGGCCGACGGGATCTCTCTCCCGGAGAAACAGGCTGTTACGCGTGCCTTGCTGCGCAGCGGCGCGCCGATCGGCGAAATGAACATGGTGCGCAAACATCTTTCGGCGATCAAGGGCGGGCGACTGGCGGCGCGTGCCTGGCCGGCGGCAACCCACATGATCGCGATTTCCGATATTCCCGGCGATGATGTCGCGATGATCGGTTCGGGGCCCACGGTCGCGGACAGCTCAACCTGTGCCGATACGCTGGCGATTGCGGCAAAATATAACATCACGTTACCGCCAGCGATCAGCGGGAAACTCGTATCGGGGGCGCTGGAAACGCCGAAGGCCGATGATCCGGAAATGCAGCGAACGACCGCCGCCTTGTGCGCCCGACCGGCCGACATGTGCGCGGCTGCCGCCGATGCCGCCCGGGAAATGGGCTATGAACCGCTCATGCTCGGCGATGCGCTGGAGGGCGACGCACTGGAACTCGGGCGCGACCATGCCGCACAGGCGCTGGCGATCAAGGCAAGCGGTCGCAAGGCTGCCCTGATATCCGGCGGCGAAGCGACGGTAATGGTGAACAATCGGGATGGTCGTGGTGGCCGTTGCACCGCTTATCTGCTGGCCTGTGCTCTCGCATTGAACGGAGAGCCGGATATCTGCGGCTTCGCTGCCGACAGCGACGGCATAGATGGTTCGGAGGATAATGCTGGCGCGTTTCTATGGCCGGGCATTTTGGAGCTGATGGATGGAGCCGGTCAGGCGGGGCAACTGCTCGAACAGGACAATAGCTATCTCGCTTTCGAAAGGGCAGGCGCTCTGCTGATGACCGGACCATCCGGCACCAATGTGAATGATCTGCGGGTGATTCTCGTCGGCTAGCTTGGGGCTTTCCTACAGCATGGGGGATCGCTATCCTCGGGGCCGGCTCTTTGATACACCTGCGACTTGCCACTTCCCGACCGGATCTGCATCCTTCTGGAAGGTCACACTAGGCGTCAGGCTGGCGGAGGAAATATACCAGAATTCTAAGGGTTTTGGGCAAAGGTCGCAGAAAATAAACGCCGGCTTATGTGTAAAGTTTCGTCTGAATAATTTGTCTGGCTTATGTCGGCGGAATTGCCTCGATCGACATAATTTCAATCGCATCCTCCTGGCCGGAAAAATCACCATAGTCGCCGGCTTCGAGCCCCATCAGCGCCCGGCTGATCGGCGCCGAAAAGGACACAAGCGCGCTGGCCGGATCGGCTTCGTCATCGCCGACGATGGAGAGAATCTTCTCCTTGCCGTTGAGCAGGAAGGTCACTCTGGTGCCAAATTCGACCTTGTTGCCGCGAGGCACCGGTGGCAGTTCCGCGGTCGATTGCCTTGTGTTCCAGTAGCGCAGGTCGCGCTTGGCGATCTTGAGCGCGACCTCGTCGGTCAGCGCCGCGACTTTTGCCTGCAACTCGGCTACCCGGTCCTTGATCAGCTGCAATCCGCGCGCGGTGACCAGATTGGGGCCGACGGGGATCGGATGCTCGAACTTCGGCTCGAGATGCTCGTCATCACCTTCTCTGCGGAAAGCAACGCTCATCGATCAGGCCTTCGGCGGCTTGGGAGTGACCCAGATCGAAACCGGCGCGACAAATTTGCCATGCGCCGGCGTACCGACATCGATCCGCTCGGCGGTAACCAGCTCGCCGGTCTCGAGGCTGAAGGAGGCCCAGGGTTTGGGCATGCGGCCAAAGGTCATCTTCTGGATCGGTTGACCGGTGGCGCTGTTCATGATGGTTGCGATAATAGCCATGCCGCGCCGCTTGCGATGGATGCGCCGGACTGTCAACCGTCCGGTGACACCCGGCAGCCGGACCATCATCCATTCGGTATCGTATCGGGCCGAATATAGGGAAACATATGCGGTATATAGTCTGCTTTGCCGAGTTCGATCCCCTCGCTGCGCAATATCGCATAGGCGGTCATGAGGTGGAAATAAAACTGGCCCAGCGTCCAGTCGCGGGCATATTGCTCTGCTGTGAGGTCAAACACCATGCCGTTGGGTAGTTCATGTGCGATGGCTTCGCCCGGGTCTTTATCGAGGGCGTCAGGGCTCAGGTTCTCCAGCAATGCGACGGTCTCCTCAATCCGCGCCTTCGCTTCCGGGAACGAATCGGGCCGCTCTCCCGCATTGCGTCCTTCATCGACAAGCTCGCCGAGCGAAGCGGGGAAGGCCTCGCCTTTCAGCCGGAACACCGCTTCCTGCGCTTGCACGCAGGCAAAGCGAATCTGGGTGGAAAGGGGGAACATATCAGGTGCGAGGCGCGCAGATAGCAGAGCTTCGGAGTCAACGTCAGGCAACTGTAACTGCGCCTTGTCCAACCAACTGGCGAGCGCTTGCAGCATTTGGGTATAGGTCGGTACGAGCAGCTTTGTGAATGACATGTCTTTCCTTCTCCGGAATGGAATTTACAGGCTGGCAATCCGGTCCGTTTCATTCATCACCGTCCGGCTGTCTACAGAAATCAAATTGCCGGGCATTGCGAAACCGGTCTCTCGCCGTTGCTTCCAAGGCCTTTCCCTCTATCGGGTCAGCGCCAGTCGACGATTTTCCAGCCGCGCTGCTCCGCCAGACGGCGCAATTTTGGGGTAGGAGTGGTCGCGATTGCCTCGTCGGCAAATTCCAGCATCGCCTGATCGCTGACATGGTCGGAATAAGCGCGGACATGGCTTTCGGCGCGCTTCCAGCCATGTTCGGCAAATAGTGCCTCGATCCGGGCAATTTTGGCATCGTCATAGCAATTCTCGCCGATGATGACGGGAAGCACGTGCCCTTCGCTGTCGACTTCCAGCTGCGTGCCGATCAGATGGTTAAAGCCGAGGCGGCGGGCGATAGCTTCGGCATATAGTTCATAGGATGCGGTGACCAGCACCAGCATGCGCCCGTCAGCGCGATCCACCTCGATCTGGTTGATCGCTTTCTGGTGACGGTTGGACCTCAACACGCGGTCGGCAAAACGCTCGATATGTGGCTGCAATGCCGAAAGTTTCGGGGAACTGCCCAGCAACATTCGCTGGTTGAATGTTTTCAATTGCCCGCGGCTGATCAGCTTGAGTCCATAGGCAATGAATCCGAATGGTAGTATCGGCAGAAAGATCAGCCGCCACGGTGCTCTGGCAAAAACCATATGAAACAGGAACGGCGTATAGGTCCCGCGCACGGTGATCGTGCGATCCATGTCGTAAAGCGATATTTTCTGCATGCCGTCCCGAAATTTCCGTTCGCGCCGCCCATAGCAGCCCGTCGGCAAATGCACTAAATATTTGAGCGGTTTAATCTCTTGAGCTTTGGCGAAATTTCGGTCACCTATAGACGCGATGTCGATACCCAGCGATTTTGTCGAAGAGACAGCCGAAGATGGTGCGGTTACGCTGCATTTTTCTGGCGACCTTTCGATTGCCAGTGTTGGCGATTTGCCGGAGCGTCTGAGAGAATATGAAGGCGAAGCCCAGCGGATCGATATTTCTGATACCGGCTATACCGACACCGTGGGCGCCTGGCTGATTCACCGGACAGCGCGCGATATGGAAGCGGAAATTGTCGGTGCGGGTGACCATGCCCAGCGGCTGATAGCTGCGGTCGCTGGTGCTGATCAACCAACCGAAATACGGCCGGAACCCGCCAACCCGGTTATCCGGGTGCTGAGCGAAGTCGGCGAGGCTACGACCATCGCCTTTAGCACCATGACCGGATTAATCGGCTTTTTTGGTGCAATCATGGTCGGATTCATGCGATTGGTCCGACACCCCGGTAAAATCAGATGGAATGCCGTGATCCAGCGTTTTGACGTGGTGGGCGTCCGCTCGCTTGGTATCATCGGTCTGATGAGCTTTCTTATCGGCCTGGTGATCGCGCAACAGGGCGCTGTACAGTTGCGGCAGTTCGGCGCGGAAGTGTTCACCGTCAATCTCGTTGGCCGTCTGACGCTCCGCGAACTGGGCGTGCTGATGACCGCGATCATGGTCGCAGGGCGGTCCGGCTCGGCCTTCGCCGCGCAAATCGGCACGATGAAGCTGACCGAAGAAATTGACGCGATGCGCACGATTGGCGTGTCACCGGTGGAAGCACTGGTGCTGCCTCGCTTTATCGCCGCGGTGTTCATGCTGCCGTTGCTCGGCTTCTACGCCTCGATTGTCGCGATCATCGGCGGTGGATTGCTCAGCTGGGTCGAACTGGACATTCCGCCTGCCACGTTTTTTGCCCGCATCCGCGAGGTTGTACCGCTGACCGACGTCTATGTCGGACTAGTGAAAGCGCCGGTCTTTGGCGCGATTATCGCGGTTACCGGCTGCTATCAGGGCATGCAGGTAAAGGGCAATGCCGAGGATGTCGGCAAGCGGACCACCGCAGCCGTGGTTCAGGCAATCTTTCTCGTCATCGTGCTCGACGCGTTTTTCGCGGTTTTCTTTACCTGGATCGGATGGGATTGATGCTCGATTCGCAGGCAATTGCCTATGACCCCGATTATGAAGGCCCGATCGTCAGTGTACACGGTTTGCGCAATGCCTTTGGCGAACAGGTGGTTCACGACAATCTCGATCTCGACGTCCAGCGCGGCGAAATCATCGGAGTGGTTGGCGGGTCGGGTACCGGAAAATCGGTATTGATGCGCTCGATCATCGGCCTGCAGACGCCGAAGGAAGGCGAAATCAAGGTCTTCGGCGAACAGATATTGGGAAAATCCGAAGCCGAGACGATCGAAATTCGCAAGCGCTGGGGCGTTTTGTTCCAGGGCGGTGCGCTGTTCTCGACGCTGACCGTGGCCGAAAATGTGATGGTGCCGATCCGGGAATTTTACCCGGACATGGACCGTGATTTCCGGCGCGAAGTAGCCAAATACAAGGTCTGTCTGTCCGGATTGTCGCCCGACGCCGCACCGAAATATCCCTCCGAACTGTCCGGCGGGATGCGCAAACGGGCCGGTATAGCGCGGGCTCTCGCGCTCGACCCGGAACTGTTGTTTCTGGATGAACCGACCGCCGGACTGGATCCGATCGGCGCGGCCGCGTTCGACAAGCTGACCAAGGAATTGCAGCAGACTCTGGGGCTGACCGTATTTCTGATCACCCATGATTTGGATACGCTGCACGCCATTTGTGACCGGGTGGCGGTGCTCGCTGACCAGCGGGTCATCGCCGTAGGCACGATCGACGAATTGCTCGCGCTCGACCATCCCTGGATACAGGAATATTTCAATGGACCGCGCGGCCGGATGGCATCTGCCGGCAAAAAGATGCTGGGATGAGAATATGAAGCGGATCAGAGAATTGTTGCAGGTGACGGCACGGCCCGTCATAGAGGTGAAATAGATGGAAACGCGCTCCAACCATATACTTGTCGGTGTTGTCACCTTGGCGATGCTGGCCCTTGTGGCCGCCTTTCTGGTGTGGATCGTCCGCTTTGGCGACGGCACGACCAAGCAATATGATATTTTCTTTTCCCAGTCGGTCGGCGGACTGGCTTCGGGAACCGGCGTAACTTTTGCCGGAGTGCCTTCTGGTCAGGTAATCAAGGTCGAGCTGTGGAAGAAGGACCCGAATTTTGTTCGCGTCCGTATCGCCGTCAGCGAAGATACGCCAATATTGGAAGGCACCACCGCCACGATCCAGAGCGTCAGTTTTACCGCGCCGCCCAATATACAGTTAGACGGCGCCAAAAAGGGCGCGCCACCGATCACCGATCTCGGGCCCGAAGGGGTGCCGGTGATCCCGACCAAACCGGGCGCGCTGGGGGAATTGCTGAACAGCGCTCCGCTGGTGGTCGAACGGCTGGCGACCCTGACCGACCGGCTGACCTTGTTGCTGTCGGATGAAAACCAGAAATCAATCAGCGGCATATTGGCCAATACCGACAAGCTGACCGGCAGTCTGGCGAAGCAGGCCCCGGGGCTGGAGGCGCTGATGGAAGAATCGCGGATCGCCATCCGCAACGCCGGTCAGACAGCCGAGAAGCTGGGCCTGGTGGCAGACAACACCAATGCTTTCCTGACCAACAACGGCGAGCCCGTGGCGAAAAATCTCGCAACCACATTGGATTCCGCCTCGAAGAGCCTGCTGGCGCTGGAAGGCGTGCTGAAAAATGCCCAGCCTGGTGCTGAGCGCTTCTCCAACAAGACCCTGCCGGAAGTTGACCAACTGGTTGAGGATATGCAGGCGCTAACCAAGTCCCTGACCAATGTGGCTGACCGGCTTGATCAAGGCGGGGCCGGGTCCTTATTGTCGGCGCCAGCGCTGCCGGACTATGAGCCAGGCCAATGAAGGGGCTGATATGATGAGTAAGTTTCGACTTTTGAAAGCCGCCGGTCTGCTGGCCGCAACCGCTTCGCTTGGTGCCTGCGTCAGTTTCGGTGGTGCAGAGCCGCCGCCGTCGCTGCTGTCGATCTCGCCAGACCAGAAATTGTCGGCCGGTGCCATGCAGAGCGGACCGCAAACCGGCTCACTCGTGGTCGCGCTGCCTGCCTCTCCGCAAAAACTCAACACGATTCGTGTACCGGTGCAGACCAGCGGCACAGGCATCGCCTATCTCAAGGACGCTGTCTGGGTCGACAAGCCGGCGCGGCTGTTCCAGGATTTGCTCAGCGAGACCATCGCCGTGAAAAATGGCCGGCTGGTGCTGACCGCAACCCAGGCCGGAGGCAAAGCGCAGACCTATATCACCGGTGAACTGATTAATTTCGGCCTCGACGGCCCCAGTTTGACGGTCACTGTCACCTATGATGCCGTGAAAATGACCAAAGACCAGCCGGTCGAGAGAAAGCGCTTCGAAGCCAGCGAAACCGTTTCTGCGGCTGAGCCGGGCCCTGTTGGTGAAGGTCTGAACAAGGCAGCCAATAAAGTCGCTGCCGATGTCGCCACATGGGTTGGCTGACAGTCTAGCAAAATCGCTTATTCCTCGCCGTAGCTGAACCCCTCGGGTTCCGGCCAGCCGATCGCCGTTGCCGCCATCACTCTGAACAGACAGCCCATCTCTTCTGCATGGGTCAACCGCTGGTGCGCAGCCCTAATGGTGTCGGCCTGTTTCGGACTGGCTGCCATCAGCGCCTCGGCGCGTTGATCGATGCCCAGCGACTTCAGCCACTGGCCCTGTTCGGTCGGTCCGTGCACCGCCAGCAAGCGTGTCCGCGCAATATTCGCCAATGTGTGAAAATCGACATGGGCAGTGAGGTCGGAGCTACCGGGGCTGTCAAACGGGCTGATCGGCAGGTGACCCTTCACCGCCTGAAGCGTACTGCCGGTCCCCGGCCTGGCATAGCCATAGTCGATGATCAGCAGTGTTCCGCCCTGTTTCGCCAACTGGCTGGCTATGTGGCCCGTCAATCCCACGCTGACCGGTGAGCGTTCGATAATGGTGCCGTCGGGAAAACCGCTCGCGCTACCGCTGATCTGGTCCTCTGCTATCCCGACGCTTGGTATCGCAAGAAATTTGCTGCGATCTCGCGCAACCATTTGCCGCCGCCAGCCGCCAGACGTCGCGACATATTGCTCGACCGGCAGGGCGTCGAAAAATTCATTGGCGACGATCAGCAGCGGGCCGTCTTCCGGCAGGCTGGAAATATCGTCATGCCATATGGCTTCGGGATGCAACTTCGCCTGTTTGGCTTTCAGCAGCGGGCTGGTCTCGACAAAATGGACGGTGGGACTGCAGCCGAATTTGCGCATGGATCGCAGCGCATCATGCGCCAAAGTACCACGTCCGGGACCCAGTTCGACATAATGACAATGATCCGGTGAGCCTTTGCGAAGCCACAGATCGGCCAGCCAGATACCGACAATTTCGCCGAACATCTGGCTGATTTCCGGAGCGGTGACAAAATCACCCTCTTCGCCGAGCGGGTCCTTGCTGGCATAATAAAAATCATTGGCGATCGCCATATAGTCGCCGAGCGGGATTGGGCCTTCGCGCTCGATCCGTTCGGCAATTATATGCGCTGCGCTGGGGAGGTCCGCCTTGGTGCCGTCAGGCAACGCTCTTGTCTCCCGCTACCGGTTCGACGCGCGCGCGCCTGCCTTTCGCGGTGATAACCAGCCACGCACCGAGCAATATCATCGGTACCGTCAGCCATTGGCCCATGCTGAACCCGGATTGCTCGACCAGCCAGGTCAGCTGCGCATCGGGCTGGCGGAAGAATTCGACGAAGAAGCGGCTGAAGCCATAAACCAGCAATCCCGTGCCAACCAGTTTGCCCGGTTGATAGCGGGCATCGGTCTTCCAGAATAGCAGCGAAAGAATGATGAAATAGAGAATGCCTTCCAGCCCTGCTTCATAAAGCTGGCTGGGATGGCGCGCGACATCGCCGCCCATCGGGAAAACAATAGCCCAGGGAACATCGGTCGCCCGGCCCCACAGCTCGCCGTTGACGAAATTGGCGAGCCGTCCGAAGAATAGTCCAAACGGGATGACGCAGGCGATATAGTCGCACATCCGCAGAAAATCGAGCTTCTCCCGCCGCGCGGTCCACCACAAGGCGAGCACAACGCCGATCGTACCGCCGTGCAGCGACATGCCGCCGTTCCAGACCTGCAATATTCTGACCGGCTCAAGCAGAATTTCGGGAGCGTAGAAAAACACATAGCCGAGCCGCCCGCCGACGATGATACCGAGGGTCGCCCAGAAGATCATGTCATCGGCATGGCGGCGGGCCATGGGTGAGCCCGGCTGATCGACCAATTTGGTGAGATACCAGTAACCGATCAAAATGCCCGCGAGATAGGCCAGCGAATACCATTTCAACTGGAAGTCGACACCAATCAGTTTTTCGAGATCCAGAGCATTTGGAGATAGGCCAAGATCCGTAAACTGCGTAAACTGTGCCGCATTGGCCAATATAATATCAATCAACTCTTTTCCCCGCGTGGTTTCCTGTCCATATAAAGGGAAATTCCCCTTTACCAAGAGGGAACAACGGGAGACTTGAATAATGGCGACCTCTGAACTGGATCTGGTAATCGACAAAACGCTGGAAGCGCTAACCCAGCCCGGTCAGTTGCTGGAACTGGATACGATCAACAAATTCGGCGTCGAAATGCCGATCTTCAAGAATGCGCCGCAGAATGTTTCGGATTATTTTGCGTATTTCTGCAACCAGCATGCGGACAAGGAATTCCTGGTCGATGGCGATATTCGCCTGACCTTTGCCGACACCTACAAAGCCGCCCGCGTCCTGGCCGGCGGACTGGTCGAAGGCTATGGCGTTCAGAAGGGTGATCGGATTGGTATAGCCGCGCGCAATTCGGCCAACTGGGTCATTCTCGACATGGCGATTACCATGGCCGGCGGCGTTTCGACCAAGTTGAATGGCTGGTGGCAGGGCGACGAGCTGGCCGACGGTATTGAAGATGTTGGTTGTTCGATGGTCTTTGCCGACTATCAGCGGGCCCAGCGCCTCGTTGAATCCAAGCGCAATCACGGCGCCCAGTTGCTTGTCTTTGAACATGACAAGGCACCGCTGGAAGGGCTGAAGGTCATGTTGGAAAAAGGCGGCGGTGCTGAAACCCCGCTGCCGCAAATGGCGCCGGAAGACAATGCGACGATCCTGTTTACCTCCGGTTCCACCGGTCGCTCAAAGGGGGCCTATGCCGAGCATCGCTCTGTGGTGCAGGGCGCGATGAGCTTCGTCGGCACCGTGCTGGTGCTGGTCCACATCATGGAAAAGCAGGGCAAGATGCCGGAAGGCCAGCCGACAGCGCTGGTCTGCGTGCCCCTGTTCCATGTAACCGCTTCCGTGCCTCTGGTGCTGGTCAGCTATGCAATCGGCCGGAAGCTGGTGTTTCTCAACAAATGGGATGCTGAAGAGGCGATGCGCCTGATCGAGAAAGAGCGCGTGACCTATTTCGTCGGTGTGCCGCTGATGAGCATGGAAATCTATTCTCACCCCCATTTCGACAAATATGATCTCAGCAGCTGTGTGACCATGGCTGCCGGTGGCGCGCCCCGACCCGTCGAGCATGTCAAGCGGATCAAGGAGAAAATGGGCGATGGTTTTCCGGTGATTGGCTATGGCCTCACCGAGACCAATGGTGTCGGCTGTTCCAATCAGAATGAAAATTATCTCGCCAAGCCGGACAGCACCGGCCGCGCTACCCCGCCGATTGTCGATGTCGCGATCCTCGATGATGACGGCAACAAGGTGCCGCAGGGCGAGCGCGGCGAAGTTTGTATCCGCACCGCCGCCAATTTTACCGGCTATTGGAACAACGAAGAAGCGACAAAGGACGCTTTCACCGACGACGGTTATTTCCGCACCGGTGATATCGGCTATCTCGACCCCGAGGGCTATCTGTTCATCGTCGACCGCAAAAAAGAAATCATCATCCGCGGCGGCGAAAACATCAGCTGTCAGGAAGTCGAAGCGGCCGTCTATGCCAATCCGGCCGTCGCCGAGGCCTGTATTTTCGGCGTGCCTGACGAGCGGTTCGGTGAAGTGCCGGCGTTGGTCTACCACACCAAGGACGGGCACAGCCTGACCGACGAAGAGCTGATGGAATTTCTCAAACACCAGCTCGCGCCGTTCAAGCTGCCGGTGCATATCTGGCAATATGACGAGCCGTTGCCGAAACTTGGTACCGCGAAAATCGCGAAAATCGTTCTGGCGAAAAAGCACCGTGACGAACTGGGCGCGACAGGATGAATATACGCGCTGATATTCCGGCAGCGCCGGCAGATCCGGGCAAACGGATTGTCCGGCAGCGGGAGATTATCAATCGGCGCGAGCTGGCGGAACAAGTCGAGGCGCTCATTGCCGAATACGGTATGCCGAAGGCGCGGGAACATATTCTGCCGCTCTTGCAGGATGCGCTATCGGATGGGCGCGCGGAGATCAGTAAACGGTTGCTGAAAAAGCCATCGGCCGGCCATGAAATGGCGGCTGCCCAGTCTTTTCTGGTCGATCAACTGGTGCGACTGATCCATGATATTGCGGTGAATCATCAATATCCGGTGAGTAATCCCTCATCCGGCGAACGCATCGCGGTGATGGCGGTGGGCGGCTATGGACGCGGCGAAATGGCGCCGCATAGCGATGTCGATATTGCTTTTCTGACACCCCACAAGGCCACAAGCTGGACCGAGCAGGCGGTTGAGGCGATGCTCTACTGGCTTTGGGACCTCGGATTGAAAGTCGGGCAAAGCAGCCGCTCGATTGACGAGATGGTGCGTATGGCCAAAGACGATCTTTCGATCCGCACGGCGCTGCTGGAAGGCCGCTATATCTGGGGTGATACTGCGGTATACGAGGCAGCCAAGCAGCGCTTTTTCGACGACGTCGTAGCCGGGACCGACAGCACGTTTGTCGCAGAAAAACTGGCCGAGCGCGATGCCCGGCACAAGAAGATGGGCGACAGCCGCTACGTCGTCGAACCCAATGTCAAGGAAGGCAAGGGGGGTATGCGTGACCTGCAAACCCTCTACTGGATCGGGAAATATATCCATCGAGTGGCTTCTGCCGAGGACCTTGTTGATGTCGGGCTGCTCACCGCCGACGAATTCAAGCGGTTCCGCAAAGCGGCCAATTTTCTGTGGGCGGTCCGCTGTCATATGCACGACATTACCGGAAGAGCGGAAGACCGGCTAACTTTCGACCTGCAACCTGAAGTGGCAAGGCGGATGCACTTCGCCGACCGGCCAGGGAAATCGTCGGTCGAGCGGTTCATGCAATATTATTTCCTGAACGCGAAAGTGGTCGGCAATCTGACCGGTGTGTTTCTCGCCCATCTCGATGAAACCCACAACGCCGGGGTCCGACGCTTTCTGCCGTCGCTGACCCGCAAACCGAAGAAGCTTAAGGGTTTCGTGCTGGATCGCGGACGGCTCGCCTTGCCGGAGGAGAATTTCTTCGAGGAAGACCCGGTCCGGCTGCTGGAAATTTTCTGGCTCGCCGACAAACACGGACTGGAAATCCATCCGATGGCGATGCGGGCGGCTCGGCGGGATGCCAAGCTGATCGACAACAAGGTCCGCAAGGACGCGCGCGCCAACAAATTGTTTCTCGACGTGCTTTGCTCCCCCCGTGACCCGGAACTGGTGTTGCGCTGGATGAACGAAGCTGCGATTTTCGGCCGGTTCATTCCTGATTTTGGCCGTGTTGTGGCCCAGATGCAGTTCGATATGTATCATCATTATACGGTCGACGAACATACGATCCGCGCGATTGGCCTGCTCGCGAGAATCGGCAGGGGAGATCTGGCCGAGGACCATCCGAACAGCACTGCGACTATGGAAAAATTGCAGAACCGGCGGGTGATTTTTGTCGCCACTTTGCTGCATGACATCGCCAAGGGCCGCGGTGGTGACCACAGCGTCCTGGGCGCGGAAGTGGCAATGAAGCTTTGTCCCCGTCTCGGTCTGAGACCCCATGAAACCGAACTGGTCGCGTGGCTGGTCCGCAACCATCTGCTGATGTCGGCGGTAGCCTTTAAGCGCGATCTGTCGGATTTCAAAACCATCCAGGATTTTGCCAGCCAGGTGAAAAGCGTCGAGCGGCTCCGCCAGCTTCTGGTCCTAACCGTCGTCGACATTCGCGCGGTCGGGCCCGGTGTCTGGAACAGCTGGAAGCGACAATTGCTGACCGATCTGTTTGAATCGGCGCAGGAGATGCTGCTGCTCGGTCATAAACAGCGTGGCCGCAAGGAACGGATCGACGAGAAAAAGGCGGTTCTGTCCGAGGCGCTGACCTTGCCGGAAGCCGAGTTCAAAAAGCTGGCGAAACGGTTCACCGATGCTTACTGGATCGCCGAGCCGGATGATATCATTGCCCAGAATGCGCAGCTGGTCCTCGATGCCGGGGACACGGACCTCGCGATTTTCGCCGATGTTTATCCCGAGCGCGGCGCGACATTGATAACCGTTTATGCGGCTGACCATCCGGGATTATTCTACCGGATCGCCGGAGGAATCCATGCTTCGGGCGGCAATATCATCGACGCGCGAATTCACACCACCCGCGACGGTATGGCATTGGACAATTTTCTGGTCCAGGACCCGCACGGCAAGCCTTTCTCCGAGGAAGAGCAGTTGCTGCGGCTCAAACAGGCGGTTGAGGATGCGCTGGCCAACCGGACCAAACTTTCGACCAAGCTCGACGCCCGGCCGCTGGCGCATTCGCGGGCCGGCGCGTTCATTATCACGCCTTTTGCTCTGGTCGACAATGATGCATCCAACCGGTTTACTGTGATCGAGGTCAATGCGCAGGACCGTCCGGCCTTGCTCAACGAACTGGCCTATGCGCTGTTCGAATCGAAAGTAACGGTGCACAGCGCGCATATCGCGACCTATGGCGAGCGCGCGGTGGATACTTTCTACATCACCGACTTGCTCGGCAGCAAGATCACCAGCAAACAGCGGCTGAACGGATTGCAAAAGCGCCTGACCAATGCGGCGGCAAGCAAGGCTGAGAAGGAAACGGCTTAGGGCAGCTTGTCCTTCAGGGCGGCCAGAACACCAAAGGGCCCGGCTTCTTCTTCCGATTTCAGGCTTTCCCGCGCCACCGCATCGGCATTGGGACCGCGCGGAAAGGGAGCGAGCGCAAGGCATAGTGTCTGGGCAATGGCTTCACCGAGATCAAGCTGCCCATTTTCATATTCGATGATGTCGCAATCTTCTTCGGTCAGCTCGATTTCTTCGTCGGCGCCTTCAATTTCCAGTTCCGGTACAAAGGCAATATCGAAATCTTCGCGCAGCCGGACCTGAAAGCTTTCCCCGGTGATGGAGCAGCGCTGCTGCAGGTCGGATACGAGCCGTCCGGTGAAGCCAATGCGGTTCTCGCCGGCCAGCAATGTGTAGCTGGCATCCAGCGAGGAAATTTTGGGCAAATCAAATCTTTGCGCCAGCTTGCGACGTTCTTCCTCGCTTGCGGAGAGCTTGCCTGTGCGCGGCGTGGAGCCGATTTCCGACAGCTTGATGATATGGGAGAATTCCGGCTTGTCCATCATGCAACCGTCCCGCTGGCTGGCAATTGACCGGCAATGATAGAGTCAGTGCTGCAATCCTGGAGCGAAGCATGATAGACTGCCAGCCGCCTGGCGAGAATGTCCAGCGCCGCGTCATCGGGTTTTTCACCACGAAAAATATTGCGTACTATCGCTTCTTTGAGGTCCGCACCGTTTTCCAGAGCTTCCCGATAGGCACCGACCCGGCCACCAAGCGCGCCCATCATGCGGCCGACATGTTTGCTCACGACCATGTCGCCAATACCGATCTGCCGCAATTGCCCGTCCATGTCGCTGATAAAAATCTCGGTCAGCCAGGCAATGTCCTGGCCCCGTTCCTCTTCATTTTCCAGCCGGATAAGTATCAGCGAGAATATAGCAGCAATCATATCGAACCTGCCGTCGATACTGTCGGGCACCTGCGCCTCTTCATACCAGGCCAGTTGCCGCCCCTCGCTGACAATCGCATTATACAATGGCTGCATTTTTACATTGGGATTGTCTCGGGAAAATATCTTGCTGAAAAAGGACATTGCTGGTTCCGCTGGTTGAATCGTAAGTTTATGGACGATCGGGTCGGTTGTTAAGTCTGGATACAGGGCATATTGATATTTATGGCGCGAGATGCAATGGGCGATGACGAGTCACGCACCGATACGGTGCTGGCTGGATAGTGGAGAATGAGTTCGATGGTCGGCAATATCAAAAAATACAGTCTGTGGCTCGGGCTAATGGCTGGCACAATGACGATGGCCGGCTGCACCCAGGTGCGTGGCCATCAGGGATATATCGCCGATCAAGTGCTGATGTCCGCCGTTCAGGCTGGTGTCGACAATCGCCAGTCGGTGGAAGCTTCGCTCGGTCGACCGACCTTCACCGGACAGTTTGACGAAAATACCTGGTATTATCTGTCCCGTGACACCCGGCAATATGGTTTCAACAACCCGCGTCCCCGCGATCAGCAGGTGATGCGCGTGATATTCGATACCGACGGCAATGTGACCTCGGTCGATCGTACCGGTATCGAACTGGTCGCGAGCATCAGCCCGGATGGCGACAAGACGCCGACTCTGGGCCGTGAACGCTCCTTCTTCGAAGAATTGTTCGGCAATATCGGCGCGGTTGGTGCACCCGGCGCGCAAGGCGCCAGCAACGATCCCACAATGCCCTAAACGGCCCGCCGGGTCTGGGACCCGGCGGTCGCTGCTATTTCGCGATCCCGCTGGCGGCCAGCACGGCGAGTGTTACCAGTTCCGACGCTGATGACGCCATGGTTGCGATCTGAACCGATTTTTCGAGGCCAACCAGCATTGGTCCGATGACCGAATCGCCGCCCAGTTCGCGTAGCAATTTTGCTGACAAATTGGCCGATTGCAGGCCCGGCATGACCAGCACATTGGCGGGTTGTGACAGACGGCTGAATGGATAATTGGCCATCAGCTTCGGATTGAGCGCCACGTCGGGTGCCATTTCACCTTCATATTCGAATGTGACCCGTCGTTGGTCGAGCAGTGCCACGGCCTCGCGCAAATTCTCGAGCCAGCGGCCTTCGGGATTGCCAAAGGTCGAATAGCTGAGGAAGGCAACCCGCGGCTCGTGGCCCATCTGCCGGGCGACCGCTGCTGTCTGCTCGGCGATGTCGGCGAGTTCGTGGGCGGTGGGCCGCTCGTTGACCGTGGTATCGGCCATGAAGACGGTATGATGCTGGCCGACCATTACGTGGATGCCAAGAGCCGTTCGGCCTTTCTCGATATCGATCACTTTGGCGACATCGCGGAAGGTTTGCGAGTAAGGGCGGGTTACACCGGTGATCATGGCATCGCCTTGATCCATTGCAAGCAGTGCAGAACCAAAAATATTCCGGTCCTGATTGACCATCCGCTTGATGTCGCGCTCCATATAGCCCCGGCGGTGGAGGCGATCATATAGCATGCTGACCATGTCGGGGACGAGCGGGCTGTTGCGGCTGTTGTGTACTTCAAAGCTGTCCGGATCGCTGACACCCAGTTCGGTGAGCTGCTGGCGAACGCGATCGTCGCGCCCGACCAGAACCGGCGTGCCATAACCACCATCGCGGAACTGGATCGCTGCGCGCAACACGACAGCTTCTTCCGCCTCGGCAAAAATGACGCGTTTCGGAGACAGGCGACAGGCTTCATAAGCCTGGGTGAGGACCGATGTGGTCGGATTGAGCCGCGCCTTCAGGCTCTGCCGGTAGGCGTTGATATCCTCGATCGGTTTCTGGGCCACGCCGCTATCCATTGCCGCCTTGGCAACGGCAGCAGATACCACGTCCATCAGACGCGGATCAAAAGGCGCGGGAATGATATATTCCACGCCAAAGCTCGGTGCTTTCCCGCCATAAGCAGCAGCCACTTCTTCCGGAACCTGTTCACGCGCCAGCTCGGCAATGGCATGCGCTGCCGCGACTTTCATTTCCTCGTTGATCCGGGTCGCCCGCACATCCAGCGCACCGCGGAAGATGAAGGGGAAGCCGATGACATTATTGACCTGATTGGGATAATCGGACCGCCCGGTGGCGATGATCGCATCGGGGCGTGCGGCCTTGGCATCGGGCGGAGTGATTTCCGGGTCCGGGTTGGCCATTGCAAAGATGATCGGTTGCGGTGCCATCTCCTTGACCATTTCTGGCTTCAGGGCACCGGCAGCGGACAAACCGAGAAAACAGTCGGCGCCCTGTAAGGCGTCCGTCAGGCTTCGCGCGTCGGTATCGATGGCGTGCGCGGATTTCCATTGGTCGACGTCATCGCGGCCCCGATAGATCACGCCCTTGCGGTCACACATGGTCAGATTGTCGTGCGGCACGCCCAGACTTTTGATCAGCGCCGCGCAGGCAATGGCAGCGGCACCCGCTCCGTTGACCACGACCTTGATGTCCTCGATCTTGCGGTCGGTCAGCAGGCAGGCGTTGATGATCCCGGCGGCGGCGATGATCGCGGTGCCGTGCTGGTCATCGTGGAACACCGGTATATTCATCCGGTCGCGCAGAGTTTGCTCGATGATGAAGCAATCGGGTGCGGCAATATCTTCCAGATTGATGCCACCGAAGCTGGGCTCCATGATCTGAACGGCATTGATGATGGCTTCCGCGTCCTCGGTATCGAGCTCGATATCGATCGCATCGACATCGGCGAAGCGTTTGAACAAGACCGCTTTGCCTTCCATGACCGGCTTCGAGGCAAGCGCCCCCAGATTGCCGAGACCAAGGATCGCGGTGCCGTTGGAGATGACAGCGACGAGATTGCCCTTCGCGGTATAATCATAGGCTTTCGAAGGATCGTCGGCGATTGCACGGACCGGAACGGCGACGCCCGGCGAATAGGCAAGACTCAGGTCACGCTGAGTCGCCATCGGCTTGGAGGCAATAATCTCGATTTTTCCGGGGCGACCGTGGGAGTGAAAAAGCAGAGCTTCCCGTTCGGAAAATTCTAGATCATTGTCGTTCTGGTCGGCCAAATTTTGTCTCCGCATTTGCTGTGGTCGGCTCGGTTGAACCGATCGGAAGTTCACGTCCCGCTCGGGACCTACTCTTTTTGTCTCTGAGCCGCAATATCAAGTAAAAATCAATAGGATGCGATCGCTGCTCTTTTATGTCCAGCCGCAGTCCGCTATCGCAGGCCCATGGCAATCCAGACTCGGGACAAAGCAGAAAATAGGGCAAAAGACTCCGCGCCGAAAGGGGCCAAGGTCACGCCAATGATGGAGCAATATTTCGGGCTGAAGGAAAAGGCCGGAGATTGCCTGCTATTCTACCGGATGGGTGACTTTTTCGAGCTATTTTACGAAGATGCCAAGCTCGCTGCGGCTGCGCTTGATATCGCGCTAACCTCGCGCGGCAAAAATGCCGGCGATTCGATCCCGATGTGCGGCGTACCGGTGCATGCGGCGGAAGGCTATCTCGCAAAACTCATCCGCTCCGGCTTCAAGGTGGCGATTGCCGAGCAGATTGAGACCCCCGCCGAGGCAAAGGCGCGCGGCGGCTACAAGGCCTTGGTGGCGCGGGACATCATCCGCTATGTGACAGCCGGGACGCTGACCGAAGACAATCTGCTCGACGCGCGCAGCGACAATATGCTGGTCGCGCTCGCCGAGGTGCAGGGCGAGATCGGACTGGCGGCAGCGGATATTTCGACCGGCAATTTTGAACTGACGACGATTTCCGACGATGCGCTCGATGCGGAGCTGGCCAGGATCGCGCCATCGGAAATCATCTGTCCGCCATCCTTGCTGCCACGGCTGCACAAGGCCACCGGATGGGCCAAGGACAATTTCGATAGCGGCCGGGCGGAAAAACGTCTGCGCGAGCATTTCGGGGTGGCGACACTCGACGGCATGGGCGAATTTTCGCGCGCCGAACTGGCCACCGCCGGCGGTCTGCTCGCCTATGTCAATCATGTCTCGCAAGGTCATGCCCCCTATCTGCATCCGCCAAAAAGACGCGAAACGCGGGAGTTTCTGTCGATTGATGGGCCGACCCGGGCCAGTCTGGAGATCGACCGGACATTGGCCGGAGGGCGCGAGGGCAGTCTGCTCCACTCTATCGACCGTACGGTGACGCCTGCTGGCGCCCGCTTGCTGGCGCGCGATCTGTCCGCGCCTTTGTTCGCGGAGCAGCCGATCAACCGGCGGCTCGGGCTGGTGCAATGGTTCCATGACGGGTCGGCGATCCGTGACGATGTCCGCACCGAACTGAAGGCGCTACCCGATATCGACCGGGCGCTCGGCAGGGTGTCGGCCGGGCGTGGCAGCCCGCGCGATCTCGGGCAGATTCGCGATGGCCTGGCCGGAGCGCGAATATTGCGTGAACGATTGACCTTAGTGGCCGGTTTGCCGGAATTGCTCGACAATATTCTGCCTGCGCTCGACGGCCATGCCGCGATGGTCGATTTGCTCGAGCATGCGCTGGTCGAGACACCACCCACCGAAATGACCAATGGCGGCTATATTGCGGCAGGGTATGATCCGGCGCTCGACGAATTACGCAGTGCCGGTTCCGATGGCCGCAAGGCAATCGCAATATTGGAAGCGCGCTATCGCGATGCGACCGGTATCAACACGCTGAAGATCAAGCATAATGCCGTGCTCGGCTATTTTATCGAGGTCCCCGCCCGCCATGGCGACAGCCTGATGGCTGAAAATTCGGGTTTCACCCATCGCCAGACGCTCGCCGGGGTAGTGCGTTTCAATTCGACCGACCTGCACGAAGAGGCGGTGCGCGTGTCGCAAGCCGGAGCCCATGCGTTGGCCGCCGAGGCCGCGCATTTCGAGGAACTGGTCGACAAGGTGCTCGCCCGCAAACATGCCATTGGCGAAAGCGCTGACGCACTGGCCCGGATCGATGTCTCCGCCGCGCTCGCCGAACGCGCCGCCGAGGGTCAATGGAGCCGCCCCGAATTTGTCGATGGCAATATACTAGATATTCAGGCCGGCCGTCACCCGGTGGTCGAGGCCGCACTGTCGGCCAAGGGCGAGGCTTTTGTCGCCAATGATTGCGCACTCGCCAATGATGAGCGTCTATGGCTGGTGTCCGGCCCCAATATGGGCGGTAAATCAACCTTCCTCCGGCAAAATGCGCTGATCGTCATATTGGCACAAGCTGGCGGTTTCGTTCCAGCAGCGTCCGCGAAGCTCAGCCTTGTCGACCGGCTGTTCAGCCGCGTCGGGGCTTCGGACAATCTTGCGCAAGGCCGATCGACCTTCATGGTCGAAATGGTCGAAACCGCCGCGATCCTGTCGCAGGCGACCGAGAAAAGCTTCGTCATTCTCGATGAAGTGGGCAGGGGCACGTCGACATATGATGGCCTGGCGCTGGCCTGGGCGGTGGTCGAGGCGGTGCACGAGACCAATCGCTGCCGCTGCCTGTTCGCGACCCATTATCACGAACTGACCCGGCTGGCCGACCGGCTCGATGCGCTGTCGCTCCACCATGTGCGTGCGCGGGAGTGGAAGGGCGATCTGGTCCTGCTCCACGAACTGGCCAAAGGTCCTGCTGACCGCAGCTACGGTCTGGCAGTGGCAAAGCTGGCGGGAATCCCCAAGCCGGTCCTGAACCGCGCCAAAACGGTGCTCGATAAATTGGAAGCCGGCAAGGCGGAAACCGGTGGTCTGGCCGCCGGTCTTGGCGATCTGCCGCTATTTGCCGCCAGCCTTGCAGAGGTTGAGGAAAAATCCGATGATCTGCGCAAGGCGCTGGGCGCGATTGACGTCGATGCTTTGTCGCCGCGAGAAGCCCTGGACCAGCTTTATGCGCTGAAAGCGCAACTCGAACAGGAATGATATTATGAAAAAGTGGATCGTGATATTGCTGACAGTGGCAATCGTCGGCGGTGCTGCCTTCGTCTATTATGCCCGTAGCGCCAATGCCGAACCGCTGGAAATCGGCGTCACCGCTCCAGATTTCACCACAACCGGCGCGCTGGCGGGCAAGGAATTCCAATTCTCGCTGGCCGACAAGCTGAAAGATGGTCCCGTCGTGCTTTATTTCTTTCCCAAGGCGTTTACGGAGGGCTGCACGATCGAGGCAAATATGTTCGCGGACGCCACGGCAGAGTTCAACGCCGCAGGCGCCACAGTGATCGGCATGTCAGGCGATGATATCGAGGGATTGAAGAAATTCTCCGTCTCCGAATGCCGCGACAAGTTCGCGGTCGCCCGGGCGGATGAGAAAATCATCAACGGCTACCAGGTCCGCATGGCGCCGGGTCTCGCAATGACCAACCGGACCAGCTATGTCATCGACCAGCAAGGCAAAATCATCTTTGTCCACAGCGCGACGAAACCGCAGGGCCATGTTACCGGCACGCTGGAAAAAGTGAAAGCGCTGTCCAAACCTGATTAAACACTTGCATTTGCCGCACGGCTAGACTGAAAGACGCCCATGACCGATCACGCACCCGATCCCGCCATGCTCGCAAAAGCGGAAACGCTCACCGATGCTTTGCCTTATTTGCAACGCTATGCCGGCAAGACCTTTGTCGTAAAATATGGCGGCCACGCGATGGGCGATGCCGCGCTCGCCAGAAATTTTGCGCAGGATATCGTTCTGCTGAAAGCGGTCGGGATCAATCCGGTGGTCGTGCACGGCGGCGGGCCGCAAATCGGTGCGATGCTGGCACGGGTCGGCGTGGAGAGCGAATTTGTCGATGGTCTGCGGGTGACGACAAAGGAAACCGCGGAAATTGCAGAAATGGTACTGTCCGGCGCGATCAACAAGGAACTGGTCAGCTGGATCGGACAGGCTGGCGGCAGCGCCATCGGTATTTCCGGCAAGGATGGCGGTTTCGTCAAGGCAACGAAACTGCGGCGCACCAATCGCGACCCGGACAGCAATATCGAACGGATTATCGATCTTGGCTATGTCGGCGAACCGAAGCGCGTGGATCGCAGCGTGGTCGACAAGATTTCCGCTGCCGGGATGATCCCAGTCATCGCGCCGATCGGTGTGGGCGACGATGGCGCAACCTATAATATCAACGCCGACACCATGGCAGGCGCTGTGGCCTCGGCCTTGCGCGCGGCGCGGCTGTTTCTGCTGACCGATGTTCCCGGCGTGCTCGACAAGCAGGGCGATCTGCTGACCGACCTTGATCCGACTAAGATTCAGGCGCTGGTTGACGAAGGCACGATCTCGGGCGGCATGATTCCCAAGCTCGAGACCTGCGTCAAAGCCGTTCAGGAAGGCGTCGATGCGGCGGTCATATTGGATGGCCGGATACCGCACGCGATGCTGCTCGAAATTTTCACCAGCAAGGGCGCGGGTACCCTGGTACGGGATGATTTCGCTTCGGTTGAATAAATCGCCTGCTGTCTTATATAGTTGATACAGTAAATTTCTGGCGGAACCGTGACAAATCACTGGCCGCTCTGCCAGATTATCGATAAAGGGTCCGCCATGGCATTCGCAATTCTTCAGATTATCTCCATCCTCCTCAACGTGGCAATAACCGTCATCATCGTGCAAGCGATCATGAGCTGGCTGCTCGCGTTCAACGTCATCAATCTGCAAAATGACATTGCCCGGGCGATCTGGACCACGCTCGACGCGCTGACCGCGCCGATCTACCGCCCGATCCGCAAGATCATGCCGGATTTCGGCGCGATTGACCTGACTCCGATGGTTGTCATTATCGGCATCATCATCCTTCAGGATGCGATTCTACCACCGCTGGCCCAGGCTCTCCTCGGTTGACCGCAGCGCATATCATTGACGGCAAGGCTTTTGCCGCCGGTCTTCGGGAACGGATCAAGGACGCCGTTCCAGCCTTTGTAAAACAAGCGGGCCGCGCGCCCGGTCTGGCTGTGGTTCTGGTCGGCGAAGATCCCGCCAGCCAGGTCTATGTCGCCTCCAAGCATAAAGCGACGCTGGCTGCGGGCATGGAAAGTTTCGAGCACCGGCTGCCCGCCGATGTCGCGCAGGAAGACCTGATCGCTTTGGTGGAACAGCTGAACGCCGATGAGACCGTAGACGGCATATTGGTGCAATTGCCGCTGCCAAAAGGGCTCGACGAAAAAGCCGTGGTCATGGCGATCGACCCGGACAAGGATGTCGATGGCCTGCACGTGATCAACGCCGGCCGGCTGGCCAATGGCGAAGAAGCGCTGACTCCCTGCACCCCGTTGGGCAGCCTGATGCTGCTGAAAGATACTTTGGGCGACTTGACTGGCCTCGATGCCGTCGTCGTCGGCCGCTCGATTCTGGTCGGCAAACCGATGGCGCAATTGCTGCTCGGTGAAAATTGCACCGTTACCATGGCGCATAGCCGGACACGGGACCTTCCCGCCGTCGTTCGCCGCGCCGATATTGTTGTCGCAGCCGTTGGCCGCGCCGAAATGGTAAAGGGTGACTGGCTGAAAGACGGCGCCGTCGTGATTGATGTCGGTATCAACCGGCTCGACCCCGAACCGGGCAAGGAAAAGGGCCGCCTGGTTGGCGATGTCGCCACCGCCGAAGCGCTTGATCATGTCCGTGCGATTACGCCGGTTCCGGGAGGGGTTGGCCCAATGACCATTGCGGTGCTATTGCGCAATACGCTGGTTGCCGCATCTGCGCGCGCCGGGCTGGAGAAACCGGAGGGTTTGTAATGCGTCTATTTGCCGTAGTCGGAATCGCGCTAATGCTTTCGAGCTGCGCCAGCGGCGGGCGTCTGAACGACCGCGAACGCTATAACCGGGTGATGGGAAAAGCGGTCGCCAATCCCAGCGCCATCGTCAAAGCGGAACTGTCCTTTGCCCGACTGGCTCAGGAAGAGGGGCAATGGTCGGCATTTCGTGAAACCGCCGCCGATGAGGCGATCATGTTCACGCCCGATCTGGTCAATGCGCAGCAATGGCTGAAAGGCAAGGCTGATCCGGCCCAGGCCGTCTCCTGGCAGCCGCATAAAATCTATATGTCTTGCGATGGCAGCATTGGTGTCGCCACCGGTGCCTGGCAAAGCGCAAAGGGCAGCACGGGTCATTTCACCACGATCTGGCATCAGGATGATTTCGGCAATCGCAAGCCGAACAAGGATGTGCAGTGGAAATGGATATTCGATGATGGCGTGCCGCTGGCGACGCCCTTGGCGGAACCCGATTATGTCGAGACCGAAGTGGCCTCCTGCAAAGCCAAAACCGCTACCGCTCTCCCGCCAGCGGGACTGACGGGTCAGGGCAAGACAGGGGCATCCGCCGATGGCAGCCTGATCTGGAATGCCGCCTTTGTTGCAGATGGCTCGCGCATCGTATCTGTCGATCTGGCGCAAGAGGACGGCAGCTTCAAGCGGGTGCATGAATATAGAGTCGACGCACCGACATCATGATCGAGCTTTTCATCTCTGCCTTCATCACCTTCTTTGTGGTGATTGACCCGCCGGGTTGCGCGCCGATCTATGCCAGCCTGACCAGCAGCGCGCCGGAGCGCGATCGCCGGATCATGGCCATTCGCGCCATATTCGTCGCCGCTATCATTTTGCTGGTGTTCGCCCTGTTCGGCGAACAGATGCTGAGCGCGCTCGGTATCAGCCTCGACAGTTTCCGCATTGCCGGCGGAATCATGCTGTTCCTGATCGCGCTGGAAATGGTGTTCGAGAAACGGACCGAGCGGCGCGAAGATCGGGCCCAGGAGATTATCGAGCAGCCCGAAATCGAAGACGTATCGATCTTTCCGATGGCGATGCCGATGATTGCCGGACCGGGTTCGATCGCCGCGGTCATGCTGCTGACATCGCAACATGATGGAATCGACAATGCGCTGGTCATTCTCGGTGCTTTGGGATCGGTGCTCCTGCTCACCTTGTTCGGACTGCTCGCGGCTGGTCCGTTGATGCGGATATTGGGCAACAAGGTCGAGGCGGTCATTACCCGGGTGCTCGGTGTGCTGCTTGGTGCGCTGGCGGTACAATTCGTGGTCGACGGGCTAAACGCGAGTTTCTGACGATTGCATCGCGCGTTGCTTGGCCAGCCTCAAACCGCGGGGCTTCCTGTCACCGCCAATGCGGCACTATCCTGCCGGCATCATCCCGAATGGGCCGGCTATGACTTCCCGGTCACCCGCCGCTGATCACTCCGGTCCGTACCAGCAGCAGAAAGGCGCGCTCGGCCAGCACCGGGTTTGTAATCAAGCGCCTGAGTAACTGTTCCTGGCTTTCATCTTGGTCGCTGCCGTAGGTTGTAACAAGCTGGTCCCATGATTCTCGCGAGTCCTCGATCCGGCCATTTTTGGCATAGACCATGGCCATGGTGATATCATAATAGGGCCCGACACCGGTGCTGGACGGAACGATTTTTTCCGCGAATTCCAGTGCCTGCTTGTCCTTGCCTTCCGCCAGTAGAGTCAGCACCAGCGCGGTCTCCGCGACCAGTGAACCGCGAGGGTCCAAAGCGATCGCACGTCTCAGATATTGGGTTCCAGCCGGATCGCCACAGCCGAACAGAAAAGCGCCGGCCTGTGCCTGAATGGTGGCTTCATAAGGGTCCAGTGCCGCGGCTTTCTCGGCGAATTCTTTGCCCCGACTACAATTGCCATTGAAAAAACTGGACCTGGCGAGCGCGAAATTTGCCGACGCATTTTCTCTGCCACGAACCATCGCACGGCGCGCATATTCCAAGCCTTCCTCGGGATTGGGCTCTCTGCCGGTTGCCTCTCTCCGCAAAAAGGAAATGAACGAGGCGGCCGCGAGAATCTGGCTGTCAAAAGGGTCGGCAACCAGTGATTTTTCGATGCAGGACTCGACGACCGGCAAAAGATCCGGATCGCGATTGGCGCGATAACTCTCGAACCGCAAGATACAGGGGTAGCCGATCATTGCATTGTCCGGCAGCCGTTTGCGCTGGTCGGTAGCGATTAATCCATAAACGCTGGTGATCCGGCTGGATATGGGGCCGAGTTTTTCGGGATAGTCGGCCGGTGAATCCGGCATCGCAATGGTTGCTGACCAGATTGTTTCATTCTGGATCAGCGACGTCAGCAGAAATTTGATTTCCGGACCGCTCGGACCAGCGACTATCTTGCTTTCAAACAGATAGGCATTTTGGCCTGTTACCGAGGCGATGTCCGGTTCGCCCGCCGCCGCTAGCCGCACTTGCGATGAACGGGCAAAGGCATCTTCAAAAAACTGTTGTATCTCGGCGGACATGTCGCTGCCTGTTGCCCCGGATTCCATCCGTGAGGCTGCAATGTAAATTTTCGGGGGCAGGGTCTCGTGACCGGAAGTCATTGCGATTCCGGAATCAACCGGGCCGGAAGAGGGCACGAACCAGATCAGGCCTATCGCGGTGATCAGCAGGACGGCGGACAGCCCGAGCATTGTCAGCCGGTTGTTAAACCACCGGTCGCGAACAGGCTGGGCAGGCGACGGGGCATCAGGATCAATGTCATCCGGTCCGGCAATATGCTGCCCGTCTCCCGGATCACCATCATCCGTCGCAATCTCGACAGCATAATGGCCGATCGGGATATGCAAGCGTGTCGCGCTGTGGTGCGCGTTATAATAGGCGCCGAGCATCTTGCGCAGCCGGCCCACTTGAACGCGGGGATAGCTATCGGCCTGGACGTCAAAATCCTCGGTGCGCCCGAGGCCGTCTACGGCAACCTGATAGGCCTTGGGCGGGTTGCCCGGATTGGAAATCGCCTCTTCAACCAGATAGCTCAACAGTTGCGACATGACTGGCGAGCGGATGAAATCTGGTGATTGCAACAGTGTGTGCGTTTCCGCGCGGAGCAGCTTCGCCCGTCTTTCGTCCGAAATTGGTGAGGCCATTAATCCGGTCTCCCTTTAATTGCGACTTTACCAGAAAGAGCGGAATGCTGCACAGTTATATTATTCACTGGAATGACACCCAGTCGCGCAGACTGATCCAGCCTTCGCTGCCGACGATGATATGATCGTGAACCGTCAGCCCGAGTTCTTTCGCCGCCTTGAGCAGCCTGCGGGTGGCTTCGATATCGCCCTCGCTCGGATCCGGATCGCCCGACGGGTGATTATGGGCAAGGATCAGGGCTGCTGCGTCCACGGCAAGTGCACGTTTCAATATTTCGCGGGGATAAATCGGAGCTTCGGAAATCGTGCCTCTGCTGACGACCTCATCGCAGATCAGCCGGTTTTTGCTATCCAGAAACAATACCCGCACTTCCTCGACCGGCAAGCGCGCCATGGCAACGATAAGATATTCGATCACGTCATCGGCTTTGGACAGGCAAATGCGGTCCAGCATCTTGTCTTTGGAAGACACCAGCATCGCCTCCCGCACCAGCGAAAGGATGGCCTGGGCGGGATTGCTTTTGGCCGACCGGGAATCAGAATATAATACGGCCCCGATAGAGCCGAATTCGGCAATCAGGGCCGAGGCGACAGCGGAGGCATTGTCTATTTTTGCAACGGTGAAAAGTCGCTCCAGGATTTGTCGACCCCGAACCGCCGAAGACGTTGTTGATGACGGTATGTGCCGACAGTCAAAACAATCAGCATCGGATAGGCCCAGATTGCCGCCACCGCTCCATAAGCCTGGGGCAGCAGTTCCGGAATGACCATTATCGGAAGATGTGTGAGCACCTGTATCGATTGCATAGCGCATAACCATATTGTCCAAAACCTCTCAGCATTTAAGGCAAGATAGAAAAAGCTGGCCAACATTGCCGTGTCGACGAGAAAGATACTCACTTCGACATGAGAAAACCGTTCAGAAACAGGGGCGGCGACCGCGATCGTGAGAAAGAAACCCACCATCACGATGATGACAGCAAATCGCTCGGGCCGACCACCCCATATCAATCCGTAGCTGCAACACAATATCAGCAGCATTTGAAACAATTGAATTCTGACCATGTCCTACTCGACCAAAGAATGTTGGTACGGTCAAGCTCCGCTTGGCTTAAGCGTTCGGGACAGCGCGAGGATAGGCAGCAACATCCTGATCCGCCTGACCGGATGGCGGCGGAGGGCATTCCAGGCCATCGCCCCAGCTGACGGTGCGCAAACCGGCATCTTGCTGGTCTTCGGCCAGATGTGCATGCGCTTCTACGACTTCGCGATAAGAGCGTGCGGTCTGGGCGGCAGCGGCAATCAGCTTCTCGGAAGCATCAATGCCTGCGGTCAGGGAAAAACGTGTTCCCGGTGCGAGGCGGGCAGCGGCCATGCTGCTCATCAATTCGCCCATCTGAACCATGGTCAAATTGAGGGATTTTTCGACCTCGTGGATTTTTGTGGCAATGGGGCGGGCGGCTTCAATACGTTGGTTCAACATGTAACTCTCCGGACGCCGGGGGAGGCCGACGCTTACTGGTGACAAAACATGCAGAGATTAATTCGGGCCTAGCAACCTGCTCACAACCATTGCGGCGAGACAGACGAAGGCAAATGCAAAGGCAAGTTTTACCGACAAGTCGGCAATAGCCCAGATTCGCGCTTCCTTGCTTAGATCGTTACCCGTTTCTCCCTGCTTGCGGAACGGCACCGAAAGTAGCGAGCTGGAGAAGGTGGAATATGACTGATAAGCCGATTGCACTTCCCTGACTCTGTCCGGTGACGCTGCCTGTTGTCCAGGCAGGGGATAAATTGCGCCGGATTGCGGCTTTTTCGCAATCCCAATATTCTTGGGTACAAAAAATTTGGGTGCAAAACCTTCATGATCCGCCAACATCCGGGCTGCGGCCTTGCTGCTTGTCACTTGCAGCTTTTGCCGCGCCGACCGCAACCTTTCGTTGATCACGTTAGGGGTTACGTCGATCTCCTGGGCTGCGGTTTTCGCATCATGGCCGAGCAAAAGAAGGTGGAGGGCCTCTTTCTCTTTCTGGTTCAGGTTATCGCAAAAGTCTGTGGTCATTTTTCAATCTTATGTCAGAGGCGATCATTTGGCAAAAGGGAATGGTCAACCTGATTGCTAACTATCCGATCTTATTGGGTAACAAATATATTTCATTCGGTTAACATTGGGTAAAATTGCATGTTACCGCTACAAAGCGTAAACGAAATTGAATAATTTCTCGTTAATTTCGCCGGTTTTCCGTCGGTTCGATACGGGTAACATTAACTTGTTACACCCGTAAGGCCAGTGACACGGGTTGAAACTCATGAATGTCCGCAGATCGGTGCATATCCATAGGCGTTCGGCAAGATGCCCTTGGCGATGGTTTGTCTGGCACGGCGGTACGAAGATTCTGGTTCCCGGAATCCCGGCCTGCTTCTCGCCAAATGACTGTCGTTTGCAGCGAACGGAATATTCTGGTCAATATTTCCTCGCTGCGTTGGGCTTTCTGGCCAGTTTGGAAGAAGTTATTGCACCCGCTAGACTTCTTTTGGACATTCAAATCCGGGTTGATCCATCGCCTCCCATGATCGGATCAGCCCGGAGATGATTTTTTGGCCCGGATGGAACGAATAGAGTTGCTTGGTGTTTAGTAGGTTAGTGTTGTGTAAAGATTGTAAACGGAATGATTAAGATCGAAAAGAAGGCCCTGAGCCAGAGAGAAAAAGAACTGTTTTTTGGCAATCTTGTGACGTGGGGTTCCCTTGTCTCTGCGGTTATCCTGGCGATTGCTTTCGCACCGCTCAGCGCAGCGGAAAGCGATCATAACGCTTCAACGTACAATGAAGTAGCTGCGCCACTCGATATGCAAAGCAAGCAGGGCTGACGATCACCTGGTTCGTGCGACGCATCAAAAGTCTAACCGCAAATTGACCAGCCGGCGGGTTCTTCGTTATTGATAATTTAGAAAGTCGAGCGTTAAAACCGCTTCATCATTGCCGATTCTATAACCGATTCTATAATCTGCGCGCTTCTTCGACCAGCATCACCGGAATGCCGTCACGTATCGGATAGGCCAGACCAGCGGCCTCGCTGACCAGCTCCCCGGCTTCGACATCATGGACAAGCGCCGCCCGGGTCATCGGGCAGACCAGTATCTTCAGCAGTTCGGGATCAACGCACCGATTTCCGTCGCTCGCTGCCCCATCCTTCACGGGCCGATCGCTCATTGCCCGATCGCTCATTGCAATGTGACCCGGTCATCGTCGCCATCCTGTCGCCCGAAAAACTGTAGCAGCTGGATAATCAGTTCTGCACGGTTGGCGAGGCCGTCGACCTCCAGTAATGCCTGCTTAGACGCAGCATCAAAAGGCGCGATCTGCGCAATGCCGTTGACGAAGGCCATGTCATCGAGACGTCCGATACTGTCCCAGTCAACCTGATAGCCCTGCAGTTCCGCAAATTTCCGCGATTCGATTTCCAGCGCGGCGCGCTCGGCGCTGGCCAGGACTTCGTCCAGTTCCTGATCGGCTTCGATCTCGGCCCGTACCTGCCGGAATGCCGTGGATGCATCGATTTCCTCGACAATCCGGAACCGGGCCACGCCTTCCAGCACCACGTTGAAGCGGCCGTCGTCGAGCGCCTCGATATCGATAATTTTGCCGAGGCAGCCGATATCGAACAGGGCGGGGTGCTTGCCCTCTTCCTTGGGCTGGATCATACCGATCTGGCGGTCGCGCGCCATCGCGTCATTGATCAGGGCGCGGTAGCGTTCCTCGAATATATGCAGCGGCAAGTGCATGCCGGGAAAAAGCAACGCTCCGGCCAGCGGGAAAATAGATAGCCTTTTGGTTTCGCTCATCCGAACAGCACGGCGCTGAGCTTGCGGCGGGTCGCTGAGACCCATTCGTCCTCGAGGCCGACCATTTCGAACAGCGACAGCAATTTCTGTCGCGCCGCTCCGTCGTTCCAGTCCTTATCTGCAGCGATAATCGTCAGCAGATGTTCAGCGGCAGCGTCATGGTCGCCCGTGGCGATTAGCGCGCTGGCCAGATCGAATCGCGCCTGATGATCCTTGTCATTGGCAGCGACAGCCGCCTTCAAGGCTTCCAACGCACCGGCATCCGGTTTGTCCTTGGCCAGTTGCAGGGTTGTCTGTGCCCGTTCGATCGCTGGGTCACTGCGCAACTCCTCCGGCAATCCGGCGAGGGCGGCTTCCGCCTGCTCTATATGGTCAGCCGCAACCAGTGCGCGAATCAGTCCGCCAACCGCTTCGACATTGTCGGGTGCCATATCGGCAATCTGCGCGAAAATCCCGGCAGCACGCTCGGCATCGCCTTCGCCCAGCACTTCTTCACCCATGGCGAGAAGCGGCGCCACATCCTGCTCGGGTTCTGCTCCGCCGCCAACCGGCAACTGCTCGAGCAGCTGGTCCAACGCGCCGGTCAGCTGGCTTTCGCTGCGCGCGCTGGTCAGGTCGGCCACCGGCTTACCCTGGAAAATCGCATAGACGGTCGGAATCGACTGCACCTGAAACTGTGCGGCGATAAATTTATTCTCGTCGACGTTGATCTTGGCCAGCACCACGCCCTTGTCGGCATAAGCGGCGGCGACTTTCTCCAGCATTGGCGTCAACGCCTTGCACGGCCCGCACCATTCTGCCCAGAAATCGAGAATCACCAGCTTGTCCATGCTCGGCGTCACGACCTCCCGCTGGAAGACTTCTACCGCTTTCTGTTCTTCAACCGTCAGTCCTGCTGTTGCCACATCATGCTCCTGTTATAGCGCGGGCCCAATGCCCGGACTCGCGCCCAAATCGTTTAACTTGTGGGCTTTATGTGGGGAGCAGCCCGCCAATGCCAAGGATATTTTTGCATTTGTAGTGAACTAGGGTGTGATTGGGGCTTGCGGGGTATAAAAACCCATGCTAACCGCGCGCCTCAACTGCTGCTGACCAAGTGATTACCCAAGTGTCGCAGCAACGCCGAGCGGGCGTAGCTCAGGGGTAGAGCACAACCTTGCCAAGGTTGGGGTCGAGAGTTCGAATCTCTTCGCCCGCTCCAGTTTTTCTGCGTGTTATAGCGTGTAAGACTGAATTGTTGGATTTTATTCCCCACTGCATCCCCACTATCAGGCTTGCTAAAGCGGTTCCCGCGATGGCCGGGCTTTAGCAGGATAAGCCCTATACTCCGGCACATTTGTTCGAAAATGGGGGTTAGGGGCCAAGCGGGGGCGTCCCATGAAATCATATGTTACGTACAAGGTAATAGAGCAGCCTTCAGACCGATCCAAAAATTTTGAAACAACTGACGTTAGCGGTTGGTGAATGGTGACAAATCAATTGTTATCAAAGAAACATCGCATTCCGAAGCAATGCACAACCGACACAAGACAGTGAAAATAACATTCCGTTGTCCACGTTCGACTGCGGCAAAATAAGAACGGTCGACATGCAAGCTGCTCCTGCGTCACACCCATGCGCTTGCGCTGAGCCTTATGGATCACCTTCAAATTCAGATCCTCGTTTATGGAACAGAAGGTGAATTGCTTGAGCCTGAAAGTCTGGTTCTATCGTTGGCTGTCCATCGATTCTGATACGCGGCCGATCTCGGCTCGCACAAAGCGTGGGCATGTGCCGATATAGCGGGGATCGACTTCAAGAATATGCGGCTGTCCCTGCTGCCGCTTGAAGCGTTGTCCTCGTACCCAGGAGGGTGACGGGCTACGTCTTTATCGTTGTAGAATGCGGGCTCGATTGAGATGAGCTCTCCTTTCTTTTCGGTGATTTTCGACAAGGAAGGGATCAAAGCAGCAGCTAGTGTACCATTATTAGTTGATTGCTATGCTCGCGGTGGTTGCGCTGACATTGCTGTATTTGGTGAATTTGATAACTCCCGAGCCTGAGAATATTTCGTTTACACGACATTCATTTTCAATTTTGGTTGAATTTAACGTCCCAAGATTCTGGCCAGAGTTAAGCTGCTTAAGTTTGCACTTTGTGGGTTGGATTTTTCCATTATACAAGCAACGCAAATGGCAATTTTGTAACAAGGAAACTCTATGGATATGAATTCATGCGTACAGCACAGTAGCAGTGTCGTCTCCTGTGAAATTGACGCAAAAACTGTGATGCTTGATATTGAAAATGGAAAATATCATGGCTTTAACGAAGTGGGCTCCCGCATTTGGCAAATGATATCTGAGCCAATGGAAATAGACAAAATATGCGCCATCTTGGCGGCGGAATTTGAAATCTCGCAGGAACAATGTGAAGTGGAAGTGTTGAGATTTCTGCAAAAACTGGACGAGACCAAGCTCATCACGGTAAGCTGATCATATGGTTCTGACCTGCTTTCTCGGGATCGACATGTTGTGAGCATCATTGCCGGAAGCGTCGATTTTTCCAGCAATCCCGATGCTCAGGCCAATATATTCTCCGATTGCTTTGCGAAATTTAAACATGCCTATCATAAACGTTGGCAGGATAAGTCCGTCAGTCTGCGTTATTGGCACCAAAGCATTTCTCCGTATTCAGAAACCGAAGTCCAGCCTTTGCTTGATGATGAATTGGTATTGGTCGGAGACCTTAGATTAGATAACCGAACCGAACTTATCAAAAAGCTGGGGGGATTGAGTAGCTCCTCCACCGACAGTGAAATGGTTTTGGCCGCTTATAGAAAGTGGCAAGGCCAATGTGTAAACCATCTCGTCGGAGGCTTTGCGTTTGCCATCTGGGACAGGCGTCTCAAAAGCCTGTTTTGCGCCAGAGATCAAATGGGGCAAAAGCCCCTGTTCTACTGCGAAGCAAACGATGGCTACGATCATTGTTTTATGTTTTGCACCTCTCCTGCCGGGATACTCAATCACAGCAGATCAAGCAGCGATATCGACCCTCAAGGCGTGTTCAATATCTTGATGGGGCGGACCTGCAACGAAGAAACCAGCACCCTGTTTTCCGGAATCAAGCGATTAGCAGCGGGATTTTGCCTACAGGTCAACCATACAGGAATAGAACTCAGGCGATACTGGGAGCCGGAACCGGTAAGAAGCATTCGCTTTGCTGATGATCGCGAATATGTCGAAGGATTTAACGAGAAGCTGGAGCAAGCAGTTGAATCATGTATCAATACGGACTTGCCGGTAAGTTCGTTTCTCAGTGGTGGGCTGGATTCCAGTACCGTCGCCTGCATGGCGCATAAAAAGTTGCAACAAAATAGCCGCCGTCTCATCTCAACCACTTTTGTTTTGCCAGACAATGAAGATGGCGTTGACGAGAAGACATATGTCGATTCCATATTGGCAGAAAATGATTTCGACCATTTCTACGTCACTCGCGAAAATGTTGGCTTTCGCGAATGCCTGCACAATAGTCAGGAGTTATATGGGGGCTATCCTCACACGAGCCATGCCTATTTCAATAACCTCTTGCCGGAGTTGGCGGAACGGAATGTGGGAGTGCATCTGTGTGGTTATGGCGGTGACCAGGTCGCCTCATATCATGGGATGTGGGTATTCGAGCAACTGCTGCTGGAGGGGCGCTGGATAGCAATGCTGAATCTGCTGAAGTCCACCAGCAACGGCCGTGTAAGAAGTGGCGCAAAAACGATCTTCAGAACGTTGGTAAACATAATGCAGACCACTGTTCCCGATCGCCGGAATAGAGATTGGTATGACAGAAAAATTGCACGCAGAATGATCCTGCCAGATCTCGCCAACCGGCCTGGTTACCGTGAAAATGTATTAAGGCGCGCATCATTCGATATTTATCCGTTTCCATGGAAAATAACCGATGTGATGAAGCGGTTCATCCAGTATGACCGAACTTCGGTGACCCTGGAAACCCTGAGTAACACATTTCTGCCTTATGGCATCGAGTATCGCACCCCGCTCACAGATATTCGCCTGATCGACTATTGCATGTCGTTGCCCCCGGAGCAATTTTATCTGGGCGGAAAGAGAAGCCTGATGCGTCGGTCAATTCAGGGTCTGGTACCTGAGCACATTCGCCTGGCTCACAACAAGCAGCAAGGCTCGACGCCAAATTTGTTTCTCGGTCTCTGGCAGGAAAAAGATCAACTGGTGGAGGATCTGAATAACTGCGCCCATATCAATGATATTTCAAAATTACTGGATATACCCAGAATAAAAAGACAGCTGGAAAAAAATAGCGTTAATGAAAGAGATAGGCCAAAATTATACAGGAATTTGGAGCTAGCCCTGTACATCTCCTGGTTCAAAAATCATTTTTAAAAAGTCGTCTGTTTAGTCATGTAAAGAAACAGAAAATGGTCAAGCTTCGCAAAACTCATTATTATCGTGCATTCGGATTGAATATTCATTCGGACATATGCTTGCCCGAGCTGGTGCCAGACATCCCTCAAAGCCAAGCGGATGTGCACATTCGCTATGGTCAGGGCCTGGAAAATATTTCCTCGCATGCAAGTGCAGGTCAGAATTTTATCGTCAAGGACGACCAGGTGATATTACGGGGAGATGGTTTCGATCTAGCGGTCGCCGGCGGTGAAAATTTGACAATTCACTGCGATAATCCGGCGCTGCATCAAGAGCCTATCCGGTTGCGAATTCTTGGTGCTGGCATAGGATTATTGCTACAGCAACGGGGACAATTGGTGCTGCACGGGGCGACGATTGTTGGCCAGCATGGGGCCGCTGTGGTTATGGGTAACAGTGGCGACGGCAAGTCAACATTGACGATGCAATTGGCGCAGCGTGGCTATCGTCTGTCGGGTGATGATAAATGCGTCGCGAGAATTGACGAACATGACATATTTGCCGTGCCCTGTTCGCCATTTATAAAAGTGAGCAAAAAGCTTGTCGCGCAGATGGATGTCGAGCGGAGCCAGATTCACATTAATAGTGCCCTGGAGAATAAAGTTTATGTTGATCTGGGTTCGCGCTTCGAACTCGGTGACGTGCCCATTATTGCGGGCTTCGTTCTAGGCAGGGCTGCGCGGACTTCAGTGAAAAAGCTTACGCAACGGCAAGCATTTGATAATTTTCTCGAACACAATTATCGCAAGACGAAATTTTTCAAGACTGGACTGCAAAAAACGCAGTTCCTTCACTGTCATAATATGGCGAGCTCGGTTCCTGTATATCAATATTTCAGGCCCTTGACGGATGGGCATTTACATCAACCGGAGCCCGAGTTTCTGGATGTATTGGGGGGCATTATTGGAAATGGCAGATAAAGATTTTCTCAAGTTCGAAACCGTCGTGGCCAATCCCGGATTGCTTTCATTGGCTGCCGAGCAACTGGATAAGCGCGTTGCCGATAATCCATCTGACACCAATGCAATATGGCAGCTGGCTGAAACTTACCGTAAACTGGGAGAGCTTGAAAAAGCCGCTGCGCAATATTCGACGCTATGTCGATTAACAGGCCAGGGCCAGCTTGCTAGAGATCTTTTGGCTGTTACAGAAGGGAAGCCGCAAGATTTTGTCGGTCAGGATGGATGTTATCCAGTGCCATTCGTAATCAAAAACAACTATCTCTCCGATGACGAGCTTTCCATGCTTTGCGACTACGTGAGTGCTGAGGCATGGGAAAGTTGCGAGCCCTCAAAAGTGGGCAAGGGCAAGCATGATGATACGCTCAGGCGCTCCTTTGATTTGGCGATGCCCGATTGGCTGAAGAAAAAAATGCGCCAAGAGATTATCGATTATTTACCGGAGTTGACCTGTGCACTGAATGTTGCAGGTGAAAAATTTGATCGGATTGATTTGTCTCTTCGAAGCTATGGAGACGGACATTTTTTTGGCATCCATACGGACAAGCGTCCCAATATTCAGCGCCTTCTGAGCTTAACCTATTTCTTTTTTATCGAACCGAAAAATTTTACCGGCGGCGATTTGTTGATCTTTGATACCGACGTCGGTCAATCGGAAGGCCGATCGTTTTCCGAATGTTTCACTCGGCTGCAAGCCACGCAAAACAGCCTGGTAGTCTTTCCAAGCGCTTCTTATCATGCCGTATCCACGGTCAATGCTAAGGCAGGAAACACCGCTCACTATCGCTATGCTGTAAATGGTCATGTCTGGGAGCAAAGCTCGAATGAGCAATAGTCCTTCCGACGAAAGACCGTTTTTTGGTGCTTTGTATGATTTGCAGAAACTGGTAAAAACCCACTTATTTCTGATCTGTCCCAACAACAGCGGTTCAACCTATTTGAAGGGTGTGATGGCGAACTCCTTGCACACCTGGAACCTCAAGAAAGAGGGGCAGCATATGGTGGGCTTTCAGGGCGTATCCACAAATGCGATTGGCGCGGAACTGCTGTGGGCGACTGAAAAATGGTTGAAATATTTTGCAGATGAAACGGCGTTTGACTGGCCGGAGACCAGGAAGGCCTGGTATTTTGCAGCCACTGCACGAGATCCAGCAGCGTCAGTGTTCTTTACCAAGTCTCCTCCAGCCATCGTCTGGGTGGAGCAACTCAAGCAGTGTTTCTACAACAGTCAATTTATCTTCATGGTGCGCAACCCCTATGCGGTGGTTGAAGGGATTTCGAGACGGAAACGGGGCCATTATTCAAGGGAGCAGATCCTGAATCTGGCTTCAGAACATATTATGAAATGTTTTGAGCTGCAGATAAAAAATATCGAGAACAATCCGGAAGGTGAGTTTTTCACTTATGAGTTTTTATGCGCTGCACCGGAGCAGGTCAGGAACAGGTTGAACCTGCTGGTTCCGGATTTGGTGGATTTGAACTTCGATTCCGAAATACCGGTTAAGGGAAATTACTACGAGCCGCTCCGCAATATGAATGAACAGCAAATAAGCAAGCTTAGCGGAAACGACTTGGCGATCATAAACCGTGTTTTTGATCTGCACCCGGAAGCCTTGGAATATTTTAAATATCAAAGGGTAGGCTGATGGACGATCAATTGGGAAAAGTGACATGAGCCATTTTTCGGGTCAAACCAAAGAGCTCGCTAAAATTGATCGAAACGCCATAGCGCTTTTGGTGAATGAACTGTCGACGCAAGCCGGCCTTTGGGAAAAATGGGATGCACTGAAGCCGAACCGTTTCGGTGTTTTCAATGGATGCGTCCAGCATATCGTTTTCAAATATCCGGTAGACCTGAGTGATCACCGGCTTTCGATGACCTTTCCAATCTGGCACGATTGGCAGCCCCTTATTCAGCCGCTGATCGATCAAGCCATATGTTCATATGGTTATGAACAAGGCATTGTTGCTCGTATCATGTTGGCGAAATTGCGCTCCAAGGGCTCAATTCCCATGCATGTCGATAGCTCTCAATCTGCAAAAATTCCGCACAAGGTGCACATTCCACTGCAAACAGCACGGGATGTAGTGATGAATTTTGCCGACAAGAACAGTTGTCATTTGGTGGTTGGCAGGGCTTATGAAGTGAATAATCGCATCGAACATGGCGCGACCAATCCAACCGGTCAGGATCGTGTTCACCTGATATTTGACTATTTCTCTCAAGCTAAAAATTAACATAGGCGACTGACGGCATGCTTCCCGCATTTACCCAACCATTTGTCAAACTGCCACTTCGGGTGGACGTCAGCCGGTTGCAGTCTGAAGTGGCTGCGCTGTTGGACTTTGACTGGTTGACACATCCTTCCGGATTCTCTGGAAATCTGACTCTGCCGCTGGTTGCCGTGAACGGGCAGTTCAATCATGATTTATCCATTGCCGGTCAAATGCTGCCCACTCCTGCCGTGGTATCATGCCCCTACATCAGGCAAATCCTGGCTTATCTGGAGGTGCCACTATCCCGCACCCGGCTGATGATGCTGAGTCCGGGGGCTGAAGTGTCCAGGCACTATGATGCGGGCTACCATTGGTATCGTCGACTGCGGATACATCTCCCCGTATTTACACATCCTGATGTGATATTTGGATGCGGGGGGCAAGAGCGTCATTTGGGGCAGGGGGAGCTATGGTGTTTTGATCATAGAAACTGGCACTGGGTCCAGAATCACTCACAATATTCGAGAATTCATCTGGTGATAGATACCAAGGCCTCGCCGGATTTTTTTGCGTCTTTTTCAAAGCGGCATGAGCAGGAAGCGGAGATCCCATATGGCGAACACGCGGCCAAGCCCATGTCTCTGGAGCCCTTCGCTTTTGAAGTGCTCGAACCAGAGGAGCTATCACGACTCATTGCTATCATGGTGATGCAACTAGAAGAACAAAACCAGCTTGAGTCCGTGCGTTTGCTGGAGGAGCTGGGAAGGAATTGGAAGCATGTTTTTCTGGAATATAGGCACAGTGTAACGGGCGAAGCGGCCTACCGGACAATCATTGAAGAGATGGTGAGTAAAATCGACAGATCAGTGCTGGGCGAAAAAGAGGATCGCGCCTTTAATACCATTGCCACGATGCTTGATAAGCGCAATGGTTCGCCAGTTTTTCAGAGACTGAATGACATTGAACTCAATTTTCGTTAGTGAGGAAGGCCCTCGTCGCTGGATGATTTTTGCGCAATTTCTGTCCATTGGTGGCGTTCTTACGATGGGCTTCATGTTATTCAGCCTGCGGTGTTCTATCTCCAGGATGGTGGGGCAGGATGTTGATAATAGTTACGCTTGATGTTTGCGCAGTTGCCCGTAACAATGGTATGTAAGTGGATATTCGAAAAAACGTGCAAACGATGATTTGAAAGGTGAGTTGATATGGAAGGTAATGGAAAAATGAGCAGCGAAGTTGGTGTTGAAAAAAAACAGAACGACCAAGGCAAAAAGAAGACTTGGGGGACGCCTGAACTCACCAGCTATGACTATGGGACTTTGACGCAGGGTGGAGCGAACCTCAGGACAACTGATGATGTCGCTGGAGACAATTACAGAGCCAGTTAATCAGTACCGCTGAATGGAAAATATTGTCTGGATTGCTTCTTTTCCCAGGTCCGGAAACACTTGGTTGCGTTGCTTCCTTGCTGGTCTTTTGCAGGAGAGTGAAGAACTGGATCTGGATAGGCTTCCGACAGTCCATTGCGCAAGCAGGGCGCGCGTAGAGCAAAGCCTATGTTTCTCAACCGGGGATTTGACCGCTTCGGAAATTAACATTCTTAGGCCTGGTGTTTACCGCCATTGGGCCGAAGCGTGTGACACATCGCTTCCGCTTTTTGTTAAGACCCATGATTGTTATGTGAACAACAGTCAGGGTTTGCCGATTTTCCCTTCGGATGCCTCGCGTGCAGCCATTTACCTGATCCGGAACCCTCTGGATATCTGCGTGTCCTATGCAAATTTTTGGGGCGGGAATGATTATGATAAAGCAGCAGGCTATATCTGCGATCATCAGCATTCTCACCCGCTGGATCACAGCAATATGTTCGGGCAATTATATCAGTATATATCCGATTGGAGCACCCACGTTAAGAGCTGGCGCGATGATTGCGACATGCCGACAAAAATTATCAGATACGAAGACATGAAGAGGGCGCCGGCCAGTACCTTTCTCGACATTGTGCAGTTTTTGCAGCTTCCATACGGAGAGCAGGAGGTCGAGACATCATTGGAAAAGTGCGATTTTGCAAAATTGCAAAATAGGGAAGCTGTGTCGGGATTTAGAGAGCGCCCCTATGAAGGAGACCGGTTTTTCCGGCAGGGCAGGGTCGATGACTGGCGCAATTCACTCCAGGCGCAGACAGTGGAGCAGCTGGTCAATCGCCATTCCGAAGAAATGGCGAGATATGGGTATCTGGAAGAAGATGGAAGCATCATTGCTTACTGAATTTGGCAATGATGCCAAAGCATTGGGCTCTGATCCGCTCCAGCGGGACAACTTTCCGTTCACCAACTTATTTGTAACTGGATGGAAGTTAGTCGCCGATTCCCTTCGGTGTCATTTTCGGGATATCGAAAGCCAGCATGGAAAATCATAGCTATCTCATCTGCGGATTAACCGTCTCTTTCCCTTGGCCACAGGCGACATTGATCAAGTCAACGGCGAAGGCGGATGTTATCGTGGAACTGGGGCGGGCCACAACTCCTCCAAAAGATCTAGTCAAGTTCAATGGCCCTTATTGCCAGGCCGCTCCCGATCATGTTTTTTTTGATCTCAACGATATTGGCCGTTTTTCCATTCGTAACGGTAGCAATATTACGGTTGAAATATCGGGAGACCAAGACGTTGAGGCGCTGAATGCGTTTCTTTTAGGTTCCTGTCTTGGTGTGTTGCTGATCCAGAGAAACCAACTTGTATTACATGCTGCGGTGCTGGAGAAAAATGGTCGCCAAGTCGGGTTTGCCGGGGGACCGGGCAGTGGAAAGTCTACTTTATCCGGTCTGTTGCTGAATTCGGGTGGAAGGATCCTGACCGACAATATTGCGGCGATAAAAGTCGAAGCGAATGCCGCAGCAACAGTGTTTCCATCCTTTCCTTCTTTGCATCTATGGCGCCCCACCATGGAAAAATTGGGGCTGGACGACCGCAACCCCATAAAATTGCGACCCGAACTGGACAAATATATACTGTCCTTTGAAGAGAAATTTGTTTCCGAACCAAGACCTCTCCATACTCTTTGCATTCTCGCTCCTTGGAACAAAAGCGAGATAAGTTGCGAGCGTATTGACGGGATTGAACGTATCACGCACCTCAGTCATGCCAGTTTTCGGTTACGGATAACGCGAGGGATGGAGATGGATGAGCAGCATTTCAGACATATCGGCGCTCTCTCCGGTTGTATCGAGCTCATCAAACTTTCTTTTCCCCACGACTGGGCATTGAACAAAAGTCTGGTTGAGATTGTTGATGAACTGTTTTTGAGCCCGGACAAAAGACGCAAGTTGCAGCTTGCCAATGTAAATCCGGACTGCATATGAATTACAAAGCAGCTGAAAAATATTGTTTGGCAACAGTGACGACCTCGTCATATGTGATTGGAACTGTAGTTTTGATCCATTCTTTTTTGGAAAAGAATAGTTGGTTTGACGGGGACATAGTCATCCTAACCGAAACCAAAAATCTCTCCTCATCGGAAATCGATATATTACGCAGTTTTGATCGCGTTATGATTGTCGATATTGGTGAGGAGTTGCGCGAAAATATAAGAGCGCTCGAGGAATCAAATCCATCATTTCTGGGCAAGTCAGCGCGATTTTTCTCGCTGGAGGCTTTCAACCTGGATCGGTACGAGAAAGTGCTGTTCTGTGATAGCGATCTGTTGTTCCTGGGCTCCGTCAAAAACTTGTTTGATGACAATCAGCCGTTACTTTGCTGTGGTGACGGGCCTTGTTATCAAGGGCTCAATCGCAATAAATATTCGTTCAAGCCATGTGCGCCAAAAGCGCCCGATCAGGAGCTTGCCAACACTTTCAATGCGGGGTTGATGCTTATTGATAAATCGCTGATCACCCGATCGAATTACCAGTCCCTGGTAGACATGACAACTGCGTCACACTGGACGCATTCCAAAATAACCCTCACCGATCAGAGGATATTCAACCTGTTTTTTGCTGGGCAGCAAAAGCTGGTCTCCCCTGTATATAACTATCTGCTGGCGCATCAAAATTCGATCAATGCAGCCCATCCCGATATCATCGACGATATTAAGGTTTTCCATTTCAACGGTGCCGCCAAACCTTGGCAGTTAATGCGTAGCATGAGCGCCATTGATGATAATGTGCTACAGTTTCAGGCTGCAATTCGATGGTATCAGCAATTTGAAAGAGCTCTATCGCACAAGCATCTAGCCATGTTGAATGGTAAATCTGTTAGCTAGGACCTGTTGACAAAGTGGCGTCCAGCGCCGGAACTGACGATAAACCGATGACCATTTGCCAAAATGCTCGTGCCAGTCGCGCCAGGCAACGAGGGTGGATTGCCATCCGGAAAATTCCTCCAGCGCAAGTAATTCCGGCTTGTCCCCGTCTCCTGCGAACAGCGCCGATTTCGCATCAATCGATCGTCTGTGCTGACCTTCAGTCATGAGACAGGTCGCGCGCTCTGCAGGCCTGTATTGGCTGATGTCGCTTCCCGGTGCCGGCTGCCTTGGCGATTGCTGGATATAATTTTGGCCGAAAGTATCAAGCCGTCGGGGTTGCGATATCAGTTATACGATGTATTCTTCAAGTTGGGTCGTCCTAAATGTATTAACAATGCAACAATCCTAGAAGGAGGATGATCTAATGGCAAAAATAAGGAAAACATCAGCGCCTAAAGCATCTACGCGCAGGCAAGTATATTTCAGCGAACCCAAGGAACTGAAGCAGCTGGATAATCCAAAAACCAAATTAAGCTTTGATTTGGGTGATTTGGAACTGTCGGAAGACCAGCTTGGGCAGGTCCGCAATGAAGTGGTCCGCTCAGCAATGGCCGCAGCGGCAAAGCTGCTGGGTGCCGACAATATCGGTATTGCAAGTGACGATTTTTCCACTTTCTCTACCTTTTCGACCTTCTCTACATTTTCATCAGCTGCCTGAGCAGCGAGGTAGCGGGCCAGTTGGCTCGCTACCTGCATTGAACCAAGAGTATCCGACTCGTAGAAGGGGAAGCTCCTATGGCCGTGCCTTTTTCGACCTTCGTCGTAAAGATCGCCAGCCGCTGCAATCTTAATTGCGACTATTGTTACATGTATAATTTGCAGGATGACACCTACCGCAATCAACCGGCGGTGATGCGAGACGATGTGGCACATCTGTGCGCGGAGCGAATCTGCGAACATGCACAAAATAGCGGTCTGAAGGCTGTGCATTTTATCATGCATGGCGGCGAGCCCCTGCTCGCCGGCAAGAAGCGATTACGCCGGATTGTCGAGATCGTCAGGACCAAATTGGATGCCGCTGACATTGCCTGCCGATTCAGCATTCAGTCCAATGGAACGTTGATCGATGATGAGTGGATTGAACTGCTTGTCGAGCTCGATGTGCGCATAGGTCTCAGTGTGGACGGACCGCGCGCAATCCATGACAAGCACAGGCTCGATCACAAGGGCAACGGTTCCTATGATCGCGTGATCGATGCAATTGATCGTTTGCATGGCCATCCCAACGGGGCAGACGTTTTTTCCAACGTCCTGGCCGTCGTCGACACCGACATAGATCCGAAGTTGATGCATGAGTTCTGGGACGAGATCGGCGTGATAGGCTTTGATCTTTCCTTGCCCCATGCGAACCATGTCCATCCCCCGCCGCGCCCGATCGAAGAATATCGGGACTGGTTGATCGCCTTTTTCGACGGCTGGTTCGACAGGAACAATTCCGAGAGGCACGTCCGCTATTTCGAAAATATGATCCGTATGATGTTTGGATATCCGGTCAGCACCGACAATATCGGCGGCAAACCCGTGGATGTCCTCGTCATCGAAACGGACGGAAGTCTTGAGCCTACCGATGCTTTTAAATGCTGCTTTGATGGCGTTACCAAATTGGGAGCCAATCTCGCGGAGACGAGTCTGGACGATCTGTCCGGCAACCCGATGATTGCAGCCTTTCAGGAAGGCGCGAACGGGCTTTGCGAAACCTGTCAGAAATGTTCTGCGCGAGATATTTGTGGTGGAGGCTATATGCCGCACAGATATGGCCAGGACGGAAGCTTTCTGCACCCCAGCATCTATTGCGAGGCCTTGTTGCCGTTGATCGAACATATTCACAGCAAGGTCGAACAAACTTTGCCGGACGAGTTGAAGGAGCTGGTCGCGTGACAGAAAAATTGGTTTTACATGCTGGTCCGCCCAGTCACGAACATCGGCAGGCAATTGTAGATAAGGTGATAGGACATACACAAAATCAGATCGAGGCGGTTTGCCGGCACTATGTCGAGGAGCATGTGCAATATGGCCTCTCGATAGAGGAAGCGCAGGCGCTTTTGCGATTTGCATTTCTGATGCGCTCGTCAAATGACAGCAGCGCGCGGGCGCTTTTGATGCATCCCACCACCCAATATTGGCTGGCAGCCATGCGCAGAGCCAGCGGCGATGTCGATATAGCCCAGCGCCGTCCATTTGCCCGCCATGTTTCATCACTGGCCCTGCAAGTTGAACTGGCGAATGAAGGTCAGGGCGAGTGGGATATTGATCTTGATCAGGAAGGCGGGCTGAGGATCCCGATTTTTGCTCGGCATATCGAGTTTGGACCGGAACGCGCTGGTCAGACAGTCCGGGTAAGTTGCCTCACCGGGTTTCTGCGCTGCTCTTTTGCTGACGGTATGACAATCGAGTTGCCCAACGAGGACCTGCTCGGTGATGTTCAAGCCCCCGAACCGGCGCTTGAGACGGACGGCTTCTGGATAAACTGCTATCAACGGCTGGCCGACGACCGCGTCCAGTTGCAGCGTCGGGATGAATGGTTGCGCCCGCACTGGACTGGCACGAACGAGAGGCAGACGGGCACGATATTCTTCGGTGCGAGTGAGGAACAATATCCCGCCGATCATCCGGTTGAACCCTATAAGATAGCGACAGAGAATATTAAAAGCTCCTCCCGTGAAATTGCCGAAGATGTCTTCACTTTCACGCCGGTGATGGTTCCGAGAACAACCGGGAAGAACCAGAGGATCGGATTTACTGTGCTTTCACGGCAGGGTGCGATGTTTCTGGATCCGGATGAGCCGAAGATAATGACAGAGAATATCATTCACGAAAACGCGCATGTAAAACTTCGATATATGCAGTTGGTCGATCCCATTCTCGAAAATTTCTATGACGATGACAAGCAGAGATTCCCTGTACCCTGGCGTCCCGATCCAAGACCTTTGCCCGGTATTCTGGAGGGCGCCTATGTATTCTCCAATGTGCTGGAACATCGCCGGAAGTCAGGAATAAAGGCCGACGTCAAAGATGATCTGGAACGCGACGTTGCCCAGGCTATCGACCTTCTGGCCGAACATGGAAAGTTCACCGAGGCAGGGCGAAGCTTTCTGAATGAGCTTGCATGCTGGAAATGAGGCGCTAGCAGCCGCCGGACTGCATGATTATCGAGGCATTGGAGCCTGGACAAGCGTCCTTATTGGCGCTCCCGCCGCTCCAAAATCCCCGTCACCAGTTCCAGGTCATCCGGCTTGTCCACATCGATCGCCGCTTCCGCTATCGGCAATATTATCGGCTCGGCCCGCAGCGACATGCGGGCGCCTGCCTGTGCCATCGCATCTGTAAAGCCGATCGTCCGGCTGAGCGCCCGGAGCAGTAGCCAGGGACCGAAATGAGCGAAGATTTTCCAGCCTTTCTTGCGGTCTTTCTCGACCGCCGACCAGAAGGCTACCGCCGGTTTCGCAGCGGCATTGTGCAGGGCGAAGAGATTGGCGCCACTATAGGCGCCGCCCCGGAATTTCAGCCAGGTGCGCCGTGCGTCGGGGTAAGCGGCGAGCATGGTCTGGCGCTCGACCACGCCGACCGCAACATCCTGTCCGCTGTGAGCCTGAAAGAATCGGTCCAGTATCTCTCCGGTCAGCAGCGCATTGTCGGCGGTGGTCACCAGCACCGGCCATGGCGCGATATCACTGCCGATGACCCCGTGGATGCTGGTCGCGATACCGTCGTTGGATCCGACAAAGGCGATGCCGTCATGCTCTGCCAGATCAGGGCTGAGGCCCGCCTTCAGGTCTTCGGGCGACTGGGCCATCACGACCATCCTGCCGATATAGGGCGACGCAATCAGCGCGCGCGCCACCCGTTCGAGCATGGTCTGTCCGTTGATAGGGATCAGCGCCTTATATCGGACGTTGCAATAAGCGGCCATCGGATCGCCTTCCGGCCGCTGGCCAGCCAGGATGATCGCCGTCCACAGCGGCGTCTCTTCAGAGGGAAAATCACCAGCGGACATATTGGAATCATTAACGGGGGTCACGGGCGTCCTTATGGTTTGCAATCGCTTCCGGCAAAACCGGTTTCGCTGGCAATATGTAGACGCAGCGAGGCAATTTGCAAAGCAGGCCTTGGGACGAGCCCTTTACCGGTGGACCGGACCGGGACCCGGTAGACTTTCGCGCAAAATCTGTCCAAGGACGGGCAACGGCGGATTTGGTTCGCCGGTGCGTTGGAAGAAGATGAGGTCGGACATCCGATGGAAGACATATGAGTTCCGCATCATCTATCGATCCCCAGCGCATCGGCTTTCTGTTCAATCATGACGAATTGCATCAGGTCGCCCATATCGCGCCGATTATCTCCGCGCTGCAGCGACAGGCCCCGACCGCGCGGGTCGAAGTCATCACATCCAGCGACCGGCAGGCCGAAGCGGTCCGGCACTTTCTCGATCCCGCCTTGCCGACGCCCGCTTTCTGGTCGATCCGCCCGAATCGCTGGAGTCGGCTGGCCGAGAATATGCTGGGCAAGATGGTCCCGCTCAACCGCCTCAGCAGCCTCAAGCGGAACACGGAATTGTTCCGCCATTTCGACGCGCTGGTCGTGCCGGAGACCACGACAACCTTTCTCAAGAAAAACCATCCATCGGACCGGCCAAAGCTGATCTTCTTTCCCCATGGTGCGGGTGATCGATCGATCGGCTTCTCGCCGGAAATAGGCTTGTTCGACTATGTGTTGCTGCCCGGCGAGAAAACCCGCGACCGGATGCTGGAGGCCGGGGTGATCCGTCCCGACAATCACCGCATCGTCGGCTATCCCAAATTCGAAGCTTATGTCAGCCGTCCACCGGTGAAGCTGTTCGACAATGACAAGCCCACTATTCTCTACAACCCGCATTTCGATCCGTTGCTGTCGTCCTGGTTCCGCTTCGGCGAGCAGATTCTCGACTATTTCGCCAATCAGACTGACTATAATCTGATCTTTGCGCCGCATGTCATGCTGTTCCAGCGCAAGCTATTGGCGTCGGTCGAGCACCGCTTGCTGAAGTTCCGCCAGCGCATCGATCCGCGCTACGATAGACTCGACCATATCCATATCGACACCGGCAGCACGCGCAGCGTCGACATGACCTATACCAGTGCTGCCGATATCTATCTCGGTGATGTCAGCAGCCAGATTTACGAATATATTCAGAAGCCGCGCCCGGCGCTATTTCTGAATTCCCACAATGCCGAGTGGCAGGGCAATGCCAATTATGAACATTGGAATTTCGGACCGGTGCTGGATGATATCGCCGATCTCGGTCCGACGTTGAAGGCCGTCTCGCCGCTTTCGGACTCGTTTCGAGCCGCGCAGATGCGCGCCTTCGCTCATTCTTTCGATATGGATAGTCGGGAATCGCCGTCGCAGCGCGCCGCCTTGGCGATAGCTGAATTTCTCGCTCTGCCGTAACGCGGCGAGCCGGACTCTTATATAGCGGACGGTTCGATCGTCAGAAAGTCCCTGATCTCGACCGAATTCGGCCCCAGGGTAATCGGGTTCTGCACGCCGGGCAAGACACAGATATCGAACAATTCAGTAATCGCGCCCTCGAAGCGCAGCCATTGTGCGAGCTTGCCGGTCGACTGCGACACGATCTGGATGCCGCACCAGGCCGTGCTGTCTTTTTCCTTGAGCAGACCATCCAGCGCCAGTCCCTCGAAATGGCCCTTGCGGGGTTTGGACAGGGTGACAAAGGCATGGTCATTGTGAAAGGCCAGACCGCGCAAAAATCCGGGAAAGAACGCCAGCGGCACGAAGCTGCGATCCGCCGGATCCAGCCAGCCGAGTTCACCGGTCCCCGAATTGAGCAGCCACAGACGATCATCATGGAAGCGCGGACTGTGCGGCATCGACAGACCTTCGGCGAGGATCGCATTGCTCTCTACATCGATGATCAGCCCGCCATCGTCCCGGCGATCCCGCCAGCCATTGGCGACGTTCGAGCGCGCGGCGGCGCTAACATATTTCGGCTTGCCGTCGACCATTGCCAGACCGTTGAGATGGCAGCGGTCTTCGGCCACAATCTCGCTGATAAATTCGGGTTTCCAGACCGGCTTGAAGCTATGCGTCAGGCTGGGCTCGCACAGGCAGTTGAAGCGGGTGTTGACGAAGACAATCTTGCCATTGTCCTGAATACCGATTTCGTGGATGTCGACATTGCCGGTGGTCTGCAGATTGCGCGGCACATAGACCTTGTCATGCACCTGATTGGCCGTCTGACCGGGCCCCAGAACATTTTCCATGCGGACGATCTGGGTCAGCGTGCCGAGATAGATACGGCTGGCATCGCCGGCCACACCCATCGCCTGCGGATAGACCGCTTCGTGCAACGCCAGCTTCCCGTCCGGACCATGGCCGATCAGATAGAGCCGCCCGGTCTGGTAGGAGGTAAAGCCGATGGAAATATCATTGGTTTTCAGGAAAGACGACAGCCCGGGCGAGAAGCTGATATCGATTTTTCCGGCTTCTGCAGCAGCGGTCGGCGCGACATCGGTCGGGACATTCCTGTTTTCGGGGGCGATGGTTTCGACGCCATCCGCGCCCGGCTTGTCGTTGCTCACAATATCGCTCCCGCGCCGTTATCGGCTTCGATCAGCGATCTTTCCATAAAAGCGCGGTGGCGCAAAGGCTTAAATATCGAAGTCCGCCGGATGCACCGCCCGGAGATCAGCCTCGCGGGCCATCAGAAATCGACCGCTATGCCCTTATGCTCCCAGTCACCATAGCGGGTCGGGCCTTTGTCAGCAGCAATTTCCCCGGCCTTTTCGAGCGGGTCGGGTTCGGGCACGGGTTTGTTCGGGGAAAGATGCGCAGGCGCCTTCACATGGGCGGGTCGCTTGCCGGGTTTTCTATCGCTATCGGTCATATTTTCGCCTGTCCGCCAAATTGAATCGCTCCGCCTCAAACCCTATATTGAGGTCAGAACGAACATATTCAAGCGAGTAGAGACGATGAATTTCATGAAGACAACCATGTTGCTGGCAGCGCTGACCGCGCTGTTCATGGTATTGGGCTATTCGCTAGGCGGTAGCGGCGGCGCGGTCATCGCCCTGCTGGTTGCGGCGGGCATGAACCTGTTTACCTATTGGAACGCGGACAAGATCGTGCTGAAAATGCACAATGCGGTAGAGATTGATGCCAAAAGTCATCCCGAATTTTACAATATGGTCAAAAATCTGTCGAAACGGGCGCAATTGCCGATGCCGAAAGTCTATATCGTCGATCAGGCCCAGCCCAACGCCTTTGCCACGGGACGCGACCCCGAACATTCGGCCGTTGCGGCAACCACCGGCCTGCTCAAAATGCTCAGTCATGACGAGATCGAAGGCGTCATGGCGCACGAACTCGGCCATGTGAAAAACCGTGACACCCTGATCATGACGATGGTCGCGACAATCGCCGGTGCGGTGTCGATGCTCGCCAATTTCGGACTGTTCTTCCGGGATCGTAACGCCGGAATCGCCGGCCTGATGGCAGTGTTGATCGCGCCCTTTGCCGCGATGATCGTGCAAATGGCGATCAGCCGCACCCGCGAATTCGGCGCCGATGCCGCCGCCGCCCAGATCAGCGGCAAGCCTTTATCGCTGGCCTCAGCGCTCGGCAAGATTTCCGGCGAGGCAGCCCGTATCCCCAATCCGGTGGCGGAGCGCAATCCGGCTGCGTCACAACTCTATATCGTCCCGGGAGGGGTGCGCCAGATGTTCTCCACCCATCCCGCGACCGAAGACCGGATCGCGGCGTTGCAGGCAATGGCGCAGGGCGGTGGCATGAGCGGCGGTTCTGGCGGCCGGTCCACCCGGCCCGACGAAATCGGCGACATGGGCCGCCGGCGCAAGCCGAGCGCGCTGGATCCGACGCGATAGGGCTGCCTGCACATCATTTTGCGTGCCGAGCGCCGATCATGATATCGCCCGGACAATACCTCCATCCACGCGCAAGGCCGCGCCATTTATCGCAGATGACTTCGGGCTGCAGAGATAGGTAACAAAAGAGGCGATTTCCTGGGGATCGATCAGGCGCTCAATCAGAGACGTCGCCCGATTTTCCTGCATGAACTTCTTTTCTGCCTGATCATATGGCAAATCCGGAAACACATCCTGAACAAATTTTTCAACGCCCTCTGTCCGGGTTGATCCGGGAAGCACCGAATTGACCGTCACATTCGTGCCTTTGGTCAGCTCTGCCAGACTTCTTGATAGCGATAATTGCATGGTCTTCGTCGCGCTGTAATGGGCCATTTCCGGTGCCGGGTTCAACGCGGATTCACTGGACATGAAAAGCACTTTGCCAGCGTTTCTGGTGAGCATGGCGCGCAGATAGTGGCGGGTCAGTCTCACGCCGCTCATGATATTCACGTCAAACAGTCGCTGCCAGGATTCGTCGGTCTCGTCAAAGAAACCGACGGCTTCGTAAATGCCGAGATTGTTGACCAGGATATCCACTTCCGCGAACTTTTCGATAGTCGCCCGACAACCTTCTGGCGTTCCATTGTCGGCGACTAGTCCGGTTAATTTGGCGTCGGCAACATCCTGTTTTATCGACTGGATCGCCGTGTCGACGCTCGTCTGGGTTCGACCATTAATAATGACATTCGCCCCTTCAGCGGCGAGCGAGCGAGCAATTTCAAGGCCGATTCCCCCGGTTGAGGCAGTGACCAGAGCAGTTTTGTCATTGAGGTTCAGATTCATAATATATCTCTTTTCCGTTTCTAGCGGGATGGGTGCCCGCTGGTGATGCACCTCATATGAATTGTGGATTGTTGCGGATAAAGAGGCTTATATGCATTAGATAATTGCGTTATATGCAATTATGCAGATAAATTCCCATGAACTCCTGACCTTCGTCGCGGTCGTCGATTGCGGTCAGATCGGCCTTGCCGCGCAGATGCTCGGCCAGAATCCGTCCAGCATAAGCCGCACCCTCGCAAGGCTTGAGGAAAAGCTTGGCGTGACCTTGCTGGCCCGCACGACCAGACGGCAGCAATTGACCGAAGAAGGAATCTTTTTCCTCGATAAGGCGCGCCTCGTGTTGAGCGAGATGAAATCGGCGGAAGATCTCCTCAAGGATCGTGACCGGACACCGTCCGGGCGCCTGCGGGTTGATGCGGCCTCACCATTCATGCTGCATTGCGTTGTGCCGCACATCCCGCTTTTCTGCCAAAAATATCCGCAGATCGAGCTTGAGCTAACCAGCAGCGAAGGCAATATTGATCTGATTGAACAGCGCACGGATGTCGCCTTGCGTATCGGTATCCTGAAGGATTCCGCGCTTCACGCGAGACCATTGGGCGTGTCGCAACTCCGGTTATTGGCCAGTCCGGAATATCTGTCTCGCAGAAACGCGCCGACAACGGTCGAGGAACTGGTTCAGCACGACCTGATCGGGTTCACCCGACCCGAGAGCCTGAATAGCTGGCCACTTAAATCTTCGAATGGGACAAAATGGAAAGTTGACCCGCAGACCAGGGCGTCGAGTGGCGAAACGATCAGACAACTCGCCTTGCATGGACAGGGTATCGCCTGCCTGGCCGACTTCATGACTCACGAGGACCAGCGGCGGGGGAGGCTGATTCCGGTCCTGGACGAATACACGATCCCGGATTGGCAAGAGATCAGCGCGGTCTATTATCGACAAACCGAATTGGCGTCGCGTATCCGTGTTTTCATTGATTTTATCGTCGAGAAGGCGGTTCAATCAGGAGGGTTGATCCGCCGAACGCCTTGACCAGGACGATAGCTCAATGCTCGGAAACTATCCCAACTCGTCGGCTTATCAAATATGCCCGTTTTCCATCCTATCCCGACCCCATTCCTGACTCGTGATTGAGATGCCTGAGCGTTTATCCAGTCCATCAGTGCAAACCATCCGGTACTTTACCGGATATCTACCCCCGCCCTGCGTTCCTGTGGCCCGGGTTAGAAGGATATCAGGTTCAGGAAATAGCCGATAATCGCCTTTGCACCATAGTCGATAATCGGCGCTGTATAGGCATCTATCGCACGGCAGAGAAGACTCTCTGCCGTGCTAAATATTATACCTGATCTGATTACTCGGCAGCAGCGAGCATTTCGTCATAGGCAGCGCAAGCTTCGGCAGCGCCGAAGCTTCCGTCAGCAGCGCCTTGCTGCATCTTCTCTTGAACTTCCTGCATCTTGCTGGCCATTTCCTGCATCGCTTCCGGATCGCTGGCCAGAGCCTGCATCTTCGTGGCGAGTTCCTGAGCCTTGGCCATCATGGTTTCCTGAGTGCATGCTTCGGAGGTTGCAACTTCAGTGGCTTCTTCCGGTGCGACAGTTTCCGACGTCTCGTTGCTGGTACCGCAAGCACTGAGCGCAAAGGCGCTCGCAAAAACTGCCAAGGTTGCAATCGAATTTTTCATAGTTGATTCCTGTTTTTTCATTGAATGCCGCCTTTGCTGGCAATGCGCCATGGTCCGGCAGCGGACGTAGTATTTTTCACTGATTGTGCATCAGCGAAATCCCGGATTGATCCATCAATGGTCCTTGCCAACAGCTTCCTCGCGTTACCAGCAATGCGATATTCAATACCACCCGCCGTATGTCTCACGCCGGATAGCCCATTATTTGCGGTCCCAGAGAGTGGGATCGCGGGAAAAAACGATAATGAACAGAGCAACAGTGATAGGTGAGATAGTCATCGTCGAAGGACCTAGGATTAATCCAGACTTGGACATAGCGTGCTCCTCGAGCGCACGAGTGATGTAAGTCACAATAGCCCGAGCAAGACGGTCTATGGGGCGCAATGACGGATCGAAGCAATTTCCCGACCGGCATTTTCCCGTGTCCGAGCTTGCGCCCACAGCAGACACGACGTTGAACCAACGGGAGTGATTCAATCGCGGCGAAAGCTGGCCGGTGGCCTCCATTTCCGCAGTTTTTGCTCTCCATCCCGACTCCGCTCCATCCAAAAGCTTGATCGAAATGCGGGAGGGCCTGTGCGTTGCTGTAGAGCGAGCCATCCGGGGTCTCCAAGCCACATCATCGCGGATCTAAATGAACGAGCCCAATGATGAGATCCCGGGCCTACCCGCAGGTAGGTAGGCCGTTTGTTTGCTGGAATTCCCACTTGGTTTATCCCGAAAGCGGGCGTGAAATGGCAAGTGCTATTCGCTTGCCAATCCCCATGGCCTGTTGCAAATCACCATGGATGAATATTTCCTGGAAAATATTATTGCTGGTTATCGGCATAGCTTCACTGACTATACGTACGCTTCTGGACAGCGACTTTGGTCGCGGAACCCTGCTCTATATTCTGGTTCCTTTTGTGATTTCGCTGGTGCTCGCATTTTTTACGAAAAGCAGTGAGAATAGTGCACTCACCTATCGCTATTTGAACCACTTGCGCATTGCGACCATCATTTTTTTCGCAACTTCAATCGTGCTTTTCGAAGGTTTTATTTGCGTTCTGATGTTCATGCCAATCTACTATTTCTTTGTATCTCTGGGCTTCTTTTTTGCCTGGCTGACGCGTGATCGGTCTGAAGAATCCAAAGACAAGTCTCTGGACAATATTTTCCGTGTTTCGGTTGTCCCCGTTCTGATGCTCATGCTGGTGAGTGAAGGTCTGATCCCGAATACAACGGTCGAGCGCACGGGCAGTGCCACTTATGTGGCCGACAGCCCCTTGTCGATCACACAGCTGCAGTCCAATATGGCAAAACCGATAGAATTTGGCAGTGAGCGCCACTGGTTTCTGCAGCTCTTCCCCATGCCGGATGCGGTCGCTGCGGGCAGCCTGAACAGTGGTGACGTGCACAAGGTGCATTTTACCTACAAGCGCTGGTTTTTCACCAATGTCCACAAGGGGGAAATGCATATCAAAATTGCAAAAGTAACCCCTGAACATGTCCGGACAGAAATAACACGCAACGACAGCTATCTTGCCAATTACATGGACATTGGCGGCACGGACATCCGCTTCACTCCGCTTCCCGGCGGCGGAACCAGAGTGGCGCTGACAGTGCGGTATGAAAGATTGCTCGATCCGGCATGGTATTTCGGTCCGATGCAGACGGTCGCTGCAAAACAAAGCGCGAAACAGTTTTTGCGCGACATTATTTTCCGCCATCCAGTTGAGGAAGCGCAAGATGGGATATGATCTGCAAAGCGGCAGCGCAGCCTTTAAAGTCAATTCACTGACCGGGCTCGAACAGGCGGATCCGGGAAAGGGGACTGTCCTCTGGGATGCCCCGCGTTCGATCTGGAACATGGCTTTTCTCTTAGGCGCAATCATCCTGGGCCCCCTTTATTTTACCTGGGGTGCGTTCGCAATTTTTCTGGCTCTGGCGGCGGTGACGCTATGTGCCGGCCATTCGGTCGGTTTCCACCGCCGCCTCATTCACAGAAGCTTCGAATGCCCAAAGTGGCTTGAACGGACGATGGTGTATCTGGGGACATTGGTGGGGATGGGCGGCCCGATCTGGACTATCGGATTGCACGATAGTCGGGACTGGGCGCAGCGGGAAGAAAATTGCCACTGGTTTTTACGGCATGGGAAACCGCTATGGATTGAAGGTTTTTACTATTTGAACTTCAAACTCAAACTGGATCAGCCCCCCGGTTTCGATCCCGGTCCGGAAATTGCCGGTGACCCTTTCTACCGGTTTTTGCAACGAACGTGGATGCTGCATCAAATACCGGTTGCTCTTGTCTTATTCATGATCGGTGGTTGGCCCTGGGTGGTCTGGGGCGTTGTCGTCCGGGTGGCTGCATGTCTAACAATGCATTGGTTCATCTCCTATTTCGCGCATACTCGTGGCCCGCAAGACTGGCATCTTGATGGCGCCGCGCTACAGGCACATAATGTCCCGATATTGGCAATCCCGACAATGGGAGAAAGTTGGCATTGCAATCACCATGCCTTTCCGCGCTCTGCAGCACATGGATTATATCCGGGGCAAATAGATTTGGGTTTTCTATTCATTCGTCTGCTTGAGAAAATGGGTTTGGCGTGGGACATCAAGCTTCCAAAAAATCTCCCACCGCGTCCGGGAATATCACCGGTAACGGAGCGCGCTTTGTCCATCGCAGCAGCAGGTCAGGCGGAACTATCCAGTCCAGTTGCCAGGCAGATCAATGATGACTGACGCTGAGCCGCACGAGATAGCTGAGTTTCGGGAGCAGAACGGATTTGACGTCGCAGAAGAATCCTCTCCGATCTGGATGGCGACGCTTGGCCCGCTGGAGCTTCCACTTCCCAATTTTCGTTGGCGACGAGAAATTTTGGCACAACATGACTTACATCATCTGATGACCGGCTATGACACGAGCGCCAAAGGTGAACTGCTTGTTGCAGCATGGGAGACGGGCATTGGGTGTTACGATGATTGGCGAGCACAAGGGCTTTGTATCACATTGATGGTCCTTGGACTTGTTCGCTATCCTGTCACAACATGGCGTGCGTTCGAGCGTGGACGGAATTGTCGTTAGTTCAAGTTGAGAAGAATCAAACGCAAGAGTGCAACAATCGCTCATTCTTCCCGCGACCTCTACTTTTGCGCTCCGAACCGCATTCCATCCAAAAGCTTGATCGAAACGCGGGAGGGTCTATGCGGTGCTGAAGAGCGAACCACCCGGGTTCTCCAAGCTACTTCATCGCGGAATCAAAATGAACGAACCCAATAACAAAGTCCCAGGCCTCGCTACGCGCCAGTCCGCTATTCGTCTGCTGGACGCCGTCTGCCGGCGCGGCGAGACGCTGGATCAGGCGATGCCCGCCGCTACGGGCAAATTGTCCAACCCTTCGGACAAGGCGCTGGCGCACAATATTGCCGCCAATGTGCTGCGCTGGATGAGCGCGCTCGATGCGATGATCGACAGCGCGACACGCAACCGGCTGGCCGACGATGCCAAGGCGCGGATGGCGTTGCGCATCGCGCTGGCGCAAGTGCTGATCCTGGATACGCCGCAACATGCCGCGATTTCCACCGCGCTGCCGCTTGTCCATGGCGGACCGCGCCGGCTGGTTCACGGAGTATTCTCGACCGTGATGCGCGGCGTCGAATCGGGTGAGTTGAAACTGCCCGAATATCCCGAAATTCCCGGAGAAACGCTCGGCCGCTGGACCAACAATTGGGGCGAAGATGTCGCCAATGCCGCGAGCCAGGCTTGGGCCACGCCCGCACCGCTCGACCTCAGCTTCCAGTCTGACGATGTTGGAGAGTTGGAAGGCGTAAAGCTCGCACCCAAACATCTGCGGATGCTTCCAAATCTTCCAGTCACCGGGCTTGCCGGATTTGATGAAGGCAGTTTCTGGGTACAGGATCTGGCCGCCTCGATTCCCGCGAGGCTACTGGGCGAAGGCGCCGGGCGCACGGTGCTCGACCTCTGCGCCGCCCCCGGCGGCAAGACCATGCAGATGGCCAGCGCCGGCTGGAAAACCGTCTCGGTCGACAATAGCGCCAAAAGGATGGAGCGGTTTCAGGATAATCTGAGGCGCACCAAATTGCAGGCCGAGGAAGTGATCGCCGACCTGATGCAGTGGGAGCCGGCGGAAGCCGCCGATGCGATCCTGCTCGACGCGCCGTGCAGCGCAACCGGCATTTACCGGCGACATCCGGATGTGCTGCATTGTATCGGCTCTCGCCAGATTGAAGACCGCACAGAAGTGCAGCGCGCCTTGCTCGACCGCACAGCTGCCTGGGTAAAGCCCGGCGGGACCCTGGTTTATGCCGTCTGCTCGCTCGAGCCAGAGGAAGGCGAGGAGCAGATCGAAGCCTTTCTCGCGCGCCATGAGCAGTTTGCCCTCGATCCGGTTAACGCGGACGAACTGCCGAGCGGCATAGCGCCGACCGAATCCGGCTGCATCCGGACGTTGCCGGATACGCTGGCACAGCAGGGCCATGTCGACGGATTTTTCATCGCGCGGCTGGTTCGCAAAAGCTGATTTTCTACATATTGTGAACCTGTCCCCAATCTGTCCACAAGGGACTGTGGCTCCTGCCAGAATAGCGTCTTGCTTGCCTGGTATAAAAATCCTACTGCCGGGCATAGTTTAAGGAAGTGCCATGTCCGACAGCATCCGTATCGCCCCCTCTATCCTTTCTGCCGATTTCGCCCGGTTGGGCGAAGAGGTGCAGGCCATCGACAAGGCCGGCTGCGACTGGATCCATGTCGATGTGATGGACGGCCATTTTGTGCCCAATATCACGATCGGCCCCGCAGTGGTCAAAGCGCTGCGACCGCACAGCGCCAAGCCGTTCGACGTCCATTTGATGATTTCGCCGGTCGACCAGTTTCTCGAAGCTTTTGCCGAGGCCGGCGCCGATATCATCTCCTTCCATCCGGAAGCGGGCCCGCATCCGCATCGCACCGTCCAGACGATCCAGTCTCTCGGTAAACAGGCCGGCCTGGTGCTTAATCCTGCGACTCCGCTCGATATTCTCGACTATCTGATCGAGGATCTCGACCTCATATTGGTGATGAGCGTCAATCCGGGTTTTGGCGGGCAAAGCTTCATCGACAGCCAGCTGCGCAAGATCGAGGCGATCCGCAAGCGGATCACCGCCACCGGCAAGGATATAAGGCTGGAAGTCGATGGCGGTATCGATCTCAAAACCGCACCGCAGGCAATTGCCGCCGGTGCTGACACATTGGTTGCCGGCACCGCAACCTTCCGCGGCGGACCGGATCAATATGCCGCCAATATCCGCGGCCTGAGGAGTGAATGACCACCGGCAGACCTGACCGGCTGGATCTGGGCGATGGCGACCCGGACCCGCCAGACACATATGACGAAAATGACACCATAGGCGAAGGCCGCAGCCTGACTTTGCGCCACGACCGCGACCGCGGCCAGTCGCTCGCTCAGCAAGCGACAATGCTCTACTACCGGATGACCTGGCGGATGCCGATGCACCGGCTCCGCCTCTCGGGAAAATTGCCCTTGCGGCTGCTGGCGGTACCGGTTGATCCGGTCGATGGCGACCGGGTGCAGGGCATGGCGGTGCGCGCCGGTTTTTTCCTGTTCCGCGGTCTCAAGAAAAAACACGACAAAATCGATTTTGCCGAGCTCAAGCTGCCGCCGCAATTTGAAGATTATGTGCACCGTTTCCAGTGGTTGCGTGATCTCGATACGGCGGCTTCCCGCGATCAGGCGGTGCCGGTAGCGGAAAAGCTGATGAACCAGTGGCTCGATGCCAATGGCGACACCATCCGTCAGCCGGCCTGGCGGCCCGACAATTGCGGCTGGCGATTGCTGATCTGGGCCAGCCACGCGCCGCTGATCCTGTCCTCGCGCGATCTGATTTATCGATCGAAGTTGCTCAACAATATCGCCCGTACCGCCCGTCATCTCGACCGCACTGCGGACAAGGCGAACAGCAGTCTCGGCCGGCTGGTGGCTTGGAGCGGGGTGGTCGCGGCTTCCCTGCTACTGCCCGAGGGACGCGTCCGCCAGATTGTCGGCGAAGCCGGTCTGGAAAAGGCGATGGGCGAGTTTTTCTTTGCCGACGGTGGGTCTGTGTCGCGCTCGCCGCTCAACCAGATCGACGCAGTCATCCTGCTGTCGATGCTGAAACAGGTCTATATTGCGCGCAAGGAAGATGCGCCGGCCTTTCTGGAGGAAGCGCTGAACAAGGCGGTGCCGCCGCTCACCGCGCTGACCCATTTTGACGGCACGATGGGCAATTGGCAGGGCAGCGGGGCCACATCGGCGGAACAGATAGCGCAAGTGGTGGCGGCCAGCGGAGTCCGGGCCAGACCGCTCCGGCAGGCCCATGAATGGGGTTATCAGCGAGTGTCTTCCGGTCGCTCGGTGCTGGTTCTCGACGCCGCGCCGCCGCCGATTGCGCGCATGGCGGTTGCCGGTTGCGCATCCACATTGGCATTCGAATTTTCCAACGGGGATTGCCGGATCATCAGCAATTGCGGCGGCGCTGGACTGGTCGGCGCGACCATCCCGGCGGCGCTCGCGCGGGGCTTACGGACCACCGCCGCGCACAGCACCTTGTGTATTGCCGACAGCAACAGCACCTCCATTCTCCCCGATGGCAAGCTTGGCCGCGGGGTTAGCGAGGTCGAGCTGTTCCGCCGCGATGTCGAAAATGCGACCCGGCTCGAGGCCAGCCATGACGGGTATGCCCGCCGCTTTGGCCTGATCCACAAGCGGTTGCTGCTGGTGCGATCGGACGGGCTGGAGCTGCGCGGCGAGGATATGCTCATCCCGGATGGCAAGAAGCGTCGGCGGCGCAAAAATGATATCGAATATGCGCTGCGTTTTCATCTCGGACCGGATATAGAAACCGACCTGATCTCGGAAGGAAAGGGCGTCTTGTTGCGTCTGAAGGACGGGAATCTGTGGCAATTCCGCTCGACCAGCGGTGAAATCAAACTGGAAGAAAGCGTCTGGGTAGACGGCATGGGTATAGGCCATGATGTCATGCAGATGGTGATTTCCGGAGCAGTGGGCAGGGGCGGTGGCGCCACCGGCTGGCTGCTCAAACATATGGGGTAATGATGACAGAGAATATCACAATCAAACGCGCGCTTTTGTCGGTTTCGGACAAGAGCGGCCTCGCCGATCTCGGCAAACAGCTGGCGGCCATGGGCGTCGCGCTGATCTCGACTGGTGGCACCGCCAAGGCCCTGCGCGAAGCCGGGCTCGAGGTCGCGGACATCAGTGATGTGACCAACTTCCCCGAAATGATGGACGGCCGCGTCAAGACCCTCCATCCCAAGGTCCACGGCGGCCTGCTCGCCCGGCGCGATGATGCCGGCCATGTCGCTTCGATGAAAGAGCATGATATTGCGGGAATCGATCTGGTGATCGTCAACCTTTACCCCTTCGCCCAGACTGTTGCCAAGGGCGCGGAGCGCGACGAGATTATCGAGAATATCGATATCGGTGGCCCCTCGATGGTGCGCAGCGCGGCGAAGAATCATGATTTCGTCACCATCGTCACAGACCCGTCGGACTATGATACTTTGCTGACCGAGCTGCAGCAGAATGACGGCGGCACATCGCTGGCTTTCCGCAAGAATATGGCTGCGAAAGCCTTTGCCGCGACCGCCAGCTATGACAGCATGATCGCCCAGTGGTTCGGCTTTGCCGATCAGGGCAAGATGTTCCCCGATACGCTGCCGGTCACCATGAGCCGTCCGGTCGAACTACGCTATGGTGAAAACCCGCACCAGAGTGCCGCGCTCTATCTGCCCGACGGCCCGTCCGCGAGCGGTATCGCCCAGGCCGAGCAGCTGCAGGGCAAGGCGCTCAGCTATAATAATTATAACGACGCCGATGCCGCGCTCGAGCTGGTCAGCGAATTCCGCGACGGCCCGCCCACCGTGGTCATCGTCAAGCATGCCAATCCTTGCGGCGTCGCCAGCGCCGACAATATCCTCGACGCCTATAAAGCGGCTCTGGCCTGCGACAGCGTCTCGGCATTCGGCGGCATCATCGCGGTCAACCGCCCGCTTGATGGCCCGGCGGCGGAAGCGATGACCGGCATCTTCACCGAAGTCGTCTGCGCTCCCGGCGCGAATGACGAGGCCAAGGAAATCTTCGCCAAGAAGAAAAACCTGCGCCTGCTACTGACCGGTGAACTGCCCGATCCGGCCCGCACCGGCATGGGCTTCAAATCCATCGCCGGCGGCTTCCTGCTGCAATCACGCGACAATGGCCAGATATCGCGCGATGACCTGAAGTGCGTCACCAAGCGCCAGCCGAGCGAGCAGGAAATGACGGATTGCCTGTTTGCCTGGACAGTCGCGAAACATGTCAAATCCAACGCGATTGTTTACGCCAAGGACGGCGCGACGGCAGGCGTTGGTGCTGGCCAGATGAACCGGCTCGAATCGGCGCGGATCGCGGCGTGGAAAGCCAAGGATGCGGCCGAAAAAGCCGGCTGGAGCGAGGCCCGTACCATCGGCTCGGCGGTAGCGTCAGACGCTTTCTTCCCCTTCGCCGACGGCCTGATGGCTGCAGTAGAGGCAGGCGCAACCGCAGTGATCCAGCCCGGCGGTTCGATTCGGGATGATGAAGTGATCGCCGCGGCCGACGAAGCCGGTCTCGCGATGCTGTTCACCGGCATGCGGCACTTCCGGCATTAGGAACTTGTGCCCCTGCGCAGGCAGGGGCCCATCTCCTGAGTTATAGTCTTTATGCGGGCGCTTTTGGCAGCGCGCTGCCGGCTCAAGCGCATGCACACTTCAACCAGACCGCGCGAACGGGATTTTACGAGATGGACTCCTGCCTGCGCAGGAGCACAAACATCACTCCGGAACGACAATGGCAAAAAACAAATCATTCCCGCCCCGTGAAGAGCTGCTCTCGGCGGTCAATGGTGGTGAACTGACCGTGAAAGTCACGCCCAATGCGGGCGACAACAGCATCAGCCTGCCGGGAGCAACCGGCCTTGCCGGTATATTGTTGGTCCGCGTTACCGCTACACCAGAGAATGGCAAAGCCAATGCGGCCGTTTTGAAGCTGCTGTCCAAAGCGCTTGGATTGCCGAAAACATCGCTGGAAATTATTCGCGGCAATAATGCGAGAACCAAGGTAATCGCCATTCCGGATTGAATATTGCCTATGCCGTGCGGGAGAGGGATGCACTTCATTCAACTATGCAGATGCTCCCCTGCGAAGGCAGGGGCCCATCTCCTGAACGAACGTCTGAACATTGGGGTAGCTAGAATAGAGCGCTGCTGGCTTGAGCGCTGGCGCACCTCAACCATAGGCTATGACTTGGATTTTTCGAGATGGACCTCTGCCTTCGCAGAGAAACAATCACTCAGGCGTAGCGGCCTGGGCGTTCTGTCCGTCGCCTTCGGGTGCGGCGATGATGTCGCGGGTTACGCTGCCCTTGTCGACGGTGAAGGTTTCCGGATCGCCGACCGAGGAACGAATTCCGGCATCGGAGTCACCGGCCATGCCGACGACTGCGGTTTCGGTGACGCTGCGCGCTTGCGGGCCGCCGAACAGGGCTTCCAGCGTCTGCTGCTGCAATCCACCGGATTGCGGGCGAGGCTGACCGGGCTGTGGCGGGGTCAATGTGAAATCGGGCGGGATCACCAGCGGAGGCTGGCGCGAAACGGCGAATTCATCGGGCCGTTCGCGGTCAAACAGCCCGCTGGAGCCGCAGGCGGTCAAGCTGGCCAGCGAAACAAGGCTGATGGCGACGGTGGATTTACGCATGTTATTGTCCCTCAAAAATCTCTTACGGAGCCTGATAGCGGGCTCCTGACACAGGTCAACTTTCGTCAAGCTGAACATCGTCTTTTGTATCGTCCTTCTTTTCGCGGATTAGCAGCGCCCGCGCAAGCAGGATTACCACACCGATGCTGATACAGGCATCGGCGAGGTTGAAAATCAGGAACGGGCGGAAATCCCCGATATGCAGGTCGGCAAAGTCGGCAACATAGCCGAGCCGCGCGCGATCGACGATATTGCCCATCGCCCCGCCGAGCACCATGCCCAGCGCGATAATGTCCCATTTCGCCTTTTCGCGGTTCATCCAGATGAAGACGGCAACGCCGATCAGACCGGTCAGCGTGACCAGCGCCCAGCGCTGAAAATCGGTCGAGGCGGTGAGAAATCCCATCGAAACGCCGTAATTTTCCGCCCAGGTCAGGTTGAAAAACGGGATCAGTTCGATCTGGCCCCTGGTCGGCAGCTGCAGCAATTGCATCACGACAAATTTGCTCGCTTGGTCGAGAGCGAAGATCAGGAAAGCGATGATCAGGCCGATGCGGCGGTAGTTTTTGACTTGCTTGCTATCGGTCATATCAAATACCATCCCGAGCCGCGCAATGGTGAGAGATGGAGTCGTCATCCTGAACTTGTTTCAGGATCCCTCTCGACAGAGCGCCAAGCCTGGCGGGGTCCTGAAACCAGTTCAGGATGACGAGTGGGAGAGCAGCGATCATGCGCCCACCACCTCTGCACAGCGATCACAAAGCGCACCATCTTCTTCCACTTCAGGAAGCAACCGCCAGCAGCGGCCGCATTTGTGGTTGTCGGTTTTGGTGACAACCACCTCGCCTCCAATGTCGCTGCCAACCGACAGATCGGCACAGATTAAAATTTCTTGCCAACCGTCGTTGCTAAGATGTTGGAGGCCACTTTGAGTTGGATGCAATTTCACATCAGCTTCTAGGCTAGATCGTATAATTTTGTCACGCCTGAGAGGTTCGATTGCTTCGGTGATCTTGGTTCTTAAAGCTCGAATTTCTTGCCACCGTCTTATGATATTTCCTGGTTTATCAAAGAAGCTTTTGTTCTGCTCCCTAAAATCAGGCCATTCCTTGAGGTGAATGCTGTCCGCTTCATCCGGGAACCGGCTCTGCCAGATTTCTTCCGCGGTAAACACCAGCACCGGCGCGATATAGCGCGTCAACGCGTGGAACAATATATCCATCACCGTCCGGTAGGCCATGCGCTTCGGATCATCCGGCGCATCGCAATAGAGGCAATCCTTGCGGATATCGAAGAAGAAGGCGCTGAGATCTTCCTGCGCAAAGGCGTTCAATGTTCGCATATAGGGACCGAAAGCGAAATCGTTGACGTGCTGTTTCAGTTCCGCGTCGACCTCGGCCAGCCGGTGCAGGATATAGCGTTCCAGCTCCGGCATGTCGGCCACAGCAACGCGCTCGGCGTCGGTGAAGTCGCCAAGTCCACCGAGCATATAGCGGAAGGTGTTGCGCAGTTTCCGGTAGCTGTCCGAAACCCCTTTCAGGATTTCATCGCCAATCCGGTGATCTTCGGTAAAATCGACACTCGCCGCCCACAGCCGCAAGATATCCGCGCCCTGCACATCGATGATCTTCTTCGGATCGAGCGTATTGCCGAGCGACTTCGACATTTTCTTGCCGGTCTTGTCGAGCGTCATGCCGTGGGTCAGCACGGCTTTGTACGGCGCATGGCCTCTGGTGCCGCAGCTTTCGAGCAGGCTCGACTGGAACCAGCCGCGATGCTGGTCGCTGCCTTCCAGATAGAGATCCGCCGGGCTGCGCTGCTCTGGCCATTTGCCGCTTTCCAGCACGAAGGCATGGGTGCAGCCGCTGTCGAACCAGACGTCGAGAATATCGGTGATCACTTCATAATCGTCGAGCGCATAGGCGTTGCCGAGAAATTCCTGATGGTCGGCATTGAACCAGGCATCGGCTCCACCGGTCTTGAACGCTTCGATAATCCGCGCATTGACAGCCGGATCATTGAGATATTCGCCACTCTTGCGATCGACATATAGCGCAATCGGCACGCCCCAGGCGCGCTGGCGGCTGAGCACCCAGTCGGGGCGGCCCTCGACCATGGATTCGAGACGGCGCCGCCCGCGTTCCGGTACGAAGCGGACCTTGTTGCGGATTTCGTCGAGCGCGACTTCGCGCAAGGTGCCGGGAATGCCTTGGGCGTGGCCGACTTCCAAATCCGTTCGCCCTGAGCTTGTCGAAGGGTCCGCGTCTGTCAGCTGTGCTTCGACAGGCTCAGCACGAACGGCATCGGGTGCCGCCAATGGCTCATCCATCGGCACAAACCATTGCGGCGTGCAGCGATAGATGATCTTCGCCTTCGAGCGCCAGCTGTGCGGATAGCTATGGGTAAAATCAGCGCTGGCCGAGAGCAGGGCACCCGCCTCGCGCAAGTCCGAGCAGATCGGGCCTTCCGGGCTGTTGAACTTCTTGTTGATCACCCCGCCAGCGCGTTCATCGCCGCGCGGCAGCCATTCCCAGTCCTCGCGATAGACGCCATCGGCATCGACCGCGAACACCGGATTGATGCCATTGGCCTTGCACAGGTCAAAATCATCCTCGCCATGGTCGGGCGACATATGGACCAGACCGGTACCGGCATCAGTGGTGACGAAATGCGAACCGTCGAGAAAGGGGCGGGGCCTAGTGTAGAATTCGCTGTCGGGGAATTTGTCGGCCATCGGGTGTTTGGCGGTGGCACCGGCTAGTTGAGAGCCATTAAGTACGAATTTGGGATCGTCGCTAAGCTCGAACATCAAATCATCAACAGCAACAATTGGATTTTCCGCTGGATAGTCCTTTGCTTCCGGTTGGTTTCTTAGATACCGATCAAGCCGGTCGCCAAATTCCTGAACTAGTTCAGTAGCGACAATGAAGCGCGTACCTTTTGACGAAAATGACCCGCAAAAAGGTGTCACCTCGACAAGTTGATACTCAACATCCGCCCCATAAGCGAGTGCCTGATTAACCGGAATCGTCCACGGCGTCGTCGTCCAGATCACCGCATGGGCGCCGACTAACTCCGGCGCATTCGGCGCGTCAACAATCTCGAACGCCACATCGATCTGCGTGGAAACAATATCCTCATATTCCACTTCGGCCTCGGCCAGCGCGGTCTTCTCGACCGGCGACCACATCACCGGCTTGGCGCCGCGATAGAGCTGGCCGGCTTCGGCGAATTTCAGCAGTTCAGTGACAATCGCCGCCTCGGCGTCATAATCCATCGTCAGATAGGGCTTGTCCCATTCCGCCAATACACCGAGCCGCTTGAATTCCTCGCGCTGCACATTGACCCAATTGTCGGCATAGGTCCGGCATTCGGCGCGAAATTCGCTGGCCGGAACCTCGTCCTTGTTCAGCTTTTTCTTGCGATATTGTTCCTCGATCTTCCACTCGATCGGCAGGCCGTGACAATCCCAGCCGGGCACATAAGGCGCATCCTTGCCGAGCAGGCTCTGCGAGCGGACGACCAGATCCTTCAGCGTCTTGTTCAGGCTGTGGCCGATATGGATATTGCCATTGGCATAAGGCGGGCCATCGTGAAGGATGAATTTCTCGCGACCGGCGCGCGCTTCGCGCAGCTTTTCATAAAGGCCAATCTTCTGCCAGCGCTCCAGAATAGCCGGTTCCTTGTTCGCAAGGCCAGCCTTCATCGGGAAATCGGTTTTCGGCAGGAAAACCGTGTCTTTATAATCTGCTTTGGGATCGGTCATGATGGCGGGGATTAGGGGAGGTTGCGAGCGTGTGCAAGCATGGTTTTACACCGGTGACCCAACCATTTGTCCCGACGAAGGGCGCGCGCAGCTCAACGGCGCTTTTGGCCTTGAGAGGTGGCTCGACAGGCTCACCACAACGGGAGATGGGATAGCTTCATCAGGTTGCCCTAAAACCGTTCGTCCTGAGCTTGTCGAAGGACCTCCATCGGCTTGACGCGTCCTTCGACAGGCTCAGGACGAACGGCAGATACTCTCACGCCCATCCGCTCGCCTAAGCCAGCAATTCCCGCGCCCTGTCGCAATCCTTCTCCATCTGCACCTTCAGCGCATCGAGATCATCGAACTTCTCTTCTGCGCGCAGGAAGTGGTGCAGCTCGACCTCGATCGTCTGGCCGTAAAGATCTTCGCTGAAATCAAAGAAAAAAGGCTCGAGCAATTCCTTCGGCGGGTCGAACATCGGGCGCACGCCCAGGCTCGCCGCGCCATTCAGCACCCGGCCATCGGGCAGGCGGCCCTTCACCGCATAAATCCCGTATTTCGGCCGCAGATATTGGCCGATATCGATATTGGCGGTGGGATAGCCGAGAATCCGGCCATTCTTGTCGCCGTGGATCACTTCGCCGCGGATCGCGAACGGGCGAGTGAGCAGCCGATTGGCTTCCTCGCAATGGCCCTCTTTCAACGCAGCACGAATCCGGCTGGAGGAGATTACATCATCGCTGTCGCTGATCGGACTGACCGCTTCGCTTTTTAGCCCGTGCAGCGCACCGACGTCGCGCAGCATCGCTATATTGCCCTTTGCGCCCTTGCCGAAGGTAAAGTCCGCACCGGTAACCACACCGGCCGCGGCAAAGCGCTCGACCAGCAGCTTGGCGATAAAATCCTCCGCCGTGGTTGCTGCCAGTCCGGCGTCGAATTCGAACACCAGCATCGCGCTGGCCCCGGCATCGGCAAACAGCCGCTGGCGCTGGTCCAGATTGGTCAGCCGGAAGGGGGCAACATCGGGCTTGAAAAAGCGTACCGGATGCGGATCAAATGTCGCGATAATCGCCGGGCGGCCTTCGTCCCGCGCCCAGCTCAGCGCCTTGCCGGCGACTGCCTGATGGCCGAAATGGAATCCGTCAAAATTGCCCAGCGCGATAATCGCGCCGCGCAGGTCGCCCTCGATCCGGTCATGTCCGTTCAGTCTTATCATCGAATCGCTATTGCGGGATTTTGCATTTCATTCAACAAGTTCGTCATGCCAGCTTCGGCCGGTATCTAACTCGCCTCGGAAGTGCGCGCGTCGTTACCGGACTTCGCCGGCGCGTTCATGTCCGGCATTGGAACCAGTCCTGCCTTGATCACCCGCAAGGCATTCAGCCCCATCACCGCCCGGATTTCCGCTTCGCTGAACCCGGCGTCCATCAACGCCTGAGTGATCTGGACAATACCGCTGGTGTCAAAGCGCGTCGTGACCGCGCCGTCAAAATCTCCACCGAGCGCGACATATTCGATCCCTACCAGATCACGCACATGTTTTGCGGCTTTGGCGACGGTCGCCGGATCGGTATCGCACATCGCGCCGTCCCAGTAGCCGAGACCAATGACGCCGCCGGTCGCGGCCACGCCCTTGATCTCCGCGTCGGTCAGATTGCGGTTGACCCCGCACACCGCTTGCACGCCGCCATGGCTGGAAACCACGGGGCGTTTCGCCATTTTCAATATGTCGGCAACGGTCGCGTGGCTGCTATGGGCGATATCGACGATCATCCCCATCGATTCCATGTCGCGAACGATGGTCCGGCCAAAATCGGTCAGCCCGCCCTTTTCAATGCCATGCATCGATCCGGCCAGTTCATTGTCGAAAAAATGCACCATCCCCGCCATGCGCATGCCGGAAGCATAGAGTTTCTTCAGATTGGCGCGATCGCCTTCCAGCGTCTGCAGCCCCTCGGCGGAAAACAATACGCCGATGGATTTGTCGAGCCGGTCGAGATCCTCGGGTTCGCTGATCGAAGCGAGACGTCCGCCGGAGACGGCAACCGCCTTGTCCAGCTTCTGTGAATGATAAAGCTGCCGCTCGAGCAAGGAGAACCAGGTCCGCACCGGTTGCAGCTGGGTTATCGCCAGCAGAGTGATATTGTCGGTGTCACCGCTGTTGCTGTCGTAATTCTGGCCTCTGGGCGTCTTGGTGACGCTGGAAAAAACCTGCAGCCCTACATTGCCGGCTTCCATCCGGTCGAGATCGATATGTCCACGATCCACGCTATCGGTAATCTTGCGCTTCCATAACAGGGTATCGCCGTGCAAATCGACGATCATCAGGCTGTCGTGCAATTTCTGGGCGTCGGCGCGAATTTCCGGCAGCGGCTTGCCGTCTACCATATTGGTCTGCTTCTCAAATTCCGCTGGCGCAAAAATCAGGAAGGCAGCGAGCAATATCGCCACGAGCCCCAAAAACGTCAGCAGGAATTTCTTCATCCGTTTTTCCTTTTCAGGGTAACGAAACTATAGCCGGGCTTGCCATTTTTCGCACCATGAGCCTCGCGTGCCACTTCTTCCCAGACAGCCTCGTCAAAGGCAGGCATCTTGATATCGCCGTCTGGCGCGATATGCACTTCGGTCAGTTCGATCCGGTCGGCCCGTTCCAGAAATGCCTTGTAGATTTCCGCGCCGCCGATCACTGCGATATGCGGCGAATTGGCTATTTTCAGAGCGCTTTCAACACTGTCCGCGATCTCTGCATCATCGGCTTCCCATTCCGCGTCCCGGGTCAGCACGATATGGCGCCGTCCCGGTAGCATGCCGGGCAGGCTGTCAAACGTCTTGCGGCCCATGATCATCGGCTTGCCCATGGTCATCGACTTGAAACGCCGCTGATCTTCCGGCAAGCGCCAGGGAATGCTGTCGCCGTCGCCGATCACGCCATTGTCGGCGCGGGCGAGAAAGAGAATGATTTCAGGATGGTTCATGCGCGACGCCTAGCGCAGTTCCGGCAGACTGCAAATTAGAAATATAATTTGGTAACATGACCCATTTTGCGACCCGGGCGGCTCTCGCCCTTGCCGTAGAGGTGGAGGTGGTTGGCGCCGTCTGATAACAGGCTCTGCCAGTCGTCCGCCTGCGCTCCGATCAAATTGTGCATCTCGACTTTTTTAGCGGCCAGTCCGGTGTCGCCCAGCGGCAATCCGCAAATCGCCCGGATATGATTTTCAAACTGGCTGGTGACCGCCCCTTCGCTCGTCCAGTGGCCGCTATTGTGCACGCGCGGTGCCATTTCGTTGAACACCGGGCCCTCGCTGGTGGCAAAAAATTCACAGGTGAGCACGCCGACATAATCCATCGCCTCGGCCATTTTGGCAGCAAGCGCCCGGGCGTCGTCCTGCTGTTCCAGTATTTCTGTTGGAGCGGGCGCAGTCGAAATCGACAATATGCCATCTACATGAACATTATGGGGCGTGTCCCAGAAGCGGATCTCGCCATCCTGGCCGCGCACCAATATCACCGAAAATTCATGATCGAAGGTGACAAACCCCTCGGCGACGCATGGCTGCTCGGCCACGGCGTCCCAATGCTGGTCGAGATCGTCACCCGGCCGGATGCGCGACTGGCCCTTGCCGTCATAGCCCATTCGGATGGTTTTGAGGATTGCGGGTGCACCGATCTCGGCAATGGCCCTGTCGAGCGCGGCGCGATCAGTGACTTCGGCAAAGGGGGCAGTGGTACCGCCGTGGTTGCGAGCGAAATTCTTCTCCGCAATCCGGTTTTGCGCAACGTCGAGCGCGGCAATCGGCGGGTGGAGCGGCGCGCAGGCTTCGATCTGGTGCAGCGGATCGACCGGCACATTTTCAAATTCAAACGTGATCACATCACAGGCTTCGGCGAAGCGGGTCAGGGAGGCGACATCGTCATCTTGCGCGCAGGTAAATTCTGCGGCCACTTCGGCTGCAACGCTGTTCGTATCCGGCGCATAGATATGACAGCGATAGCCTAGCTGTGCCGCTGCCACGCTCAGCATCCGGCCGAGCTGGCCGCCGCCCAATATACCAATGGTTGATCCGGGAGGAAGTGTCTTCATAGCCCCTGCTTATTCGGGTTGGTCGGCGACGGCGCTGGTTTGTGCCGCGCGCCACGCGTCAAGTCGTTCGGCCAGCGCCGGATCATTATTGGCCAGAATGGCGGCCGCCAAAAGCGCCGCATTTTTTGCTCCGGCGTCGCCAATGGCCAAGGTGCCGACAGGGATACCCGCCGGCATCTGCGCAATCGACAGCAGGCTGTCCATACCGCTCAATGCCTTCGACTGAATCGGTACGCCGAGCACAGGCACCCGGGTCATCGAAGCGACCATGCCGGGCAGATGCGCAGCGCCGCCAGCGCCAGCGATAATCACCTTCAGTCCGCGTTCTGCTGCCGATGTCGCATAGTCATAGAGACGGCCGGGCGTGCGGTGCGCCGACACGATTTTCTGTTCATGCGGCACTTGCAACTGATCCAGAATGTCGCTCGCAAGCTTCATCGTGGCCCAGTCGGACTGGCTGCCCATGATTATTCCAACCGGAGGAGGTGCTTCGACCATTTTTGACCCTGACAAATGCTACGGAAGCAATGCTGTTTAGTCATGAAGTGGCGCGGACGCAATGACACATATCGGGGTTTTAAATTTTCCTGGCGACAAATTCATATCCGGCGGATGGCCTGGATTGCGGACAAGGCTCGCCAGACCCAGGTCTGTGTGGTTTGGCTAGAGCTGACCGGATAATTCTGTTGTAATCTCAAATAGATATAAATATACTTGCTCAGAGGATTTGGGGGGCAATGAATAAAATTAAGAAAAATCGCTCAAGAAAAGAGCAATCTTGTCCCAACTGTTTTATCCTAGAGCAGGAAATAGTTGTACTGAAAGAGGATCTCGCTGAAATGAAGTTGCACGCTTATAATGATGTGCTCACGGGACTTTCAAACCGCCGCCTTTTTGTTGAAAGCCTCGAGGATCGCGTTGCGCGATGCCAGCGATATGGAGACAATTGCGCCGTATTATTTCTTGATGTCGACAATTTGAAAGCGACCAATGACGAGCATGGCCATGCTGCCGGAGATGTCCTGCTGGTACGTTTGGCGGAAATATTGAAAACCCATACCCGGACAACAGATGTGGTCGCGCGGATCGGCGGCGATGAATTTGGCCTGTTGCTCGACAATTTAAACGGCGATCAGGTGGTGGACAAAATCGATTTTCTCATGCGGCAATTGGTCATGGAAAATATCACTCATGAAGGGAAGAAACTGCCCCTTGGTGCCTCGATAGGCTATTGTTTCGTCGGCCCCAAGGATACGACTGACAGTCTGATGTCCCGCGCCGATGCCGCCATGTACCGCGCCAAAGGCAAGCCGGAGTACGGGCCGGAATAAGCGCCGGAACTATTTCCCGGTCAGACTATCGCCCGGGCAAGCCTAACGCTCGGAAAGATAATAGCGCTCGATCTCGTTCAGATCGTCGTCCAGCTCATAGACAATGGGTTGGCCGGTCGGGATTTCGAGGCTGGTAATCTCGTCATCCGGAATCTTGGAGAGATGCTTGACCAGCGCCCGCAGACTATTGCCATGCGCCGAGATCAGGACTTTTTTGCCATTTTGCAATTCCGGTGCGATCCGGCTCTTCCAGTAAGGCAGCACTCGCGCGATCGTGTCTTTCAAGCTTTCTGTCGACGGAACTTCGATGCCTTTGTAGCGCGGGTCGTTGGACATTTGATACGGGCTGTCCGACGCCATTGGCGGGGGTGGCGTATCAAAACTGCGCCGCCAGATATGGACCTGCTCGTCGCCGTGCTTCTCGCGCGTTTCCTGCTTGTTGAGACCGGTGAGCCCGCCATAATGGCGCTCGTTCAGGCGATAATTTTTCTCCACTGGAAGCCAGAGGCGGCCCATTTCTTCGAGTGCGAGGTTCAGGGTCTTGATCGCCCGTGTCTGGACACTGGTAAAGCAGACATTCGGGTCAATGCCTCGTTCTTTCATCAGCTGCCCTGCGGCCTTGGCTTCTTCTATACCCTTCTCGGTAACATCGACATCCCACCAGCCGGTGAAACGATTCTCGAGATTCCATTGCGACTGGCCATGACGAAGCAGGATGAGTTGGGGCATTGATTGTCCTTAAAATTATGTTTCTCCTTCCTCTAGCGGCGACGGCGTGCGTCGCCAAGAGCGATTTCGGGTGGAGAGTGTAACGCCGACGGACCAGCGGCCAGACAAGCGGCTTCTTCATACGCCGCCGGTCCGGTGCTCCTGTCATCGCCATATTGGCCATGGAAGCATCCTGGATTGCCCCACGCCGTCGCTCTTCGTTCGATGGAGGGCCGATGGTAAACTGAATATCAAGGAAATGGACCTAAAAGGGAAAAATCATCCCCCTTCCTGTACATATTTAAAAAAGGCGACAGGGCTTCCAACCGGAGAATATTAGTGAACAGAGTAAACAAACTGGTCGCGACCGCGCTTTGTGCGACCGCCCTGACAACGCCTGCGATCGCGCAGGACAGCGTGCAGGAAGCAGAATCCTTTGACGACAATGTCATCATCGTGACGGCCACCCGCCGCGCGCAGGATGTTCAGGACATTCCTCTCGCCGTTACCGCGATCAGCCCGGTCGAGCTCGAACGCCAAGGTGTTGTCAATGTCGGTCAAATCACCAATATATCCCCCAGTTTCTCGGTATCAAATGCCCAGTTGGCCTCCGGTTCGGTGGTGCTGCGTATTCGCGGCGTCGGTACGACCTCCAACAATATCGGTTTTGAATCGGCGGTCGGCATTTTCATCGACGGTGCCTATCAATCCCGACCCGGTGTCGCGCTTTCCGAATTTGTCGATGTCGAACGCGTCGAGGTTTTGCGCGGTCCGCAGGGAACGCTCTTTGGCCGGAACACCTCTGCAGGTGCTCTGAATATTAACAATGTCCGGCCGGACCTGGACGAATTTGGCGGTTTTGCTAACGCTACCTACGGCAATCGTGATCTGATGGGTGTGCAGGGCGCGGTAAACGTGCCGATCGTCGAGGATAAACTGGCGCTACGGGTCACCGGTGCCTATCGTGAGCGTGACGGCTATGTGACCGTTGTCGATGGCAGCGGTAGCAAAATCGGCGAATCGAACGGCACGGACCAATATCTCGTCCGGGGTCAGCTTGGCTTCGAAACCGACAGCGGGATCAAGGGAAGGCTGATCGCCGACCATTCGAAGAGCACGGCCGGTTGTTGTGCCGCGATAGAAGTCCTGCAATCGCCGCTCGAAACCTCTGGCTTGCTCGCGGCTGTCGGGCTTGGACCTCGCGGTGGCATGGCCGCGCCGGACGTTGCTGTGAACCCTTTTGACACAACCACCGCGGGAATCGCAGCCGACAATCTCATTTCAACCGCCAGCTTTGCTCCTCGGACGCGTTTTGACCAATGGGGCATTACCGGCGAGATCGAAGTGTCACTCGGCGACGACACCAACCTGATCTATATCGGTTCCTATCGTGAATATGATGCCACCGAGTCCTATGACAATGATTTCTCGGATCTCGATCTGTTCAACGTGACGAACAACCGCACGGCCATTGAAACCATGACTCACGAAATACGGGTTCAGGGCGATTTGTTCGGCGGCGCGCTGAACTGGCTTGTTGGTGGCTATTACGCCAATGAAGACATTAGCCAGGATATTTCTTTTGCTCTGGGGGCGGATTATGATCGGGTTGTCGGTGCGACGCTGGCCGGCGCCACCGGTGGAGCCACTCTTGATCCGCTCAGTCCGATTTTCCTGGGCGCCACACCGCTTCAGAATATCACGGGCTTTGATCCGGCAACCATCACCAACACCAACAGATATGCGCAAAATAGCGAAAGCTGGTCGATCTTCACGCATAATGTGCTGGAAGTCGCCGAAGGGCTGAAGCTGACGATAGGCTTGCGCTATTCTGACGAAAGCAAGGACGGCAGCTTTGCCAGCGGCGGGACAAGTAATTCTGTCTGCCCGGCGATGGTTGGGCAGATTTCTCCTGGCGGCGCTTTGAGCGGCCTGCCTGATCCGCTTCAGAACGCGTTGTTTGCGCTAGGTTGCTTTGCCTTCACGGCACCGGCCGATGCGCCCTATGCAGCTGTGTTGCCAACGCCGCGCACGTTCAACAGCAAGTTCAGCGATAGCGAACTGATCTACACCGGCAAAATGTCCTATGCCTTCGCCGATCCGGTCAACATTTATGCCAGCTTTACCCATGGCTATAAATCGGGGGGTCTGAATCTCGATTCCACCGCTGCTGTCGGGGGCAGCGATCCGCGCTTCCAGTCGGAAGAAGTTGATGCCTATGAAATTGGCCTGAAAGCCAAATTTCTGGACGATTCCATTACGTTAAATTTGGCAGCTTTCCGCGAGGAATTTTCGAACTTTCAGGTTCTGGAATATACCGGCACCCAGTTCCGGCCCTTTAACGTACCGAAAGCCGTCACCCAGGGTCTGGAAATAGAAACGACGCTTCGACCGAGTGATCATTTCACGGTAAACGCTGCACTGACCTATACCGATGCCCATTATCCCGATGATTGCGCCGGTACCCAGACCAGTGTCAATGTGCTGGCTCTATGTGGCAATTCGCTGACCAACGCTCCGGAATATGTCGGCATAGCGGGCGCCACCTACGCCAATGACCTTGGCGAGGATCTTGAATATTTCCTCAACGGGCAGGTCCGGTTCGAGGGTGATCGCCGCACATCGACCCAGGCCATCGATCCCACTAATCTGACCGCGCTTCCATTCGTCGTTCAGGACAGCAATATCAAAATCAACCTGCGCGCGGGAATCGGCAGCCAAGACGAAGCCTGGGGCATCGAAGTCTTTGTGACCAATCTGACCAACGAAGTGACCCGCGGTGTCACTTTTGCGACGATCTTGCGGTCCGGTTCGCAGTCGGTTTTTGTTCAGGAACCGCGCAGCTATGGACTGACCCTGCGCAGCCAGTTCTAGTGCAGCGCCGGTCGCGGCAGCACCAGCTATTCACGGGAGAGGGCGGGCATGTCCGGTCTCTCCTGTTCCCGGATCAATACCGGGATTCACCGGGCGTGATGTCAGGACAATGTCCGTGCCTGCTGAATGATAAGCGACCGGCGAACAGATCAGATAGAGACCGGGCGGGCGAGCTATTCTTGTCGTCTGTCTTGCCTGGAACCAGCGTTACACCCTTTTCGTCGGTTTCGCTGTTTTCGCTAGAACAGCTGCGAATCACGCCGCGCAGTGTCACCAGGGCGAATGATTCATGTGTCATTTTAACATCTCCCCACGGGTAGAAACCGATATCCGGTCTTCTTGACCCGCAGCGATTGTTACATATTTGCAACATTGCCGCAGAATCGGCCTGTATCTGCCCTTCTCCGCTTGATTTAATGGCGCAATTAAACGACTGACCCATCCGCAGCTGACGTAAACACAAGCCATCCCCCCAGGAAATTGGCGATAACGGCAGCAAACTCAACGGGAGAAGATACATATGAAAACGATCAATAAAATCCTCATGACAGCGCTTTGTAGCACTGCCATGACCACCCCCGCTTTCGCGCAGGACGCAGCGCAAGAAGTCGAAAGCTTCGACGACAATGTAATCATCGTGACGGCAACCCGCCGCGCAGAAGATGTTCAAGACATTCCTATCGCCGTAACCGCGGTCAGCCCGGCCCAGCTCGAGCAGCAGGGCGTGGTAAACGTGCAGAACATCGGTAGCGTATCCTCCAGCTTCTCTACCTCCAACGCGCAAACGGCTTCCGGAACGGTTGTTCTTCGTATTCGCGGCGTCGGTACGACTTCCAACAACATCGGCTTTGAATCAGCCGTCGGTATCTTCGTAGACGGTGCCTATCAGTCACGCCCGGGCGTTGCGCTCGGCGAATTTGTCGACGTTGAACGCGTCGAAGTTCTTCGCGGCCCACAGGGTACTTTGTTCGGACGGAACACGTCGGCGGGTGCCTTGAACATCACCAACGTCCGGCCTGACCTCAACGATTTTGGCGGCTTCGTAAACGCGACCTATGGCAATTTTGACCATATGAGCGTCCAGGGCGCAATCAACGCTCCCCTTATCGAGGACACTCTGGCGCTGCGCGTTACCGGTGCCTATCGGAAACGTGACGGTTATGTTGATATCATCGACAGCGCCGGCAACAGCGTTGGCGATTCCAACAACACCGATCAGTATCTTCTTCGCGGCCAGCTTGGCTTCGAGAATGACAGCGGCATCCGTGGTCGCCTGATTGCGGATTATTCCAAGAGCACGGCAAGCTGCTGTGCCGCAATCGAAGTTCTGCAATCTCCGGTCGAGACGTTTGGGCTGTTTGGGGCTGTAGGCCTTGGCGCACGTGGCGGCATGTCCGCTCCTGATGTAGCAGTTTCTCCCAACGATACGGCAGCCATGCAGCGCGCGCTGGAAAACCGTGTCGCTACGTCCGATATGAGAGCAGATCCATCCAATGATCAATGGGGTGTGACCGGCGAAATCGAATTCCCGATCAGCGACACTGCAGACCTGATCTATATCGGTTCCTATCGCGAATTCCGGGCGGAAGAAGCCTATGATTCGGATTTCTCGGGTCTTGATGTGTTCAACGTATTGCCAGGTGGCGGTACCGCGATTGATACAATGACCCACGAACTGCGTCTGCAGGGTGAAGCACTCGGCGGCGCACTCAGCTGGATGGTCGGTGGTTATTATTCCACAGAGGATATCTCGCAGACGGTCAATTTTGGCCTGGGTACGGATTATGATCGTCTTGTCGGCGCGTTGCTGGCGGCCGGAACGGGTGGCGGAACGCTTAATCCTGCGAATCCTGTCTTCTACGGCAACGGCGAGACTTTCCTCGGCGCGACACCGCTGCAGAATCTGACCGGTGTTGATCCGGCGACGATGCGGACCTCAAATTCCTATGAGCAAAGCAGCAAAAGTTGGTCGGTCTTTACCCACAACACTCTGGAAGTGGCCGAGGGTCTGAAATTGACACTGGGCCTGCGCTATTCGGATGAAAGCAAAGACGGTTCGTTCACTCAGTCAGCGACCAACAACACGCTCTGCCCTGCAACTTTGGGTCAAATCGGCGCCGGCAATGTCGCGTCGCCTTTGATCTCCAATGTTTTTGGACTGGGTTGCTTTGCATTCCTGGCGCCGGCAATCGGAACGGACGCAATTCCATTCCCGCTGCCACGGCCTTTCGACAGCACGTTTAGCGATGAAGAGCTGATCTATACCGGTAAAGTGAGCTATGAATTTGCTTCGCCTGTGACCGTTTATGCCAGCTTCACGCATGGCTATAAATCGGGTGGCTTCAACCTCGACTCGACGGCTGCATCCGGTGGCGCTGATCCGCGCTTTGCTTCGGAAGAAGTGGATGCTTATGAAGTCGGTCTGAAAGCAAAGTTCCTCGACAATGCGGTAACTCTGAACGTTGCCGGCTTCCATGAGGAATTCACAAACTTCCAGGTTCTGGAATTCACTGGCGCACAGTTCACGACGTTTAACGTTCCGCTTGCCAAATCAACCGGCGTGGAAATTGAAACGGTTCTTCGCCCGAGCGACCATCTGACGGTTAACGGCGGACTGACTTACACCAATGCCAGATATCCGGATAATTGTGCAGGAACGCAAACCTCTGACAATGTTCTCAGCCTGTGCGGCAATTCACTGACCAACGCTCCGAAATGGGTGGGTATCATGGGCGCAACCTATGATCGTGACATTGGCAACAGCCTGAATTTCTTCGTCAATGGCCAGATCCGGATGGAAAGCGATCGCCGGACGTCAACGCAAGCCTTTGATCCAGCCGATCTGTCAACGCGGACGCCAGTGCCATTTGATGTTCAGGACGGTACCGTCAAGATCAACATGCGTGCCGGTCTCGGTGAAATTGACGGCGCATGGGGCATTGAAGCCTGGGTTACCAACCTGACCAATGAAATCACGCGCGGTGTTACGTTCAACACGGTCTTGCGCTCCGGTTCACGGTCTGCCTTCATCCAGGAACCACGGATGTATGGTCTGACCCTGCGCGGCAAGTTCTAGACGCAAACAGAAATTCGGTGACAAATAGTCGCCAGATGAAAAGGGGCCGGTTTTCCGGCCCCTTTTTATTGCGCGGCTGGACCATTGGTGCGAAAGATCGATGCTATGAAAAACTTTATATTCCAGACCGTCCCCGTGCTCCACTTTGGCGAAGGCTGCCTTGCCGAACTACCCGGACAGATTGCCGCCTTGCGGGCGTCCAGGCCGATGATCGTCACCGACAAGGGCATTGTGAACGCGGGCTTGATCGCTCCGGTTGAGCAGACCCTGCGCGCAGCCGGTCTCGAGGTTGCGATTTTCGATGAGGTGGTTGCCGATCCGCCGGAAGCGATTGTGTTGCAAGCCATCGAAGCCGCCAAATCAGCCGGCGTTGATATCGTCATCGGCCTCGGCGGCGGCAGTTCGCTCGACACCGCCAAGGTGGTCGCTGCGCTCGCGGTAGACGGTGCCCAGCCGCTGGCCGATATTTACGGCATCGGATTGCTCGATCGCAAGGGCTTGCCCACCATCCTCATCCCGACGACCTCGGGCACCGGATCGGAAGTCACCGCCATTTCAATCCTGACCACCGGAGAAACCACCAAGGCCGGTATCATCTCGCCGCATCTTGTTGCCGATGTCGCGCTGCTTGATCCGGCGCTGACCCTTGGCCTTCCTGCGAATGTGACTGCCGCTACCGGCATCGACGCAATGGTTCATGCGGTTGAGTCCTACACCAGCCGCAACGGCAAGAATCCGGTCTCCGACATGCTGGCGATCGAGGCGCTGAAATTGCTCACGGCCCATATCGAGACCGCTTGTTCTGACGGCAGCAATATGGTTGCCCGCGAAGCTATGCTGCGCGGTTCGATGCTCGCCGGCCAAGCCTTTGCCAATTCACCCGTCGGCGCAATCCACGCGCTCGCCTATCCGCTCGGCGGCATTTATCATATCCCGCACGGCCTCTCCAACGCCTTGGTCATGCCTCATGTCATGCAATATAATCTCGAGGCCGCCGCTCCGCTTTATGCGCAGCTCGCCGACGCGCTGGATATCCCGCGCGGCAGCGAAAACAGCAGCGAGGCGCGAGCGCAGCAATTGATCGACTTTCTCGAAGCGCTGGCGGTGAGCGTGAAGGCCCCACGTAAATTGCGCGACATCGGCATTGCTCGGGACGCCACGACCGAACTGGCCGAAGCGGCAATGTTGCAGACGCGTCTGCTCGACAATAATCCGAGAGAAGTGACGCTGGCCGACGCGCAAAGGATCTATGATGCCGCCTGGTAAAAGCCCGAGGGTGCAACCACCGGTAAGGAGCGACTATCGCACCGGCTCTGCGATAACCACCCGCTGGAACGACAATGATCCTTATGGCCACGTCAACAACGCGATCTATTATTTCTGGTTCGACACCGCGGTAAACCGCTATCTGGTCGAACAGGGCGCGCTTGATATCACTGGCGGCGAGACGATCGGTCTGGTGGTTAACACCAGCTGCGATTATTTCGCGCCGATAGCCTTTCCCGACGATGTGATGGCTCGGATTCGCGTCGACCGGCTCGGCAATAGCAGCGTCACCTATGGCGTCGGCCTGTTTCGCGGTGACGAGGATGTGGCTTCGGCGGCCGGTAGCTTCACCCATGTCTATGTTGATCGCGAAACCCGCCGACCGGTATCTCTACCATCTCCCTTGCGTTCCGCACTGGAGGCGATAGAAGATTAATCAGACGATTAAAGCGCCAGGAGAGAGAAAGATGCTAGGCGCCTTTTATAATGAAGAAGGCCGCGAGGTCCGAGCAACAGGGCGGGG